>Ga0073934_10000883_pt1 | contig 78642 bp, 55 predicted proteins | sample LarsenN4metaG_FD_76834 | JGI IMG/M metagenome (GOLD analysis project Ga0073934, IMG submission 76834) | Hot spring sediment bacterial and archeal communities from British Columbia, Canada, to study Microbial Dark Matter (Phase II) - Larsen... ...
CCTCCGTCAAGCTTTCCACCGGCCCAAAACGCAATACAACCCCAGCCCGCTGCCCCCCAACCCGAATCCTGTTGCAAATCAGCCGGCTGCCACCCCGCCGGAGCACACGTTGCGGAATCGCTGGTGATACACTGGCGCGGCTCGCCACTCCGGCGGCGGCGTGAGACAATGGTCCGACCGTCTGGCCGAAAAGGATCGACTCCGGCCATGGTTGAGTGACACGCTGAAATGCCCAGAAAACGGCCTTCTCCGAGGGCAGGATTCGGATACGTTTTTGGCCAGGCACGCAGGCCGGCGAAAATGTTCCGGGTCGGCCTGTATGCCCGTGTCTCCACCAACGATCAGCAGACCCTCGCCATGCAGAGCCGTGCCATGCGGGAGTATGCCGCCCGGCGCGGCTGGACCATCGCCTTGCAGGTCCGCGAGGTGAACTCCGGAGCGGCGCGACGGGAAGCCCGCGAGAAACTACTGGAAGCGGCCCGCCGCCGGGAGATCGATGTGGTGCTGGTCTGGCGGCTGGATCGATGGGGGCGGTCCGTAACGGATCTGTTGGCGACCCTCCAGGAACTGGAACATCTTGGCCCCGGTTTCGTTTCGCTGACCGAGGCGCTGGACCTGACGACGCCAGCCGGTCGCGCGATGGCCGGCCTGCTGGCCATCTTTGCTGAGTTCGAACGGGAAGTCCTGCGGGAACGAACCCGGGCTGGCCTGGCGCATGCGCGGGAGAACGGGAAACGGCTAGTGTGGTGTCCCATAACTACTTGTTATATGTGGCCGATTTGGGCTACACTGCCGTATGCCCATAGGACGCCCGAAGAGAGATCTCCAGGTGACCGAGGAGGAGCGCGAGCAGTTGGTCAACTTCGCGCGATCGCGCACTGTGCCGCACGCCTTGGCCGCACGCGCCAAGCTGGTGTTATGGTCGGCTGAGGGACAAAGCAATACCGAAATTGCAGACCGATTAGGCTGGACCAAAGCGACGGTGGGCAAGTGGCGCCGGCGTTTTCTGGAACGTCGCCTGGCCGGCCTCTATGATGAGGTACGCCCGGGGCGCCCGCGAAGCATCGAGGACGAACAGGTGGCAGCCCTGCTGAAGAGAACGCTGTCGCGCCAACCCGCGGGCGGCACGCATTGGACGGTTCGGGCAGCGGCCCGCGCCAGCGGCATCTCGAAATCCACCGTGCATCGGCTGTTTCAGGCGTTCGGGCTGCAACCGCATCGCAGCCGGACATTCAAACTTTCCACAGATCCGTTCTTCGTCGAGAAAGTGCGCGACATCGTCGGCCTGTATCTGAATCCGCCGGATAACGCGCTCGTTCTGTGCGTGGACGAGAAGAGCCAGATTCAGGCTCTGAATCGCACTCAACCGGTGTTGCCGATGGGATTGGGATATGTCGAGGGCGTCACTCACGATTATGTCCGTCACGGCACGACCACGTTATTCGCCGCCCTCGACATCGCCACGGGCGCCGTATTTACCGAATGCAAGCCGCGCCACCGACACCAGGAGTTCCTGGCTTTTCTGAAACGCCTGGACGCGTGCATCCCGCCGGACCTGGACGTTCACCTGATCGTGGACAACTACTCGACGCACAAGCATGCGAAGGTACGCACGTGGCTGGCGCAGCGCCCCCGCTATCACATCCATTACACGCCGACCTATTCGTCCTGGTTGAATCAGGTGGAGCGCTGGTTTGCGCTCATCACTCAGCGGGCGATTCGCCGCGGTTCTTTCCGCAGCGTCAAAGAGTTGGTCGAGAAGATTGATGCATTTGTGCGCGACTACAATCGCTCGCACCGGCCGTTCGTCTGGACCGCTACCGCCGACTCCATCTTGGCAAAGGTGGCGCGCCTTTGTTCACGTATTTCTGGGACACCACACTAGGTCGGCCCGCAACCGCGGCCGCACACGCCGCTGAGATCCGGAAACTGCATCGTGCCGGCATCAGCAAATCCGAAATCGCCCGCCGCGTCCACATCGGCCGCACGTCGGTTCGGCGAATCCTGGCCACCTATTTCAGAGAGAAATAGGTGAGCCCCAAATCCGTACGCAGCGTTACCGAAAGCTCACGTTCCGCCGGGAACTTTCGGTGCCGATGCATGATTCCGGAATCCATCGTGGGCGAAGTCGACGCGTTGCGGTGCGCCGGCTACGAGGTTGAGGCAATCGAGGCCGAAGGCTGGTTCAACGTCGTGTTTTCGAGATACCGCCTCCCCCCTGGCTACAACAAGCCGGATACGACGCTGCTAATTAAGCTTCCGCTCTCCTATCGGAACGGCAAGCCGGACATGTTTTGGACAGAGGAGGGTCTCCGCTTGCAGAGCGGCGCGATTCCTCGCAGTGCCGACTCGATCGAATCTGCGCTTGGGAAGCAGTGGCGGCGGTTCTCCTGGCATCCGCAGAATTGGAATCCTGCCACCGACGACTTGACCACGTACCTTGAATTCGTAAACCAGCGTTTGGCCCAGGCGGTGTAGGTTGATGAGACGATACCGGCTCAAGATTTCGGAGGAGGACTACCAGGAGCTTCAACGCCTGGTTTTTGCGGACCTGCCGAAAGAGGCCGGGGCCTTCCTACTCGCTGGTTCAGGTAGCGCCGGCGCCGTCGAGAACATTCTGGTCCGGCGCGTGGTGCCGGTCGCGCGGGAACACTTCATCACGCAGCACGAATATCGGCTCGAGGTTTCTGCGCAGGCCGTGAACGGTCTCGTTGCCCTTTGCGAGGCGAACGGGATTGGCGCGGTGATCTGCCATAGCCACCCTGAGGCCATTCCATATTCGCCGTCGGACGATCACGGCGAACGAAGGATCCTGGATGTACTGCGGGAGTTCATTCCTCCCGGCGCGCCCACCGCAAGCCTGCTGCTTTACCCGGGAGGGATGGATGCGCGGGTTTGGTTGCCAGGTTCTCGCAGACCGGTGCCGATCGACGAGGTCCTTGTCATAGGCCGCGCAATACGCCGCCCGTTGCTGCGGGGCGCCCGCGGCGCTGGATTCTCAGCGTCCGAGATTTACAGTCGCCAGGTGCTCGCCTTCGGGACGGAAGGACAGTGTTTAGTGTCCTCCGCGAAGACAGCGGTTGTTGGAATCGGAGGCACCGGCTCTGCCTGCGCGGAACAGTTGGTTCGCCTTGGTGTCAAGGATCTCCGCTTGATCGACTTTGACCGGTTCGAATCGTCGAACCTCACGCGCGTCTACGGCTCAGTCTGGGCGGATGCTTGCCGCCGGCTGCGTTGGCCCTGGCGGAGGCCGCTGTTGAAGGCGGAGATCGTCCGACGGCACTTGGCACGGATCAGCCCTGAGGCAAAGATCTCACTCGTATCCGCTCACGCCGCGGAAACAAGAGCCGCAACAGCGCTTCTGGACCGAGATCTCATTTTCATTTGTACGGACGACCACTGGGGCCGCTCTGTCGTCAACCAGATCAGTTACCAGTACCTGATCCCGTCTATTAACCTTGGCGTTAGGATTGACTCGAAGAATGGAGAGATCTTCGGCGCAAGCGGGGGTGTGGATGTGCTGCGCCCTGGCCTACCCTGTTTGTGGTGCAAGCAGTTCTTGAGCCCTGATCGCATCGCGGCCGAAAGCATGCCGGTCGGCGAGCGCCAGCGGCGGGCGCAAGAGGGTTACGTGGAGGGTGTCACAACTCCCGCCCCGTCCGTCATCAGCATGAATACAACGGTTGCGGGCCTTGCCGTTTCCACCTTCCTTCAACTGCTCACGGACTTCATGGGGGAGCAGGGTTCCGTCTCGCGTCTGAACTACGATGTTCTGAGCGGAACGGTCTCGCGTGGCGTCTCCCGTCCTGCGAATCCTTGCGTGTGCAGCAAGTTCCGCGGATTCGGTCGCCTCAGACCCCTGCCTACTGTTGACGTTGTGCGACCGCAAGGTGGAGTGGCGGTCACGACCTTCAGGGTCAACTCGGTGCCCCAGCCCCAATAAGGCGGAAAGAGGCGGCCGTCGCCGCCTTATTCTGCCTTATTCCGCCTTATTGACCAGCGCTACTAGACACCAGGTTCCAGAGTGCGCCGCGGCCGCGCCCGGCGGAAGTCACTAGGCCAAGACGCTTCAGGTGGAGCAGGTCGTCCCGCAAGGTGCGTTCGCCAATGGACCGCCCGAGGTGATCCCAGATCTGGCCGAACTTTGCCGAGCCGGTGCGGGAGAGGAACAGCAGGATCTCGCGCTGGCGCGCGGTCAAGTCATGCTCGACCCGGTGGGGAGCGATGTAGCCGCTCGGATAGAATAGAACCCCCACGGCGCCGGCCTGCTCGACGAACTCCGGCTCCGGGTGACCCGCTTGGACGCACAACTCCACGATCTTCTGGGTTCCACGGCCCCAGCGCTCGACCAAACCACGCTTATAGAACACCTCAGAAATGAGCGGATTGCGGGGCCGGGAGAGATGGTTTCGTTTTAGGTCTGATACCGTCAGCCCGAAAGGAAGCGTCCCGTCACTCCAAATCTCAAGGCGGTCGTCATAGATCGCCAAACTCACGGCGCCGCCTGCGAGCGAATAGTCGCGATGGCAGAAGGCATTCACAAGAGCTTCCCGAAGCGCCTCTGTCGGGAACAGGGGCTCGTCGACCCTCTCGAAGATCCCAGGCTGAATTCGCCCAGCGACTGGAAGATGTCGGCTCAAGAAATGGATTGCCTCGTCGAGTAGTTGGAAGGCGTGGCCATGCACCTGGCGCTGATCGAGAAACTCAGACTTGGTCGGGCCCCGGAATCGCGCCATGCGCAGTTGGCACTGGGGGTAGTTCGGCAAGAAGGTCTTTCCGAACAGAACTATGGCCGCGTTGGTCAGCTTCGTTCCAATCCGCAGGCCGAAGCGGTCCAGCGCCTCGTCGACTCCCACAAGGGACTCGGGCAACCGTCCTGCCGCGACGCCAATTCTGACGGTCCGCAAGACCTCCTCGCTGTCGAGAGCACCGGATTCCTCATCTGTTACCGCATTCTCCCAACGCTGCCGCGCATGGGCGCGCTCCAGAAGCAGCCCCTGATATCGTTCCTGCGGCATCACCGACGTTGTTGTGCCGACTCGCTGGTAGGGACGTCCATCGTATGTGAACACGCGGGGAGCATCGGTCGGAGATGCTGTGAGTACGAGCAACTCGTGGTCGGAACGGCCGAGCGAGACTCGTTCCATGCTGACTGGCGCTGGAGGATCAAACCTCTGCAATGCGGCGGCGACATCGCGCAGCGTGTTATCTGAGACTCTCTGCCCGACAACGTCGCCAGTAGGCGTGACGCCGAAAACGACTTGGCCGCCGTCCGCGTTCAAGAACGCGCAGAGCGTCTCCGCCCCCCGGCGGAGTTGGCCTGTGCTGGCCTTGAATTCCAGGCGGGCCGATTCGCCGCCTCGAATCAATTCCTCGATTTCAACTACCGTCATCGTGGTCGCTCAGCCTTCGAGCATAGCAACCGCAGATCGGTTGTAACCGACAAGCCCGGCCAGGCCCGCAGTGGCTCTTGGGAGCGTCGGACGCGAAACGCAGGACGAATGCCCTCCCAGCCGGCTGCATCACACAGACGGCCAGTGACACCGTGTAAATCCAACAGGTGGAGTCTCACCCGGCCTTGCTAGAGGCTTTGCCGCGAATCACCGCCAGCTTCGGCTTGGGAGCGGATGAAAGCTTTTCCCGGAGAATGTTCGTCAGTCTCTCCTGGCGCTCGGGAACCCAGCGGGCATAGTGCTTTAGGACCATCTCTTCGGTATCGCCGATCAGGTCCGCAACGTCGCGAGGCGAGACCCCGCGTTGTAGCAGCAACCGCACAAACGTGTGGCGGAAGATATGGGGCGTCGGCCGGCCGCACTCGAAGGGACCAGCGAGAGCGAATACGCGATGGATCTTGTCCCGCCAGCCGTCGGTCACCGTGTCGATTCGTTCCGACCTGCCGGTCGCGAAGATTTTGGCGCCGTACTTTTTCTCGCGCGCCAGCAGGCGCTCGTAGAGCCAATCGTCCACCCAGGTGAACAGCGGGCCTTTGGTCTTGTGCATGCGGAGGAAGATATTTGCGCCGCCCTCAGGGTGCGGGGTGACCCGGCTCATGTCGAACAGCGCACCGTCGCTGATGCGGAGCCCGGTCCACGAGAGAAGCATGATCATGGTTTTCACATCCTCGCCGCCCCACGACCCAGAGCCGAGCTGATTTTTCCAGCGGATCTCAGGCAGTTGGTCGCACGCCTCATAGATCCGGACGAGCTCGGGATCGGTGAAGGGCATGCGGTTGGCCGGCTTTCCGGAGCCGACCGGCGCATCGAGGTCACTCGCTGGATTCTCCACGATCCACTTCCTCTTTGCGCAGAACTTGAAGAAGCCCTTCAGCCGTTCGAGCTTCTTGGCCCTGGCGCGGATGCCGTCCTTCCAGCGGTAATAGAATTCGTCCATGTCGGTGATCTCGAGTTGTTCGAGCATCACGTAGCCTTTATCGCTGGCGAACTCGCGAAGCTGCTTCACGAAGGTCTTGTATTTGCGGAGCGTGGCCGGGGCGATGTCCCGGCCCTCGCGATTGGCGAGATAGGCGTCGGTGGCGAACTCGATGGTGACGGAGGGCTTCGAAGGTTCAGGAGGGGGCGGCTCGGGCTCCGGCGCCTGCGCCGGGGCCTGAGTCTCCTCCCAGGAGCCACGAGCCTCCCACTCGCCAGCGACGGCCTTGGCTTCGGGCCACAAGGCCTTCCTGGTGTTCCGCCGATTGAACTTTCCGCCGAGGGTGCCGTCGGCGTAGATCGGGCAGTAGCACTTCTTCCAGTTGCGGCGCAGTTCCTCGGCTTCGTAGGAGCGGGAATCCGGCGGATGACCGCCCACGCATTTGCCCGGAGCGCGGTAGTGTCTGCGGTAGAGATTCACCGGCATGGAGGTGGGGCTATTCTAACACCATTGCCCACCATTGCCCACCGAGTAGGGCGTATCGCAGCTAAGTTGTTGATTTTAAGATGGCGGTGAGGGTGGGATTCGAACCCACGGTACCCGTAAAGGTACAACGGTTTTCGAGACCGCCCGATTCAACCACTCTCGCACCTCACCGCGGTGGAAGGGATCTGATAGAGCCTGTTTCAGTTTAGCATTTGCGCCCGTTTCACCGCTCCGCGAGTTGCTGTGAGGCCCCTCCGCCGCACCCTGCTGTGATACACAGGAGGAATGGCATCCGCCACCCGCCTCTTCGCGGCCCTGGTGTGCCTGGCCGCTTTGGCTCGCGCGGGGGAACTGCGCGCCGGGCGCGCCGCCGTCAAGATCACCCCGCCGGCCGGCGTCCCGCTCGGGGGCTCCTACTCCGTTCGCCTCGCCGAGGGGACCCACGACGACCTCTTCGCGAAAGCTCTGGTCCTGGAAGCCGGCTCATCCCGCGCCGCTTTCGTCTCCTGCGACCTCATCTCCCTGGACGACGGCACGGTCCGTTCCGCGCGCCGACTGATCGAGGAGCAGACCGCCATACCGGCCGGGCAGGTCATGATCAGCGCCACCCACACCCATACCGGGCCTCTCATGGCGGCACGCCTGTTCCCATACATGCCCGCTCCGGGACTGAAACTGCTCAACGCCTACCGCGCGTCGCTGCCATCCCGGGTGGCGGAAGCGGTGAGGATGGCGGCCGCCGCCACCGAGCCGGTCCGGGTGTCGGCCGGCTCCGGCCAGGAAGCCTCGATCAGCTTCTACCGCCGGTATCTGCTCAAGGACGGATCGGTCCGGACCAATCCCGGCAAGATGAACCCGGAGGTCGTCCAGCCGATGGGTGAAATCGATCCGGAAGTCGCCGTGGTGCGCTTCGACGCGGCCGCGAAGACGCTGGCCACCTACGTAAACTTCGCACTTCACCTCGACACGGCCGGCGGGCTCCATTATTCGGCGGATTACCCTTACACCCTGGCGAAGATCCTGTCGAAACTCACCTCCCCCGACATGCTCACGGTCTTTACCGCGGGCGCGGCGGGCAACATCAATCACATCGATGTCCGCAACCCGTCCAAGCAGAGCGGTCACGCCGAAGCGGCTCGCATCGGAACCATCCTCGCGGGAGAAGTCATCAAGACGCTGGCGAGGCTCAAACCGGTCGAGGCGGGCGAACTCCGCTTCGCCCGCGAAACCGTGAGCCTGCCTGTACCGGTGTTCACGGAGGAGGAGGCCGCCAAGGCGCGAACGGCCGCAGCGAACTTCGGAAAGAAAGGATCTGCCGGCATCGTCGAGGCGGTCAGGATCGCCGATGTCGCCGGACGGAAGGGAGAGCCCCTCGAAGCCGAAGTGCAGGTGATCGCTCTCGGCGATCGCGTCGCATGGGTTGGCCTCCCAGGCGAGATCTTTGTCGAACTGGGAATGGCGATCAAGAAGGCCTCGCCGTTCCCGCAAACCATCGTTGTGTCGCTCGCTAACGGCTGGATCGGCTATGTTCCCACAAGGAAAGGTTTCGCCGAGGGTTCCTACGAAGCGGTGAGCGCCCGGTTCAAACCCGGCGGCGGCGAGGCGCTGGCCGAGACCGCAATCCGGCTGCTGGCGGGAGCGCACCGGTCGGCCCGTTGACGGCGATTCACCGGAACTGCACGGTCACCGTGTTGGAGACGGCTCCGTCGACGGAGAGCGAAACATTCACGACACCCCCACCGGCCAGCGACCGCGGCAACACCGCGTCCACATGGTCCAGTCCGGCGAAGTCCTCCCTGGGACCCGCGAAAGAGGCTGGCAGCGCCAACTGTCCCACCCGCACAGTGAACGCCGCCAGGTTCGTCTGTTGGCGGAATCCGGTTCCGAACAGGGTCAAAACCAGCGAATCCCCCTCGGGACCGAAATCGATCGGCAGATTCTGGCACCCCCGCCCCCCGGAGAGACAACGGTAGGTATCCGTGGTCGACAGGGTGCGGCCGCCGCGCATTCGCGTCACCGCGGCCGCTGCCGCGCCCCTCCCCTCGCCATCAGCGGAAAACAGACCCGGGACCACAGGTACAATCGAAACGTCGATCGATGCGGAAGCGCCGTCCGCGCGGCTCACTGTCAGCCGGCCGGATCCGGGCGCCAACCGGCCGGGCGTCACAAACGAAATCTGCTCGGGAGAAACGAACAGCATCCGCGCCGGCCGGGCGAGACCCGTGGCGTCGCGAATCGAGATCGAGACTCCGTCGAGAGAAACGGGCGGCGCCGCGGGCGCCGCGGCCCTGTTGTCGTCAGGCGCCAGCGAGGACCCCGTGAGCCGGAAGATGCCGTCCGGGGAGACGGCCGCGGAATCGACCAGGCTGGCGGCGTTGGCCACACCGCGCGGCTCGATCACGGGCACGCGCGAGGCGAGGTCGCCTGCCGCGGTGGGGAGATCCGCGAACTCATCCTGCGAGCGGCAACTCCACAGGCAGACGCCCTCGTAGCCGCCGAGGCGCGCGGCGCGAAGGTAGTCGCCGGCGCGATAACGGGTGTTGCGGGTGGGAACCTCCGTCACCAGGACGGGTTGATCGAGCTGAAGTTCACGCACGGGCCGCCACGGGAACACCTCCCGGCGCTCGGTGTCATAGTAGTGCATTGAATAAAGCGTCAGGCCGAGCCCGCGCCACTGCGTCACCCACGACGGACGTCCGCTGCCGACGGTGCCGCGCTGAAACGTCAACCGGTTGATCGAGTCGGCGCCGGCGCGGATGAATTCCCTCATCTCAGCGAGGGTCAGAGGTTCGTAGGCCCGGTCTGGAGTGAACCCGCCGATCCCGCTGGTGGCCAGTTCCGGCTCGTTCACCAGATCCCAGGCATAGATGGCCGGGTGCGATCCGTAGCGCGCCAGAATGGGATGAAGAACGTGGTCGCGGAAGTTCTCGATTCCGGTCCGGTTCCGCAGCAAGCCGGTCCGCCCGCCCAACTGGACGCCTACGACCGTCTGGGCCCGGCGGAACCATGTGTGATCGAGAATCACCGGAATCAACCCGACCCCGGTGCTGTGCGCGGCGCTGACGAGCGCGTCGAAATCCAGGAACACGCGCCCGTCGAGTCCGGTGATCGTTCCATCGCGGCCGTACACAATGCCGGTGCGGCCGTCGGTGAAGGTGAACACCCTCACCACGACGCGCGGGAGGCCGAGGCCTCGGGCGATCTCGCGAATCGCGCGGAAGTCCCGCTCAAGCTGGGTGAGGTCGAAGTCAAAAACCGTCGGCGCCGGTCTGGTTTCAAGCGTAAAACGCTCCAGGTAGAACCGGCCCTGGAACCGCGCGCCGGCGGCGGAGGGATTCATCTGAAAGCGGATTCCGGCGAGCACGACGCGGGACGGATCGAAGCGGGCGGCGCGCTCGCCCGGGCTTGTTCTCGACAGCTCGTAGGAGATGTCGGTGCAGCGGCCCTCCCAGGTGGGATTCATCAGCACGGGCTCGCTCAGCAAGGTGAGGAACTCGTCGCCGGTGCGGCTCTTGAATAGGAACCGAAACATGTGCGGAGTCGCCACGGGACCGCTTGCGCCCGCCGGCACGCACAACCGGGCTCTCGCGGTGACGCCGTCCAGGTTGAGGACCGTCGCGGAGCTTCTCCGGGGACACGCAGCGGGCTGTGTGACAAGAGGTTCGGTATAGACTTCGCCCGACGCCAGGAGCGGATCCCCGGAGGCGCAGTTGGCGTTGATTTCGAGCGCCGGGCGGCCGGTGATCGGACTGGACGCCACGCGGCCGACGTCGCCGAGACACTTTGCCGTGCCGCGCGTTTCCGAAACCCAGCCCTCGGTCGAGTATCCGCGGCATCCCCAGACGTTGCAACCGGTGTCGCCGTAGTAGAAGAAGGGAAGGTTGGCTCCGAAGATCACCGGAGAGGAATCAGCGTGGGCCGCACGGGAGGCGGCCAGCAGGATCAGGCAGAGAACTGGCAACACAGTCGGCTCTCAATCCCCGTACCAGCCGGAGGGATCCGGTACGCAGACACCAGTGTAGCGTTATGGACAGTGGCGTGCTCGTGGCGCCAGGTTTGGCCGGGTTGTGCGCGCGGATCCTGAGATAAACTGGGAAACCGGTATCACCATGAGCACTTCCATCCACCGCCGGCGTCTTCTCGGCGCGGCCGCGGCGTCCGCGCTCGGCGGGGCCGCCGCCCAGACAGCCGAGCCTTTCCGGATCGGCCTCATCGGCAACGGCAACCGGTCCACCGCACACGTCAGGGCCTACCTCAACCTTCCGGAAGCCAAAGTGGTGGCGCTTTCCGACCTGCAATCCGACAAAATGGCCGCAACCAACGCACGGCTCAAGGCCAACGCGGCCACTTACACGGACTGGCGCGAATTGCTGAAGGATAAGAATGTCTCCGTGGTCGTCATCACCACTCCCAACTACCTGCATCACGAGATGGCGATTGCCGCGCTGCGCGCGGGCAAGGACGTTCTGCTCGAAAAGCCGATCGCGATCAACTACCAGCAGGCCCGGGAGATTCAACGCGAGGCGGCTCGGAGCGGACGGGCGTTCGCCGTCGGCATGCAGCGGCGCTATTGGGCGCGCGACCGGCACATTCAGCAGCTCGTCGACAACGGCGTGATCGGCCCCCTCCGCTACATCACGCTGAGCGAATACCGTGGCGATTGGGCCCCGAACGCCTGGCAGTACACCGATCCCGCCACCGGCCGGAAGACGAACTGGCGCTTCCTCAAACAGCTTGCCGGGTCCACGGAACTCGAATTTTCCGTGCACGGCTTTTCCCAGGTGACGCAACTGGTGAAAGCTCCTCTGGTGCGTTGCGTGGCCTCCGGCGGCGTGGTCCATTATCAGAACCGCGATATGCGGGACCTCTGCAACGGCCTGATCGAGTTCGCCAACGGCGTCCGGTTCAACTACTCGTTCTGCCTTTTCGCCAAGGGGACTCCCGGCGCGATGACAATCGTCGGGGACAAGGGAACGCTGCGGTACTTCGACGATTCGCCGCTCTTGCTCGACACGCCCGCCGCCAAGGGACAAACTCCGCCGCCGCTGACAGGCCACATCGAAGAGATCCCCGAAGTTCTGATGTACAGGGAATTTTTCGCCGCGATCCGCGAGAGGCGGCAGCCCGCCCTCAACGCCGAACTGGCCATTGAGGCAGCCAAGATCGCCTACGCCATGGAGATCGCGACGGTGGAAGACAGGGTGGTCACCTATCGTGATTTCGCGTAGGGATTTTCTGGCGTCCGCAGCGGCCTCCCAGGCGCAAGTCCGCCGGCCCAACATCCTCGTGATCATCGCCGACGATCTCGGGCTGGGCGACCTGTCCTGTTACGGCGCCGCCGACATACGAACTCCGAACATCGACGCGCTGGCCTCCGCCGGCATGCGCTTCTCCAGCTTCTATTCCAACTGCCCGGTCTGTTCGCCCACGCGCGCGGCGCTGCTGTCGGGCTGCATACCGGACCGCGCCGGGGTTCCCGGCGTGATCCGCACCAGGCCGGAAGACAACTGGGGTTATCTGTCGCCCGGCGTTACGCTGCTGCCGACGCCGCTGGGTTCAGCCGGCTATCACACCGGGATCGTGGGCAAGTGGCACCTGGGGCTGACTTCGCCCAACACGCCGACCGAGCGCGGGTTCGACTTCTTCCACGGCTTCCTCGGCGACATGATGGACGACTACTACACGCACCTCCGCCATGGCAACAACTACATGCGGCGCAACCGGGAACCGGTCACTCCGCAGGGTCACGCCACCGACCTGTTCACCTCCTGGAGTATCGAGTACCTGAACGACCGGGAGCGCGACGGGCGGCCGTTTTTCCTGTATCTCGCCTACAACGCCCCTCACACGCCGATCCAGCCGGCCCCCGAGCCGCTGGAACGAGTCCGGAAACGCCAGCCCGGAATCACGGAGAAGCGGGCGAAGTTGGCCGCCCTGATCGAACACATGGACGAAGGCGTGGGGCGCGTCATGGAGGCGCTGCGGCGCAACGGACAGGACCGCGACACGCTCGTTCTTTTCACGAGCGACAATGGGGGCCAGATCGAGGTGGGCGCGACCTGCGGTCCGTACCGGGGCGGCAAGCAGGATATGTACGAAGGAGGCATCCGCGTTCCGTTGTGCGCGGTCTGGCCCGGCCGGATCGCGCCCGGATCCACGTCGGAGGCCATCGCGCAATCGATGGATCTCTGCCCGACGATCTGTGAAGCCGCCGGCGTCCGGCCCCCTGAAGGCATCGACGGCGAGTCGATCCTTCCCCTGCTCACCGGACGCGCCAGTTCGACCCGCGCCCGCGACCTCATCTGGGTCCGGCGGGAGGGTGGGCCGCGCTACCTGGGGCGCGACTATTACGCCATCCGGCGAGGCGACTGGAAGCTGCTCCAGAACAGCCCCTTCGAGCCCTACCAGCTCTACAACCTGCGAGCGGACCCGCGCGAGGAGAACAACCTCGCCGCAGCCGAACCCGGGGTCGTCCGCGAACTCAGCATGGCCTTGGCGCGCCACGCGCAGCGCGCCGGGCGGGTTCCCTGGCAGGAGCCCGGGACAAGCCGGGCCCGCGAACCGCGATGATCAACTACGACCCCCACAAGTGGCTGGACCATTTCTTCGACTACCGGGGCACTCTGCTCAAGGAGATCGGCGGCCGCGTTCTCGGCTGTGTGGCCTGGTCCGTAGTGGTTGTCTGCGTTCACTTCTTCTGGTTCAAGGTGGGCATCTCGGCCCAGCTTCACTCGCTGGTAGGCGTGGCGCTCGGCCTGCTGCTGGTTTTCCGCACGAACGCCTCGTACGACCGCTACTGGGAGGGCCGCAAGCTTTGGGGCGGCATCGTGAACGAAACGCGGAATCTGGCTCGTCTGGCGTCGCTCCACCTTGGCGCCGACGCCGAGTTGCTGGCTCGATTCATCCGCTGGACGGGTCTGTTTCCGTGGGCCGTCATGAACGTGCTGCGCGGCGAACAAAGCCTTGGTCCTTATGCGGCGGATGTGGGTGAAGAAGCCGCCGCAAACGCCGCAGCCTCGCAGCACCCGGCGCTGGCTGTCGCCTCCGAGATGACCGCCTGCCTGGTCCAGGCGAGGAACAAGGGACTTGTCAGCGACATCGTGCTCGCTTCGATCGACCAGAACATACAGCTCCTTGTGGGATACCTCGGCGGCTGCGAACGGATTCGCAGGACCCCGCTGCCGTTCGCCTACGTCGTCCACCTCCGCCGGTCCCTCGTCGTGTTCTGTTTCTCTCTTCCCTTCGCCCTGGTCGAGACGTTCGGATGGGCCACGATCCTGGACGTCCTGGTTGTGGCCTATATCTATTTCGGCATCGAGGAAATCGGCGTCGAGATTGAAGGTCCGTTCGGATACGACGAGAACGACCTGCCGCTTGAATCCATTTGCGAAACCATTCACGGCAATATCTACTCGCTCGCGGGCATTGAGCGCTCGGTCCGTGAGACACTGCCGGAGGGTCTGTAGGGCTGGCAGGGTGTCGGGCCGTCCTTTCCCGATCGGGCGAATCCGGCCGGTTCACACAAAAGCAGGCAACCGGATGGCCGCGTCGGGTATCTTAGAAGGTGGATGCGTTCAGGGTCTGTTTTGTCCCCGCTCTTTGTTTCCTTGGTTTTCCTGTGGTTGACGGCGCCGCTGCCGGCGCAACAGCCTGCTCCTCCCCCACCCGCTGTACCGCCCCCGCCCAAGGGCCCTGTTACCGGTCCGTCCACTCCGCCGGCGGCCCCGGAAGCCGCGCCGGCGAAGTCGGGCGAACCGTACACCATTGAAGACGGCGGCTTCTCGATTCAACTCAACTATTGGCTCACGCAATCGGAGCCGATTCTCCGGGGCGGCAAGGCGACGACGGTCCGTCCGCCGGAATCACCCGACCTGGACTTCCCCGGCAAAGGAAAGCCGACGCCGGAGGTGATGCTCAGCATTCCGGCGGGGCGCGAACACACTTTGCGCGCCTCCTACCTGCGAACCCAGTCCAGCGGGAATACGACGGCGGCCCGGGATCTCGCGCTGTTCAGCGTGGGATACAAGCAGGGCGACCTGCTGGCCACTCGGTACCGCCTGGAGCACGCCAAGCTCTCCTGGGATTATCTCTCCTACACTTTCGCAGCTTCGCAAATCCGGGTGAAGACGCTGTGGGAACTTCAGTATGCGGCGGTGAAGACGACGATCGACGCTCCGATTCGCGCCGCGACGACGACGGATGAGACGATCGCGGAAGGGAACAAGTATGTCATCCTGCCCGCCCTGGGCCTGGGCCTGGAGCAGGCGGTCGGAAAGAGATTCCGTTGGGAGGCGAAGGGGAGCGGATTCGGCCTGCCGAAGCGATCGGGCATCTGGAACGCGGAGGCTTCCGCCGTGCTCAACCTGCGCCGTTTCGAGGTGCTGTTCGGGGCCAAGGCGCTCTGGCTCAAGTCTTCACCCAAGGACGACGCCTTCTTCCGCCAGACCCACTGGGGGCCTTACGTCGGGTTGCGCTGGTACCTCGAACCGGGTAAGCGCTAACTCCCGGGCCCGACGTTGGCAGGAAGGGTGTGTCCCGTCCGCCCTACAGTGTCCGCGTGACTTTGGAGAGGCCGCGCGGGGAATCCGGATCGAGTCCCTTTTCCCCGGCCAGGGAAACGGCGAACAGCTGGGCGGGGATGATGTAGGGGATCGGCGTGAAGACCTCTTCGGGAAGGGGTCCGGCATGATTGAGTTGTGCGTTGATGCACACGGCGCGAAGGCCCATGTTCAGCGCGTCGGGATTGGAACTGTCCGTGATGACGAGCATCTCGGCCTTGGCCGCCCGCAGTTTCTCGAGAATCTGCTGGGTTGAGGACCACGTCACTCCGCCGGGCGTGAACAGGAAGACCGGAAACGACGATCCTACCATCGCGATCGGACCGTGAAGGAAATCCGCCGAAGAGAAGCGTTCCGCGACGATGTAGGAAGTCTCCATCAGCTTCAGGGCGAATTCAAAGGCGTTGGCGTAGTTGAGCCCGCGGCCGACCACGACGGCGTGGTCCATGAACCGGTAGCGCGAAGCGCGGGACTGGATGTCGTTCTCGAGTTTCAGAGCGGCATCGGCATAGGCAGGGATGCGGCGCAGGTCGTCGAGTTCGATCGGGGCACCCATCGACCAGGCGAGCAGATACAGCATCAGCAGCTGGCCGGTGTAGGTTTTCGTAGCCGCTACGCTGCGCTCGCGGCCGGCGCGCACCAGGAAGACATGCTCGGCGAGCCGGGCCAGAGCGCTGTCCGGCTCGTTGGTGATTCCGACGGTGATCGCTCCCTGCTGCTTGGCCCGATCCAGGACGATGTTCGTGTCGGTCGATTCGCCCGACTGGGAGATCGCCACCACGAGCGCGTCGCGGAAGTTCACGGTCGCTCCATAGAGCGTGAAGATCGACGGCGCGGCCAGCGAAACGGGCGTGCCGGTGGAGATCTCAAGCAGGTAACGGCCGAACTGCGCCGCGTTGTCGGAGGTGCCCCGGGCGGCGAGGATCACCAGGCGCGGGCGGCGCCGCTCGATGGCCTTGCGGAGGCGCTCGGCGCCGGCCGTCTCCTCGCGCAGGGTCCGGTCGAGCACGCCGGGCTGCTGGCGGATCTCGTCGAGCATCAGGCTCATGATTTTGTCAGAGCTCCTGCGATCTGCCGTCGATCTTGTAACCGGAAACCAGGCGCGACAGCAGCGACAGGTGGAATCCCGGCCGCTGGAACGCGAGCGTCTTCAACAGGGTCCCCAGGATGACCTTCAGCCGGAAGACGAGCGCTTTGCCGAAGCCGAAATGTTTGGCGATGTAGGCGGCCGCGCCCCCGGCGGCATCGGCCGCAAAAGCGGGCCCGCGTTCGTCGGCGCGCGGCGGATCCGCCGGCCCGCTTTGGATGACGCGGACGTCGTCGAGCAGCAGAATTTTCCTGCCCGCGCGGCGGATCTGCCAGGCCAGTTCCACGTGGCCCCAATACTCTCCATAGCGCTGGTCGAAGTAGTTGATTCCGGCGATCGTGACGCGGCGCAGCAGAATCGCCTTGTCGTCGTGCAGTTCGACCTCGCTTGACGGCGGCAACGAAAACGGATCCCGCCATGCCGCCGCCACCTGGCGCGCGTCCGGCAGCGCGTACGTGCGCGACACGCGCTCGCCGCGGGGATTGACCACCAGCGGGCAGACGGCGAGGGCCTGCGGATCGCCCTCGAGCCTCCGGACCAGCGTCATGACTGTCGCCGGCTGCACCTCCACTTCCGGGGAGAGAAAAAGGACGTACTCGCCGCGGGCGGTGCGCAAGCCGATATTGCGCGCCTTCGTCCAGCCGCAGTAGTGCGGCAGCCGCAGCATGTTCACATTGGGAAACTCGGAATCGATCGCCTGGCTGCCGTCGCGGGATCCGTTGTCGACGACAAGGATTTCCATCGACGCGCGGTCCGTGGAAGCCTCGAGCGCGGCCAGGCAGCGCCGCAGCGAGTCGACCGAGTCGTGGCTGACGATCAGGACGGAGACCACCACGGGGGGCGGCCCGGTCTGTGGTTCCTGCATGATCTCCTGCTGCCTTCCCGGCTTCCTGCGCTAGAATTCCACGCGGCGCGCCTGGAGGATCGCTTCGTGGGTGCGCAACTCCGCCAGTACGGAATCGGATACCGCGTGGTCCGTCTCGACGATGGCGAGCGCGACGGCGGTTCCAGCCGCGGCCTCCCGGCGACCGAGGGCGAAGTTGGCGATGTTGATCCGGTTCCGGCCCATGACCGCTCCGATGTGGCCGATCACACCCGGCACGTCCCGGTTGCGCAGGAACGTCACGTGCCCGCTGAGCGCGGATTCAATCATGATTCCGTCGACCTGGATCAGGCGCGGCTTGCCGAGAATCAGCGAACCCTCGACAACGACCTTCCCGGCGTCGGTTTCGAGTTCCACTTGCACCGAGTCCGTGTAAGCGGACCGCTTTTCGTGACGCTCGTCCACGCTCAACCCGCGGTGCGCCGCGATCGGCATCGCGTTGACGATGTTCGGGCGCGGCGACATGGAGCGTGCCAGAATGCCCGCCAGCGCGGCGTTGCGAATGAGCTGTGTGTTCATCTCCGCGATCCGGCCGCGGTAGGTCACGCGCACGGCGCTGGGGTTGCCCTCGGCGACATAAGAGGCAAAGTTGCCGATCCGCCCGGCAACGTGGAGCCAGGGGCCGACGGCCTTGAACTGGTCCGCCGACATCGCCGGCATGTTGACGGCGTTGACCGCCACGCCGCTGCGCAGGTAGTCGATCAACTGCTGCGCGATCCGCATGCCGACGATCTCCTGGGCCTCCTCGGTGGAGCCGCCGATGTGGGGAGTCGCGATCACGTTTTCGAGAGCCAGCAGCGGGTCGCCCTCCTTCGGCGGCTCGGGATCGAACACATCCAGTCCGGCGCCCGCCACCTGCCCGCTTGCAAGCGCCTCCGTCAGGGCCTGCTGGTCGATCAGTTCGCCGCGGGCGCAATTGATGATTCGCACCCCATGCTTCATCCTCGCCAGGGACGCGGCGTTGATCATGCCGCGGGTCTCGTCGGTGACGCCGACGTGGAGTGAAATGTAGTCGCTCTGGGCGTAGAGCGTATCGAGGCTGACGAGTTCCACCCCCAGATCGGAGGCCAGCTGCGAACTGACGAACGGATCCGTCCCGATGACGCGCATCTCGAACGCCTTGGCCCGGCGAACGACCTCCCGGCCGATGTTGCCGAGCCCGACCACGCCCAGGGTCTTTCCGCGCAGTTCGTTGCCGAGAAACCGCTTCTTGTCCCAGATTCCGCTCTTGGTCCGGGCGCTCGCCTGCGGAACCGACCGCGCCAGACCGAGCATCATCGCCAGCGCGTGCTCGGCAACCGAGACGGCGTTTCCGCCGGGCGTGTTCATCACCAGCACGCCGGCTTCGGTGGCCGCGTCCACGTCCACGTTGTCGACGCCGACCCCGGCGCGTCCGATGACGCTCAGCTTCGGCGCCCGCGCGAGGACATCACGCGTCACCTTGACCGCGCTGCGAACAATCAACGCGTCGCAGTCGGCCAAATGCTGCCCATACTCCTTCGGATTGGAAACGACCACTTCCCAGCCGTCCACCGACTTCAGATTGCCGACGGCTGCGGGAGCGAGAGGTTCCGCGATCAGAATCTTCATGGCCTGGCCGCGCCCTCCTACACGAGCACCGGCTGGGAAACACCGGCCGCTTCGGCGAACGCTTCCTGCACCGCCGCGACGCCGGTTCCATACTTCACCGGGTACCCGTTGGAGGCGAGGATGATCTCCAGTCCGCCGACGACGGCGAACAGGTCCGCGAAGTCGAAATACCCGAGGTGGGCGACACGGAAAATCTGGCCCTTCATCTCGCCCTGTCCGTTGGCGATGATCATGCCGAACCGCTCCCGAAATCCCTTGACGATCTTGCCCGAGTCCATCCCCGCCGGAGACCGGATCGCGGTCACCGCCGAACACGGATTCTCCGGCGCGAACAGTTTCAGACCCAGAGCGACGGCAGCCTGCCGGGTGGCCCGGGCGAGCAGCATGGCGTTCTCGATGAGTTTGTCCATACCCATCGAATTCACGTACTTGAGCGCTTCGTTCAGGGCGAGCATGAGCGACGTGGCCGGCGTCCAGCTGGATTCGCCCATCGCGGCGTTGCCCGCCTCCTTCTTCAGGTTGAAGTAGTAGCGTGGCAGCGTCGCGGATTCGGCGTGCTTCCAGGCCTTCGGGCTGATCGACAGGAAGGCCAGCCCGGGCGGGATCATGAACGCCTTCTGGGATCCGCCGATCACAACATCCAGGCCCCATTCCTCGATCCGGAGCGGCATCGTGCCGAGGCCCGTGATCGCGTCCACGATGAAGATCGCCTTCGTCCCGGCGACCAGTCGGCCCATCGCCTCGATATCGTGCTGGGCTCCGGTAGACGTCTCCGACGCCTGGACGAAAACGCCGCGAACGTCGGGATTCGCGGCGAGCGCGTCGGCCAGCTCGGATGGGGTCACGACACTGCCGTAAGGCTTCTTCAGCACCACCTGGTTCAGGCCGTAGGCCTTCGTGATCCCGGTCCAGCGCTCGCCGAACTTGCCGGCCGAGCAGACAATCACCTTGTCGCCGGCGGAAAACAGGTTCGATACGGAGGCTTCCATCGCTCCCGAGCCGGAGCTGACCAGAGGCACGACGTCGTAGCTGGTGCCCATTACGCTTTTCAAACCGCTGACAGCGGCCTTGTAGACGTTACGGAAGTCCTCCGTGCGATGATGCAGGTCCGACGCCATCATTGCATGAAGAGCCGGCGGATAGAGAGGCGTGGGACCTGGCGTTAAGAGACGTTGCTTCTTGATGTGCATGTACGGGGGGTGAAATTCTAGAATAGCAGAGAGCCCCCGTCCGGCGTGAAATCGGGCGAAATGGCGGGCGGAACGGACAAACACATGGCATTGATGGACCGCGTACAGAAGGACATGGTCGAGGCGATGAAAGCCAAGGATGAAGTGAAGCTCGGCACGGTCCGGATGATCAAAAGCGCGCTGATGAAATACAAAGCCGACGCGATGAAGGAGGCCGACGAGGCCGGTGAGGCTCAGATCCTGAACCAACTGCTCAAGCAGCGCCGCGAGGCTGCCGAAATGTTCCGCAAGGGCGGCCGGACGGAGATGGCGGAGAAAGAAGAACAGGAGGCGAAGCTCATCGAGAGCTACATGCCGGCCCTGGCGACCGCCGAAGACATGGACGCCGCGATCGCCGCGGCGATCGCCGAAACGGGCGTTACGTCGCTCAAACAGATGGGGCGCGTGATGAACGCCGCCAGGGAGAAGCTCGCCGGCAAGCGCGTGGACGGAAAGGACCTGAGCGACCGCGTGCGGTCGAAGCTGTCGTAGCCTTCGCCCGGCGCCGTTACTCGGGCGGCGGAATCACACGGGGAGACGAGAACTTCGGCCGCGCGGCCGACTGGGCCAGGTTCCAGCTCAACTGGTGCACGAGGCGCGCGATGCGCTCCATTTTGGCGTAGTCGATGCGCTCGGGCCGGTCAAACTGCGTGTGATAGTCAGGATGGAGCCCGGTATGGAAGAATAACGCGGGCACGCTGCGCTGCAAGAAGGGCCACTGGTCGGACCGGCGGAGCAGGTTTGACCGGTTGTTATCGTATTTGCGGACCAGCCCAAGATCCAGGTGACGGTTGGCTTCGGTGACGGCGGCGCTCAGGTCCGGACTGAAGCTGTAACCCATCACGTGGACGTTGTTGGCGTTTTGCGCAGCGGTCTGCAAGGGGAGTCCGTTGAAACGGCCGCCTCCGCCGGCGGGCACGTCTTCGCTGCGCCCGATCATGTCCATGTTGAGCACAGCCACGGTCTTTTCGAGCGGCCACAGCGGGTCTTCGACCCACGCCCAGGCGCCGAGCAGCGGCCCGCAGCAGCGCTCCTCCGAGCCCCACGACGCGAAGATCACGGTGCGTCTCGGCCGCTGGCCCTGTTGCGCGGCTAGGGCGTACGCCTCGGCGATCTCGAGCAGGGCGACCGTTCCAGACCCGTTGTCGTCGGCGCCATTGAAGATCTGCTCGGGGGTGGCTCCGTTGTGGTCGTAGTGGCCGGAAACGAGGATGGCTTCCTTTTTTGCCTCCGGATCGGCTCCTTCGATCATCGCTACGGGCGAGCGGTCCTCGACTACGGAGCGCGTCAGGGCCGCCTCGATTTCCACGTCCCCACCCAGGGCCGCTGTGGCGGATCCGCCGCCCTTTTCGGACTGCTCGCGCAGGCCGGCCAGCGACTTGCCTCCCGCGCGCAGCAGTTCGCCGACAAGGGCCGGCGACACCTGCATGGCGGGAATCTGAATGCGGCGCGCGTACGCCGCCAGCGTGTATTTGGAGATGATCGGAGGCTTCACGGGCCAGTAGCCGCGCGCCGCCGCCGGAAAGCTGTCGGTGCCGCGCGACCCTCCGCCCCCGACCACCATCACGCCCGCGGCCCCGTGCTCCTGCGCCCACATCGCCTTGCGCAGGACGTTGGCGTATTCGCTTGTGACTAGGCCATCGAAAGGGCTCTTCGGGTCGTTTGCGCCGGGATCGCCGTCCAGGATGAGAGCGATGTTTCCGCGAATCGGATGACCCGCGTAATCGCTCCAGCCCAGCCCCGGCGCGTGGATTCCATATCCCGCGAAAACGACCTTTCCCCGCGCCTTCGCGCTGGCGCTGAAAATGAGCGGGTAGAAGTCTTCGTGGAGGTTCAGAGTGCGGGACGCCGGCAGACCCGCGTGGATCACCATCCGGTTGCCCGCGGCGAGCTCCGAGACGACAAGATCGAAGCGGTGAAAGAAGGTTCCGTCGTGGCCCGCGGCTTTCAATCCCATTCGCTCGAAGCGGGACGCTACAAACGCGGCGGCGAGGCTGTATTCGTGGGTGCCCGTGAGGCGTCCGCGCATCGCGTCGCCGGCAAGGTAGAAGAGGTCGGCGCGCAGTTGGTCCTTTGAAATGGTGTCGTTTCCGGGGGCTCGTGACGGCTGCGCCCGGATACAGGGGGACAGCAGCAGCGCCATGGCGGCGAACAAACGCTTCTCACAGATCATGCGACGTCCTTGTATTGGATTCTCAGGCGTTGCAGTTCGCCTTTCAGATCCGCCGTGAGGGTCTCCGTGCCCGCCCGGCCATACAGGTTGGTCAGCTCATGCGGATCCGTGACCAAGTCGAACAGCTCCCAGTAATCGCCCTCAGCGTAATAGTGGATCAGCTTGTGGGTGGCGGTGCGGACTCCGCGGTGAGGGCCGATGCGGTGGGGAGTGAAGAACTGAAAGCCGGGATCGGATCGGGCTTCGAGTCCTTTGCCCGCCAGGACCCACGAATTCTCGTAGTAGGCGTAATAGATCGACTGCCGCCAGTCGGCGGGCGAGGCGCCTTCGAGAATGGGGCGGAGGCTGCGCCCCTGCATGGTCGGGGCGGCGGCGACCCCGGCGTAGTCCAGGATGGTCGGAGCGATGTCGATGGACTGGGCCATCTGTTCCGGAACGATGCCGCGGCGGGCGCCCGGAGCGCGAATGAGCAGAGGTACGCGGAGAGAGGGCTCGTACATGAAGCGCTTGTCATACCAGCCGTGGTCGCCAACAAAGAACCCGTTATCCGACGTGTAGATGATCAGCGTGTCGTCCATCACCTTCGCTTCCTCGAGCCAGGCGAGCACTCGGCCCAGGTTGTCGTCCACGGCGGCGATCGCTCCATAGTAATCCTTGACGAACCGCTGATACAGCCACCTTTTCTTGTCCGGCCCGGAAAGACCCTTGGGCATGTCCTTGTAGTCGCCGGCGAGGGAGACGTCGAAGCGCATGTCTTCGGCTTCCCGCGCCACTCTGCGGGTGGCGAAGTCGTCGTCGAAGGTGGGGGGGTGCGGTATCTCCTTTCCGTCGTAAAGGCGCGCGTACCGGGGAGGCGGCAGGAACGGACGGTGCGGCGCCTTGTGCTGATAGACGAGGCAGAACGGTTGGCCGCCCTTGAGGTTCTTTAGGAACTCGAGCGCGAGGTCCGTGGTGACGTCCGTCGCGTAGCCCGGAATCTTCCGCCTGGCGCCGTTGTCGATGAATTCGGGATCAAAGTAGAGCCCCTGGCCCGGAAGAACGCACCACGTGTCGAAGCCCCGGGGATTGTGGCTGAGATGCCATTTCCCGAAAATCGCCGTTCGGTAGCCCGCCTTCTGAAGCAATTCGGGATAGGTGGGGACGGCCGGATCCATGTTTTCAATGTTGTCCTTCGATTCAGAGTTCCCCCGAATGCCGTGGATGTGAGAGAACGCTCCCGCCAGATACGTGGCCCGGGAGGGTGCGCACAGCGAGTTGGTGACGAAAGCATGCGGAAAGCGGGCGCCCTCGGCCCCAAGGCGGTCCATGTGCGGCGTTCTGACCAGCGGGTTCCCGTAGCAGCCCAGGTGGCCCTGTGCATGGTCGTCCGTCATGACGAACAGGATGTTGGGCCGCGACCGCGGACGGGCGCAGGCGGAGGCCGCTGCCATCGCGAGGGTGGAATGGATGACCTGGCGGCGCGTGACGTTCATGAATTGGTGCCCCCTACATTCAGATCCTGCGCGAAGCAGGGAGGAAAAAGCAAATCCGGCGACGCATCCGCGGGCCCGTTGCGGGTTGACCACCGTGCGCCACACTCAGCCGGACGACCCGCGGCCTGCGGTGGCTGCCAGCTGACCAGATTCGATCTGGACCCGGACGCCCAGACTCATCCGCGTCTCTTCCACCCCCCTCCTGAGGGTATAATTAGGACTTTTACTCTGCCGACAAGGGTACTATCATGGGAGAGGATGCGACGTGGAGGAGCGTCCGTAATGCGTCTCATTACTTTGTTTACCGCCTGCATGGCCGCATCGACGGCGCAGGCAGGGCTTATGAACCCGATCAGCTATTCGGCTCCGAATGGGGGGACGGGATATTTCAACTATTTCGACGACGGGTACACTGGATCGGGCAACTCCAGCGTCGCCTATGAGTACCTCTACGGCGGGCTGGGTCAATTGACCGATGGCCAAACGTCGAACCTGATCTGGTTTCAGGAGCCCGGCCAGTGGGTCGGCTGGCTCCAGACTCCCGCCAACAACGGCGGCGATCCCTGCGTACAGGGCACGCAGGGGTGCCACCCGGCGCTGGGCGTCGCGCCCCAGATCCACTTTTATTTCGCCAACTACATCGAGTTCGAGATGGTTCGGCTTCACATGGATGATGCCGACGGTTTTGGCGCCGTGCAGGCGCCGCGCTCAGTGCGCTTCAGCGACGGCTTCAGTTCGTTTGAATTCCTGATACCGGATCCCGGCAATGCCGGCCCGATGTTTTACGAGTTTGACCTCACCGGGCTGGGCCTCCGCAACAAAGTGCTGACTGTTGAACTCGACTACCGCGACCGTTGGATCTTCGTCGACGAGGCCGAGATCTACGGCACTCTCGCTCCGATCCCGGAACCGGCGACCGTGGCCTTCATAGGCGCGGGTCTCGCCTGCCTTGCGCTGCGCCGCAAGCCCAACTGACCGGCGGAATGGCCATCTCCGACCGCGACCGGTTGCGCGAGATACTGAGACGATATTCCGTACGCCGCGGCGGCGAGTTCCGCCTCGCCTCAGGAAAGATCAGCGACGTCTACTGCGATGCCCGTGTCACCACATGCCGGGCGGAAGCGATGCCCCTGATTGGCAGGCTGTTTCTGGACCTTTTCGCGGAACGCGAGTGGCGTCCGGAGGCCGTCGGCGGGCTGACGATGGGCGCCGATCCGATCGTGATCGCGGTGGCGCGGGAGAGCCTGGACCGCGGCCCGGGCATCAATGCGTTCCTGGTACGCAAGGAACCGAAGGGACACGGCCGCCGCCGGCAGATCGAGGGCCTGGCGAGCGACGATCCCCTCGATGTCGTCATTCTGGACGACGTCTGCACAACCGGCGATTCGACGATCAAAGCGATCGAAGTGGCGCGCGAGGCAGGCCATCGCGTCCTGGGAGCAGCCTGCTTGGTGGATCGCCAGGAAGGCGCTCGCGAGGCGATCGAAGCCGGTCTCGGCTGCCCATTCGGAAGCATCTTTACGCTTGGTGAACTCTGACCGGAGCCTCAGCGCTCCCATCCGGGCGGCAAGCCGCGCGACAATGTCACCATGCTCAACAGCGCGACGATAGCCGCCCTCCTGTGTCTGTCCTTGGCGGCCTTCGCCGCCGACTCCGACTGGCCCTCGTTCCGCGGCCGCGACGCGGCCGGAATTTCCCCGCACCGGGTCCCGCGCGAATTCAATGCCGACACCGAAGCCGGCCCAGCGCGAAATATCCAGTGGAAAACAGCGATTCCAGGGCTCGGCCATTCGAGCCCGATCGTCTGGGGCGGTAAGCTGTTTGTGGCAACATCTGTCCTCACGCGCGGCGAGGCGCCGCTGAAGGCCGGTCTTTACGGCTCCGGCGACTCCGCCGACGACACGGGCGAGCAAAGCTGGCGTGTCTACTGCCTCGACAAAGCCACCGGCGGAATCCTGTGGGAGCGGACGGCCCGCCAGGGCAGGCCGCGCGCCCGCCGCCACACCAAGGCCACCCACGCCAACACGACTCTCGCCACCGACGGCAAGCGCCTGGTTGCGTTTTTTGGATCGGAGGGCCTGTACGTTTACGATCTCGACGGCAAGGAACTATTCCGGAAGGATCTCGGCGTCCTCGACATGGCCCCCTGGAACGACCAGTCGCTGTCGTGGGGATTCGCCAGTTCGCCGGTTCTGTTCGAAGACACCATTGTTGTCCAGTGCGACCGCAAGGGGGATCCCTTCGCCGCCGCTTTCTCCGCCCTGGACGGACGTGAGATCTGGCGCGCGCCGCGCAAAGGCGTCGCCATCAACGGGTGGGCCACACCGGCTGTCATCCGGACCGAGGACCGCACACAGGTCGTGCTGAATTCGTATCCCTACATCGCCTCCTACGATTTCGCCACAGGCAAGGAGTTGTGGCGGCTGAAATCGGCCGGCGACATCCCTGTGCCGACGCCGGTCTTCGCCAACGGCCTCATCTACGTGACCAACGCCCATGGCGGCGGCGCGCCGCTCTACGCCATCAGGCCCGATGCCTCGGGCGACATCACCGGGAGACCGGAGGCGTTCGCCTGGAACGAGCCGAGGAACGGCGCCTACATGCAGACTCCGGTGATCGCCGGCGGCATCCTGTACAGTTGTTCCGATCGCGGCATCCTCAAGGCCTATGACGCCCTGACCGGCAAGCTTCACTACCAGCAGCGCCTGGGCGCGGGGACCGCGGGATTTTCGGCATCGCCCGTCATCGCCGGCGGCCTGCTCTACCAGACAAGCGAAGAGGGTGAAGTGTTCGTCATTGAGACCGGGCCGGAATTCAGGCTGGCGGCGGTAAACCGGCTGGGAGAAATCACGCTGGCTTCGCCGGCGGTGTCCGAAGGGACCATCTATTTCCGGACCCGCCGCCACGTGGTGGCCGTGCGATGAGCCGCCCGGCGGTTGTCTGCCTCGCCGCGATCACCCTGGCGGGCTGCGCGGACAAGACCGCCCCGTTTTCGCCCGCAGACTCCGTGGCCAGGATGAAGCTCGCGCCCGGGTATCGCATCGAGACGTTCGCCTCGGAACCCGATGTCGTCTCCCCGGCGGCGATGGATGTCGATGAGGACGGCCGCATCTACGTAGTCGAGGATCGCGGTTATCCGCTCGACGTCAAGGGCAGGGTCGGCCGGATCCGCCTGCTTGAAGACACCGACGGCGACGGCCGCCCGGACCGGTCCGTGATCTTCGCTGACGGCCTGGTCCTGCCCACCGGTGTGATGCGCTGGAAGAAGGGCATCCTCGTCACCGACGCGCCCGACGTACTCTACCTGGAAGATTCCAACGGCGACGGCAGGGCCGATATCCGCAGGGCAGTGCTCACCGGCTTTCCGCTCACCAATCCCCAGCACACCGTCAACAGCCCCGTATACGGGCTCGATAACTGGATTCACATCGCCCACGAGAACCCCACTACGGCGGTGATTTTCAAGGACGAGTTCGGCGACCGCGGTTCCGCGATCCGGTTCGCCGACCGGCCTTCGGTGTCTCTCGCCGAGCGTGGCCGCAGCATCCGCTTCCGGCCGGAGACCTATGAGATCGAGGCGCTGGCCGCTCCCTCGCAGTTCGGCCACGCCTATGACCCTTTCGGCCGCCGGTTCGTGCTCAACAACACGTACCACGCGCGTCATGAGGCCATCGAAGCGCGCTACCTGCGCCGCAATCCCGACCTTCCGGCCGACACCACGGTCGAGGAGATCTCCGACCACGGCGTCCCGGCGAAGGTGTTCCCGCTGGCCGCCACCACACGGATCGAGATGTTGACCAATACCGGCCAGTTCACCTCCGCCTGCGGGTTGACGTTCTGGCGTGGCGCGGCCTATGTGGCTGAGCCGGCGCACAACCTGGTGCATCGTGATGTCTACTATCCGCGCGAGTCGACGTTCCGGGCCCGGCGCGACCTCGACGGCGGCGAGTTTCTGGCTTCGACCGACCCCTGGTTCCGGCCCGTCAACTTCTATGCCGGCCCTGACGGCGCGCTGTACCTGCTCGATTTCTACCGCCTCGTGATCGAGCATCCGGAATGGATGTCGGCGGAGATGTACGGGTCGAAGGATCTCACCGCCGGGATTGATCGCGGCCGCATCTACCGGATCACCGACAACGCCGCGCCGCCCGCTTCCCGCCGGCCGCCCCGGCTGAGCATAGCCGCCAGCCGGGAACTGGTTGAGCTTCTGTCTCATGCAAACCCCTGGCATCGCCGCACGGCCCAGCGGCTGCTCGTCGACCGGCGCGACGATTCGGTGGCGCCTGCCTTGACCACCATGGCGTCGGCGCACCCGGATCCGGTGGCCCGTGTGCACGCCCTGTGGACGCTCGACGGGATGGGGCGGCTTGACGTGACCGTCGTCGCAGCGGCCCTCAGGGACCCTGTGGCCGGCGTGCGGGAGAACGCGATCCGGTTGGCCGAGGCGCGCCTGGTCCGGGCGCCGGAACTGGTCGCGGAGTTGCTCAACATGGCCGGCGACCAAGACGCGCGGGTTCGTTACCAGTTGCTCTGCACCCTCGGCGGCGTGCGGACCGCCGAAGCGCGGCAGGTTCGCGACCGGCTCCTCGGCAGGGGCTTCGATGATCGCTGGGTCCAGCTGGCCGCGCTTTCGGCCGGCCCGGACGAGGCCGCGCGCCTGCTGCCGCTCGCCGTCGCGCGGCGCGCTCCGGCATCCTTTTTCCGGCAGGCAGCCTCCGCCATCGGCGTGGGGAACCGGGAAAACGAGGTCGCCGCGCTGCTGCGCCTGGCGAGTTCGGGCAAGGTGGTCACATGGGCGGGCCCGGCGCTCGAAGGCATGGCCAACGGCCTGCGCGGGCGCCGCGCCGCCGTGAGCCCGCCAGTCGAGGGCAGACTGCTGGCGATGTTCGCCGGACCGGATCCGGAGGTCCGGCGGGGGGCGTTGCGGGTTCTCGAAGCGGTGGGACTGCGCTCGGTCCCCGCGGCAGCGGAGAAAGTGGCGCTGGATGCCTCCGCCGACCCGGAACGGCGCGCGGACAACATCAGCCTGCTGGCCCTCTCCCGTCCCGCCTCGCGCGTGAAGCTGTTTGAAAAGCTGTCGTCCAGGACCGAACCGGAACCGGTGCAGAAGGCGGCCGTGCGGGCGCTCGGAGCAATACCGGGCGCGGAGACCGGACGGTTCCTTCTCGCCCGCTGGCGGGAGTTCACGGCCCCGGTTCGCGCAGAGGCCGCCGACGCGCTGTTTCGGGATCAGGACCGGGTTGGCCTGATCGTGTCCGCCTTGCAGAGTGGCGCGTTGCCCCCGTGGACTCTGGGGTTCCGTCACAAAAGCAGACTGATCATGCACCGGGATGAGACGGTCCGGAAAGCCGCGCGCCCGCTGCTTGAAAGTTCGCGGAGCGAGCGTGCGAAGGTCATATCGCAATTCAAGGCCGCGCTCGAACGCCCCGGAGACGCGGCCCGGGGCCGTAAGGTGTTTGAATCGATTTGCGCCAAGTGCCACAAGCTCGCCGGGATCGGAGCCGACGTGGGTCCGGACCTGGCCACTGTGCGCCATCAACCCAAGCAGGTGCTCCTCGAGGCGATACTCGATCCCAGCATGGCGATTTCGCAGGGGTTCGAATCCTACGTGGTCGAAACCGTTTCCGGAGGCGTCCTGGATGGCGTCATGGGTCCGCAAACACCGTCCGCGATCACCTTGCGCCGCGAGGAAGGCAGGCAGGAGGTGATCCAGCGGAAGGACATCAAATCAATGTACGTTGCCAGCCTCTCCGCCATGCCCGCCGACCTGGAGAAACAGATCGACGTCGGGCAAATGTCGGACCTGCTCGAGTTTCTCAAGTCGGCCTGGTGAGTTCGCCGCCGGCTCCCGCCACTCCGGCGGCATTCAGCGGCGCAACCTAGTAGAATGGCCACCATGGCCGCGACCTCAACCCGAAGCCGACGTGAAGTTCTGAACCTGCTTGCCGCGGGCGCGCTCGCCAGCGGGCAATCCGGCGGGGCGCAATCACCGAAGCGCCCGAACATCCTGTTCATCTACACGGACGACCATTCCTACCGCACCGTGAGCTGCTACCCGGAAGCGTATCCCTGGGTCAAGACGCCGAATATCGACAAACTGGCCGCCGAGGGCGTCCGGTTCACGACCGCCTATATCGGCACCTGGTGCATGCCGTCCCGCGCCGCCCTGCTCACCGGACACTACCAGTTCGGCGTGGAATCGATGCGCATGGAAGGCCCCTATCCGGGCTGTGTCTACGATCCCGCGAAGTGCCCGTTCTGGCCGAAGTACTTCCGCGAGAAGGGCTATTTCACAGCGCAAATCGGCAAGTGGCACACCGGGACCGACACCGGCTACGGGCGCGACTGGGATTTCCAACTGGTCTGGAACCGCCCCAAGTACACGGACACGGCGGCAAACTACTATTACAACCAGCCGATCACATATAACGGCGGCAAGACCGAGATGCTCAAACGCTACTCGACGGACCAGTATACGGACTGGGCGGTCGACCTCATCAAGGGTAAGGATCGCGATCCGTCGAAACCCTGGTATCTGTGGCTCTGCTACGGGGCGGTCCACGGACCCTATACGCCGGCCGAGCGGCACAAGAACGAACTCGCCGGCATCGACTTCGACACGCCGAAGGACATCTTCCCGCCCCGGCCCGGCAAGCCGGACTGGGCGCAAAAGATCGCGCATTGGGAGAGAGATGCCAACGGAAAGCCGGTGTCGCAGGGACGGTCGCTCCAGTCCTGGGTCCGGCAGTATCACCAGGGCGTGTTCGCCCTCGACGAAGGCGTCAAGCGAGTCATGGAGGCCCTCGAAGAGTCCGGCCAGCGCGAGAACACCCTCGTCATCTTCACGTCCGACCAGGGGCTCGCTTTCGGACAGCACGGATTCAGGGGCACCAAAATCGCGCCCTACGACGCCAATATCCGCTCCCCGCTGATCTTTTCGATGCCCAGCCGCATCGCCAAGGGCAAGGTCTGCACCGCCCCCGTTGCGGGTCCTGATATTGTTCCGACGATCTTCAACTTCGCCGGACTCGACAAACCCTGGGAGATGCACGGGCGCGACCTGACGCCGCTGCTCAAGAATCCGGACGCCCGCTGGGATGAGCCGGCGCTGATGGTCGCCACCGGACAGTCCTTCGGGTCAGACACCCACAACATTCCCAAGGGCGAGAAGGCCTTCCACGGAGGGGTTCCGTGGTATGTCATGCTCCGGGACCGGCGCTACAAGTATGTGCGCCCGCTGGTCACCGACCTCGAGGAACTCTACGACCTGGAGAAGGATCCGGAGGAACTCGACAACCTGGCCATCAAGCCGGAGCACCAGGCCCGCCTCAGACGGATGCGCGCCGCGGCGATCGCCGAACTGCGGAAACGCAACGCCGGATTCGTTGACCGGATGCCTCCGGTCCGCGAATACGTCGGGCCGGCAAAGGCGGCCGCGGACTGAGCCTTCAGTTCACCCACACCGGGCTCGACCACGCTTTGTTCGTGTCCAGTTGCTCGGCGCGAAGGTAGAAGTAGTCTCCCGGCTTGACCGGTTCCTGGTGCGCGAACGTCGACCGGAAGTCACGTTCGCCGTTCGGGTCGACCAGTTCGCACTCGAGAAAGAAGCGCGGCTCGATTCCCATCTTCTCCATGTACGGGTGGCGCTCCTTGCCCTTGGCTGACCAGAAAAAGCGGCCCTCGCGGCGGAGCTGATCAATCGGGATCCGCACCTCGAAAACGCCCATCGTATCGGCGTCGTCGAGATGGAAAACGAGATCGCCGGTGACCTCACTGAGGTCGGCCAGGAATCCGTCGCGGTCGCCCGAGACGGCGGCCGTGGTCCAGGTGATGTCGTGGCCTCGCGGCCGGACCTCCTCGAAGGCCTGGTCGAGATTCACGGCGCGGATCAGCTTCAGTGGCCCGCCGGCCGAGCGCACCTCGCCTTTCCGCAAACCAACGGCCGCCCTGCGCTGGTAGAGGTTGTCGCCCCAGACGATCCGCGCGAGCTGGCCATGTCCGCGCGCCGGCGTGACCGAATAGACAACCGTGTTGTTCTTGACCAGTTCGACGCGCAGCAGGGGCGCCGTGCCGGACACGCGCATGTCGATCCGGGGCGCTCCTCCGGACAGCGCCGAGGCGATCTCGCCCCCCATCTGCTCGCCATTGACGCGAAAGTCCACCAGGATCCTTTCGTTGCCCGTCGTCGCGAAGGTCCGGCGCTCGTAGAGCCCGTTCCAGATGTCCTGGCGGTTCCGGGCATACGAGTAGACGCCGGCGAGCGCATTCGGATGGACATAGATCAGCCCCGGATAGGCTATGCCCATCGACGTCGTGTGCGTGTCGCCGGCCCCGATCACGCCCAGTCGGAGGCCGGTGGCGAGGTGTTTCTGCCAGGATTCCTCGAACACTCCGTGCACGGAAGCGATTTCAAAGAGCCGCTCGATCCTCGGATCGGTGGGATGGGACCAGTCCGGTGGGCCGCCGCCGATGTGTGGAATCACCAGCGTGGGCACACGGGCAAGCTTCAGCGTTTCGATCATCTTGCCGACCGGCGCCATGGGGTCGGACGGGTTCAGGTGCATCGTGGACTTTGCCTTGTCGGCGTTGAAGAACACGTTGTGATGCCCGCCGGCTTCCGTCCCCACCGAGTACTCATAGCCGAGCAGGGAGACGAAGCCCTGCCAGTTGTTGAAGGCCCTGGTGACGGTTTCGAGTTCAGGCCAGTTGTCCCGCGGGTACCGCTTCGCGAGGTTCAGTTGCGGACCGGTCACGCTGAGCGGCATGTGGTGCGGAGTCACCGCGCCGAAATCGAGAAGACCCACCCGGCGCCCGTACAGATAGAGCTCGTCGAAAACGCCGCGGCCGTCGGCGAGATAGGTATGCTGGTGGAGTTCGCCGAAGTAGACGCGGTGGAGCGGGTCCTCTTCGACCCAGACCGGATTGGAAACGCCGCGGAGCTTCCCGTCCTGGGTTCGGACGGCAATCCTTGCCACGCCCGGCCGGTCCACCCTGACGTCCCGGGCGACGTAGTGGAGCAGATTCTCATCCCATTCAAACCGGCCGCCCGATACGCCGGGGGTGTCAAGGTGCACAGCCAGCCCGCGCGGATCCTTTGCGAGCGAAACCCACGCGTCCATCGGCACCGCTTCCACGGTAAAGGCCTCGCCCGCTTGCACGACGGCGGGCCCAATGACACGAAGGCGCGCCGCGGGGCCGCCCGTCACTTTCAGCAACGCGTCGCCGGCGTAGGCGACAGGCCGCCCCTGCTTCGTGATCGCGATCCGGAAGTTGAACAGGTTCTCCTCGTAAAACTGCATGCGGAAACCGCTCTCGCCTCCGAGGTCGAACGTGACCTTGTCGCCCGCGCGAAGCGATCCCTGCTCGATCTCGATGGCCGCGCACTTGCGATAGGGAAAAACCGAAGGAGTGTTGCGCTGCACCCAGTTGGTGAACACGCGCGGCCGCGCCGAGACGCCGGGGGCGGAGATCCGCGCTGAGAAGTAGGCGGGCGCCGCGGGATCGTTCGTCTGAAACTCCTCCGCGTCGCTGGTGAAGTGCTTCCAGATCTCCAGCGCGGTTCCGGGCCCGATCGCGTAATCGCCCGCCGTGTACTCGATGCTCACGCGTGTGCGGGCGCCCATCTCGACCACCGGAGGCGTGAGCAGTTTCACGGCCCCCTCCAGCTTCAGCTCAGGAGGGAAGTAGGCGCCCGGCTGAAAGGGGCGCGCGGCCGTGGGCGGACGCTGCGAGGGGAGCAGCCGCCACGCGGCGGCGCCGGCCAGGAGAATCGGAACCACCAGCAGACGGCGCATCGGATTACTGAGTATTATGACGCACGCCGCCCGGGACCGAACCGGGACCCGTCGGCGGGTCACTCCAGGGTCATCGCGAACACCGCCGCCTGAAAAAGGTGGATCCGGACCAGGTGCGGCCCGGGAGGCAGCGAGGACGCGCCGCGCCAGGCGACGGCGTGGTGGAAAGAGTCTCCCCGGATCTCACGTGATTCCTCCAGCGTGAAGCCGTGAATCCTGTATCCGCGCGGGTCGAGCAGTTCCACCTTGATCCATCCCTGGCGCGCGTCCGCGTTCAGGGTGAGGCGGCGGATGCCGGTGAGATCGAGCGCCCGGAGGGTGATCTGGCCGCGGTTCTCAATGACGCCTCCGATCGAGCGCTGGTCACTCCGGGCCACGGGCCGGATTCCCGCAAAGCGGTCGAGCGGGATCGACGCCATACCGACGCCGGTCACACCGTACGGGTCGCTGTCGGAACCGCTCCTGCCTCCGCCCACGGCGGTCCCCGGATAGCCGCCGTAGTAAAAGCGGATCTCGTTGCCGTGGACAATCGGATTCGCGTTCGTAAATATGCTGCCCGCGTCGAACGCGCCGGGCTTGCCGCGCGGGAGGAACGGATCGCGCCGGTACGGACGCTCCCATGTGATGCCGTCGCGGCTGACCATCAACTCGATATCGATCATGAGATTGCCGCGGTCCCGCTCGCCCTCGCGGCGGAGGACCTGGTTGAGGCAGAAATAACGGTCCTTGTAGAAGAACACCGGCGTCGTGTGAAACTCCACGTCCGGCGAGTCCTCGTCATCCGGCGTCAGCAGGAGGGCGGGATCGCTCCATGTCGCCATGTCCTTGCTTTCGATGCGGCCCATGCCGTGCTTGAAGACAAGCCCTCCGTCAGGCCGGTCGATCCACATCTTCCCGTAAATCGCCCAGACGCCGCGGCGCGGATCGAACATCAGGTCCGCGCCATCCGACATAGACATCGGATACCGGTATGCTGCTACCAGCCGGCCGCGCCGCATCTCCTGGCCGACGGGATCTTCGCCCGCGAAGGGAGGCTGCTGCCCGGCGCCCCCGTACAGTGTGTGGATGAGCGGCCCGCCGGGCTGTTTGGTCCAGTGGATTCCGTCGGGCGAATAGGCGATCTGCAAACCCGGAAACTCCCGTTCGCCCTGTTTGAACCAGTCGTAGAACACCATCCGGTAGCGCCGCCCGGGATCCGGCTCTGCTTCGTCGACGGCGACGGAGTTGGTGTAACGGTCCCCGCGGCCGCCGTTCCCGATGAGCACGATGTTGGTTCGCTTGTCGCCGTTGAAGTCAAACAGCCCGAGGTCCGGTTTTGTCCATCGGATCCCGTCGGCCGATTCCGCGTACGCCACCACAGAGTCGTGAGTATGTTGCTTCGCCGCGGGCTTCGAGTAGGCCTGATACCACATCTGGTATCGCCCTGTTCTGGGATTCCGGTAGACGCTGGTCCAGCCGATGGCGAGTTCCCAGGGTTTGGTTTCGCTGAGCAGTGGATTGGCCGGGTGGCGCGCCGCGGGGGTGATCGAGCGCCGGGTGCCCGAGCGATAGAGAATGTCGTGGTCATCGGCGAAGAGAATCGTGCGGGGTGCGCCGGCCGCGGCGACCGCCACCCAGAGGAAAACCAGGGGCGCCATGCGACCATTATCGGCCGCGCCGCGTGGCCGTGATGACGCGGGCCTCTGCCGCGGGCCGTTTCAGGATAAGCTTGCAGTGATGACCCGACGCCAGTTCGCCGGAGCAGCGGTGTCCGGTGCACCCGCTCTGGTCAGCGCGCAGGAGACCCGGCCGAATCTTCTCCTGCTGCTCACCGACCAGCAGACCCACACCGCCCTCTCCTGCGCCGGCAACCCCTGGCTCAGGACTCCGGCGATGGATTCCCTTGCCGCTACCGGCCGCCGCTTCACCCAAGCCTATTGCAACTATCCGGTCTGTTCCCCGTCGCGCGGATCCATCTTCACGGGGAGGATGCCGCACGAGACCGGAGTGCGCGTCAACGGCCAGGCGATTGTCGCGGGCATGCCGACACTGGGCGAACTCCTGCGAGCCGCGGGTTATGAAACTGTCTATGGCGGCAAGTGGCACGTACCCAAACCGTTCGGCGACGTCCAGGGATTTTCCCGGCTCATCGGCGGCAGCTCGCAGGGAGCGGACATGGACGCCCCCCTTGCCTCGGCCTGTGCGAACTGGCTGCGCGGAAAGCCGAAGCAACCGTTCGCCATGGTCGCCTCCTTCATGAATCCACATGACATCTGCGAGTGGATTCGCCGCCACAAGGGGATGCGCGAACAGCCCAAGGGCGTCAACTTCCCTCCGCCTCCGGCCAACATGGCCCACGATCCTGACGAACCCGACTGCATGCGCTACCACCGGACCGCGGGTTACGACAAGATGTCGGAAGCGGTCGGGATCGCCCAGCAATGGAGGCGCGAAGACATGCGGCTCTACCTGCACGACTACTATCGGATGGTGGAGAAAGTGGACCGGGAGATGGGACGGGTCCTCACCGCGCTCCGGGAATCCGGACTCGACCGCAACACCTTGGTCGCGTTCGCCTCCGATCATGGCGAGGGCATGGGCGCGCATCGCTGGGTGCAGAAGGCGGCCTTCTACGAAGAGTCCGTACACGTCCCGCTCATCCTGAATGGACCCGGAGTCGAGCCCGGCGTCGACCACAACCTGGTGACTCTCGCCGACCTGCTGCCGACATTCTGCGAAGCCGCCGGCGTGGCGGTCCCGAAAGACCTTGCCGGCGCATCGCTGTTCGGCCCGCGCGAGCGGAAGTTCGTCGTCTCCGAACTGCGCTACGGCGACGCATCCCGGGAGGGCCGCATGCTCCGCACAAAGCGATATAAGTATGTCGTCTTCAACACGGGCGCCAGGCGCGAGCAGTTTTTCGATCTCGAACTGGACCCGGGAGAGTCTTTCAACCTCGCCGGGCGTTCCGAGGCGCGCGGCCTCGTCGGCGAGCATCGTCAATTGATGAAAGACTGGATTTCAAGCCGAAGCGACGATTTCCGCCTGGCCTAGGCACGCCGGCGGAGAGCGCGTCAGTACTTCCGGTGGCCCGGACCTTCCGGCCCCTGCTGAACCATCTCGCGGCCGCGCAGAGGCGACCGCGGACTGTATTCGGCCGGAGGATCCTCCTTTCTGGCCGCCAGCCATACCTCGAAATGATCGAGGCTGGCCGGAGGCTTGCCCAGTTTGTCCGGATTGACCAGAACCGGCCGGACTTCGATACCGAGATTGCCGAGGATGTCGGCAAGAACGGTGGCGTCCTCTTTCAGTTCGGGGCGGAAATAGCGCAATTCGGATCGCGCGGGCGCCTTCTCGCCCACCACCTCCACGCCGGTGTACGGTCTATACCCGCGCCGGCCGAGTTCTTCGAGCGCCGCCCCCAACTGCGGCTTCTGCGCTTCGAAGGCGACCTGTCCCATCACGATCGGACGCCGGACTTCGATAGGCCGAGGAGTGCTCTCGACGGCCTTCGCGAGCACGGGCCGGCGGCGAATCTCGTCGGCCTTGGCGATCTCCGGATTCAGTTTCACCGCCTCGAGGACGTCATTTCTCGCCTCCTCTAGTTTGTTGAGATCGGCGCGGACGGCCGCGCGCTGCACAAACAGCCCGGCGTTGCGCGGGTCGAATCCCAGCGCACTGGTGAAGTCGCGCTCGGCCTGTTCGAGATGGTTCAGCGCCTGGTGCGAAAGGGCCCGCTTGGAGTAGGCTTCCGCCGAGGGCTCGATCTGGATCCACTGGTCGTAAAGTTTGACCGCGTCATCGTACTGTCTTTCGGCGAACGCCTTGTCCGCGCGTTCGTTGAGGGGAGGCGGCAACGTCACCCTCGCTTCCGGTTCGCGCGGCCAGAAAGCGAAAGCCGCCAACATCATCCCGATCGCGGCCGCGGCGGCGTAGAGCCACCGGCGCTGATTCCAGACAACGGGGGCCGGCTGAATCACCGGCTGCGCTGCCGGGGAAGTCGTGGCCTGCAAATGCTGCCGTTCTTCCGGCTCGAGCAGCAGGTGCCAGTCCTTCGACGCGGCGGGAGGAATCGCGGTTCCTGACTCAATCGCCTTCAGCACTTCGGCGCGCCAGGCCAACGCCGCCGCATTCGTGCGCGCGAACTCCCGAAGGGCGGCGCCGGTCGCCGTCAGTTCAAGTGCGTTGTCGCACACATCCGGCGCGGCTTTGGCGCGGATGACGCCGTTTCTGACAAACGGGTCGAGCGTCCGGAGGGCGCTCTCGGGCAGCGAGGCGGCCTTGACTTCGCCGGACATCAGGCGCGAAAGCGCGATCAGCCGCCGCACGCGCGCGCTGTCGAGCGTCCGCTCGTACAGGTCATCGATGACCGTCTCCTTGCGCAGGTGGTTGCCATCCTGCTTTTGCCGTTTCCTCCATTCGAGCTCGAGCCGGTCGGAACCGGCCACGCTGATCTCCATCGCGGGCGCGTCCCGCAGCCGCGGACTGGCCGCTTCCGCCGCCGGCTCCCAATCCGGGCGGATCGCCAGCAGCAGGGTGACGGGCAGGTCCGGCGGAAGCGACTCGAGCGAGGAGATGAACTTCCGGCGCTGCTGCTCCTGGGTCAGCGTGAACAACTCCTCCGCGTCATCGATGATGAGCAGGATCCGCGCGCCGGGATTCTCGCGAAGCGCGATCAGCAGGACCGAGTGGACGGTGAAGGTGCCCGCGGCGAGAGACGTGCCCAGTTGCAGCGTGTTCGAAACCCGGTCCGTCGTCGAGGCCGTCCGCATCAGCGGCTGAATCGCCTCCGACAGGGCCACGAACGGGTCGGCGCCCGGCCGCATCGACACGATCTCCCAGCGCGGTTCGGCCTGCCGCCGAAGGTGTGGGATGAGCCCCGCCTGGAGCAGCGAAGTCTTGCCGGCGCCGGAATCGCCCCGGAGACGCACGAGCCGGCTCCGGCCGGACACCAGATCGGCAAGCCGCCGGACATCCTCGTCCCGCCCGGAAAGCAGCGGCGCGTCTTCCTCCTCGTAGGCGAGGCCGTTCTTTTCCGTTTCGGCGCGCTCCCGGTCGTCTTCCCGCAACAGGCGCACGAGCGAATCCCACGCCGGACGCGAATCGAGACCCGCCCGGAAATCGGCCGCGTGCGTCATCAGGAACTCCGTCGGCAAGTCGGACGCTCCCGCCTGCGGCAGGAGAACAGGGACAATCTGAAACGGCCGGCCTGCCGCCCGGGCGCGTTTCCACTCGTCCCCGGCGAAGGCCAACTCACGGCGCTGCCACGGGCTCAGTCCACGGGGGCCGATAAAGTAGACAAACCGGCGGCTGGCCGCAAGCCGGGCGGGTACCTCCTCGCTCCATTTGCCGGTCTCGAAAGCGGGCCCGGAAAGCCCGTCCAGACCCGACGACCGCAGCCGGTCGCGGATCGGCTGCACGGCTTGCAGGTCAGCCGTGTGGTAGCTGAAATACAGGTCCGCCGCCGCTGGAGTCGGAACGGCCGCCGGTGCGGCGGGCGCAGCGGCGGAGGCGGCATGCCCATCGGGACTCAGAGCGCCGGCAAACTCCCGCCGGATTCGGTCGCGCTCGGCCTGGTCGATCTCTTTCAGACGCTGATCGGTTCCGGTGATATAGCCCGCGATGCGCTCAAAGGCCGCCAGCACGGATTTCGGATCGCCGAGCGGCTCGCCGAACGGCGTGAGCAGTTCTTCATAGGCGTACAATGCCAGGTACGGAACTTCCACCTCTGACCAGTACCGGTCGGCTGTCGTTCCGCTCGGAAGGAAAGTGACGAAATCGTGAAAGCGCTGCCGGGCCAGCGCCCGGCGAAGATTGAGCCGGTCTGTCTCGGACCCGTCGACGCGCGTGGGAACGGGAAAGATCGGAATCCTCCCTCCGGCGTGCTGCTTCTGAATCGCCCGGGCCGCGAGCGACGCGCCTTCGATGCTTTGATTGTTCAACGTGAAGCAGACCACAACCTTGTCCGGAAGCTGCACCGTGCAGATGCCCGAGGTGTCGCTGACCCCAGTCCGGCTGTCGATCAGAACATAGTCGTAGGAGTCCCGGAGGTTGTCGCGAATCTCGTTGATAAACTGGCCGCCCCCCAGCCGCTCGTAGAAATTGTCCCAGTTGAAGGAATTGACCCTCGTCGCGTAGGTTTCCGTCTGCTGGCCCGCCGGGATGAACTCGAGATAACCGCGCGCCTCCCGCTCGCCGGCGTCGCGCGCCGGCGGGAAGGTCCAATTGATGCCGAGAGCATGGCGGTCCATGGCCGCCAGCTTTCGATACCATCCCTCCGGGCGCTCCCCAGGCGTCACCGCCTGCTTGGCGTACTCGACCATCACGTCGATGACGCCCTGCGAGTTCTCCAGGCTCCGGTCCGTCAGAAACGGCGACAGGTAGCGGTGCAGGCCCGGCGCTTCCAGGTCCCAGTCGACCATCAGGACACGATTTCCGTTCGAGGCGAGCAGCCAGGCGACATTGGCGAGCGCCATCGTCCGCCCGGTTCCCCCTTTGTAGGAGTAGAACGTTATGATCTCGCCCATCGGTCGCTCCTTCGGACGCGGCGTCAGTCGCCCGTTCCGCTATGTACCGACAAAACCGGCTTCGAAGTCGGGACCGGCGTCCTGTTCGTCTGTCCCAGTTCGGCGATCTTGTGCATGAGCCGTTCCAGGCTCTGCCGGAGACGGGCCTGGACGGTGTTCTCTCCCTCGATGCGCGGCACGAAGAACGGTTCCTGCTGCGTCGAGGCCGTGGGCAGGACGCTGCTGAGAGTGCCCGACAATGTCCTTGAACTGTTCTCGTCGAGATCCGGATCCCCTTCGTTCCAGACCACCATCATGCACGAGTTAAACCGGATGTGATCGTCGTAGATCGCGGCGTATTTTCTGTAGGAAGGCACCAGGTGGATGCTCCAGGCGTCGGCAAAAATCACGACCATGTTGTTGCTGTTGTGCGCCTGAAGCAGGCGGTTCGCGAATCCCTCGTCGACGGTCTGGTCGAAGTAACCGAGATTGAGATCTTTGCTCCCGGCCACCGCGGCGGCCAGCGCCTTGATCTGCTGGCCACCCAGGCTCGGGCGCCAGAAAGCTCCCCCGCTGGGATGGTAGAAAACCAGGCTCGATTTGGCCGCCTCCAGTTCCCTGCTGCTCGCGGCAAGGTAGAAGAAGTGGACCACCCCCGGTCCGGGAGGAACGGGCTGAGCCGCCGCCGCGGGAACAGATCCCCCTGAGTCCGCCGTGGCGGGGTGAAAGAAGCTCGGCAGAGAGCCCAGCTTCTCGGCAGGCGGCGCGTCGCTCAGCGGCGGCAGGTTCTGCCGGGCTCCTTCGACGATCGCGTTGACGATCGCGTCGACCGCGTCCGCGTAAGCATCCCGGTAGCGGCTGTCCTTGCGCCGCACCAGACCGAGCATCCCGACTTCCGGGTACGCCGGAGGAAGCGAAGCATGGTTGTACTGCAAGCCGGAGACCGACGCGGGGATCTCATCGACCGGAATGTCCCACAAGACCGGAATGATGCAGGCATGCTCGAAGCCCGCCGCCGCGGGCGCCCGCTGGCGCCGCTGGAAGAACTCCACCTCACGGCCGCACCATTCGCTTGTGAAGTATCGCGGCGTGTACATCACCACCAGAACGTTGCTGTTCTGAAGCCCGTCGAGCAGGCGTGGCAGCCAGTTCTGGCCCAGTTCGATCTCCCCCTTGTCGAGGAACACGAAGTCGTCGTCCCTGGCCCGCTTGGTCCGGCGTCCAACAGCGCTCCGGACGTCTTCGAGAAAAGCTTTCATGTAGTCATCCCAGTCGTCGCTTTTGTAGCTGAGGAAGAACTCGTATTTGGCCATGCCCGTTCTTTTCCGCCTGTCGGCAGACTATTGTACTCAGTAATGGGTGTACGGGTGCGGCGTTTCGTTTCAGGCCCTGGTGTTTGCACGCCGCCCCCCCAGTAGCGGTATTGTAGGAAAAAGGGCGATGCGGGTTGACAGTTCCGCACACACAAGATCGAAACACAAAAGCAGAAAGGGGGATCCTTCGCGTGACGCGAATTCTCCAGATCGGGCTTTTTTTGCCCTTTACCGCAGCCGGTCAGTATCTGATCAGCACAGTCGCCGGAGGCAACCGGCTGGCCTTTCCAGCCCAGGGTGTCACGGCGAACGAACTGCGCCTGGTTCTGCCGGTTTCGGCCGTCTCTGACGCCGCCGGAAACGTCTACATCTCGGACTCCTACTACGACCGGATTCTCCGCGTCGCTCCCGGCGGCGCTGTGACGACGTATGCCGGCGTGGAAACCGGCTTTGGCGGAGACGGCGGTTCCCCTACGGCCGCCCGGTTCAACGGGCTGGCTGGTTTAGCCATCAGCCCCGCCGGCGACCTTTACATATGCGACCTTCGCAACGGGCGAATCCGTCGCATCGCGCGGGACGGGCAGACGATCACCACGGTTGCGGGCAGCGGCTCCTCCACGCATTCCGGAGACGGCGGTCCGGCCACCGCGGCGGGAATCGGAAACCCGGCCGGCGTGGCGTTTGACCAGGCGGGAAATCTATACTTCAGCGATTCCTTGAACCACGTCGTGCGGAAAGTGGACTCCGCCGGCGTGATCACCACTCTGGCAGGGACAGCCGGCCGGTCCGGATTCGGAGGCGACGGCGGCCCGGCCACGGCGGCGCTCCTGTCCGGTCCCTCCGGAATCGCCCTCGACGCGCAGGGCAACATTTACATCGCCGATACGCAGAATCACCGTATCCGCCGCTTCGTTGCGGCGCAGAACCGGATGGAAACCTTTGCCGGTACGGGCACGGGCGGCTTCACCGGACAGAACGCGCCGGCCACGGCCGCACAACTGCTGCTGCCGACCGCCGTCGCCGTGAACCGGAACAACGGTGACGTCTTTATCGCGGACCGCGGAAACGGCCGGATCCGCCGGGTCCGGGCCGGCTCGATTTCCACGGTCGCCGGCGGAGGTAGCAGCGTCGCCGTTCCGGGACCCGCCACCACTTTTGACCTCGCACTTACGGTCGGCGTAGCGATTGATTCGAACGAACAGTTGCTGGTGACCGATGACGGTCACAAACGCATCTTCCGGGTGCAGGTAGGAAGCAATCTGATCCAGGCTGTGGCCGGAGTGCCTTCGGTCCAGGCCGCCGGCGACAATGGGCCGGCGACGCAGGCGGTTCTGTTTCAGCCAAGCGGAGCCGCCATTGACATCGATGGCGCACTGTTCATTTCCGACGTCATCGATAACCGCATACGACGGGTGGCCCCGAATGGCATCATTACGACGTTCGCCGGTACGGGCGCTCTTGGTTCGCCGGCCGCCAGCGGCGGCGCGGCGATCGCCTCCAACCTGGGGCGGCCGCGGGGAATGGCGTTTGACCGGAACCGGAACTTATTTGTGGCGAGCTCTTGGGGCGGCTCTGTCTTCCGCATCACTCCGGCCGGCGCGATCTCCGTCTTCGCCGGTGGCGCCACGATCGGGTTCTCAGGCGACGGCGGACAGGCCACCGCCGCCCGGCTGAACGTGCCTTACGGGGTCGCGGTGGATCGCAACGACAATGTGTACATTGCGGACTCCGGCAATAACCGAGTCCGGCGCGTCGATCCGCGCGGGGTTATCACGACGGTGGCCGGGGCCGGTCAGGCCGGGTTCAGCGGCGACGGCGGCGCTGCCTTCGCGGCTCAACTGAATTCGCCGAGGGCGGTGGCGGTCGACGGGCAGGGGAACCTGTACATCGCCGATTCGGGCAATCACCGCGTGCGCCGCGTCGGCAGCGACGGCGTCATTCGCACGGTGGCAGGCACGGGTGTGGCGGGCGGGGCCGGCGTTGGAGGGCCCGGGGCCGCGGCGCAGCTGTGGTCCCCGTCAGGCTTGGTTTTCGACAGCACAGGCAACCTGATCATCGCCTCCTCGGGAAACAGCGTCGTCCGGATCCTGACTCCGGACGGAACTCTCAACGCACTGGCCGGGATTCCGGGCAGCGGTTTCGCCGGCGATGGGGGGCCGGCGCAAGAAGCGCGCCTCGCCAATCCTGTCGGCGTTGCCGTCTCGCCGGACGGCTCGATCTTCATCGCCGATCAGAACAACGAACGCATCCGCAAACTGGCCCTGATTCGGCTGACGGCCGAGGGTGTCCTCAATCGCGCCAGTCGCGCCGGCGGGGCGGTGGCCGCCAATGAGATCGTGTTGATTCGCGGACTCAATCTCGGGCCCCCTGACGCTGTCACGGCGAACCCGGACCCTTCCGGCCGTTATCCGACCACGCTCGCCGGAACGCAAACGCTCTTTGACGGGGTCCCGGCGCCCCTGCTTTCCGTTCAGGAGAAACTCGTTGTCGCTGTCGTTCCCGCCGCCACAACGGGTTCTGTGGTCAACCTGCGGGTCGACTACCAGGGACGGCCGACTGAAGAGGTTCGGCTGGCGGTCGCCGCCACGGCTCCCGGCATTTTCGTCAGCTCCGACGAGGGAGTGGGTCCCGCCGCGGCGTTAAATGAAGATGGCACCCCGAATTCCGAAGCAGCGCCCGCCATCCCCGGCAGCACCGTGCGGTTTCGAGTGAACGGCCTCGGCGCGACCGATCCGGTCGTGGCAGACGGACAGGTGGTCAGCGAGGAGATGGTCGTGGCGCCGGTCCTGCCGGTGGAGGTGTCGATCGGCGGTGTCGCGGCGGAGTTGGTGTCGGCGCGCGTCCCGGTCGGCCAACTGGCCGGGATCGTCGAGATCGCCGCGCGCGTGCCCGAGGGCGTCGAACCCGGCCCCGCCTCCCTCTCGGTTCGATCCGGGGAGACGTCGTCCCCCGGCGGAGTCACCCTCTGGGTGGGCCCGGCGGCAAGCGCCGCGGTCGCGGCGCGCTCCGGTGGGACGGCCGCCCGTCGTCACTGAAATTCCGGCGGAGGCGTGTTCGGATCGAGCGGGTAGATCGGCCGCCGGATGCGCCGCCACGGCAGGGCCCGGAGGTTTGCCGTCGACACACCCGGCGTGTCGACCAGAAAGATCTCCCGGGCGATCGGCTCATAACAGGAGCGAAAGCCGTTCGGCGACTTCACCACCACGATGTGGCAGTGCAGCGGGTCGATTCCGTGAGAGCGATACAGCTCCGGATCCACCGTCATCGCGGAGCGCGACGCCAGGAGGATCTTGACGTGGCCCACCTCCACCACGGCCGAGGGCCCCATTGACGATTCGATGCCCGTGTTGTAGCCCCGCGCCCGGGCGGTCCACCGGCCATCCGAGATCAGACGCACATAGCCGGTCACGCTGACCGGTTTCGAATTCCGTTTGTCGAAACAGCCGCCCATCGACAGCCGGACCCGGGATCCAACCCCCGCACGGATGGCCTTTTCGGCGGCGAACGGATCCACGAGAAAGATCGCCGCCGGCCCCGTCAGCTTCGCCTTGACCAGGTGCTTCAGCACACCCGTGGAATCCCCGGGCGATCCTGACCCGGTGGAATCGGATGACTCGGCCAGCACGACCGGGCCCTCCCCGGCCCCCCCGTTGATCAGGCTCAACGCCCGCCCAATGGCCTCCTCCGGCGGGATCAGCTTGGGAAGGAACCGCTCACGCGCCTCCCAGAATCGTTTCCCCAGCCGGCTTGCCTGCCGCTGCGCCAGTCCCGCGTCGCCGTTGGTGACCACGACCGTGGCGGTCCCCATTTCGTCAATATCCATCCACGGCTGCACCGGGAACAGCGACACGGCCTCGACCGGAGCTTTCTTTTCGAGCCTCTCCGCCTCGCGCATCAACTCGCCGAACGGCCCACCCGACGACTGTGAGTTCTCGGCGTTGACGATCAGCGGCAGCTTGCATACGCCCATCTCCGGGCGGCATTCCCCACGCAGGGTCCGCAGCATCAGGCGGGCGGCCTTCTGCCCCGTCTCGAACATGTCGACGTGGGGATAGGTGTGATAGCCCAGAATCGCGGTCGCGCGCTCCGTCATCGCCTTGGTGATATTGGCGTGCAGATCTAGGGTCAGGATGATCGGCTTTTCTGGACCCAGCAGTTTCCTCGCGATGCCGAGGAAGTGTCCTTCCACGTCGTCCTCGCCCTCGGCCGTCTGAGCTCCGTGCATGGCAAGCAGAAGTCCGTCCACGCCGGCGTGGCGTTTCAGCCCGTCGGCGAACTTCCGGGCCAGCCGGGCGAAGTCGCCGGCGACCAGCCGGTTTGCGGTGATGGCCCACGCCGCGCAGACCGGCGCCACTTCGACGCCCGGCTCGCCGGAGAGGACATCAAGGAATCCCCCGAACTCGGTCAGCTTGTTCCGGTGGCGGTCGATCGCAGCCTGCCCGAACACCGGGGAAAAGTCCTCGTAGCGCGTTTTCACAGGTGAAAATGTATTGCTTTCCTGGAGCACGGAGGCGAGGGCTATCTTCATCGCCCAACTATGGTACCGCGGGAACAGACGCGGAGACGGTTCGCACGTACCACTCTCGCGGAACTCCGCTCCCAGCCGCACTCAGGACTGCGAGCCGGTTGCGGGCCTCGTGGGCCCACGGGTAGGATGGGGTAGGAACCAGGAGGACATGCCCCGTTGTTGCCCGGGCGCGAGCGTGCGGAGCGGCGGATCTCTTCCATTATGTAACTGAAAGAGGACCATGAGTATCGCCGATCGCAAACCACTTACGACGGTTGTTCTGCTTCCGGATGGAGTCGGCCTGCGCAACTTTGTGCTGGGACCCTTCCTCAACGAGATGAGCAGGCTCGGCCCGGTTCACGCCTTCCATCTGGTCGAGGATCACGCCCTGGACATGTACGCCTCGCGTTACCGGGATTCCGTGCAATGGCACCGGCTGCTCAACATGGTCGACACACCGGTCACCAATGTCCTGCGCCGTTCAATCAGCTACGCCCAGATGTACTGGGTCGACTCGCCTCCCATGCGGCTCGCCCTGGAACTGCCGGTTTCCGGCTCCCTCCGCAGCCAGGTCGCCGTCCGGCTGTCCCGAGCCATCGGCCGAATTTGCGCCAATCCGTCGCGCATGGGCATGCTCGAACGGGCTCATGTGCGCGCGCTGGCGAACTCGCCCGAGGTGGCGCACTTCCGGCGAAAGTTCGAAGAAATCAAGCCGGATGTGATCTTCTGCTCGCACCAGCGGCCTCCTCACGTCTCATACCCGGTGATCGCCGCCCGCCAGTTGGGCATTCCCACCTCGACGTTTGTTTTTTCCTGGGACAACCTGAGCAGCAAGGGAAGATTCGCCACGCCGTTCGATCACTTTCTCCTCTGGAGCGAGCACATGCGGCAGGAGCTGTTCCGGTTTTTCCCGGACGTGACGCCGGAGCGGACACATGTGGTGGGCACACCCCAGTTTGACCCCTACAAGGACGAGTCGCTGGCGTGGTCGCGCGAGGAATTCTTCGCCCGTATCGGCGCCGACCCGAAGCGGAAGCTGATCTGCTTCTCGGGCGGAGACGAAGACGCGTCGCGATCGGATCCGTACCATGTGCGCGCTCTGATGGAACTGATCCGGTCCGGACGGATCAAAGGCAATCCACAGGTCTTCCTTCGCCCCGCGCCTGTCGACAAAGGAACGCGCTACGACGCGGTCCGCCGGGATTACCCGGAACTGCTCTACGAGCGCCCCCAGTGGCTGTTCGGACGCAGCGAAGCCACCAACTACCTGATGCCCAAGCCGGAAGACGTCCAGTTTCTGGCCAACCTCACGCGCCACGCCGACCTCAACGTGAACTTCGCATCGACCATGACCCTCGATTTTTCGATCCACGACAAACCGGTGGTCAATTGCGTCTTCGAAGTGACCGAGAAGCCGTTGTTCCCGAACCGGACCCTGTGGGAGTTCGTGAGCGGGTTCGAGCACTACCAGCCTGTCGTAAAGCTCGGTGCGGCCAGGATGGCCTATACGCGGGAACAGTTCGCCGACCACATCAACGCCTACCTTGCGGACCCGTCGCTCGACCGCGAGGGGCGCCGCAAGTTCGTCGAGCTCGAAATCAGCGTTCCGGTAGGGCAATCGAGCCGCGCCATCGCCGCGACTCTCCAGAGGATCGCCGGGCGCTTGCCGGCCGAGGCCGGCGCCGTGAACGCCGGCGAGGCCGCTGCCCACCGCCGATGAAACCCGGCCTCAACGGATCGCGCCGCGCCGCGTTTGTGGCGTTCGGGGCTTTCTCAGGCATCAACCAGAGCGTGTACGAAGCTCTGCGGCGCAGGCTTCCCGGTTATGAATTGGTCTGGATCGATCCCGGTATGTCGACCAGGCGGGGACAGCTGGACGCGCTCAGGCAATTGGCATGGGCCGCCGCCGAGTTCGGCCCGGAGACCGGCTTTGACCCGGTGGACTGGAAGATCCGCCGTCGCTGGACGACGAGAGTGTTCGAGCGCCGTAGCCGGGAGGCACGCGCCCAGGTTTCCCAAGGCCGGTATCGCTTTTCGGTGCAGATGCAGTCGCATTATGACGCCTCGGTTCCCGGCCTGCCTCATTTCGTCTACTCCGACAACACACTGCTGGCCAACCGGCACTACACAGACACCAGCGCCTTGCTCGGCCGCCCCATGCGCCGGCCCGGCGAACTCCCCGTCACCCCCCGCTGGCTTGAACTGGAACGGAATCTCTACCGCAACGCCGTCACGACGTTCACCATGAGCCGCAACGTCCACCGGTCCCTGATCGAAGACTACGGCTGCCGCGAGGACCAGGCCGCGATTGCCCTGGCCGGCTGCAATGCGAGAATCGCCACCGATTTTCAGAACAACTACGGAAGCGCCAACATTGTTTTCGTTGGCGTCGATTGGGAACGCAAGGGTGGACCCCAGCTCGTCGAGGCGTTCCGTCACGTCCGCACGCGCTTTCCCAACGCCACTCTCACTGTTGTTGGATGCACCCCCAGTGTGACGGAACCCGGCGTGACCATCGTCGGCAGGATCCCTTTTGACGAGGTCTGGCGCTACTACACCAAGGCCAGCGTCTTTGCCATGCCCACGCGCTACGAGCCGTTTGGTATCGTTTTCCTCGAGGCGATGGCGCACCGCCTGCCGATCGTTGCGACCAACCTCGCGGCGATTCCGGATTTTGTCACTCATGGGGAAAACGGTTTCCTGATCGAACCGGATGATGTTGAATCCCTCGCCACACACCTCACAAGCCTGATCGGAAACCCGGATCTGTGCCGGACCATGGGCGAGCGTGGCGCTTCCGTGGCGCGCCGCTACACCTGGGATCACACTGCCGACATCATGGCGTCGGAGATCGAGCGTAGGCTTCTGACACCCCTTCACGCACCCTGATTTCGAGGTCGGGAATCTGACGCCAGTCCGCCAGGGGGAACTGTTAAGGAATCCTCGGCCGTCGCGCCGGGGGACTTGCCGTCAAGGGTCTCCGCTTCGATGAAACTGTTCTTATCTTAGCGGGAGTTGAGCGGATAGCCAGCGCCCTGGCGAACGAGCGGATCACCCGTTACCCCCGTTTTCGGCATACCGCCCCTCTAAACTATTCAATTTGTTGGTGCGGATGAGAGGACTTGAACCTCCACTCCCTTGCGAGAACTAGAACCTGAATCTAGCGCGTCTGCCAGTTCCGCCACATCCGCACGGCCTGGACACTTCCATTCTCCGCAAGTGCCCTCCCGATGTCAAACGGCCGCATCGGGCGCTGTGCCGGAACGACTTCCATCTGCTATCGGGAAGGAGGTCAAGACCCGCCACAGCGCAAGTCCCCGCCGCTGTTTCGCTTGCCGCGCGTCAGAACGCGACGCTGTTCGACACAGCACCCGCCACAACCAACCGGACCACTCCACCCGCCGCTTCGCCCACGTCGGCGTTGACCTGATACCGCCCCGGCACGTACGGCGAAAGGCCGGCATAGACGACGGTCACCGCATTTCCGTTCACCTCCACGGTGACAGGTTGCGCGACGCGGCTCAGCCCCACCGACGGATCCGCTCCGAGCCCCGCGGCCAGAGGCGGCTCCACCGCCCCCAGCCCGGTTGCATAAATCTCGAGAAGGTTTGGCGCGGCACGGCGAACGCCGAGGATCACGGGGTTTGCTGCCGCCCAATCCAGATCCGCCGGATTCGAGTCCATGCCGTCGCGGCGCACGATGGCGGTCCAGCGTGGCGCGGACTGATACGGCATGACCAGCACGATCCGCGAAGGCGTCACCGAATACAGCGGCGCCTGCGTGCCGTTGACGATCACCGAGACGCCGCCAAGAACGCCGGGCAGAGGAACGGATCCGGCGTACGCTTCGCCGCCCGCCAGATTCTCTCCCTCGATTGTGACGATGTCGCCAGGAGCGGCTACGCGTCCCGCAAACCGCACATTGCGCGGCAGTACTCCGGTGAAGTCGGCGGGTGAGAGGCGCACATCGAAGCGCGTGACGCGGCCCGCGACAACGTCGCGCGGCGTGGCGTCGAACAGCACCCGACCTCCCCGCGAGAGGCGGAGACGGTAGCGGTCGGGCGGCAGGTCCACAAAACCGAACGCGCCCGTTCCGTCGGTGACGCCGGACCGGGCCGCGGCCGCGCCCGTATCCGAGGAAACATCAACAGTCACCCCGTCGTTCAGCCACTCCGGGCCGCCGGTGACCGTAAGCCTCCCGGCGATATGGCCGAGCGACGGCCGCACCTTCCAGTCGAGGACCGGCGGCGCCGCAGGCGCCCCGAAGAACTCACCGACGCGCCGGTAGAACTCGCTGTTGGGAGTGATCGGCAGACCGGCCGCGTTCAGGCGGTTCGTGCTGGCGTAGCTGTAGAAAACGACTCCCGCCGGGGTATTTCCCGCCGCGCTCGGCGCCAGCGCGCGACGGATCTGGCTGACGGAGTCGTCGATATCGTTGAGGTAGACGCCAAGACCGGGCAGATACCGGCGCCGGAACTGCCGGTCCTTGGCGAACTCCACCCAGCGGTCGAGAAATGAGGCGTTCCGCCGGTCATCGAAATAGTGCATCGGCATCGCAATGTCGAGGATTCCTTCTTCGACCCAGGAACGCCAATCCTGGAACACCGTGGCGTAGGCGTCGGTCGATGCCCAGGCGGCGTCCGTGAGGGGGCCGTTTCCCCAGCTGATCAGCGCCGCGCTCACCTTTACCCAGGGCTTCATTTCGATCGTTCGCAGGTAGATCTGACGCACAAGTTGAGTCACCTGGCGGCGGCGGAATTCCGCCCATGCCGGGTCGCGCAAGGCCGGCGAGCCGGCGCGGCCCTCGAGGCGGTTGAAGCGCTCCACTGCGACCGGATTCCAGCCGTTCGACGACGAGGCCGTCAACTCCTGGTATCGAACGTAGTCGAGGTGCACGCCGTCAAGGTCGTATTTGCCCACAGGGTCGGTGATGACGTCCGCCAGGTATGCCTGCACTCCGGGATGTCCGGGATCGAAAGCGCCGCCGATCGCCCCGGTGCTGCTGACGTCCATCCACATCTCGGGACCGGACGCGCGAGGGCCGTGGGCGTGCCAGATATGCCGCGGATTGAGAGGTGGCGCGATCGTCGTGGGCCACACCGGGTAGACGACGAACCAGGCGTGCACTTCAATGCCCCGCGCGTGCGCCCTTTCGATCAGATACCGGAGCGCATCGAACCCGGGACTGTAGGCGGCGTCCTGCGCCGGGACCTCCTTCGTCTCCAGATAGTAGGAATCTGCGCGGCGCCGCACCTGTACGAAGATCGCGTTGCCGTGCGCGGAAGCGACGTCGTCCACCATCTGGTCCACCTCGGCGGGCGACTTGAATCCCGCATGAAAGGCATCGGCCCAGAAGGCGCGGTACTGCTGCGCCGGAAGGATCGCCGCGGCCAGCGCGAGGACGGCGAGCGCTCTCAAAAGCCCTCCAGCAGGTGGCCCAGTTTCTCCTTCTTGGTCGTGAGGTAGCGGGCGGCGGTGGCCACCTCCGGCTGGCAGGGCACGCGTTCCGCAACGGCGATTCCGGCGCTTTCGAGCGCCTGAATCTTCTCCGGGTTGTTGGAGAGCAACCGCACGGCGGTCACGCCGAGAGAACGGAGAATCGCCGCAGGAAACTCGAAGTTCCGCAAGTCCGCCTCAAAGCCGAGCCGCTGGTTGGCCTCGACCGTGTCGGCTCCCTGATCCTGCAGCTCGTAGGCGCGGATCTTGTTGACGAGCCCGATCCCGCGCCCCTCCTGGGCTTCGTAGACGATCAATCCGCGGCCCTCGGCGGCGATGGCCTCTAGGGAAAGCTCGAGCTGCGCGCGGCAGTCGCACCGCAGGCTGTGAAAAACGTCGCCGGTCAGACACTGCGAGTGGATGCGGACCAGGGGCGGAGCGCCGGAAAGCTCGCCCATCGACAGCGCGATGGCTTCCTCGCCCGCGCCATCCTTCTCGCCGAGGAAAGCGCAGATCCGGAAATGGCCGAAACGCGTCGGGAAATCGGCTTCAGCGGCTTTTGTTACGCGGAGATTCGAAGACGGCAAAATATCCATTATTATAAGGGGCGGAGCGCTTTGTCCGCCTCCGCCGCGCTTTCTGTCCTCCGAGCAAGATGGCTGAACAATACGTCGTCGTACTGCTGGTCAAGCTCGCCGTTTCGGCATCGCTCGCCAGCATCCTTGTTCGTGTCGGACATTTCAAGCGTCTTCTCCTCAAGGAGGAGCGCTCGATCACCGAGCGCCTGTTCATCGCCGGGTCGATCTCGGTGACGTTCGGTGGCGCCGCCGCGGTCCGGGTGATCACGGGCACATACACCGCGGCGGACGTGGGCCTGGAAGGCTGCTTCATCGCCGGCCTCGTCGGAGGCTATGTTCCGGGGTTGCTGGCCGGAGTTCTCGTCTCCATTCCGGGCATGAGCCAGCTCGAACTGCTCACGATGCCGCTGTTCGCCGCCGTGGGCGTGCTGGGCGGGCTTCTCCGCGACGCGGCGCCCGACCCGGAGGAAGTGTATGTCATTTCGCCCTTCCTCGACCGGACCGTGTACCGCCTCATCCGCAGCTGGCCGGACACCCGGCGCGCGGTTTTTCACCTCTTCTATGTGCTCTCGGTCGGCTTTATCGAATTCCTGCGGCTGGCCGGTTTCGCCGTTTTCGGACCGGGCGCGATTTTCACCCTCTACCCCACCGGGCCCGGAGCGCACTGGAGCCAGTACGCGCTCCACCTGGTGAGCACAGCCTTTTGCGTGCTCGTTCCGATCAAAATCTGGGGCAGCGCGCGAACCGAACTCAAATTCCTGGCCCAACAGCGCTTGTTGCAGGAGGCGCAACTCCGCGCGCTCACCAGCCAGATCAATCCTCATTTTCTGTTCAATACTCTGAACTCGATCGCGTCGCTGGTGCGGACACGGCCGGACACCGCCCGGCAGGTCATTCACAAGCTCTCCAACATCCTGCGGCGCCTGCTGCGGAGACATGACAGCTTTTCGAGTCTCCGGGATGAACTCGCCTTCATCGAAGACTATCTTTCGATCGAGATCGTCCGCTTTGGAGATAAGCTCAAGTTCGTCAAAGAAGTAGACGCCAACGCGCTCGATGCGTCCGTCCCCAGCATGCTTCTGCAACCGCTCGTCGAAAACAGCATCAAGCACGGTCTGGCCGGAAAAGGCAACGGTGGAACGATCCGCATCCGCGCGTGGCGGACGCCGGACCGGGTGCACCTGCAAGTGGAGGATGACGGGGTCGGCATACCCGAGGCAAACCTTGCTAAGCTGTTCGAACGAGGCATCGGCGTGAGCAATGTGAACGAGCGCCTGAAGGTGCTGTTCGGGTCCGATTACAAGATGTGGATCGACAGCAAACCGGGCGAGGGCACCCGCACGGGAATCGACTTCCCCATCCATACGCCAAGTCTGCAAGGCGGAGCCAGCCACGCCGCCAAGTCTGTTGCATGAGCTAGGAAAACGAAAAGAATGATCACTTTACAGAAGCACCTGGAAACGGACGTGGTAGCTCTGGGTCGCGATCACCGCCTGCCGAAAACGATCGCCGCCAGCACGAGACGCGTCTATGACGTCGTCTCCTCCATCTATCCGCTGTCCACCTACTGCTTCCACTCGCGGGCGCACAAGCTGGCGCTGGATATCTCCGGCATCCAGGATGGCATGCGGATCCTCGAAGTGGCGACCGGATCGGGGGAGATGTTCCGGCGGCTCGTCGGCGCCAATCCGAACGGCGAGACCTTCGGCCTCGACCTGTCGCCCCGGATGGCTGCGAGGACGCAGCGGCAGATCCGGCGCGATTTCCCGAATGCCAAAGCCTCATGCCAGGCGGTTGACTGCCGTCAGCTTCCGTTCCGCGACGAGGCCTTCGACGTGGTCGTGTGCTGCTTTCTGCTTGAACTGCTCGGCAAAGAAGACATCCGCCGCGCTCTTTCCGAGATTCGGCGCGTGCTTCAGCCGAGCGGCAGCTTGACCCTGGTTTGCATCGGCGAGAACGCTGAGGTCTTCAACAACCTGTATCGCGTGGCCGGATCCGTCGCGCCCGCGTTCTGGGGACGCCAGGTCGAGCAGCGGGTTCCCGAGTGGCTGCACGCTCTCCACTTCCGCATCTCGCACGACCGCCACGTGCGGCAGTCAGGCTACCCGTCGCGCGTCCTGCGCGCCGTGAAACGCCCGTGACCGGCGCCAGCCCCCGTGCGCAAGCGGCGTTGGCGCCGGCTTCCGCGCGAATCGTCACGGGGGCAGGCGGTGCAGGCAAGGTCCCCGGCGTTCTTGGAAGAAGGCGGTTTGTCCTCGGCGCGGCGGCGGTGGCCGCTGGCGGCCGAGCGTCTCGTCACTTGATCGTTTACCGCGAGCCGGGCAGGTTTGGCGGGTGGCCGGCGAATCACGGCATCTGGTCCTGGGGGAACGAGATCCTCTGCGGATTCTCGGGCGCATACTTCGAAAAGCGCCCGCCTGAGCGCCACCAATACGACTCGAGAAAGCCTGAAGTTCCGCCTCTGGCGGGGTCCACCGACGGCGGCGAGTCGTGGACGGTCGAGCGGCCGGCCTCTTTGGTGCCTCCCGAACAGGGCGGCCCCGCGCCGCAGCCACTGACCCGGCCCATGGATTTCCACGCGCCCGGATTCGCGCTGACCCTCCGGTTCACGGATGTCCACACGGGTCCGTCGCGTCCGTTTTATTCGACCGATCGGGTCCGGAATCGGAGGGGGCCCTTCTTATTTCCGATGTTCGGATTCAGCGGCGTGGCGGCGCGCACCGCCTATCGGGTCTCATCGCCCAAAGAGGCGCTCGTCTTCCTGACGGTCTCGAAATCCAACGGGCGCGAGGGCCGTCCCGTGGCGGTTCAGACGCGGGATGGCGGCCGGACGTGGAGCTTGCTGGCGGCCATCGGCCCTGAACCTCCGGGTTTCGCAATCATGCCTTCAAGCCTCCGCCTGCCGGGCGGCGCGTTACTGACGGCGGTTCGGGTGAAGAAAGATCCGGAGAACTGGATTGAGTTGTTCCGGTCGCGGGACAACGGCCGAAGCTGGACTTCGGAGAGGCGGGTCGCGGACACGGAAGCCTTTTCCGGCAACCCGCCGCATCTCGTCCGGCTGCGTGGCGGCCGCCTTTGCCTGAGCTATGGCTATCGTTCCAGGCCGTATTCGATCCGTGCCCGGATCTCGCCCGACGACGGACGGTCCTGGCTGCCGGGGATCCTGCCGCGGGACGACGGCGCGCCTTGGGACATCGCATATGTCCGGACGGCGGTCAGGCCCGACGGCAGGGTCGTGACGTTGTACCACTTCAACGACGCTCCGCACAATGAGCGCTTCCTGGCGGCTACAATCTGGGAGGCGCCGCGCGCCTGACCGCCCATGGCTCTGCTCGCCGGACTGCATCCCGTTCTCGAAGCTCTGCGCGCCGGCCGGGGGATCGAGCGCATTCACGTTGCGCGGGGCGCGGGCGGACCCCGGATCCAGGAGGCGATCGAGTTGGCGCGGCGGTCCGGCATTCCCGTCCGCTTCGAGGAGCGCGCCGCGCTCGACAGGCTCGCGCGGAACACCGCGCACCAGGGCGTCCTCGCCTTCGCCGTCGAGCAGCGCTACTACGCGATCGGGGACGCGGCCGCCGAGCCCATCGTTCTCGTGCTCGATGGCGTCGAGGACCCGCACAACCTGGGAGCAATCCTCCGGACGGCCAATGCGGCCGGCGTGAGCGTGGTCGTCATCCCCGAGCGGCGCGCGGCCGGCCTGACTCCGGCCGTGGCCAAGGCCGCCGCGGGCGCGCTGGAACATATCAAGGTGGTCCGCGTCACCAACATCAACCGCGCGATCGATCAGTTGAAACAAGCCGGTTTCTGGATCTACGGACTCGATGAGCGGGGCGGCGAGACCTACGACCAGGTGCGTTATCAGAGCCCGGCGGCGATCGTGGTCGGCAGCGAAGGCAAGGGGCTACACCAGCAGACGCGGAAGCACTGCGACGCCGTCGTGCGGATTCCGCTCGCGGGAACGGTGCCCTCTCTCAACGTGTCTGTGGCCACCGGGATCGCCCTGTTTGAATGGAAGCGCCGCGCCGGTGGAACGAAACCGGCGGGCTAATGCGCGCGGGCGATGGAATCGGCCAATTGCACCACAGGCATCATTGCCCCGACATCGTGAACCCGGACGATATGCGCGCCGTGCAGGATGCAGGCCGTCACGGCGGCGGCGGTGGCCAGCAGGGTCCCTTCCGGCGACGGCTGGGCGAGGAACGATTTCCGCGACGGACCGGCGAGGATGGGCAGATCGAGTCCGGCGAGCATCTTCAACTGGGCGATGAGGCGCGTGTTCTCCTCTTTCCGCTTGCCGAAGCCGAGCCCCGGATCGATCACCAGGCGGAGCGGATCCAGACCCGCGCGCCGGGCCCGGCTGATCGAGGCCTGAAGGTCATGGAATACCACGCCGCCAGGATCCGGAAGCGAGGGCAGCTTCGCCCACGTTTCCGGCGTCCCGCGCATGTGATTCAGGATCAGAACCGCGTCGTGCTGCACGGCCACCTTGGCGATGTTCGGATCGAACGTGAGGCCGGAGGGGTCGTTGACCATGACGGCCCCGAGTTGCAGCGCTCTCTCCGCCACGGCGGACTTGTAGGTGTCGACCGAGATGGGCACGTTGATCCGGCCCCGCAACCGTTTGAGGACCGGGATCAGGCGGCGCAGTTCCTCTTCCTCGCTGATCCGCTGCGAGCCGGGCCTGGTGGATTCGGCGCCGACGTCGATGATGTCGGCGCCCTGCTCTTCCAGGCTGACGGCCTGCGCGAAGGCGCGGTCCGGATCGAGAAAGCGGCCGCCGTCGGAAAACGAGTCCGGCGTCACGTTCAGAATCCCCATCAACAGCGTGCGCTCGCCGGCGTTGAGTTCGTGCGGCCCGGCCTTGAGCTGATATCGCTTTCGAACCATGGCCTCTACCCGTACTCGAAGCCGGCGATCGCAAAGATGCTGGAGTTGTGGTGCGCGAGCGGCGTCGCGCCCGGCCGGCACGGCGCCGCCATCCGCACCAGGTGGCGGGCGGGCTCAAATCCGTAATCGATCGCCAGTTGAACAGCGTCGGTGTTGTCCGGGAACAGGTCCCAGAAGATCTCCTCTTCTCCATGGTTGGCCAGGAACCACTCGAGAAGACGCCGCGCGGCCTCGCGGGTCCGCACCACCGAGGGTCCGAAGTAGGTGGCCAGCGATCCGGGTCTCGTCATGGCGTAGCCGTAGCCGACCACAAACGCGGCCTCGCCGGCGCGCACGAGCGCGTTGAGCAGGGGCACCCGATAAGCGCCGAAGTAGGCCCGATCGAACGAAGGATCGACCACGTAGGGATGCACCAGGGGCGGTGCGGCTGGCTTGGGACCCTTGCCCGCCGGGCGCTTCCAGCGCTCGACGGGACACTCGGCGGCAAAGCCCAACGACTCGTACAGAGGGCGGCCCTGTTCGGTGGCGTCGAGTTTCATCCAGCCGATCCCGGCCTGGCGCAGAGCCTTGATGGTGTGATCCAGAAGCGACCGGGCCCGGCCTTGTCCGCGATAGGCGGGATGGGTCAGGACCATGCCGATCCAGGCGAGGTCCTGGCCGTAGAGAAACGCGGCCGCCGAAGAGACGATGCGGCCATCGGTTTCCACGCCGAAACAATGGTGCGGCGAAAGAGTCAGCGCGCGCTCCCAATCGGCGGCGGTCTGATTCCAGCCGGCGAGCCGGCTGAGTTCAAGAAGATGGGGAATGTCGGCAGATCGGAGGTTACGGATTCTGTTCATGTCAAACGCCGGTTGCCGGCGACGCCACGGCGGTGGCGCGGGTCTCCCGCTCTCTCACGAAGAGGCCCCTCCATTGTAGCGAGTCTCCTGTCACGGCATAATGGTTCCCTTGCCCGCCTACGTCCGTATCATGCGCGCCGGCATCGGCCTGCTCCTGCTGGCGGCGGGATGCCATCGCAAGCCGCCGCCCGAGGCGGCCATCGTGAACAGCTACGCGCGTGCGAACGCCTGCGCCTCGTGCCATCCGTCCCACGCGAAAACCTATGCGGCCACAGGGATGGCCCGGGCCTTCTACCGGGCCTCGCCGCAAACCATGACGGTGGAGGACTTCTCGCGCGACTTCCATCATCCCGCGTCCGGCCGGGTCTACCGGTTTGTCCGGCGCGGCGGCCGGTTCTTTCTTCGCCGCCACGAGAAAGGCTTCGCCGGACGGGAAACCAACGTCGAGGAGAAGGAGATCCACTACGTCATGGGGTCGGGGAATCACGCCCGGAGCTATATCCACCGGACACCGTCGAATCGCCTGCTCGAGCTCCCCCTGGCCTGGTACGCCGAGCGTGGAGGCTTCGTGGCGATGAGCCCGGGCTACGACCGTCCCAACCACCTCGATTTCCGCCGCCAGATCAGTTTCGACTGTATGTTCTGTCACAACGCCTACCCGGATCCGGCCGGAGGCCCTCGGGCGGGCTCCGAACCCGTCTTCCCCGATCAGCTTCCGGAAGGCATCGATTGTCAGCGGTGTCACGGACCCGGAGCCGCCCACATTGCCCGCGCCACGGCCGGGGACGCCGTGTCGGCGAAGGCTTCCATCGTCAACCCTGCACGGCTGTCCGCGGAGCGCCAGCTCGAGATCTGCATGCAGTGCCACCTGGAGACGACCAGCGAACCACTGCCCAACTCGATTGTGCGCTATGGCCGCGGCGCGTTCTCCTACCGCCCGGGAGAGCCGCTCGGCGGTTTCATGCTCTTCTTCGACCATGCCCCAGGCTCCGGCCGTGAGGACAAGTTCGAGATTGTGAGCTCGGTGTACCGCCTTCGCCAGTCGCCGTGCTTCTTGCAAAGTGGCGGCAGACTGCTGTGCACCACCTGCCATGACCCGCACAAGGTGCCGCGCGGCCCGGAGGCCGAGCGGCGCTACAGGCAAGCCTGCCTCGACTGCCACCCCTCGGGATCGCTTTCGCGGAACGGCAGGCACGCCGCGGCGGCCGCCTGTGTGTCCTGCCATATGCCGCGGCGGCGGACCGAGGATGTAGTCCACGCCGTGATGACCGACCATCGCATCCAGCGGAGGCCACCCCCCGGAGACCTGCTGGCGGCGCGGCGGGAGAAAGAAGCGGTGGAAGGGAAAGCATATCAGGGCGAGGTGGCTCTCTACTATCCGGCTGCCGGCGCGGCCCCGCCTGACGCCGGTCTCTACACGGCGATGGCGCAAGTTGTTCAAAAGAGCAATCTGTCCGCCGGGTTGCCTCGGCTGGAGGCGGCCCTTCAATCCAGCCGCCCCCAGGAACCGGAATTCTACTTCAACCTGGCGCAGGCGCACCGCGCCGCGGGCAACCTCCAGCAGGCCATCGTCGCGTGTCGGCGCGCCCTCGATGTGGACGCCCGGTTCCTGCCGGCGCTGCGAAGCCTCGGGGCCGCGCTGACGCTCGCCGGACGGGCCGGCGAGGCCGCCGCCGTGCTTGCGCAGGCGCGTCAGGTCCATCCCAACGACTCCGTCGTGCTGCACGAACTCGGCCGCGCGCTGCACCTGGCCGGCCGCGACCGGGAAGCGGTGGAGGCTCTCACCGCAGCCACAGCCGCCGATCCCGATTTTCCGGAGGCGCACAACTCGCTCGCCGGCGTGCTGTTCCAACTCGGCGACCTCGCCAGGGCCGAATCGTCCTGCCGCGAAGCTCTTCGCAAGCAGCCCGACTACGCGGAGGCGCACGCCAATCTCGGCGGGATTCTCGCCGCGTCGGATCGGGGCGACGAGGCCGCCTATCACTACCAGGCCGCCATCCGTCATGCCCCTAAACTCGCCATCGCCCACTACGGTTTCGCCGCTCTGCTGGCGGCCCGCGAACGGTTCGACGAGGCGCGCGCCGAGGCGGAGGCCGCCCTGCGCTCCGCCCCGGCGATGCCGGAGGCGCACGAACTGCTTGGCAATCTCCATTCGCAGCGCGGGGACTGGCCGCGCGCCATCGCCGCCTTCCGCGCCGCGCTCGCCGCCAACCCGGAGTTCGCGCGGGCCCGCGTGGGGCTGGGAGCGGCGCTGCTGGCGTCAGGCGACCGGGCGGCCGCGAAGGCGGAGTTGGGGCGCGCCGCCACCTCAGCGGATGCCTCAGCTCGGGCCGAAGCCGCCGCGCTTCTCGAGAAAGCCAAGTAAGATTTGGGCCAATCGAGCCCACCCTAGCCGGCTTCGCCGCCGGTCGTGCCGGCGGCGGCCGTACGGTTGTGATATACGGATAGACAGACTCACGAGTCCATTCCCATGCGAGCGCCTCTCCAAGCTGTCCTGGCCGCGCTGGCGGCGGTGTCGATGTTGACCGCCGGCGGTGCGGACCGCGCGGCGGCCGAGTGGGTGATCCACGTGCGGGGCAGCGTCACCCTCGAGGGCTCCCCGTCTCCGGTCTGGGACCTGGCCGCGCTGCCCCCAGGCGATTTTGAGATCCGCGCGATCAACCTGACGGGTTCTTACTTCGCGCCGCTCGACCTGGCCAGGATCGGCTCGCTGCCCAAGCTGAGGGAACTTTACCTGTGCGGCCGGACCTGGCACGGCCTGCCCGTCAGTCTCTCGGAGCAGTCTCTCAAGTTGCTGGCCGGATTGACGAGCCTCGAACGGTTCGTCCTCACGCTGCCCGTGCAAACCGAAATCCCGATCGAGGACGGAGCCATCGCGGCGCTGGCGCCGCTCCGCAACCTGAAGGAATTGCGCCTGGCCCAGACCCGCGTCAGGGGCCGCTCGCTCGCGCCCTTTCGCGAATTGCGCAGCCTGGATCTGCGCAACACGCGCCTCGACGACGAAGGCATGCGCGCGCTGGCCGGAATGGCTCATCTCGAGCGGATCTACGCCAACGATACGTTGGTGACCGACGAGGGACTCAGTCACCTGCGGAACCTGCGTGAGTTGCAGGAACTCGACCTCTACGCGGCCCGGATCACGGACGCTGGCCTGGAGCATCTGAAGAATCTCACCAGGCTCCGCAAACTGAACCTGCTCGGAGCCGCCGTCACCGACGCCGGACTCGATTCGCTCGCCGGGTTGACCGGACTCGTGGATCTGAACCTCTACCGCACGAAGGTCACCAACGCCGGGCTGGAGAAGCTCAAGGCTTGCCGGAACCTTCGCCAGGTCGACTTGCGTTACACTCTGGCGAACCGCAGCGGAGTGGCGGCGCTCCGTGCGGCGATACCGGGACTGCAAGTCGAGTTCGTTGACACGACAGCCGCGCCGGCCGTCCGCACCGCCCGTGCCGTCGCGGGAGCAGGGGCGGCGGGGGTCGCCGGATGGGTCCGCGCCCGCGGTGGCCGGGTTGTGATGGAGCAGGGCGGCATCCGCGAAATCTCGCTCGCCGGAACGGGCGCCTCCGACGCGGACCTGGCGCGTCTGGCCGGGCTCACAACGCTCCGAAAGCTTGATTTGAGAGGCACGGAAGCGGGCGACGTCGGCTTGCGGAACCTCAAGCTCGACCGCTGCGCGCTCGTCGAACTCGAACTCGGCAACACCACCGTGTCCGACAAGGGACTCGATGCGATCCGCGGATGCGGGCAACTGGAAAAACTCGGGGTCGGCTACACTCTGGTCCGCGGTGACGGCCTTCCGGCCCTCGCCTCCGCCGCGACTTTGCGGGAGCTCGATCTCACCGGCAACGGACTGCCCGACCAGGGACTGGCGTTTCTCGACCGGTTTCCGAACCTGGAACGGCTCGACCTGAAATACTCCGAAGTGACCGACAAGGATCTCACTGTGCTGGCCGGACTCAAGAAGCTCCGGCGGCTGGATCTCACCGGCACGGACGTCGGGGACGCCGGGCTGGCCTCTCTGGCCGCGCTGCCGCAGCTCACCGAGCTCCTCCTGAGCCACGGACGATTCACCGACAAAGGACTGGCGGCGCTCGGGATGATGACCACGCTCTCCCGGATCGACCTGGCGCGAACCCGCACCGGAGACGCTTCCATGAAGGTGTTCGCGAAGTTGCCGAACCTGACGCACCTGAATCTCGACTACACCGCTGTGACCGACAAGGGGCTGGCCGAACTCGGTGCGCTCGAAAAGCTGGAGGTGCTGAAACTCGACAGCGCGGCGGTCACCGACAAAGGAGTCGAGACGCTGAAAGCGTTCCGGCGATTGAAGACGTTGAATCTGTATCACACGCTGGCCACCGAGGGCGCGGTCGAGGAATTGAAGAAAGCTTTGCCCGGTTGTGGGATCACCTGGGACCGGGACGCGAACCTTCCCACCAGGAGGGGAAGCTGACGTGAAACGCATCCTGCTGCTGCTCTGCGCCGCCGCCGCGCCGTCCGCCGACTTTCAGAAGTGGGTGGAGGAGCACGGCGGCCGAGTCGAGACAGACCAGACAAAAAGAATCACCGCCGTTGACCTGGGGTTTCAGTGGATCACCGACCTCGACGCGGAGGCGCTGGCCGGGCAAACCGAAATCGCCAAGCTCGACCTGTCGTTGGCGCTGATCACCGACCGCGGCATGGAGAAACTTGCCGCGCTGCCAAAGGTCCGCGAGTTGAACCTTTTCGCCGTGGAGCGGATCACCGACGCGGCCCTCGCCTACATTCGCGGCTGGAAGCACCTCGAGCGTCTGAATCTGCGCGGAACCGACATCACCGACAAGACGCTTCAGTACATTTCGGGCGTCTCGACGCTGCGAAGCCTCGACATCAGCCATACGCTCGCCACCGACGCCGGGATGGAACACCTGGGCGCGTTGCGGAACCTGGAGGAACTGGCGCTCGGCGGCATCAAGCTGACTTCACAGGGTCTCCGCACCTTGCGGCTGCTCCCGCGGCTGACCCACTTGAACCTCAGTGGTCTTCAGAAGCGGAACACCGAGGTCTGGACCATCGTTCTGACCGACTTCGACGTGGAGGAGATCTCACGGCTCAGGCAGCTGCGCGTTCTCAACCTGGCCGACACGAAAACGACCGACCTCGGGGCATCCCACCTGGCGCGGATGCCCGCGCTCGAATCGCTGGATCTCTCCGGCACCCGCGTGACCAACGCCGGCGTGGAGCGGCTGGCAGGCGTGCCGCAGCTCGCTCGGCTCGGCCTGAGGAAAGCGAAGGTCGACGATGCCGCGGCAAGCGTCCTGGCGTCAATGAAGTCCCTCGCCACGCTCGATCTGTCGGAGACCGCGCTCACCGACGCCGGGCTCGAAGCGTTGAAGAAATCGCCGGGCTTGCGGCGATTATACTTGCAGGGGACGAAGGTCACGGCCGCGGGAGTCGGGAGTTTCCGCCGCGACCGCGCCGATTGCTTTGTCTCCTGGAGTGCGAACCCATGACCGCCGCCGCCCTGGTCGTCCTCGTCGCGCCGTTGGCCGCAATCGCCGCGGCCGGACCTGCGCCAAGCCACCTGCGCCGGCTGACGCACTCCCAGTACAACAACACGGTTCGCGACCTGCTGGGTGACCAGTCCCGGCCCGCGACACAGTTCCCTCCGGAAAACTTTCTCAACGGCTTCAAGAATCAAAGCCGCGCGCAGGAGATTTCACCGCTCCTGGCCGAGGCCTACGACGCGGCAGCCGAGAAACTGGCTCGCAATGCCTTTCCCGGCGGGGAGGATCCTGGCGGGCTCCTGCCGTGTAGACCGAAGTCGGCGGACGACCCCGTCTGCGCGGCGCGCTTCGTACGGAGCTTTGGCGCCAAGGCCTTTCGCCGCCCGCTCACCGAGCCCGAGGTGGCCCGTTACGCTGGTCTCGTCACGAAGGCCGGCGCGCGGTCCGGCGCGTTTCTACGGGGCGCCCAGGCGGCCGTGGAGGCGATGTTGCAATCGCCGAAATTCCTCTTCCGGCTGGAGACAGGAGCGTACAAAGCGGCCGCGGACATGGCGTATTTCCTGTGGGACACGATGCCGGATGAGGCTCTGTTTCGCGCCGCCGCGGCCGGCGAACTGGACACCGAAGAGGGCCGGCGCAAGCACGCCAGAAGGATGCTGTCCGACCCGAAGGCGCGCGAGGCTCTGGACGAGTTCACAGCCCAGTGGCTGCGGTTCGACCAGGTCCTGAACACTGTGAAGGACCGCAACCTCTACCCGCAGTTCAACCTGTCGCTGGCCGCCTCCATGACGGAAGAAACACGGCGGATGGTTGCGGACCTGGTTTGGAACGATCGCAACTTCATGGACCTGTTCCGGGCCGATTACGCGTTCGTCAGTTCGGACTTGGCCGCGCTCTACGGGCTCCCCGCCCCGGCCGCCGAATTCGACCGCGTGAAGTTCCCCCCCGACAGCGAACGCGCCGGCATTCTCGGCCAGGCGGCGTTCCTCGCCATGACAAGCAAGCCCGGTGAGACTTCACCGACGACGCGTGGAGTCTTCGTCCGGGACCAGTTTCTGTGCCATCCGGTTCCCGAACCGCCCCCGGGCGTCAACAGCACGCTGCCACCCGTGACCGTGGAGAAACCGCAGACCAACCGCCAGCGGCTTCAGGAGCACCTGGTCAACAAAACCTGCGCGGGCTGCCATCTGCTGATGGACCCGATCGGATTCGGGTTCGAGAAGTTCGACGCGATCGGGCAGTACCAGGAAAAGCAGATCGTGATGGTCCCGCCTCCCGACCGCAAGCTCCGGCCCACGAAACTGGCTCTGGATATTGACACCAGCGCGAAGATCGCCGGGATGCCGAATTCGGATTTCTCCTCGCCGCGGCAGTTGGGCCGGATCCTTGCCGCAAGCCGCGAATGCCAGGAGTGCATGGTGAAGCAGCTTTTCCGTTACGCCTACGGGCGTCACGAAACCAGCGAGGACTCGGAGGCGATCGCTCGGGCCTACGAAATCTTCCGGAGTTCGGGTTTCCGGTGGAAGGAACTGATGGTCCACTTCGCCGCCACCCTGCCTGCGGAGCCGCCCGGAAAGCCGAAACAAAGCAAGGAGGCAAGCAGACCATGAAATCCCCGATTCCACGCCGGAGCTTCCTGCGCGGCGTCAGCGCCGGAGCGCTGGTCCGCGTCGGGCTGCCGCCTCTGGAGGCGATGTTCAACTCCTCCGGCACTGCGTACGCCGCGCCCGCCGGCGGCAGGGCGGCCTCCCGGCCCATCCCTTCCCGCTTCGTGCTCTGGTTCAACGGCAACGGCATTCCGGAGCGCTTCTGGATTCCGGCGGAGACCGGCCCGGATTACGCCCTGACGCCTTGTCTGACGCCGCTCGAACCCTTTCGCGACGACGTCCACATCCTGAGCGGGCTTGATAATCCGCCCGCCCGCATGCCCGGGCCCGGCAACGACCACCACCGCTCGATGAGCGGCCTCATTTCCGGTACGTCTTTCACCGGACGCGGAGCGGGCGGCCCTTCGATCGACCAGATGATCGCCGCCAAGCTGGGCCGGGACACACGCTTTCGTTCGCTCCAGATCGGCGTCTGTCAGGAGTCGCATGGAGAGAGCATTCAGCGGGACTTGAGCTGGGCGGGCTACGAACGGGCCCTGCCTCCCGAATTGATCCCCCACAACCTGTTTGACCGCATCTTCGGCCGGCGCGAGCAGAGCTGGATCGACCGCAAGCACAGTGTGCTCGACGCGGTGCGCGAGGATTTCCGTGAAGTGTCCGCGGGCCTCGGAGCGGCTGACAAGCTGCGGCTCGAGGAGCACCTGGCTTCCGTCCGCGACGTCGAGCGCGCCATCGCGAGCCTCCCGCCCGACTACCGCAACGTCGAGGCGCCCGCCCCCGGCGGCGACGTCAAGGACTATCCGCGCATCGCCAAGATCCAGTCCGATCTGCTCGTGCACGCGCTCGCTTCGCGCCAAACCAACGTGGCCAGCTACATGCTGACCAAGTGCCAGAGCCTGGTGCGCCTGCCCTGGCTCGGCTACACGACCCTGCGCCACCACGACTACACGCATTCCAACGCCGACTCTCCCCGCGGACAGCGGATTCTGCGCGACATCTGCCGGTGGCACGTCGAGGAGTTCGCCTACCTGCTGGCGAAGCTCAAATCCATTCCCGAAGGCGACGGAACTCTCCTCGACCACTGCTGCCTCCTCTACATCCACGAACACGCCGAGGCGAACGCGCACAAGAACAACGGCCTGATCGCGATCCTGGCCGGACATCTGAACCGGATGGTGACCGGCGTCCACACGAAGGCCGCCGGGACGATGGGCGATCTCTACCTCGGCGTCGCCAACGACATCGTCGGCGCGGGTCTGGAAAGCTTCCCGACCGGCCGCGCGCCTCTGAAGGGCCTCGTTCGCGCCTGAAGGCGAAACCGAACGTCCCTACCAGAGCACTTTCGCGCCGAACTGGAAGTAGCGAGGCGCTCCCACCCCGGAGATCTGTCCGAAGGCGCGGTTGCCCAACTGCGTGTTGATGTCGGACAGGTTCATGTGGTTGGCCACGTTGAAGGACTCGATCCGCAACTGCACCTTCACCCGCTCGACCACCCGGACATCCTTGAGCGCGAACGCGCTTAGGTCGATCGAGCCCGGTCCGCGGAGCACCCACTTGCCGGCGTTGCCGAACGTCCAGTCGGCCGGGCGGGCGAAGGCGCTGGTGTCGAAGTAGCGGAAGATCGTGCGCTGGTCCGCCGGCAGCCGCCACTCGCCGACGACGTTCGGGCGGGTCGCCACCTGGCGCGCGACGGCGGTGAGGCTGGGCGCGTACAGACGGCCGGTGGTGCCTGTCCAGACGCCGGTGAACGACCAGCCGCCCAGCGCGCGGCCGAGCCATCCGTTCTGCGACTTGAACCAGGGCAGCTCGTAGGTGTGCATGATCACCGCGTAGTGGCGGCGGCTTTCTTCGAGTTCGCTGCGTTCGGCCCGGACGTTGAGAGGGTTCTGGATCCCTCCGGCGACGCCTTCGTTCCCGTATCCGATGATTTTGCCGAGCGTGTAGGAAACGCTGTACGTCAGTGCGCCCGTCCGGCGCCGCACCGCGGTTTGCAGCGAGTTGTAGCTTGAAGTGGCCGACGGCTCCACGAGATTGATTCCGCCCAGGCCCCTGTAGGGCAGGAAGGGGCGCAGGTCGACTCCCTGCCGCGCCGCCTGCTGTTCCGGCGTCAGAAAATTGAGCGGACGGGCGAACGACAGGTGGCGGCCGCTGTTGCCGACGTAGCTCAGGTCGAGCTGTGTCTTGTACGGCAGGACCGTCTGGATGCCGAAGCTGTAGTTGTAGACGACCGGTATCTTGTAGTCGGTTGGAAGCGACCCGGCGTCGATCGGGAACCGCGTCGTGTTCGCCACGCCGCTGGCGGGGTTGTCGGCCGAACCGTTGGTGATGGTCGAACTCTGCGTGAGCGGTGGCCGGGCGCCCAGGTACCATCCCGAATAGGCGATCCCGGTGACGCCATGGAACATCCCGGCGCCGGCCCGGACGGCCAGTTTTCCGTTTCCGAATACATCCCAGGCGAAACTGAGCCGCGGCTGAACATTGTTCTTCCGCACCGGGTTGAAGCCCCGCGGCACTCCCCGGAACAGCGCGCGAATCTCCGGATCATCGTACTGTGCGATTCGCCCTCGGGCCGCGTCGGGCCACCCGGAACCCGGAAGGACCAGTCCGTTGTAGGGGTCGCCTGTGCCCGGCACAAGCGCCCCGTTGGCGGCCACCTGCGGCGCCCGCGACGGGTTCCAGAACTGTGGCATGAACGCCACCAGGTTGTTCAGCCGCGCTGACCACGGCGCGATGAACGACCAGCGCATGCCGAACTCGACCGACAGGCGGCGGCTGACGCGCCAGGCGTCCTGCACGTAGAACTCCCTCGCGTAGGATTGGTAGACCGTCTGCACGGGAGAGGACGACTCGCTGTAAGAGTCGAAGTTGCCGAGCAGGGCGTTGGCGAACGGGTGGATGGCGTTGCGCGGATTCGAAGCCGAACTGCCGAACGAGAAGGACCCGTTGTCGTTAGCCTGGTTCAGCTCGTTGAACCGCATCTCTTCCCAGTACAGGCCGGCCTTGAAGCTGTGCGCGCCGAAAATCCGTGTGAAGTTCTCCCGCAGGATATAGGTCGGCGTTCGGCCGTAGGCCGGCTGGCCGGAGCCGCTGATGCCCGTGAAGCCGGTGATATTGATGCCCGGAATCCGGTCGGCGCGGTTGCCGGGGTAGATCTCGGGGAACGTAAATCCCCATGTCTGCCGCTTCACGCCGTCGCCGATGATCCGGAAATCCTCCCGGTAGTCCGAGTAGCCCACGCTGAACTCGTTTACCGTGGTGGCGTTCAGCGCCGTGTTGAGGCTGGCCATGTAATTGTTCCCGCGCCGGTCGCGATAGACCTGGAACAGCGGAATATTGTTGCCCGTATTATCGAAAAACGACGTGAAATCCTGTTGGCCGGGCAGGGCGCGGAAGCTGACCTGCCAGTTCGGCCTCACGTTGTAGTCCACCCGGTAGATGATGTCGTTGCTGTCGGTCGGCTGGCTGTTGGACGCGTAGAAGTTGCCGCCGGGTCCGGTATAGTTGGGATCCGGATAGATCTTTTGCAGTGCGCGGCCGAATGAGCTGATCATCGAGGCGGGAATCCGGTTGTTCGGAAACGGAAGTTTGCTGTCGGGATCCACCGGCCGGATCGGGCTGGCCGAGAAGTCGCCCGAGCGCTCGGCCACGGTGGGAACAACCGAGAGTTTCTGATTGAAGCCCGAGTTTGTCCTCGCTTCCAGGCCGACGAAGAAGAACAACTTGTCTTTCTCACGATTCCACTTGCCGGGGATCCACACCGGACCGCCGAGTGTGAATCCGTAGTTGTGATAGCGGATCCGCGGGCGCCCGCCAACGATGTACTGCTGCGCGGCGAAGCCTTCGCTGAAGTAGAACTCCTGCACGGAACCGTGGAACTGCTGCGTCCCCCGGCGCGTCGTGAAGTTGATCTGCGCGCCCGTCGAACGGCCGTACTCAGGCGCGTAGCGTGTGGACGACACCTGGACCTCTTCCACAAAGTCGACGCCCATGATGTTGTTCTGCTGCACGCCGTCGCGCGTGCGGCCGTTGTTGATGCCGTCCACGGCGATGAAGTTCATGTCCTTGCGCTGGCCGTTGATCTGGAGTCCGCCCATCGAGTAACTCCCGCCGCGGAAGTCGGTCATGAAGTTGCCATACCGGGAGATGACGCCGGGCATGATGCCCAGCATGTAGAACGGATTCCTTCCCGGCAGGGCGAAATTCTGGAGTTCCTTCTGCGACAGCGTGCGGGCGAGTTCGCCGCTCGAAGTATTCACGAGCGGGGCGTCCGTGGTGACGTCCACGCTGTCGGCCACGCTTCCCACCTCGAGCGTGAGTTTCAGATTCACCGCGCCGTCGGTTTCAACCAGAATCCCGGAGCGGACGAGTTTCTTGAATCCATTGGCTTCCACTCGCAATTCATATGTCGCCGCCGGCAGCGTCGGCAGGGCGAACAATCCCAGTTCATTGGTGACCGCCTCCCGGGTGAATCCGATCGCTCCCGCGGTGGCGGTGACCTTCGCATTAGGGATGGACGCGCCGGTGCCGTCCAGCACTTCGCCGGAAATCACACCGCGTCCTTGGGCGAACACGCAGGCCGCGGCCAGGATAAAGATGACTGCAAGACGCATGAGAGACCTCCCTGAGGGCTTTCTGAACGCTAGATTAGCACCCGCCACACACGGTGAAAAGGCCCACAATGCCCGCCCAACTCAGGCCAAGCAAAGCCCTGGGAGGGAGCGCTATACTACCCCCAACGAGGGGTGACTCACCCACTCACAGGGGATCTGGGGGTTGCTCGCTTGCCTTGCGGACCACCCCGGGAAGGATTGGCGTTGATCAACAGGATTCCCTTCAATAAGCCGGGTTTGGCCGGAGACGAGTTCCGCTATATCATGGGCGCCATCGCCAGCGGACGCTGCTCCGGTGACGGGGAGTACACAAAGCGCTGCCAGAAATTCCTGGAATGCGCCATGCCCGGCGCGCGCACGTTCCTGACTACCTCCTGCACGCACGCCCTCGAGATGTCGGCTCTGCTGCTGGAAATGCGCGAAGGAGATGAAGTGATCGTCCCCTCCTTCACGTTCGTTTCGACGGCCAACGCGTTCGTGCTGCGCGGGGCGCGTCCGGTGTTCGCCGACATCCGGCCGGATACGCTCAACCTCGATGAGACCCGCATCGAGGAACAGATTACTCCCCGCACCAGGGCGATCGTGCCGGTTCACTACGCAGGCGTCGGCTGTGAGATGGACGCCATACTGGAAATCGCCTCGCGCCGCGGCGTCGCGGTGGTGGAGGATAACGCGCACGGGCTGTTCGGATCCTACCGCGGCCGGCCGCTCGGAACGTTCGGCTGCCTGTCGACGCTCAGTTTTCACGAGACCAAGAACTTCTCCTGCGGCGAGGGCGGCGCACTGGTGATCAACGATCCGGCGCTGGTGGACCGCGCGGAGATTCTGCGCGAGAAGGGAACCAACCGCAGCCGTTTCTTCCGCGGGATGGTCGACAAATATACGTGGGTGGACGTCGGTTCGAGCTACCTGCCGTCCGATATTCTCGCCGCCTTCCTGCTGGCCCAGCTCGAGAGGTGGCGGGAGATCCAGAGGCGGCGCGAACGGGCGTGGCGATACTACTTCGAGTCGCTCGGCGCGCCCGCCGCCCGCCACGGATTCACCCTGCCGGTGATTCCGGACCACTGCGCGCAGTCCTACCACATGTTCTACTTGCTCGCGCCGTCACTTTCGGCGCGTCAGGCGCTGATCCGGCATCTCAAGTCGAAAGGCATCGGGTCGGCGTTCCACTATGTGCCGCTGCACCTGTCCGATATGGGCCGGAGCTTCGGAGGCTACGCCGGCCAGTGCCCGGTCACAGAAAGCGTCAGCGACCGGCTGGTCCGCCTGCCCTTCTTCAACGACCTGAGCGAGATCGAACAGGAGCAGGTGGTGGACGCGGTCTGCGAGTTCTGGGGCGAACGCCCCTCCTCGCCCCGGCCCGCGGCGGCCGGTCTGCAAAGGGGGCCGGCGCTGCGAGACGAAACTGTCTGAGACGAAGCGGTTTTGGAGCGCGCCGGAGCTTCAGGCCTTGGGCTTGGGCGGCGGCAGGTCGCGGGCGGGACAGTCGGATTGGAAACCCTGCCGGGCGTGAGAGCCGTCGCAAAACGGCTTGTTCGCCGAAAATCCGCACCGGCAAAGCGAGATGACGGTTCGGCCGGCAAGCCCGAACTCCGCGCCCGTGGGGTCGCAGATGGACATGTCTCCCTCCAGTCGCAGGGGACCATTGGTGAGGACGGTAACCTTGAGCGGCATAAACTGGATGGTAGCAGACCAGACATGCCAGGGATCGCACAGTGGATCGTTCTCATCGCCGCTCCGGCGCTGGCCGCCCAGACGGCCGAGACGATCCGCATCGCGCGCATCAGGGCAAAGGCTCAGGTCAACCTGAGCGGTCTGCCCAACTATACCTGCACGCAAACGATTGAACGCTCGCAGCGGCGCGCGAAGACGCGCCGGTTTCAGCTCGTAGACACCATCCGCCTCGAAGTGGCTCTGGTCGGCGGCAAGGAACTGTTCGCCTGGCCGGGCCAGGCGAAGTTCGACGACCGCGAACTGCGTGAGATGGTGGGCGGCACGATCGGAAACGGCAATTTCGCCCTGCACGCGCGGAGCGTATTCCTGTCGAGCGCGCCAACATACGAATACGAAGGCGAACGGGAGGTGGACGGCCGGAAGCTCTACCGCTACCACTACCGCGTGCCGAGGTTCCGGAGCAGCTACCTGCTGCGGTCAGGAAAGATGGAAGGCGTGGCCGGCTATCACGGAACCTTCGACGCCGACGCGGCCACCCTGGACCTGGTCCGGCTTGAGGTCGTGGCCGAGGATATTCCACCGCATCTGCCCATCGCCGCGGCGCGCGACGAGATGTATTATGCCCGCGTTCCCATCGGGGGCGGCGACTACCTCCTGCCGCAATCCTCCGTGTTGACGCTGACCGACCTTGACGGAACGGAGAGCCGGAACCGCGTCACGTTCGCCGGGTGCCGCCAGTACGGCATCGAATCGACCATCCGGTTCGACGACCCGCCCCCCGGCGAAGCCGCGCCACCGCCGCCGGCCGTGGAGGTGGATCTGCCCGAAGGGCTGATGCTCGAGACCACTCTCGAGACCGCCGTTTCCCTCCAACCGCCGGTGATCGGAGCCCCTTTCGAGGCCCGCCTCGTTCGTGACGCCAAGGTGAAGGGGAAGACATGGGTTCCGCGGGGAGCCGTGGCGCGAGGGCGCATCCTGTCGCAGCAGCGATTCTACCAGCGGATGGAAACACTCGTGCTGCGACTCGAATTGGCCGACCTCGAATTTCCAGGCGCACATGCGGAGATCCGCGCCCTTCCGGAGGAAATTTTCGCCATGGCGGCGGCCTCGGGTCGCGCCGGGGTGGGCAAACAAGGCATTATTTATGTATACGGTCCGCGGCGCGATCTGGCGACGGGAACAAGAATAACCTGGCGGGTCGTAGCCAAGAACAAGGAAGAAGGCAGGCAAACTCAGTGATTCATTTTGAACTGGCCTCAGACAAGAGGCTCTTTGCAGACAGCATGACCTTCGCCCAGAAGCAGGTCAGGCGGCTCGTTGAGACCTATCCCGGCTTCTACCCGATGTACACCCGGAACGGCAAGTGGAAGCACCGCGGGCCGAAGTGGACACACTGGTGCGACGGCTTCCTGCCCGGCTTGATGTGGCTGTTTCAGCGCTATCACGCCGACCGCCGCAACAGGTCCGAAGCCCAATACTGGCTCGACAAGGCGATCGAGTACACCAAGCCGCTCGAGCCGCGAAAGAACGATCGCGAGGTGCACGATCTCGGGTTCATCTTCATGAACACCTACCTCCGCTGGTACAAGGTCACCGGCGAAAAGGAGTTGAACGACGTTCTCATCGACGCCGGCAGAACGCTGTCGATGCGGTTTCGGCAGAAGGGACAATACCTGCGTTCGTTCGTCTCCGAGGATTCCCTGTTCATCGACATCATGATGAACGTCGGTATCATCTTCTACGCGGCGCACCAGACCGGAGACGCCAACCTTCGCGAGATCGCGCTGCGGCACACGCTCACCACGCGGCGCGTGCTGGTGCGCGGCGACGGTTCGACCGCCCACGAAGGGTTGTTCGACTTGAAGACCGGCGAGTTCCTCAGGCAGACCACGCATCAGGGCTACCGGGGCGATTCATGCTGGTCCCGCGGGTTGACGTGGGCGCTGTACGGATTCACCACCTGCTACGAATACAGCCGGAATCCGAACTTTCTGGCCACGGCCGAAGCCTGCGCCGACTACTACATCACCCACACACCCGCCGACGGAGTCCCGCCGTGGGACTACAACGCGCCGAACGACAGCCGCAAGCAGGTCGACACGTCCGCGGGCGCGATCGCCGCGGCGGGTTTGCTGCGCCTGTGCCGCCTGGTGCAGGATCCGGTGAAAGGGCACCTGTACTGGACGACGGCGATCCGGATCCTGCGGTCTCTGTGCGAGAACCACCTCGGCAAGTCGCGCGGCTGGGAAGGGATCCTGAAGGGCGGCGTGTATCACATCCACAAAGGACTGGGCGTCAACGAGTCCGTGATGTGGGGTGAGCACTTCTTCGTCGAGGCCCTCGAGCGCGCGATGCGCAACCTGTAGCCGCTCTCGCGGCGGACTTCCCGACGGCCGCGGTGCTACGATGCAGATTTGACCGCGATCCTGTTTCTGAGCTTGTGGGCGGCGGCTCCAGTTGCGACAATCCGACCCGCCGTGCGGACCGAGCCGACGACGGCCGACGTTGATGACCCGGCCATCTGGGTCAACAAGTCCAACCCCGCCGCTAGTCTCGTGCTCGGCACCCGGAAAGCTGCGGCGCCGGAGGGCGCAGTGGTCGTCTACGGGCTGGACGGGGGAATCCGCCAGATCTTCGCCAACCTCGACCGGCCGAACAACATCGATATCGAGGGCGACTTGGCGGTCGTGACCGAGCGCAACCGCGGCCAGATCCGGGCATTCCAGGTTTCGGATGCGGGGCTGCGCGACCTCGGGGGAGTCCCCGTATTCGAGGGGGAAACGGGAGCGAATGCCCTGCCGATGGGCATCGCAGTCTACCGCCGCCCGCGCGACGGGGCTCTCTTTGCGATCGTAAGCCGCAAGTCCGGACCGTCCGGACGCTACTTGTGGCAGTACCGTCTCACCGATCACGGCGGCAGGATCACCGCGGTCCGCGTGCGGGAATTCGGACTCTTTTCCGGGGGAGCGGACAACGAAATCGAGGCCGTCGCAGTGGATGACGCCGCAGGCCACGTCTACTACGCCGACGAAGCGGGGGGCATCCGTAAATATCACGCCGACCCGGATCGGCCGGGGGCCGCGGAGGAAATCGCGCTCTTCGGCCGCGACGGATTCCGCGCCAACCGCGAGGGTATCGCTCTTCTTCCAGGCGTCGTGATCTGCACGGATCAGATCGCCGGAAACAGCCGTTACCTCGTTTTCAGCCGGCGTGCTCCGCACGCCCTGCTCCGGATTGTCGAGGGGGGAGCGGATTCGACCGACGGGATCGAGGCGACTTCGGCCAACCTGGGACCACGTTTCCCCCGAGGCCTGGTGGTGGCGATGAACTCCTCCGGACGGAACTTCATGTTCTTCCGCGCCGAGTCCTTTCTGCCGTGATAGCCTGAGGGCGATGGTTTCGGTTCGAATCATTCCCGGATTCCTCGTCCTGGCGCCGGCCCTGCTCGCCGCCGGAGCAGGAGCCGATATCCGGGACGGATCGACCGAACTGCATTGGGCCGCCTACCACGACGATCTCGAAGCAGTGAAGCGCCTGGTGCGCCAGGGCGCCAACCCGAAGGCGGCGAACCGCTACGGGATGACTCCGCTGTCGCTGGCCTGCACCAACGCCAACCCGGCGATGGTCGGGTTCCTGCTGGCGTCAGGCGCGGATCCCAACGTGGCTCTCCCCGGCGGCGAGACTCCCCTGATGACCTGCGCGCGAACCGGAAATGTCGACGCCGTCAAAGCGCTGCTGGCGCGTGGCGCCACGGTTGACGCGCGCGAGGAACGCGGCCAGACGGCTCTCATGTGGGCGGCCGCCGAAGGTCACGTTGAAGTCGTCAAGGCGCTTCTGGCCGCGCGCGCGGACCTCAACGTCCGGCTCGATTCCGGCTTTACGGCGCTTTTGTTTGCGGTCCGCGAGGGACACATCGGCGCGGCCCGGGCTTTGATTGAGGCAGGCGCCAGCCCCAACGACAAGATCCGGAATCCGGCCGACTCTGGGGCCCGCGCGCGGCTCCAGAAAGCGCCGCGGGCCGGCGTCAGCGCGCTCGTGCTCGCCGTGACCAACGCCCACTACGACATGGCGGCCTTCCTTCTCGAAGCCGGCGCCGACCCGAACGCGGCGGAGGCAGGTTATGCGGCGATTCATGTTATTCCCGGCGTGCGCAAACCCGGCGGCGGCGACAACGATCCCGCGCCGCAGGGATCGGGCCGCATGACCAGCCTTGAGATGGTGGAGAAGCTCCGCCGCCACGGCGCGGACCTGAACCTGCGCATGACTAAGAAGATCAACTTCGGGCTGACGGGGCTGAACACCGCGGGCGCGACGGCGTTCCTGCTCGCCGCGCGGACCGCAGATGCGGAGCTGATGCGCAAGCTGGCGCAACTCGGAGCCGACCCGAAAATTCCCAACGCCGACGGGGCGACTCCGCTCATCGTCGCGGCCGGGCTCGGCACCCGTTCTCCTGGCGAAGATGCCGGTACGGAAGCCGAGGTGATTGAGGCCATGCAGGTGGCGCTCGATCTCGGCAACGACATCAACGCCGTGGACAACAACGGCGAAACAGCGATGCACGGCGCGGCGTACAAGAATCTGCCCGGCGCGGTCGAGTTCCTCGCGAAGAAAGGCGCCGACATCAGGATCTGGCACAAACCGAACCGGTACGGCTGGACTCCCCTGACCATCGCCGAAGGGTACCGCTTCGGCAACTATAAGCCGTCGCCGCCGACGATCGAGGCGATCCGAAAAGTGATGCTCGCCGCCGGCGTCCAGCCTGTTTCCGCAAAGGCCCAGGGCCGCAGCATTTACTGAACCGGCTCCCGCCGCGCGATCGGTCTTACCGGCTGACGCGCTCGAGGATGATGGCGCCCGCCGTGCGGTGCGTTTCCCTGTAGCCACCGAGCCAATCCGCAAGGTCGGGATAAGCCTGGATCGCCAGCCGCGGATTATAAAGCCCGAGACCGTCGACGACAAAATCGGGCTGCATCGCGCTCAGCCTCCGCCGGTTGGCGGCGGCCAGCGCCCCGAAGCTGGGCCGCGAATCGGAAAGGTGTCGATCCGCCAGTACGCCGGTCAAGGATTGCGAATCGAGCCACGGCGTGCCCAGCCGCAGGCGCGTCAGATGTAGGATTTCCGGGCGGTAACCCCAGACCAGAATCGTGTCGCCAGGCCGCGACCGGCTCCGGACAGCGGAGGCCGCCGCCGCGGCGTCCCGGCTCATCGCCGTGTCCGGCCAGCGGCTGTCGATGAGGAAATAGCGGGGTCCGAAACGAAGGAACGGGATCAGCAGCAGCAGGGCGGCGGCGGCGGCCCGTCGCCGCGGCAACAGCAGGAAACCGCGCGACGCGCAGACAACAAAGACTGGCAGGAGCTGAAAAAAGTAGCGCGGCATGAACCGCCATCCGAGGGCTACCGCTGCCAGGCTCACCGTCAGCCACAGGATGAGGCGCGCACGGCGCCCCTCCCGCGCCAGACATACCGCCGTGGTGGTGGCGAGCGCGGCGTGGAACCCAAGCCAGTTGGCGACCCGCGACAGCGCGTCCGTCAGAGGGCTCGCGAGATGCGAGGTGGCGGCGTACCCGGCGCCCCACCGCCATACCTGCTCCCAATAGGGCCCCAGAGAGCCCGCGGCCGCCAGCGCGAGATGTCCGGCGCCCGCCACGCCGGCGAATCCAAGGAGCACATTCCGTGCTCCTCCCCATAACAGACAGGCGAGAAGCACAAAAAGTCCCTTGGTGTGCAACAACAGAGAGACGCCCGCCAGCGCCCCGGCCAGCCGCGGCCTTCCCACGAATGCGGCGTGGACCGCGGCGAGGTGCGGCGCCACCATCAGCAAGTCCGGGGCGAGAGCCATCACAGCGGCGGGCAGATAAAAAGTGAGAGAGAACGCCATGAGGATCGCCGCGGCCGCCGACTCCCGGACGCCGTACGCGTCCCGGGCGAATCGCGAAGCCAGCCAGGCGCAAACCGTCACGTATATCGCGCCAGCGACGCGGCCCGGGACTCCGTCCAGAGCTCCCCACAAGAGGTAGACGAGAGGAGAGAGTGGCGGCTTGTCGAACACGAAATCGCGGTAGGGAACGAGTCCGTGGAGAATCTGCACGGCTGCGGCGGCGGGATACGATTCCTCCACCCACAGCACGGAGGAATGCGCCAACCGCGATGCAAGGACCACGAGAAACAGGGCGCACCAGCCGGCCCGATTCATCCTTTCGAGACTCGCACATCCGGTTTGGAAAACACAATCCGAACGGTCCGGTCCCTCGTACCTTTCAACGAGGACAACATCTTTCATGCCTGACAAGTCGATTCCTGCATTCCTTCTCGCCGTATGCCTGACGGGCACGGCGGCCAGGGCGGAGACTGCCTACGCGCTCGACTCGAATGTGCTGCTGGTCAAGTTCGACACCAACACACCGTTCTTTATCGAGTCATCCAAGGCGATCCGGGGCCTGCTGCCGGGCGAACACATGCTCGGCCTCGACTTCAGGCCAGCCAACGGCCAACTGTACGGGCTGGGAAGCACGGGGCGCATCTACACGATCAACCTCGAGACTGCGGCCGCCACAGCGGTGTCTCCAGCGCCCTTCGCCCGGCTCGAGGGCACGGCGTTCGGCTTCGACTTCAACCCTACGGTGGACCGTATCCGCATCGTCAGCAATACGGGCCAGAATCTCCGTGTTCATCCCGATACGGGCGCGCTCGTGGCGGCCGACGGCAGGCTCAATCAGAAGGCCGAGTTTGGCGCGCCGAGCATCGTCGGCGCGGCGTATACCAACAGCGTCGCCGGCGCGACGTCGACCACGCTGTACGGAATTGACTCGGAACGGCGCGTGCTGGTGACCCAGATTCCACCCAACGACGGAACGCTCAACGACGTGGGAGTGATGAACATCGACCTGGCGGACGTGGCTGGCTTCGACATCTCGCCCCGGACCGGAATCGCCTACGTCGTGGCCCGGGCGCGCTCCGTCGTTGCGTCCGGAATCTACCAGGTCGACCTTGCGACGGGCGCCTCTTCCCAGATCGGCTGGATCGAAGGCAACGACCAGATTTCCGGGATCGCGATTCCGACTCGGTAGAGACCGGGAATCGGGACACGCCGGCGTGGTACCGTATCAGTGCCGGTAAATCACCCCGAGAGGTCCCGCGTCCCCCAATGCGCTCGATTGCTACCGTCATTCTGTCTCTGCCCGTCCTTTTCTCCTCCGGGGCCAAGTCCCAGGATCTGAAGCTTGCCTCGCTGTCGCCGCGCTTCGAGCCAAACGTGGGACAGGCTGATCCGGAGATTCTCTTCGAGGCCCGCGGACCCCGCCAGTTCCTCGCGCTCACCCGCCGCGACGCCCGGATCGACCTCGCCGGACCGGGTCCGGGCGGCGGCGTCCGGATCGCCCGGATCCGGCTCACGTGGCTCGGGTCCGATGGCGCCGTGGAGGCGATGGGAGAGGAGCGCCTGGAATCCGTCTCACATTACTACCTGGGTTCCTCTAACAGGTCGCTGAAAAACTCCGAAACAAGACACCTGGGAATTGTTTTATGCGTCTCTATTGGTGTAGGGACGCGATGAGAGGAGAAGACCGTCAGCAGCAGGAAA
>Ga0073934_10000884_pt1 | contig 78569 bp, 79 predicted proteins | sample LarsenN4metaG_FD_76834 | JGI IMG/M metagenome (GOLD analysis project Ga0073934, IMG submission 76834) | Hot spring sediment bacterial and archeal communities from British Columbia, Canada, to study Microbial Dark Matter (Phase II) - Larsen... ...
CCCTCAAAATCCTTAGCAATTTCGTCACGGTGAGGTGGCCGAGAGGCTGAAGGCGGCGGTTTGCTAAACCGTTGTAGGGCCTTTAAAGTCCTACCGAGGGTTCGAATCCCTCCCTCACCGCCACACCGTAACGCTCCTATCTCGATTTCCTGATTACCCTGAACGAGACTCGCCCGCCCACGGCGACGTGCGTCCGCAGCAGGTCGATGCTGGAGACCGAGAACCGCAGCCTGTCTTCCGCGCTTCTGGTCCCGGTGCCCGCGCTGCGATTTTCAATCACGATGCCTTTCGCAAAGATGCGATCGAGAATATCGATGAGCTCCGGCGTGGCAGCCAGGGGTTTGGCCAAGCGACACTTCTCCTGACTCGTGAGGGGGGGTGCGCGCCCCAGTGCACGAGGTGTGCCGCCCCCAGCCGGTCGTGTGCGCGGGAATCGCTGGGAATGCGTCGCGAAGTCCTACAACCGCGATTCCGGGCGCGTCAATCTGTCGACAGCCGACCGTTCGGTGGCCTGCTCAGAGTCCCATGGCGCGCACGCGCGATGCGGCGCACTCCTTCATGATGTCGATGAACCGCGCGAACTGGTCGCGCGTGTAGACGAACTCGTTCGGCCCCTTCGGGTTCTTCCGGAGCTGATCCATCCACCCGAGCTCGTCGCCGAACAGCCCCGGGTGGCCGTTGATGAGCGCCTGCGCGCCGGCCGCCTTGGCTGCGTCGAGCGCGCGATTGAAGGCGTCGAGCGATGCGCGATCCGGTGTGATGTTGGCGCCCGACAGCATCAGCGCCGTCAGCGGCTGGCCGCCGTGCTTCACCGGAATCAGGTACGCGAGGGTGCCCACCGTGTGCCCTGGCGTCACCATCAGCGTGATCGTCGTGTCGCCGACCGTGATCTGCTGACCATCGCTGACGACGACATCCCGTCTCGGGCGCGGGCGGTTCGCTTGCGCGGGGTTCGCGTTCGGGTTGGGCCGCTCGATGAGATCCCAGTCGAGTCCGCTCATCGCGACGCGCGCCTTGTACTTGTCCTGGAAATAGGGTGCGCCGCCGAAGTGGTCGAAGTGCCCGTGCCCGACGATGACGTATTTCACGTCCGCCGGACGCAGGCCGACCTTGCGCAGCGACGGCTCGATGATCGTTTCGGCATCCTGCACGGTGTTGAGCGCGTCGATCAGGATGATGCCGTCGCTCGTCCGCACCGCCCAGGCGCCGACGGTGTTGTAGCCGAAGTACCAGAGGTTGTCGAAGATCCGCACCGGCTCCACCGGCATCGGCGGCGCCGGCTTCTGCCCGGCGTTCTGCGCTTCGAGCGCGGGGCGCTGCGGCCCGAGCGGGCCGCACGTGTTCTCGAAGCGCGCCACGAGCCTGGCGTCGCTCCCGGCAATCGCCTTGGCCTTGGCCACGTGGGTCTGCGCCTCCTTCGAGCTCGCGTACTGCTCCGGCGTCGGATAGCCGCGACCGGCGCCGGCGGTCGTGCCCCCCGCCGCCACGCCTCGACCGCGCCCTTCCTGCGCCGCCGCGTGGATGTGGAGCAACGCCGCCATCCCCGCGACCGCCACGAGCGTCCACCAGACCCTGCCCGTCATTGGAGCTCTCCTCAGATGAACAACGTCGTTCGGCTGAACATCAGCCAGCAGACGACGGCGCCGATGACCGTCATCGACAGGCCCCACCAGAGGAGCTTGTTGAACAGTCCTTGTGAGTCCACGCCCGCCGGGACGCCCGCCATGCACAGCGCGCCCGTCGTCGACAGCGGCGACAGGTCCACGAGATGGGATCCGACGTTCATGGCCGACGCCACGGCGATCGGGTTGAGATCGCCGAGACGCTCGACCAGTCCGGGCACGGTCGGGAGAAACGCCGGGAGGACGACGCCGGACGTGCTGCTGTAGACCGAGACGACGCCGGTTACGAACGCCACAACCGCGGTGACGGTTTCGGTGGTCGACAGCCGCACCAGCAGGGTCGTGAACAAATTCAATCCCTCCGTAGCGTGATGAGCACGGTCACGCCCGTGACCATGAGCATCACGCCCCACGGCATCGACCTGATCGCTTCCTTTTCGTCGGCCGCCCGGGTGAAGGTCAGGATCGTCGCGGCGGTGATCGCCGTCATCCCGACTTCGAGCTCGAAGAAGATCACGCCGATGAGGAGCAGCGTGATGAGCGTCAGCGTCAGGTAATGCCGCCCCTCCATCGCCTGCACGTCCTGCTCCACGCCCGCCGCGCCTGTTCCGCCGCGCGCGAAGAGCTTCAGGCCGCCGAGCGCGAAATACCCGCCGAAGGCGACGAGCGTGTGGCCCAGGATGTTGTTGCGGAAGGTGATCCACTCCAGCCCGGGAAAGCCCATGCGGTCCATGACGCTGTTGGCCACGACCCCGGTCGGCGAGAAGGGCGAGAGGCTCCCTGCGAGCGCGCCGTTGCCGATCATCACCGCCATCAGGAAGAACGAGATGCCGGTGCGCTGCGCCACGGCCATTGCCGGCGGCGCCAGGAGCGCCGTTGCCCCGATGCTGCCCGGGCCGATCGTCGAAAGGCCGAGCGCGAGGAAGAAGAACATGATCGGCAGGATGCCCGTGTGGCCGCGGCACAGGCGCACGGCGCGCTCCGTGATCCGTTCGAGCGTGCCGTTGCCGCGCGCCATGCCGAAGAAGAGCGTCACCCCGGCGAGCGTGACGAAGAGACCCGTGGGAAACCCGTCGAGCAGGTCGCCGACCGGCATGCCGCCCAGGAGCACGCCGACGATCCATGCGAACGCCAGACAGACGACGCCAACGTTGATGGTCGTCACCATGCTGAGCGTGACGGCGACGATCAGGGCGCCGACGGAAATCCAGGCGAGATCCATCTCACAAGGTGATGGGCTGTCCGGCCAGTACCCCCGAGGTCACGACGCCCACCAGCTCGCGGACGTTCCGCACCTGTTCCAGCGACTCGAGCCGCGCGAACATCGTATCGATCGCTTCAGGCCGCAGCACGAGGTTCGCGCAGTCGGCAAACTTGCCGCGCAGCTCCGCGCGGGTGAACGGCTTCTCGGGCCCGCCGCGGTAGCGCTCGTCGGCCTCCTGGACGAGCGTGCGGCCGTCGACGAGATCCACTTCGATCGTGCTGCGCATCTTCTCGAAGCCGCGCGCTTCGATCCCGGCGTCGCGCACCGTGGTGACCCTTTTCATCATGGCCTGCACCGGCGCGCTGCGGACGAACTCGTCCGTGAACTCGTGGATGCCCGCCTTCCGCCGCAGCAGCAGGCTCGCCATCATGAAGGGCAGGCAGAACTTCGCCTCGAGCTCGCTCGTCGCAAACGGATAGCGGAGCGGGTTCAGGATGTTCGACCCGGCGCGCACGCGCACGGCCTTTACGTGATCCGGCCTGATGTCGTCCGCCACCACCAGCGTCAGCATGGCGTCCATCGTCGGGTGCCCGAGGCTGCCGCACGGGTACGGTTTCAGGGACACACCAGGCGAGACGATGCTCGGCGGATTCCCGAGTACATCGACGATGCGATCGGCGTCGAAGCCCGCGCCGAGCGTGAAGACGCGGAAGAACCCCCAGGGACTCTCGAGCGCATCCTTGCCCCCGGTGTGACCGCGTGCGGCGAGCTCGGCGGCCATGACGCCGTTCTGCGCGGCCCGGCCGACGTGCAGCGGCTTGGTCATGGTGCCGAAGTTGAGGCGGATACCCGAGCTCATGCTCGACGCGATCGCCAGCGCGTGTCCGAGCCCATCGGCATTCAGGCCGAGCAGCTTCGCCGCGCTGACCATGGCGCCGAAGGTGCCGAACGTGCCGGACGAGTGGAAGCCGTTCTGATAGTGCGTCGGGTTGATCGCCTCCGCCATCTTGCACTCGACCTCGAAGCCGACCAGGTACGCCTCGAGGAACTGGCGGCCCGACACGCCAAGGCGTTCGCCGACGGCAAGGCTCGCGGCGAGCGGGGGAATCGTCGGGTGCGTGAGGAGGCCGAAGATGCGGTCGGGCGACGAGGACAACTGCGTGTCGTCGAAATCGAGCGCATGGCCGGCGGTGCCGTTGACGAGCGCGGCCGATGCGGCGCGGCACGTCAACGGTTCGGCGCCGAGCACGGTCGCTTCGCCGACTTCCTTGCCGGCGCGCACGTACTCACGAACGATCCCGGTGCCGCGGGCCGCGGATCCGGCGAGGATGACGCCGAGACCATCGATGATGCACTGCTTGGCGAGTGAAACGGCTTCGACAGGAAAGCGCTCGAGGGTGGTCTGCGTGACGTAGTCGATGACGGCGGCGGTAGCCTTGGTATCTGTGGTCATAGATCCTGTGGGTAGAGAGACCCGCAAGGCTACATCGATCGTGATTGCCGTGACAAGATAAGAGCGTGGCTCCGCTCATCGGTCTGATGCTCGGCGATCCGACCGGGATCGGCCCCGAGATCGCGGCGAAGGTGCTGGCGTCCGGCGCGATGGCCGACGCCGCGCGCCTCGTCGTCGTCGGCGATGCGCGCGTGCTCGAGCTCGGCATGCGCGACGCCGGTGTCCGCGTCCCGTACGAGACGTATGCGCGGATCGAGGACGTCACCTGGCCTCGGTCGGCCGTGCCGGTGATCGATGTAGGCAACTGCGACCCGGCACGTCTGCGGCGCGCCGAAGTGTCGGAGGAGGCGGGCCGCATCTGCGGCGAGACGCTCGCGCTCATGATCGGGCTCGCGCGCGACGGCCATCTCGACGCCATCTCGTTTGCCCCGCTCAACAAGGGCGCGCTGCACCGCGGCGGCTGGCACTTTCACGACGAGCACCAGATGTTCGCGAAGCTGACCGGGCACACCGGGTTCTTCGGCGAGATGAACGTCATCCCCGAGTTCGCCACGTTCCGCGTGACGTCGCACGTCTCGCTCCGTCAGGCCCTCGATCTCATCACGCCCGAGCGGATCGCGTCGGTGCTGCGGCTCGCCGACACGACCCTGCGGGCGATCGGACACGACGCTCCGCGCATCGGCGTGGCGGCGCTCAATCCTCACTGCGGCGAAAACGGGCTGTTCGGCGACGAGGAAATCCGGATCATCGGTCCGACCGTCGAACGGCTTCGCGCCGAGGGCATCGACGCGTCAGGGCCGATCTCGTCCGACACGATTTTCCTGCGGGCGCGGCGCGGCGAGTTCGACGGCGTGGTGATGATGTACCACGACCAGGGACAGATCGCGACGAAGCTGCTCGGCTTCAACAAGGGCGTCACCGTCACCGCCGGTCTGTCGACCGTCTTCACGACGCCCGCGCACGGCACGGCCTTCGACATCGTCGGGCGGGGAAAGGCCGACCCGGGCGCGCTCGAGTACGCGCTCCGGCTCGCGGCACGCCTTGCGGCAGCGCGAGCCGTTTGACGGCGTGCTGATCGTCGCGTTCGGGGGGCCCGGCGGACCCGCCGATATCCGTCCCTTTCTCGAGCGCGTGCTCCGCGGCCGGCGCGTGACACCGGAGCGCGTCGAAGAGGTCGCCCACCACTACGAGCTCTTCGGCGGGGTGTCGCCAATCACTGAGCTGACGCTCGCGCAGGCGCGCGGACTGGAGGAGCGGCTTGCGGCCGCCGGTCATTCGCTGCCGGTGTTCGTCGGAATGCGCAACTGGCATCCGCTGCTCGCCGACACGCTGAAGCAGATGCACGCGGCCGGCCTGCGCCGCGCGGTCGGCTTCATTGCGGCGCCGCACCACTCGTATTCGAGCTGTCAGCAGTACCGCGAGAACGTTGCCGACGCGCGGCTCGAGCTTCGGTCGGCCACGGGCGGCGACATCGCGGTCACGTACGTCGGCAGCTGGTTCGACCATCCGCTGTTCGTCGAGGTGAACGTGCGCCACGTGCGCGAGGCGCGCGAACGGCTGCCGGCGGAGGTCCGCGGTCGCGCGAGGCTCATCTTCACGGCGCACAGCATTCCAGCGCCGATGGCCGCCCGTTCCCGGTACGAAGCGCAGCTCCGGGAATCGGCGCGCCTCGTGGCCGATCGCGTCGGAATGGCCGACTGGACGGTGGTCTACCAGAGCCGGAGCGGACGTCCCGAGGATCCGTGGCTCGAGCCGGACGTCTCCGCCTATCTCCGTGCGGAGCAGGCGCGCGGACTGGCCGCCGCCGTGCTCTGTCCGATCGGCTTCGTCTGCGATCACATCGAGGTGCTGTACGACCTGGACCGCGAAGCGGCCGACGTCTGCCGGGAAGTTGGCCTGCCGATGGTCCGCGCGGAAGCGGTGAATGCCGATCCGCTCTTCCTCGACATGATGGCGGACGTTGTCCTGCGGACGATCCGGCGGTACGAGCGCGGCCGCCCGCTGCCGATCACCGCAAATCCCGAATCCCAATGACCACACCCCAGCTTTGGGGTTTGGGATTTGGGATTTAGGTCAGCGTCCAGGACTGCAACACGCGTCGACAGGTGCAGAACCGACCCAGATGGCAGGCGGCGATCGTCGTCGCCTCGAACGTGAACGGATCGATGCCTGGGGGCTCGAGTGCGTGCCCGAGCGTGATGTGCGGCGCGTAGGACAGGAAGCTCGATTTCGCGCGATACCCCGCGACCCAGACGACATCCGCCGCGCGGGCGTCGCCGTCGACGAACGCCGCGCGGCCACCCCCGATCTGCTCGAACTCCTTCAGGGCATCCATCAGCCGCTCGTGCAACGCCGTGAGCACGTCCGACGGCTCGATGCCCATCCACACCGTGCTGGCCATCGTCTTGCCGCCGCCTGTGACGCGCAGGGTCAGCCCTCGCCGTTCGCGAAAAACATCGGTGAGCCGATCGACGATGCGGCCGAGGTCCGCGACGCGGACGAACTGCTGCGTCAGCGTCACGTGCGGCAGGTGCTCGTCGTCCAGCCGCAGCCCCTGGAAGTCGGCCTGCGGCAGCGAGGCGCTCAGCCTGACGGCACGATCGTGCACGTCGGGCGGCGGCAGGATGGCGACGTCGAGCGCCAGCAGATCGGACATAGGATCGGGATGATGCTACGCCGCGCCCTGCAGGCGGTTCTCATCCTCGTCTGGATTCCGGCGTTCGCACTCGCACAACAGCCGCCGGTCAGCTATCGTCTGTCGTTCCCGGAACCCGAACACCGGTGGATGCAGGTGCAGGCGCGGTTCGACGACCTCCCGCCTGGGCCGCTCGAGCTGCGGATGAGCCGGTCATCGCCGGGACGATACGCCCTCCACGAATTCGCCAAGAACGTCTATGACGTGCGCATTGCGGACGCGCGCGGTGGCGCGCTCACGGTGATCCGATCGACGCCGCACGAGTGGAACGTGATCGGTCATACGGGCGCCGTGGAGGTGACGTACCGCATCTTCGGCGATCGGGTCGACGGCACGTACCTCGCGATCGACAGCACCCACGCGCACATCAACATGCCCGCCGCGCTCATGTGGGCCCGCGGGCTGGAGAGCCGGCCGGTGGTCGTGCGGTTCGACCCACCGACCGGTGCCACCTGGCGCGCCGCGACGCAGCTGTTCCCCGGCAGCGATGCGCAGACGTACACCGCGCCCAACTTTCACTACCTGATGGACAGCCCGACAGAGCTCAGCGCCTTCGGTCTGCGCACGTTCACCGTCGCCGACGCGCCCGGCATGCCGGTATTTCGGGTCGCGGTCCATCACACGGGCACCGACCTGGAGCTCGATGGATTCGCCGCCGACGTCGAGAAGATCGTGCGCGAAGCGCGGCACGTCTTCGGCGAGTATCCCGCGTTCGAGGGCAACACCTATACCTTCATCGCCGACTATCTGCCGTGGGCGACCGGCGACGGCATGGAGCATCGCAACAGCACGATCCTGACGAGCGCGAGCTCCATCCGGTCCAACCGGCTCGGCCTCCTGGACACCGTCTCGCACGAGTTCCTTCATGCCTGGAACGTCGAGCGCATCCGGCCGCAGGCGCTCGAGCCGTTCAACTTCGAAGACGTCAATGTCTCGGGCGAGCTGTGGTTCGGCGAGGGATTTACCAGCTACTACGGGCCGCTGATTCTCCTTCGCGCCGGCCTCACGCAACTGAGCGACTTCGTAGCGGAGATGACGGCGCTCGTCAACGAGGTGCGAATGAGTCCCGCGCGCCTGGTCCGCAGCGCGGAGGAGATGAGCCGCATGGCGCCGCTGGCCGACGGCGCCGCGCACGTCGATCGCACGAACTTCGACAACACGTATCTCTCGTATTACACGTGGGGCGCGGCGATCGGGCTGGGGCTCGATTTGACGCTGCGCGATCGCACCAACGGGAAGGTGACCCTGGACGACTACATGCGCGCGCTGTGGCAGCGGCACGGCAAGCCCGGCGGCAAGGCGCCCGGACACGTCGATCGCCCGTACACCATGCGCGATCTGATCGCCGCGCTCGGCGACGTCGCCGGCGATGCGGCGTTCGCGCGCGATTTCTTCGCGCGCTTCATCCAGGGCTCGGAGATCGTCGACTACGAGCGTCGGTTCGCGCGGGCCGGCCTGGTGATGCGCCCCGCGGGGCCGGCCCAGGCGACCGCCGGGCCGCTCCGCCTGCAGGACGCGCCGAATGGCGCGCGAGTCGCGGCAGCGGTGCCGTTCGGATCGCCCGCCTACACGGCGGGACTCGAGCGCGACGATGTGATTGTGCTGGTGGCGGGACGGCCCGTGTCGAGCGCCGCGGACGTGATGCGGGCGATTCGCGAGCGCCGGCCCGGCGACACGCTGACGATCGCCTTCGAGCGGCGCGGCCAGCGAGTCACCGGAACGCTGCGGCTGGCGTCCGATTCCCGCGTGGAACTCTTCCCAATCGAGCAGGGCGGCCGCCAGCCGACGGCCGACGAACGCCGTTTTCGCGAGGCCTGGCTGAGCTCGGCCGCGCGGAACGCCTTTTGAACTGGAGCAGCCTGTGAACCTGGCCGGACTCTTCAAGGCGGTCGATGCGCTCATCGCCGCACGTGATGTGGCGAAACGGTTCAGGGCCGGCGCGACGGCGGCCGAGCCGGCCGAGCCTCCGGCGGCGCCGTCCGGTCTCGTCGGTCAGATCGAGACGCGACTGACAAACGTGGTCGTGGCAGCGCTGAAGGAAGCCTTCGATCGCGATCACGCGCGCCTCGAGCTGGAACGGTCGCATCTCGAGGAGGAACGCCGCCGCGCGGAGGCGGCGCTGCAGCACGAGCTGCGCCGCCAGGCGCTGGATCGCGAACTGGCGCGGCTGCGAATGCTGGCGGCGACGGCGATGCTCGGGTGGATTGCCTCGGTTGCCATGATTGCGGCCGGTCTCGCGGGCGCGTCGACGGCGGCGCGCGTCGTGCTGGCGCTCGGGTGGCTGCTCCTGCTCGGCGCGCTCGGCGGGGCGTTCACCGCGCAGGGGCGTGTGACGACGGTCCCGCACGCTGCAGCCGGAGGAGCGGCGGGTGCGGCGTCTCTCTGGCTGCTCCTCGCAGGTCTGGCGGCCACGGCGACGAGCCTGCTGCTGTAGGACGGGCGACGGCCCGTCGGTGAGGGAAACATGGTCGGACGAATAGTCGCGGGCGCTGCGGCCGGAACAGCGGCCGCGATTCCGATGACGGCCTACTGGGAATATCTGCATGCGCGGCTCCCCGGCGAGCCCCCTCGGCCGCTGCCGCCGCGCGAGATCGTCGAGGTGGCCGCCGTCAAGGCCGGCGTTAGCCGGCAGCTGTCGGAGCGCGACGTCCAGAACCTCACGCTGTGCGCACATTTCTGCTACGCGTCGGCCACCGGCGCGCTCTTCGGCGCGCTGGCGCCGCGGCGGCCCGCCGCCACGATCGGCGCCGGCGTGCTGTTCGGGCTGGGCGTCTGGATCGGCAGCTATCTCGGATGGCTGCCGGCGACCGGGCTGCGGCACCATCCGCGCCACGATCAGCCGGCGCGCACCGGACTCATGATTGGCGGGCATCTCGTCTGGGGCACGACGCTCGGCCTGCTCATGGCGCTGGGAAGATCACGCCTGGCGCCAGCTTCCACGAGGGATCGAGCGCGCGTTTGACCGCGCGCATCTCCTCGATCCCGCGCTCTCCATAGAGCTCCCGCAGCAGCTGCTGCTTGAGCGCGCTGCGGCCGACGCCATGCTCCGCGAGGGGCGCCCCGCCCAGCGCAATCACGCCTCGTGCGGCCTCCAGCAGCGCGCGACGGCCGCGATGCACCTCGTCAACCGATCGCGGGATCACGTTCGGGTGAAGGTTGCCGTCGGACAGATGCCCCCAGATGGCATAGTCGACGCCTTCGCGGTCGAAGGTCCTGCGGTACAAGGCCAGCGACTCGCCCAGCCGATCGAACGGCACGATGAAATCGCCCGCCGTCTTCTCGATGGACGGATCGACGTGGGCCTTCGCCGACGCAATCATGGCGTTGACCGCCGCCGGCACGGCCTCGCGGAGCTCCGCGAGGCGCCCCGCCCTGCGGTCGTCGGCGATCACCGGGTCGGTCCTGACCTCAGACGCCTCGAGTACTTCGGCGAGCCGCTCGATCGCGGCCGTCTCGTCGTCGCCGGTCTCCAGTTGCACGAGGAGGAGACCGGCGGACCGTGGCGGACGCGCGACCCCTGCGCGGGCGAATGCGTCATCCGCAAGATGGCCGACGGATCGGTCATCGATGTATTCGATTGCGGCGACGTCGAGCGGGCCGTCGCCGCGCCGGCCGACTGTCGCTTCGTGCCGCAGCGCCGCCGTGACGGCGAGCGCCTGCGCCTCCGCCTCGCATGTGACGAGTACCAGCACCCGCCGCGGCAGCGGAATCACGCGAAGCGTCGCGTCGACCGCGACCCCGAGGGTCCCTTCGGACCCGATGAAGAGATCGATCAGGTCCATGCCGGGATGCGCGTAGTAGCCCGCCGACAGCTTGGGCACGTCCGGCATGCGATACGTCGGAACGGGGATACGTACCACACGGCCGGACGGATACGCGAGCTCGAACGCGCCGTCGGGCGAGGCGCGGGTTTCGCCGCGATGAAGGCTGAGCCGTGCGCCGTCGGCCAGGACAACAGTGAGGGCCTCTACCCACCAACGCGTGCTGCCGTACTTGAACGTTGCGGCGCCGGCCGCGTTGGTGGCGATCGTGCCGCCGACGAATGCGCCGTCGAAGGTAGGAACGGGTGGATAGTAGAGCCGGTGCGCTGCGAGCTCGCGCTGCAGATCGGCGAGCGGCACGCCGGCGCCCACGCGGGCGATCGTCGGTGACACGATCGTCACGCCCGTCAGTCCGCGCGTCGACAGCAGCAGCTCGCCGCGCGGCGTGGCGCCGCCGGTCAGCGACGATTGCGCGCCGATCGGCAGCACCCGCCGTGCGGATTCGACGAGCGCCGCGACCTCGTCCACCGTGCGCGGGAACGCAATCCCGGGCGCAAACCCGCCGGCCACATGGGCCGCGTCGCTCAGAAACGAAGCGAGAAGATCGGGTCGGGTGTCGACAGGCGGGGCGTCGAGCGCCGGCGGCGGCAGGACGGCGATGCGATGCGTCGAGCGGGACTCCTGCGCGCCGATTATGTAGTACTTTTCTTCCCGCGTCTCGCCGGCTTACTCGCCCTTCCGCGTGACGACGGCGGCGCGTCGGTCGCTGCCGTCATTGCCTTCTGCGTCCGTTCGAGCTGCCGTTGCAACGCGCCAATCACGCGGCCAAGCGATTCCGCCGAGCGCCGCAGCAGCGAGTCGTCCGCTGGCGTCGTGCGGACTGCTGTTCGCCGTGGCCGGCGCGACGCACGCGCTTTTGCGCGCTTGACCATAGCCTTCCTCCACGCTTCGGGTGGGAGCAAGGCGCGCGCCAACCGATTTCGCCTTCGGATCGAAGCAAAGAAACGTCGGAGATCACGGCCCCGTTAGCTGGGCCGTCTCGCTCGCGAGCCAGGCGTCGTAGTCCGCCTGCGCGTGAATCGTGTAGAACCCGCGCATGCGGTAGTGGCCCAGGCCACAGAGCTGCGAGCACACGATTTCCCACTCGCCCGTCCGCGTCGGGGTAAACCACACCGGCTGCGCGAGCCCGGGAATCGCGTCCTGCTTCACGCGCATCTGCGGCAGCGCGAAGCTGTGGATCATGTCCTTGCTCGAGAGGTACACGATCGCCGGCCGGTTCACCGGAAGGTGGAGCTGGTTGATCGTCGTGATGTCGTCCTTCGCCGCCGGGTCGCTGCGATCGAGCCCGAGCGGGTTCGACGGCCCGAGAAGCGCCATGTCGGTCCGCCCGAAGCGGCCGTCCGCGCCGGGATAGTGCACGTTCCACGCGAACTGCTCGGCCACCACGCGTACGACGACGCTCTCGCGCTCGGAGGGGAATGCGTCGACCCGCGAGCTCCAGACGGGAATCGAGAAGAAGGCCAGGAGGACGATTTCGGCGACTAGCACGCCCCCTTCCAGCCACGTCGACCACCGGCCGCGCAGCCCGTGATGGCTTGCGACCGGGTGCGCCGTCCGGCGGAACCGAATGAGGACGTAGACGAAGAAGACGCTCCACCCGACGAAGAGCACCAGCATCAGCCAGTGCACGAGCGCCATGACCCCGTCGACGTCGCCGGCGTGCGCCGCGCTGGCGACCGGCATGCCAAGCCAGTCGATCATGACCCTTCCTGGTTCGCCTCGCGCGCGCGGCGGGCCAGCAGCAGGAAGAACCTCGCGAAGCAGGCGAGGACGCCGGCCGTGACGGCGAGCAGCACGAGGATCCCGAGGTTCATGCTCTCGCGGATCGACGGCTCGACCGCGCCGAAACAGACTGGACAGGCCATCCTATGCCCCCACCGATGGACCGACGATGTGATCGCCTTCGGTCCACAGAATGAACGCGAACAGCGCCGCGAAGAGAAACACCGTGAGCGCAAGCGGCCACATGACCATCGGCTTCTCGCCCTTGAGGTGCATGAAGAACAGCACCACGAGCGTCGCCTTCGCCGCGGCAATCGTCAGGCCGAGCGCCACGGTCGGTCCGACAGCCAGCTGCAGCGACGACACGGCGACCGTGATGACGGTCAGCACCAGCAGCGCGCCGAAGATGCCGAGATACCCGCGGACGTGCATCGCTACAGCAGATAGAGCACCGGAAACAGGAAAATCCAGACGACGTCGACGAAGTGCCAGTATATGCCCGCGACCTCGACGCGGTTGGTGAACCGCTGCGGCTCGGTCCGCCACATCCGCGCGCCGGGCCAGAGCAGGTAGGCGTTCACGACCATTCCGATGAGCACGTGCAGGGCATGCACGCCGGTCATCGTGAAGTACAGGCCGAGGAAATTGTCGGTCGCCGGCACGAGGCCGTGGGCGAACTTGTCGGCGTACTCGAAGACCTTGACGACCAGGAACGCCGCGCCGAGCGCGAGCGTAAGGCCCATGTGCAGACGAAACCGATCGAAACGCTGCGCCCTGATTCCCACCAGCGACAGCACCATCGTCGCCGACGAGGTGATCAGGATGATCGTATTGAGCGTGGCCAGCGGCACGCTGAGCACCGCGGACTGATCGGGCCATGCGGCCGCCGCCGATCGCAGCAGCGCGTACGACGAGAACAGCGACCCGAAGAGCATGACCTCCGAGGCGAGGAACAGCCAGATCCCGAGCTTCGGGTTCGTCAGTCCCGTGTCAGGGCGAATCTCGGTGGTGTAGGGCAGGGTACCGTGCATCGTCAGACGCGCTGCGGTTCGGCGTGGTGCTGCGGGACGAAGTCGGTGGGTGCGCCGGGAACGCTGTAGTCGTACGGGTCGCGATAGATCCGCACCGGCTCATGTTCCGTGCGCCACTCGATCGTCGTGGCGTGCCAGGGGTTCGGTTCGACCGGTCGCCCGCCGCGAAGGCTCATGAACAGGTTGAGCACGAAGAAGAGCTGGAAGAACCCGAGCGCGAAGGCCGCTACCGACATCGGCACGTTCAGATAGAGCACTTCCTGCGCGTGAACGTACTCGGCGCCGCCGTCCCACAACCGCCGGTTCACGCCGGCGAGCCCTTGGACGAACATCGGCATGAAGATCACGTTCATGCAGATGAGCGAACCGACGAAATGAATCCGTCCCAGCCAGTCGTTCAGCATCCGGCCGGTGAGTCGCGGAAACCAGTGATAGATGCCGGCGAAGAGCGCGAAGATCGTTCCCGGCGCCACCAGGTAATGAAAGTGGCCGACCACGTAGTTCGTGTCGTGGAGCGGGATGTCGGTCGTCGCCAGCCCGAGCGGCAGTCCCGTGAGGCCACCGATGCCGAACATCGGCAGGAAGGCCAGCGCGAAGAGCATCGGCGTCGTGAAGCGGATTGACCCGCCGTAGAGCGACAGGATCAGCGAGCTCAGGATCACCACCGACGGAATCGAGATGATCATCGTCGTCGCCTGGAAGAAGGCGCTGATCACGGTCCCCATGCCGGTGAGGAACATGTGATGCGCCCAGACGACGAACGAAAGGAAGCCGAGGACGAAGAGCGAGTAGACCATGATGCGGTAGCCCCAGAGCGGCTTCCGCGTGTTGTTGGTGATGATCTCGGCGGCGATGCCCATCGCCGGCAGAATGAGGACGTACACCTCGGGATGGCCGAGAAACCAGAAGAGGTGCTGCCACAGGAGCGCGTTTCCGCCGCCGGCCACCTCCAGCGGCTGTCCTGCGACGGCGAGACCGCTCGGCAGGAAGAAGCTGGTCCCGGCCACGCGATCCATCCCCTGGAGAATCGCGGCGGCCTGGAGCGCCGGGAACGCGAGCAGCAGCAGGAAGGCCGTGATGAACTGGGCCCACACGAAGAACGGCAGCCTGAACCAGGTCATCCCGGGCGCGCGCAGCTGGACGATCGTCGTGATGAAGTTCAGCGCGCCCAGCAGCGACGAGAAGATGATGAGCAGCATGCCGACGAGCCACATCGTCTGGCCGTGCCCCGGGGCGAGGTCGGACAGCGGCGCGTACGACGTCCAGCCGTTGTTGGCGGCGCCGCCCGGCACGAAGAAGCTGGCGAGCATCACCACGCCGCCGGCGAAATAGAACCAGTAGCTGGCGAGATTGAGCCGCGGAAACGCCATGTCGGGCGCGCCAATCTGCAGCGGGATCAGGTAATTGCCGAACGCGCCGACCGCGAGCGGCACCACGCCCAGGAAGACCATGATCGTGCCGTGCATGGCGCCGAGCTGGTTGTAGAACTCCGGCAGGATGATGCCGCCAGGCGCGTTCGCGTCGCCGAAAAGCGCGCCGACGCCGGGAACCGGCTCGCCCGGATAGGCGAGCTGCCAGCGGATGACGATCACCAGGACGAATCCCACCAGCAGAAAGAAGAGGCTGGTGAATCCGTACAGCAGACCGATGACCTTGTGATCGGTGGAGAAAAGGTACTTGAAGAACAACCTGTTAATTATCAGTGCCTTGGCTGGATTCTATAGAATGCAGGACATGGTCGCAAGATGGTCCGGCGTGCTCGCGGCCCTTCTCGTGATGCAGCACGCGATCCTGGCGATGGCGCAGACGACGGCGGATCCGATTCGTTACACGCTTCGATTCCCCGAGCCGCATACACACTACATCGACGTCACCGCGGTGTATCCCACCGGCGGGAGGGCGGCCGTCGAGTTGATGATGGCGGTCTGGACGCCCGGCTCGTACATGGTGCGCGAGTACTCGCGCCACGTGGAAGCGGTTACCGCAGCGGACCCCGCGGGCCGCGCGCTCGCCGTCGAGAAGACGGACAAGAATCGATGGCGCGTGACGACAGGCGGCGCCTCCACGGTGACGCTGCGCTATCGCGTCTACGCGCGCGAAATGACGGTGCGCACGAACTGGGTCGACGCGGAGTTCGCCATGCTCAACGGCGCGCCCACGTTCATCACGCTCGCCGACGGGGGGACGCGGCCGCACGAAGTGACGATCGAGCCGGCGCGCGGCTGGCGGGTCTCGATGACCGGCCTGCCCGAGATGGCCGGCGGTCCGCATCGGTACCGTGCGGCCGATTACGACACGCTCGTCGATTCGCCGATTCTCATCGGAAATCCCGCCGTCCACGCGTTCGCGGTCGACAACATTCGCCATTACCTCGTGAACATCGGCGAAGACGGCGTCTTCGACGGCGCCCGCGCGGCCGGCGACCTCGAGGCGCTCGTCCGCGAGCATCGGCGCCTGTGGGGGTCGCTGCCGTACGACCGGTACGTCTTCCTGAACGTACTCACGTCGGTGCCGGGACAGATTTCGGGCGGCGGCCTGGAGCACCGCAACTCGACGCTGCTCATCGCCGGCCGATGGGCCACGCGCGCGCGTCAGAGCTATCTGGCGTGGCTGGAGCTCGCCAGCCATGAGTTCTTCCACGTGTGGAACATCAAACGTCTGCGGCCGGCAGAGCTCGGGCCGTTCAATTACGACGACGAGGTGTTCACGCGCAGCCTGTGGATTGCCGAAGGCATCACCGACTACTACGCCGAGCTGCTCGTGCACCGCGCCGGACTGTCGTCGCAGGCCGAGTACCTCGACGCGCTCTCCAACAAGATCGAAGAGCTGCAGACGACGCCCGGGCGGCTCGTGCAGCCGGTGGATCTCGCGTCGTTCGATGCCTGGATCAAGTTCTACCGTCCCGACGAGAACACGCCGAACGCGTCGGTCAGCTACTACACGAAGGGCGCCGTCATCGGATTCCTGCTCGACGCCAGGATTCGGGAAGCCTCGGGCGGCGCCAGAAGCCTTGACGATGTGATGCGGGCGGCGTATCGGCAGTTCTCGGGCGGCCGCGGCTACACCCCCGACGAGTTTCGCACCGTCGCGGAGCAGACGGCGGGACTGGATCTGCGGTCGTTCTGGTCCGAGGCGGTCGAAGGCACGGCCGAGCTGGATTACAGCGCGGCGCTCGACACGCTGGGGCTGCGCTTTTCCGCGCCGCCGCCGGCCGGCCGCCCTGCGCGCGCCTGGCTCGGCATCAGCACGCGGAACGACGGCGGCCGCCTCGTTGTGACCGAGATCCGTCGCGAGACGCCGGCATACGCCGCGGGCCTCAACGTCGACGACGAGATCATCGCCATCGACGACTTTCGCGTCCGCGCCGATCAGCTCACGCAGCGGCTCGACAGCTACCAACCCGGCGATCGCGTGACGCTGGTCGTCGCGCGTCGCGACGAGCTGATGCGGCTCCCCGTCACGTTTGGGGAGGAGCCGCCCCGACGCTGGCGGCTCGAGCTGAATCCGGCCGCCACCGCCGCGCAGGAACGGCAGCGCGGCCGCTGGCTGCAGCCGGGCGCATGACGTTCCATCCCCGCTACGTCGACGACGTCCTCAGCGAGAACTTCGAGGACGCGAAGGCACTGTTCCTGTCGCCGCTCATGGCGATCCAATACGCGCACCTCGTGATGCTCGCGGACCGCGGCATCGTCTCGAGGGAGGACGCGCATGCGCTTCGCGAGGCGCTCGATTCGATCTCGATGGCCGAGGTCAGGGCCGCGCCGTACGACAGCGCCTGCGAGGACCTCTTCATGCACGTCGAGCGGCTGATCGAGCGCGCCTGCGGCGAAGACACGGCAGGGCGCCTCCACACCGCACGCAGCCGCAACGACATCGCCATGACACTGTACCGGCTCCGGCAGCGCGAGTTCATCCTCGCAGTGCTCGACGCCTCCCTCGATCTGCGCGACGGGCTGATCGCGCTCGCCGATCGGCATCGCGCCACGCTGATGGCGGCGCTGACGCACACGCAGCCGGCCCAGCCGTCGACGCTGGCGCATTACCTCCTCGCCGTCGTCGAGCAGCTCGAGCGCGACGCGGTCCGGCTGCGGGCCGCATTCGTCTCGACCAATCGTTGTCCGCTCGGCGCGTGCGCGATTACCGGCACCGGCTTTCCGATCGATCGGGATCTGACGAGCGATCTGCTCGGCTTCGACGGCCCGACGGGCAACACCTACGGGAGCATCGCCACCGTCGACTACCTGCTCGAAAGTGTGTCGGCGGCGGCGGTGCTGCTGTCGGGGCTCGGCCGGTTCGTCCAGGATCTGCTGCTCTGGTCGACGATGGAGTTCGGGTATCTGCGGCTGGGCGAAGGATTCGTGCAGGCGAGCAGCATCATGCCGCAGAAGCGCAATCCGGTGGCGCTCGAGCACGCGCGGGCGATCGCGAGCAAGGCGATCGGGCAGGCGGGTGCGGTCATGGTCGCCGTACACAACACGCCGTTCGGCGACGTGGTCGACACCGAGGACGACCTCCAGCCGCTCGTCGCCTCCATGTTTCGCGACGCCAGGCGCGCCGTGACGCTCGTGGATGCGGCGCTCCGCGGCTCGGAGTTCGACGTCGCCCGGCTGGAGTCGCGCGCGGCCGAGGGCGGGACGACGTCGACCGAGCTGGCCGACCACCTCGTCCGTCGCCATGCGGTGCCGTTCAAGGCGGCGCATGCGATTGCGAGCCGGCTGCTGACGGCCTATCGCGAGCGTCCCGGGACGCCGCTCGGCGCGACGCTGGCCCGCGTGTCGGGCGATGTGCTGGGCGTGCCGTTCGAGTACACCGATGCGGAGATCGCCGAGATCATGAGCCCGCGGCACTTCGTCGACGTGCGGCGCACTCCCGGCGGGCCCGCGCCGGCGGAAACGGCACGCGCGCTGCAGCGATCGCGCGAGGCGCTCGCCGGCGATCGACAGTGGCTGGCGACGACGACCGACCGGCTCGCCGACGCGCACGCGCGGCTGCGGCGGCGCGCGCAGGCATTGTGACCGGCGCGGGGCGCAGCTACGTGCGGGTGCTCCTCCTCTGGGCGGCCGTGCTCCTCGCCCTCTATCTCTTCCAGGAATACTTCTCCTGATGCACTGGCTCGACTGGACGATCGTCGCGATCTATCTGGTCTGGATCGTGTGGGATGGCCTGCGACTGACCCGGCGCAGCCACGAGATCGAAGGCTACTTCCTCGCGAGCCGGAGCCTGCCATGGTGGGCGATCGGCCTGTCGGTGATGGCCACACAGCTGAGCGCCATCACGATGATCGGCACGACCGGGCAGGGGTACGTCGACGGCATGCGCTTCCTGCAGTTCTACTACGCGCTGCCGATCGCCATGATCGTGCTGTCGGTGACGCTGGTGCCGTTCTTTCACCACGCGCGCGTGTACACCGCGTACGAGTATCTCGAGCGCCGGTTCGACGCGAAGACGCGGGCGTTTACGAGCCTTTTGTTCCTGCTGTCGCGCAGCATGTCGCTCGGAGTCGTGATCTCCGCTCCGGCGGTCGTGCTTGCCGTCGTCATGGGCATCAGCGTCACGAATACCGTGCTGCTCATCGCGCTGCCGACAGCGCTCTACACGATGTTCGGCGGCGTGCAGGCGGTGACATGGACCGACGTCAAGCAGATGGCGCTCATCGTGTTCGGGCTGGCCGCCGCCATCGTCGTGCTGATTCTGAAGCTGCCCGAGGACGTCGGCATCGTCCAGGCGCTCCGGATCGCCGGCGCCACGGGCCGGCTGCAGACCTTCGATTTCACGTTCGATCTGTCGAACCAGTACACGTTCTGGTCGGGCACGATCGCCGCCCTGTTTCTCTTCTGCTCGTACTTCGGCACCGATCAGAGCCAGGTGCAGCGATATCTGACCGCGCGGTCGGTGGACGAGGCGCGCGCGTCGCTGCTGATGAGCGCCTATTGGAAGATCCCGCTCCAGGCGCTGGTGCTGCTCGTGGGCGTCCTCGTCTTCGTCTTCTATCTCTTCACGCCCTCGCCGATGCTCTTCAACCAGGTTCACGATCGCGCGGTGCGCGACGGACCCCGCGCGGGCGAGTACCAGGCGCTCGAACGGCGGTTCGCCGCGGCGGCCGATGCACGCCGCGAGGCGGGCGCCGCGCTTGCCGCAGCCGAGGAGGGCCGCACCCCGGGCCAAACCGGTGCCGTCGAGGCTTTCCGGGCACGCGAGGCGGAAGTCCGGGCAATCCGCGGCGAGGCGCTGGCGCTGGTGCGCGAGGCGACGGGCGATGCGACGTACAACGACGTGAACTACGTCTTCCCGACGTTCGTGACGAGGCATCTGCCGATCGGGCTCGTCGGGCTGCTGATCGCTGCGATCTTCGCGGCGGCGATGTCGACGATCTCCGCCGAGCTGGCGTCGCTCTCGACCGCGACGGTCATCGACTTCTACCGCCGGTTCGTGCGGCGCGGGGCGAGCGACCGACATTACCTTCGGGTATCGCGGCTGGCGACGGGGGTGTGGGGCCTGTTTGCGAGCGCCGTCGCGGTCTGGGCCGCGGAGCTCGGGTCGCTCATCGAGGTCGTCAATCGGTTCGGGTCGTTCTTCTATGGCTCGATCCTCGGGGTATTCATCCTGGCGGTTGCCGTTCCGGGAGCGACCGGTACAGGCGCGTTCGTCGGACTCATCGCGGGCATGGCGTCGGTAGCGTGGGCGGCGAGCTTCACCAGGGTGGCCTTTCTCTGGCACAACGTGATTGGCGCCGTCGTCGTCGTGATCGTCGGCATCGTCGTGGCCGCGATTGACCGATCTCTCAGGTCCGGGAAAGAAGAGCAGCGATGATCGCGCCAAGCGTCGCGACAACCGTGAGCAGCGAGGTGACGTGAATGCCGGCGAGCCACATGAACTGGCGAGACATCTTGTGCTCGAGCGCATCGAACCGCGCATTCATGCGCTGCTCGAGATGGTCCATGCGCTGTTCGAGGTGCCGAATAGCGGCGCGTAAGTCCACCAATACCGGCGACATCTCGGTCACTCGTCCCTCGAGATGCGCCCCCCCTCCTCCACAGCCGACATGCTCCGCCTCCTCCAGCATACCGTCGTCGGAATAGCTTGACCCAAGCGATCCGGCGTCGGCAGAGGCACGAGGTCCGCCACGCGGATTGTCGACGAAATCCCGCCAGCTTGCGGTGACGTACGCAGAGATTGCCGCGCGCAACCGCGATCGGCACGGCAATTTCGTCGTACTGCAGCAACGCGCAGATATAATTTGTTGTTTCCACAGGAGCTGGAATGTCCAAGATCAAGGTGAAGAACCCGGTCGTCGAGATCGACGGCGACGAGATGACGCGCATCATCTGGCACAAGATCCGCGAGACGCTGATCCTGCCGTATCTCGACATCGACCTGAAGTACTTCGACCTCTCGGTGCGGTCGCGCGACCAGACGGACGACCGGATTACGGTCGAAGCGGCGGAGGCCACGAAGACGTACGGCGTCGGCGTCAAGTGCGCGACGATCACACCCGACGAAGCGCGCGTCACGGAGTTCGGCCTGAAGCAGATGTGGCGATCGCCGAACGGCACCATCCGCAACATCCTCGACGGCACGATCTTCCGCGAGCCGATTATCTGCCGCAACGTCCCGCGCGTCGTCCCGCACTGGGACAAGCCGGTGGTCGTCGCGCGTCACGGGTTCGGCGATCAGTATCGGGCGCAGGATTTTCGCTTCCCTGCCGCCGGCACGATCAAGATCAGTTGGACGCCCGAGGGTGGCGGTGAGCCGATCGAGCGGGAGGTCATCAAGACGAAGAGCGGCGGCATCGCCATGGGGATGTTCAACCTCGATTCCTCGATCGAGGGATTCGCGCGCGCGTGCTTCACCTACGCGCTCGGTCGCAATTACCCCGTCTATCTGTCCACGAAGAACACGATCCTGAAGGCTTACGACGGCGCGTTCAAAGACACGTTCCAGCGCGTCTACGACGCCGACTTCCGGACAGCGTTCGAGGCCAAAGGCCTGACCTACGAGCACCGCCTCATCGACGACATGGTGGCGGCGAACCTGAAGTGGAACGGCGGCTATCTCTGGGCCTGCAAGAACTACGACGGCGACGTCCAGTCGGACACGGTCGCGCAGGGTTACGGATCGCTCGGTCTGATGACGTCGGTACTGATGTCACCGGACGGCAAGGCCGTGGAAGCCGAGGCGGCGCACGGGACGGTCACGCGCCACTACCGGCTGCACCAGCAGGGGAAGCCGACCTCGACGAATCCGATTGCGTCGATCTACGCGTGGACGCGCGGGCTGCACTACCGCGGCAAGTTCGACGATACGCCCGACGTGGTGAAGTTCGCCGAGACGCTGGAGCGGGCCTGCGTCGACGTGGTGGAGTCGGGCCGCATGACCAAGGATCTGGCCATTCTGATCGGTCCGGATCATCCGTACCTGACGACGGATGACTTCATGGGGGCGATTGAGGCGGAGCTGCGGAAGCGGATGACGGTGACCGTGTGAGTGGGGCGGGTGCGAAAGTGCGAGAGTGCGGAGGTGTGACAGTGCGTCCGCAGGTGCGAGGGGGCGAGAGTGCGACGAGAGGAGCGTTGAGATGAATCCCCGCTGCTTCAATCGTGCGGTCTGGTGCGTCTTGGCGCTTGCAGGGATCACTGGGTGTGGCAGCGGTCCCGCGCCGGCGGCACCTGCCACCCCGAGACCGTCGGAAGCGCGCGTCCTGGACCTCAGCCACCGCATCCCCACTTTTCAGCCGGCGGCGGATGTCACACCGGAACGACGATTCGCGGCCGACGTGAAGCGTCCGGTGGGTGCGAGCCGAGTTGTTGCGGGATTCCAGGATCAGGCGATTCTCGTGCAGCACCCAGACGTTCCATCGGGCGATGGAGTCTTCAAGCTGAATACCATCGTGCTTCCCGAGAATCTCGGTACCAGCGTGGATTCGGCCGCCCACTTCGTGCCGACGACGCCGGAAGTGCCCGACCCCGATCGACGCAGCCTGTCCGATCTGACGGTCGACGACCTCACCGGCCCGGTGGTGCTCATCGACATCAGCGCGCGCGTTGAAGCGGAACTGAAGAAGAACGGCGGCTCACCAGGCCCGCCGGCGGTGACCAACTTCGGCGATGCGTCAGACAACGTCGTGACCGCCGCCGACATCGACGCCGTTGCCGACCGGATAGGCAACCGCGCCTTCGTGATTGCGCATACAGGCTGGTCGAAGTTCTGGGCGACCTCTGGTCCTGGCCTCGAGGGCCCGTACGTAAACGGGTTCAATTTTCCCGGCTTTTCACGTGCGGCCCTGGCGCGCCTCATCGAGATCGAAACGTCGCGCACGATCCGGCTCAACGGGCTTGGCGCCGACAACCTCGCCGTCGACGTGGGTCAGAACGCGAATGCGCCCACGTTCGGTCCCGGAGCGTTCCCGGTCCACGCCCGCGCGCTCCAGCGGGGCTGGAAGCTGCTGGAAAACCTGGCCACGACGCCCGAGCTCGGCCGCGGCGCCTGTACCTTGTATGTCGGGGCACTGAACCATGTCGGCGGCGCGGCTGGCTGGGCGCGGGTGTTCGCGAGCTGCGCGAGTTGAGCTATCGCCCCAGGCCGGCCGTCCGGTTGAGTACCACGGTAATGTGGGCCGGCGCGCCGCATCGTCCGCCATCACGTTCAACAGGAAGCGACGAAGAAAAGCTCTCGACCGTCGGAGCTCCACCGCGGGTAGATCCCGCCTGCCGTGGACAGCTGCCATTGTCCGGCTGCTTCCGGGAACGTGCGCACAGACACTTCGTGACGGCCCGACTGGTTCGACGCATAGGCGAGCCAGCGACCGTCCGGGGAGAACTGTCCTTGTACGTCGTCCGAGTGGCTCTGGGCGACCGGAAACGGTTTGGGCTCGCCCGTCAGCGGCAACGCCCACAGGTCCGACTGAGTGCTCGGGTCCTGAGTGCTACAGGAGATAACGACCATCGCGCGTGGCGGCCATCGGCGCCTTGTCCTGAGCCGACACGAGCAGGGCCCGCTCGACACCAGCGCCGCTTGCCGGCTTCTCGAACAGCTCGGCATCCCACGCCTCCTCAGGATACCGTCGTCCGAGGATGATTCCTCAAACGCGACGTCTGCGGGCGCGCATGAAACCTGCCAACAAGTTTCCGCGGAAAATCGCCAACGCTGGTATGGAACCCGTAGAAATCGCACGGATCGAACGTGCGGCACGAGGCAGATTCCGCGTACTACCGACGAGACCGCGCTCAGTTCCCGACCGCCTCGTCGACGGTCATCACGCGCACCGGCCCGAGATTCAGGGCGCGGATGCCCGGTTCGATCGTCTTGCGGTCGCCGACGACGACCACGGCAAAGCGTGAGGGCTGGATGTACCGCTGTGCCGCCTGCTGGACTGCTGCCGCGGTGACCGCGAGCACACTCGGGACGTACCGCTCGAAGTAGTCGTCGGGCAGCCGATAGACGACGAGCTCCTCGAGTTGACGCGAGAGGTCGGTGCTCGTCTCGAACTCGGCGGGAAAGCCGAGCGCGATGAAGCTCTTCGCCTTCGTCAGCTCCTCCTCGCCAATCGGCATTCGGATCCCGTCCAGCTCGTTGAAGAATTCGCGGATCGCCTCGGCCGTCTTGTCGGTCTGGACGCCGGCGGCGGCCACGAACGGTCCGGCAGACAGCCGCATATCGAAGAAGGAGCCGGCGCCATAGGCGTAGCCGTGCTGCTCGCGGAGGTTCTGATTCAGACGCGAGGTGAACGAGCCGCCGAGGACAGTGTTGAGGACCAGCAGCGGGAAGAACTCAGGCGTCGTGCGCGGGACGCCAACCCACCCGATCCGGATCTGCGACTGCTCGGCATCGGGCTTGTCGACGATGTAGACCTGCCGGCTCGCAACCTGCGGCGCCGCCGGCACCGCTGATGCTTTCTTGAGCGCCGCCGTCGTCGACCACGAACCGAAGTGTTTTTGCAGACGTGGCACGACCGTATCAGCCGTGATGTCGCCCACGACGAGGAAGGTCGCGTTCGGCGGCTGGTAATACGCGGCATGAAAAGCGCGGACGTCGTCGACGGTCAGCGATTTCACCGTCGCTTCGGTGCCGATCAGGCCCGTGCCGTACCGATGTTCGGGACCGAAGACGAGGCGCGAGAACGCCATGCCCGCGATCGACGCCGGATCGTCTCGTGCTTGGAGCAGCCCCGTCAGCCGCTCCTGCCTGAGCCGCTCGAGATCGGCGGCGGGAAAGGTGGGCCGCAGGGCCGCATCGGCCATAATCGCCAGCCCGTCGTCCAGTTGCCGGGCAGGCACGTTCAGCCGAATCGCCGACGCATCGAAGCTGCTCGTGGTTGTGAGCGTCGCGCCGAGAAACTCCACGGCGTCGGCAATCTCCAGCGCCGAGCGCTTGCCGGCACCTTCGTCGAGCATCGCCGCGGTCAGGCTCGCGGCGCCGAATCGGCCGGGCGGGTCGTCCCCGGCGCCGGCGCGGACGATGAGGCTGACTTGAACGATCGGCACCTCGTGGCTCTCGACGACCCAGACGCCGACGTTGTTCGACAACGTCCGCTTCACGATTGACGGGAGATCCAGCTCGGGCGCGGGCGCCAGGACGGGCGGCTTCGATCGATCGGGAGGCGCTTGCGCGTGAAAGGGTCCCGTCACGAGCAGGAGGACGACACCGCCACCGAGACCACAAAGAACAGCTCTCATTGGGCCTTATCCGGTTCCACGACCAGCTCGACTCTGCGATCGGGCGGCAGCCAGCGGAGCACCGCGGCGCGCACGTCGGCCGCTGTGAGCGACGTGTACCGCGCCAGGTCTTCGGCAAAGAAATCGGGGCTCGCGCCGGCGAAATAGTAGGCGTTCAGCTGATTCGCTTTGCCGCCGAAGCCGCCGACGCGTTCGATCCCCCGATAGAACGACGCCTGAAGCTGGTTCAGGACGCGCTCCATCTCGCGCGGCTGCGGCGGCTCACGTCGAAGTCGGTCGAGCTCCTCGTCGATGATCTTCTGAATCGCCGCGACCGTGTGTCCCGGCCGCGCGGTAGCCACGATCAGGAAGGAGCTGCCGAGCGCACCCGACTGCTGCACCGCGGTCACGTCCTGCGCCATCTGCGTCTCGTACACCAGCCGCGTGTACAGCCGCGAGTTCTTCCCCCCGGCCAGTACCGACGCGGCTACGTCGAGCGCGGCATCGCCGGGGGCATAGCTGCGCGGCGTCAGCCAGCTGAGATAGAGGCGCGGCAGCCGCACCTGGTCGGTGATCGTGCGGCGCTTGACTTCGGCGAGCATGGCGGGCGGCGCGGCCACCGGCTGCACGGCAGGCCCGCGCGGAATCTCACCAAACCACTTTTCGACGAGCGCGCGCGTCCGCGCCAGGTCGATGTCGCCCGCAATCACGAGGCTCGCGTTGTTTGGCGCGTAATACGTCTTGAAGAACGCGACGATGTCGTCGTAGCTCGCCGCGGTGAGGTCTTCCATCGAGCCAATCGTCGGCCAGCTGTAGGGATGGTCCGGCGGCCACAGGAGCCGATCGAGCTCGATCGACGCCATGCCGTACGGGCGGTTCTCGTAGGTCTGTCTCCGCTCGTTCTTCACGACCTCCCGCTGGCCGTCGACGCGCTGCGGCGTCATCGTCTCGAGCAGGTAGCCCATGCGATCGGATTCGAGGAAGAGCGCGAGCTCCAGCGCGTTGGCCGGCAGATCGATGAAGTAGTTCGTGCGGTCGTTGTTGGTGGAGCCGTTGCTCGTCGCGCCCGCGCCTTCGAGCAGCGTGTCGAACGCGCCTTCGACCACGTGCGCCGATCCCTCGAACATCAGATGCTCGAAGAGATGGGCGAGCCCGGTGCGGCCCGGGCGCTCGTTCGCCGAGCCGACGTGATACCAGACGTTGACGCTCGCCACCGGCACGCTGGCATCCCGGTGCAGGATCACGTTGAGTCCATTGGCGAGCGTGAACTGTTCGTAGGCAACCGACAGCGGCGGCGCCGGCGTCGGCGCCTGCCCGCTGGCTGGAAGGACGGCAACCGCGATGAGCGGCGCCGCGAGGCGAAGCCGCATGCGTCTCTCCTGACCTGAGTGTAGCGCACCGCACCGCCGATGAGACGGCGGGGTAAGGTACAATCTGCGATTCCTGATGACACAGCCTCTGGTCGCGGTCGTCATGGGGTCGTCGTCCGACTGGGAAACGATGCGGCACGCGTCGGAGACGCTCGACCAATTTGGCGTCGCGCACGAGCGGCACATCGTCTCCGCGCACCGCACGCCGGCATGGATGGCCGAGTTCGCCACCGGCGCTGAAGCGCGCGGCATCGAAGTCATCATCGCCGGCGCCGGCGGCGCAGCGCATCTGCCCGGCATGGTGGCGGCGCACACGGCATTGCCGGTCCTCGGGGTGCCGATTCAGAGCGCCGCGCTGCAGGGGCTCGATTCGCTCCTCTCGATCGTGCAGATGCCCGGGGGCGTGCCGGTCGGCACGCTCGCAATCGGCAAGCCGGGCGCGATCAACGCCGGGCTTCTCGCGATCGCGATCCTGTCGAACTCCCGTGCCGACCTGCGCGCGAAGCTCACCGCGTTCCGCCGCGAGCAGACCGACAAAGTCCGGCAGGAACGCCTGCCGTGATGCGGCCGGGGCGCGTCATCGCACCTGGCGCCGTGCTCGGCGTGCTGGGCGGCGGGCAGCTCGGCCGCATGTTCGCCATCGCCGCCCGGCGCATGGGCTACCGCGTCCATTCGTTTTCGCCGGAAGACGACTCGCCGGCGGGCCAGGTCGCCGACGTGGAGGTGACGGCGTCGTACGACGATCTCGACGCGCTGCGCACCTTCGCGCGCGGCGTCGACGTCGTGACGTTCGAGTTCGAGAACGTGCCGATCGTCGCCATCGATGCGGTGGAAGCACTCGTCCCCGTGCGGCCGTCGGGTGTGGCACTTCACACCGCGCAGCAGCGGGCGCGCGAGAAGACGTTCCTGGCCGACCGCGGCGTGCCGACGGCGCCGTTTGCCGCCGCGTCAACGCTCGACGAACTGTGGGAGGCGGTCGCGCGCGTCGGCACGCCCGCCGTCATCAAGACGGCCGCCTACGGGTACGACGGCAAGGGGCAACACAAGGCGATGACGCCGGCCGACGTCGAGCACATCTGGACCGCCATCGGCCATCAGGAGGCGGTCGTGGAGCGATTCGTCAGCCTGCAGACGGAGATCTCCGTGATCGCGGCGCGCGGGCTCGATGGCGCGATCGTCCAGTTCCCGCCGTTCGAGAACCGGCATCGCAACCACATCCTGGATCTCACCACGGTCCCGGCGGCCATCGCGCCGGCCATCGCGCGTCAGGCCGCCGATATCACCCGCACCGTGCTGGACGAGCTGCACTACGTCGGCGTGCTCTGCGTCGAGTTCTTCGTCAGCACCGACGGCGAGCTGCTCGTCAACGAGCTGGCGCCGCGCCCGCACAATTCCGGCCATCTGACGATCGACGCGGCGGTCACCAGCCAGTTCGAGCAGCAGGTGCGCGCCATCTGCGGCCTTCCGCTCGGCGCGGCCGACATTCCGCGGCCGGCCGCGATGGCGAACCTGCTCGGCGACCTGTGGATCGACGGCGAGCCGAACTGGGCCGCGGCCTGCCAGTTCAGCGACGTGAAGCTGCATCTCTACGGCAAGACCGAGCCGCGGCCGGGGCGGAAGATGGGACACCTGACGGCCGTCGCAGCCACGGTGCAGGACGCGCAGGATCGCGTGATTGCCGCGCGCGATGCGCTGTTGACCTAGCCGGTAGGTGGTAGCCCCTACGGCCGCAGCTTCAACGTGTGAACGGCCGAACCCGGCAGAAACGGCGTCGGTTCGCCGTTCAGCCACGCCGGGTGCGAGTTGGCGTAGAAGGGCGAGAGCGGATGGCCGCTCTGGCCCGTCGGCATGTGCATGATGCCCTCCGCCTCGCGGCCGGGTGACACGACCATCCGTTCCGACGCGCCAATCGCGCCCCAGTGCACCCGCGGCGTGTAGAGGTCTCCCGGCAGCGGCCGCCGCGGCATGTCGAGCCATCGCCCGAAGAATGGGATGGCTGGCGAGAGTGGGTGCCGGAATGCCACCTCGTTGTATTCCGACCAGACCCGGTCGCGCAGCGTGCCGGGCCGATCGCGCATGGCTTGTTCGATCGTGTCGTCGATCGCGTCGAGCAGCATGTCTTGCCACGTGGCGTACTGCGGATCCAGCAGGTGGGGCGGCTGGTGCGTTGCCAGCCGCCAGATCGCCGCGTCGCGCCGACGGACGGTGCTGTAGTCGAACGCGGGGTCCGCGTCATAGCACTCCGCGAGCACGAACTCGCTGATGCGCTCTGAGAGCAACTGACGAAACGCGCGCGTCAGACGGTACGCGGCGGAATCGGCCGCCGCGTGTCCGGACCAGCCGCCCTCGACGATGTCGCGGAAGGCCGCTCGCTCCGCGTCGCCGGCGATGGCGTCGGCGGTAAGGGTGTCGACGAGCAGCGTTCGCCAGCGTGAGAGAAAGTCGGCCCGCGTCTCGAGCTGGATCTCGAGCAGATCGCGCGCCGCGAAGCGGTCGCGCGCCGCCAGGCGGTCGCGAATGATCCGCGCCCGCGAGCCGATCTCATAGCTGCCGTCGCCCAGCCGCGCGAGCCTGTCGCCGTCAACCACGCGCGCGTTGGCGGTCCAGAGTCGGCCGTCCGGCGGATCGATCACACGCGGATACTCGGTATCGTCGAGCCACCCGTCCCACCGCCGCGCGCCGTCCGCCCACGACGCCGGCAGCCGCCCGTCGAGACCGACGCGCCGCGGAATCGAGCCGTAGACGCTCCAGCCAATCCGGCCGGTGCGATCGGCAATGACGATATTCTGCCCCGGCGCTCCGACGCCGTTGGCCTCGTTCAGGGCCGCGTCGAGGGTCCGCGCCGTTTCGAGCGGCGTCATCGATGACGCGAGCCGTTCGGCCGCATGCGCGACCCACCGGTACGCGCGTGGACGGCCGCGATGGTCGGGTTCGAGCACCGGCCCCCAAATCGTCCACCGCACCTCGTGCCGGTCCGGCGCCTCGCCCGCAATCTCGATGATCTCCTCGTGCCGCTCGAACGTCCGCCAGCCATCGGGCGTGCGGTACTCGTTCGGCCGCGACGGATCGACCTCGAGGAGCACGATGTCACTCCAGTCGGCGTAGGTGTTGGTGAATCCCCAGGCTATGTGCGTGTTGCTGCCGACGACGACGGCAGCGACGCCCGGCAGTGTTACGCCGGTCACCCGGTGCAGGGTGTCGGGCGCGGACGGATCGGGCCACTCGAGCGACGCGCGATACCACGTGTTGGGCACCCGAATGGTCAGGTGCATGTCGTTGGCGAGCAGGGCCGCGCCGTCGGCCGTCAGGCGGCCGGCCACGGCGAAGCTGTTGCTGCCAATCGCATCGCCGCCGTCGACGTCCCACTCCCAACCGTCAACCCCCGCCTTCGAATCGACACGCTCGAAATCGGGGCGCGTCTCGTCCTCCTCCCGCGGCCGCCGCGGCGCATTCCGGCGCCTGGAGCGCAGGTCATACACCTCGGGCCCGGGAATCGGCGGGACGATGAAGGCGGGGCCGACCAGCGGGGCGTCCCATTCCGATCCGTCGGGCGCGAGGAATGCCGCCATCGGCGCGGGCAGGACGTCGTGCATCGTCGCGAGCGTCGCCTCGTACGCCCCTTCATCGTCCTGGAGCGTGACGAACATCGAGAGGATTACCAGCACCGAATCCTCGGGCCTCCAGCGCGTCGGTGTCTGCCGCAGCACGAGGTACTCGAACGGCGGCGCGTTCAGCGCGTCGAGGCCGGCGTTGACGCCGGCGGTGTAGGCCTCGAGCAGCGCACGGTCGGTCGCCCGGAGCAATTCCACGGTGCGGCGTGCCACGGTGCGGAAGCGATGGAGCCTGATTTCCCGATCGACGGCGAGCGCGCGCGCCCCGACGAGCGCCGCGAGCTCACCCGCCGCCCGCCGCCTGGCCAGATCCATCTGGAAGAAGCGATCCTGCGCGTGCAGGAAGCCGATGGCGCGCGCCGCGTCGACGCGGCTGCCGGCGCGAACCGTGGGGATGCCGAGGTGGTCGCGCGCGATCTCGACCGGCGCCGCGAGCCCTGGCAGCTGCCGCTCGCCGTCGAGCTGCGGCAGGCTGCCGCGCAGCTGCGACCGTCCCCAGACGAGTGCGGCCGCCGTCGCCGCGATCAGTACCACCACGATCACGATGAAGACGCGAGGCAGCCGCCGCATCATGCGCGTTCCATCTTATCGGCAAGGTACAATGCCGCGGATTCGAAAGCGACCGCTGATGCCCATACGCTACGGCACGTCCCCCTGGCTGCACCTGTCGCCTCCGTCGCTCGTGCCGTCGTTTCCCCGCTATCGCGGCGCACGTACAGTCGACGTCGTCGTCATCGGCGGCGGCCTGACCGGGTGTGCGGCTGCCTACCTGTGCGCGAACGCAGGTCTCTCCACGATCCTGCTGGAACAGGAGCGCATCGGACAGGCGCGGACGGCGCGCGGACTCGGCGTGCTGACGCCCGAGCCTGGACCGTCGTTTCGCGACGTCGTGGCTGCGCATGGGCTGCGAGCCGCGCGTCACGTGTTCGGGGCGTGGCGCCGCGGCGCGCGCGACGGCGCTGCGCTCCTGCGTCGCCTGGGGATCGCCTGCGCGCTCGACCGGCGCGACACGCTGCTGGCCGTCCGGCGTGAGGAAGAGAGGCTCGTTCGGCGCGAGTACGATGCCCGGCGCGAGGGGGGGCTCGACGCCGCGTGGCTGACCCAGCGACAGATGCAGGCCCGGATGCGCATCGAGGCCGCGGGTGCGCTCAAGGTCGGCGACGGCTTCTCCCTCGACCCCTATCGCGCCTGTATCGGTCTTGCCGCCGCCGCGACCGCGCGCGGTGCCGCCTGCTTCGAGCGGTCCAAGGTCCGGAAGGTGCCCTTCACGCGCCGCCACGCCGACGTGATCGCCGAGGGCGGGAAGATCCGCACGCGCCGGGTCATCGTGGCCACCGGCAGCGCCACGGCGGAGTTCAAGGCGCTGCAGCGGCACCTGACGCGCCGTGAGGCGTACGTCGTCTTGACGGCGCGGATGCCCGCCGCCATGCGGCGCGAGCTCGGCGATCGGCGCGTCGTCCTGACCGACCTGCACGTGCCGCCGCATCACGTGCGCTGGATGGGCGACGATCGCCTGCTGATTGCCGGCGGCGATCAGCAGGAGACACCCGAAAAAAAGCGGCCCGCGGTCGTCGTCCAGCGGACGAACGAGCTGATGTACGAGCTGCTGAAGATGTATCCCGCTATCTACGGCCTGCAGCCGGAATACGGATGGGATGCGCCGTACGGGCAATCGGCTGATGGTCTGATGTACATCGGGGCCCACCGCAACTTTCCGCATCATCTCTTTGCCCTGGGCGATCGCGCCGTGAGCGTGACCGGCGCCTTCGTTGCGGCCCGCATCCTGCTTCGTGCGGTGCAGGGCACCCCCGACGCCGCGGACGAGGTCTTCGGTTGGAACAGGTGATCGCGGCGACTGGACCGGTCGACATCCTGGCCTTCGGTCCACACCCCGACGACATCGAGATTGGCATCGGCGGCACGCTCGCCAAACACGCGTCGCTCGGCCACCGTGTCGCGCTGTGCGATGTGACGGCGGGCGAGATGGGCAGCAACGGCACGGTCGAGGAACGCCTGGCCGAGGCCGAGACGGCCCGCCAGGTGCTCGGCGCCGTCTGGCGGGCGAACCTGCGGTTGCCGGATCGCGCGATCGGGCGCGCGCCCGATCACGTGCGGATCGCGGCGGAGATGGTGCGCCGCGCCCAGCCGCGAGTGGTCGCGCTGCCGTACTGGTCCGATCGCCACCCCGACCACGTCGCGGCAAGTCAGCTCCTGACTGAAGCGATCTTCAGCGCGGGACTGCGGCGCTATCCGGCGGCCGGTGAAGCGTGGAGGCCCCATGCGGTCTGCTACTACTTCGTCAACGATGCCGCGCCGCCGTCGTTCGTCGTCGACGTCAGCGATCACTACGAGGCAAAGCGGCGCGCGCTGGCCTGCCACGCCAGCCAGTTCAGTCCGACCGGCGCGGGCGCGGTGGCCACGCGCCTGACCAGCGTGCGCTTTCGGCAGCTCGTCGAGAGCCGCGACGCCCAGTTCGGCGCGCAGATCGGCGTCGCCTTTGCGGAAGGGTTCGTCACGCGACAGCCGGTCGTCCGGGCGCATCTGCTGTCCGACGGTGATCGCGGATGAATATCGGCCTCGTCTGCTATGCGTCGGTTGGCGGCAGTGGCATCGTTGCGACCGAGCTGGGCAAGGCGCTCGCCCGAGGCGGCCATCAGGTGCACTTCATCAGCACGGAAACGCCATTCCGGTTAGGGGAGTTCCAGGCGGGTCTTGCCTTCCATCAGGTGCTGACGCCGACCTATCCGCTCTTTCGCGAGCCACAGTACCTGCTGTCGCTGGCGAACAAGATCGTCCAGGTCGCGCGCGAGTCGCGTCTCGACATCATTCACGCGCACTACGCGGTGCCGCACGCGACCGCCGCGTTTCTGTCGCGCCAGGTGCTGGCGAGCACGGGCGACGGTCCCGCGCCGCGCGTCGTCACGACGCTTCACGGCACCGACATCACGCTCGTCGGCAACGATCCCTCGTACTCGCGGATCGTAGCGTTCTCGATCGAGCAATCCGATCTGGTGACGGCGGTCTCGGAGAGCCTTCGCGCGTCGACCTATGCAGAGCTCGGCGTCACGCGCGAGATTTCCGTCATCCCGAACTTTCTCGACTGCGCCATCCATCGGCGCCGGCACCTGCCCGAGCTGCGGCGGCGGCTGGCGGGCGACGATCCGCACGTCAAAATCGTGACGCACGTCTCCAATCTCCGGCCGGTCAAGCGCATCGACGCCGTGCTCGAGGTCTTCGATCGCATCCGGCGGACCGTGCCGTCGCGGCTGCTGCTGGTCGGCGACGGCCCGGAGGTCGGGACGGCGCATCGCGTTGCCCGCGAGCTGGGCATCACGGGTCTGCTGCAGATCGTCGGGGCGCAGGAGGAAGTCGTGCCGCTCCTTTCGGTCAGCGATCTGTTCCTGCTTCCCTCGGCGCAGGAAAGCTTCGGTCTCGCCGCGCTGGAAGCGATGGCGTGCGAGGTGCCGGTCGTGGCGTCGCGCGTCGGCGGGCTGCCCGAGGTGATCGAGCACGGCATCACCGGGTTCCTGCACCCCCCCGATGCGCTCGACGAGATGGCCGCCAGCGCCGTGATGCTGTTGACGGACGACGCACGGCATCGGGCGGTCGCGACGGCGGCCTGCCGCCGCGTCCAGGTGCATTTCTGCGTGGAACGCGTTGTGCCGATGTACGAGAGCTGCTATCGGCGGCTCGCCGGTAGCCCGGCTAGGTGAAGGGCGCCAGCTTCTTGAATGTGGCCAGCACCCACTTGTAGCCGTCGGGATCGGTGACCATGGCGACGCGATCGCCCCACGGCTTGTCCTCGGCCTCTTCGACGCCCGCGCCCGCCTCCCGCGCCCGCGTCAGCGCGCGGTCGACGTCGTCGACGTACGTGTAGAGCGCCGCCATGCCGCCTGTCGCCGCCGTCGCATCGCCTTTCCGAATCAGCATGACGACGGCGTCGCGATGCCACATCTCGGCGTAGCGGATCTGGCCGTCCGCGTCGGCCAGGGTGACCCCGCGGCTGAATCCGAAGGTCCGCTCGAGGAATGCGACCGATGCGGCGACGTTCGCGACCGCCAGGTAGCTGTTGACGGCCTGCATCCCGGGAGCAAGACCGCTGTCGGCAGGTGCCTGCCGTCCTGCCCCGGCCGGTGGCGGGATCCGCAGCTGCCGTGTGGCCCCGCCGCGTGCCCTGCGGGCCGGCCGCGTACGGGTACGCCGGCGATCCCGTGTGCCCTTTCGTGTGCGCGCCATCGTCGGCGATTGAGCCGTGCGATTGTAGCAGCGCCCCGCGACGAAACTGTAATCGCCGCTGCGGATCTGTGCGCCGGCCGCCCCGGAGATTTCAGCCGTGCCGCTAACATCTGCGCGGGCATACAATTCGCTTCTTCCAGGGATTCCACATGGCGCGAGAGAACTGGCAGGTGGAGCATCTGCTCCGGCGCGCGGCGTTTGGCCCGAATCCCACGGACCTTGCTCGCTTTGCCGACACGTCGGCATCGACCGTCGTCGACTATCTCGTCGACTACGAGCGGCAGCCTGACAACGTCGACGCGTTCGTCGGACGCCCGGAGTACGTGAGCGTCACCACGCGGGGCGGCGCCTTCTCGCCGACCACCAACATTGAAGACGCGCGCCAGTTGTGGCTGTTCCGGATGGTGCACTCGGAGCGGCCGCTGCAAGAGAAGATGGCGCTCTTCTGGCACAACCACTTCGCCACCGCGTACAGCAAGGTGGCCGGGTTCGCCGGCGGGCTGCAGGGCACCAAGATGATGTCGGCGCAGATCGATTTGTTCCGCCGGTCGGCCCTCGGGAACTTCCGCAGCCTGCTGCTCGACGTCGCGAGCGATGCGGCGATGATCGTCTGGCTCGACGGCCGGACGAATTTCCGGGCGCGGCCGCAGGAGAACTTCGCGCGCGAGATCATGGAGCTGTTCACGTGGGGTGTGGGCCACTACACCGAGCAAGACGTGTACGCCGCGGCCCGCGCGTTTACGGGCTGGAACCTGCAGCGCATTCCGGCAAACGGGAATAACAACGACCCGAACACCTACTACCAGTTCTTCTACAACCCGAACCAGCACGATACGTCTGCGAAGACCTTCACATTCCCGATCTACAGCGACGGCGGGCGGACGATTCCGGCGCGGTCGGCCAGCAGCGGGATCGAGGACGGGATCGACCTCATCACCGTTTTGGCGCGGCATCCGGAAACGGCCCGGCGGCTGGCGCGGAAGCTGTGGGCCTTCTTCGTCAGCGAACTGCACGCCCCGAACCCGGAGTTCGTCGAGGCCGTGGCGGCCGAGTACCTGCGGAACAACACCGAGATGAAGCCGGTGATTCGGTTCATCCTGCGTTCGCCCTGGTTCAACGATCCGAACATGTGGTACACGCGGTACTCCTGGCCTGTCGAGTTCGTCGTCCGGGCGATCCGGGAGGTCGGATGGACCGGCTTCTCCGTCGATACCGCCCGCACGCCGCTGACGAACATGGGGCAGACGCTCTTCGAGCCGCCCGACGTGGCGGGCTGGGCCCTTGGCGCCGATTGGTTCTCGACCGGGACGATGCTCGCGCGAATGAACTTCGCGGCGACGCTTGCGGCCAATCAGCGGTTCAACCTGGTCGGCGCCGTCGGATCGGCGCGCAGCTCCCCCGAGCGGCTGGTTGACTACTTCCTGCTCGAGCGATTCTCGCCCGCGCCGTTCGAGATGGGGCCGTACCGGGAGCTGCTGGCCTACGTCGGCACCGCCAGCCCCTGGACGGGATCGGACGCGCAGGTCAATGCCAAGGCGGCGGGCCTGACGCGGCTGATCGTCGGCTCGTCCGAGTACCAGTTCGTGTGAGAGGCTGATGGCACAGATCACCCGACGACGGTTCCTGCGCGACGGCGTGGCGGCGTTCACGGTCAGCTTCGCCGCGCCGGCGTTTCTGAGCGACATCGCGCGCGCCCAGGGGGTGCGGAGCCGCAATCTCGTCGTCGTCTATCTGGGCGGCGGCAACGACGCGCTGAACACCGTCATTCCGTATCAGGACCCGTTCTACTTCAGCCGCCGGCCCGCGATCGCGGTTCCCGCCGGCCAGGTCCTGCAGATCGGCAGCGATGCCAGCCGGAAGACGCTCGGCTTGCACACGCGTCTCACGGGACTGCACACGATCTTCAACGAGGGGCGGCTCGCGATCGTGCAGCGGACCGGCTACCAGAACTCCAGCCGGTCTCATTTCCAGGGCCTCGACATCTGGGGCACGGCCAACCCGGACAGCACCAGTGGGCTGGGGTGGCTCGGCCGGTACCTCGATTCGCTCCCGCCGCCCGTCGACACCTTGTCCGGCTGGAACGCGACGCGCGAGACGCCGCGCGCGCTCGTGGCGCGCACGGTGGCGGTCCCTGCCATTCCCGACGCGCGCGCCTACAGTCTGGCGAGCCCCAACAGCGGCGCCGAAGCGCTGGCCGAGCGGCGTGCGGCCACGCGCATCGCGTCGCACGTGCCGGTCGATCGGCCGCACCTGTCGTTCGTCAACGGCACGGTCCAGGGCGCCTTCGATACGCTGGACCGCGTCGGCTCGGTCAACGCGTACACGCCGACGGTGACTTATCCGAACAACGGGTTTGCGCAGGCGCTGCGGACGGTGGCCGCTTCGATCGTTGGCGGCATCGGCACGCGGGTGTTCTGGGTCCAGACGGGCGGGTTCGACACGCACTCGGGCCAGGGGAACGGCGGTGGGGGCGCGTACGCCAACCTCATGGGCACGTTCGACGGGGCACTGCTCGCGTTCTACAACGACCTGCGCAACCAGGGACTGCTGAACGATACGCTCGTGCTCCAGTTCTCGGAGTTCGGCCGTCGGATCGCCGAGAACGGCAGCCAGGGAACCGACCACGGCGCCGCAGGCGTCATGATGGCGGTAGGCGGCGCGGTCCGGGGTGGCATCTACGGCACCGCGGCATCGCTCGACCCGAACCCCGGCAATACGACGCTCGAAAACAACGGCAACGACGTCCGCTACGAAACCGACTTTCGCGCCGTGTATGCCAGGGTGCTCGACGGCTGGCTCGGCGCCGACTCGGTCGCCATTCTCGGCGGCAACTTCCGCGGCAGCGCTCCGGCTATCATCTAGGACATGAAGCGGACGCAGCGAATGGCCGCAGCCATGGCTGCGGTGGTCGTCATCGGTGTATCGGCCGTCGACACGCGGCAGGACTCGGACGAGGCGCGCCGGGTGCGGGAGTCGGCGACCGTCTTTGGCGAAATCATGAACGCCGAGGATCAGGCGATTCCACGCGCCATTCTCGGCAAGGCGGAAGCCATTGCCGTCTTCCCAAGCACCGTGCGGGCGGGCTTTGTCGTCGGCGGCATGCGCGGTCGGGGCATCATCAGCGCGCGGACGGAAAGCGGCTGGTCGGCTCCCGGATTTCTCACGTTGACCGGCGGCAGCTTCGGGCTGCAGATCGGCGGCCAGGCAGCGGACATCATTCTGGTCGTCAACAACCGGCGCGGTCTCGAGAACCTGGTTGCGAACCAGTTCACGCTCGGCGCCGATGCGGCCGTGGCGGCGGGTCCCGTGGGGCGCGACGCCAAGGCCGCGACCGACATTCAACTGCGCGCCGAGATTCTCAGCTACTCGCGCGCACGGGGGCTGTTCGCCGGTGTGACGATCAATGGCAGCACGGTCAGGCCCGATCGCGACGCCAACGAACGCTTCTACGGCAAGCGGCTCGAGACGAAGCAGATTCTCTTCGGCCCGGCGCCGGGTACGCCTGCGCCGCTGCCGCTCTGGCTCGAGACGCTGAACAAGTACACGCGCTGAATCTCAAAAATCGATCTGCACACCGAGCCGCACGGTCCGCGGCGCCGTCGGGTGCGTGTGGACGTCGGCAATGCCGTCCTGCGGGTCACCGGGCAATCGCGACACGTAGAAATAGTCGATGTCGCTGTCGGCGACGTCGAACAGATTCAGCGCCTCGACGACGAACCTCGCCCCTGGCGCGACGCGATAACCGGCGCTCAGGTTCGCGATCATCGAGCGTGCGGACGTGACGCTCGCGTCCTCGATGAGAGGACGCGGACCGAGATAGCGCAGGCGGAAGCCGGCGGAGAAAGCGCCGAGCTCGTTCACCGCGGCCCCGACCGACGCGACCTGCCGCACGGCGCCGGGAACGGCCGTTCCTGCAGGGTCGCCGTCCGTGAATCTGGCCGACGAAAGCGAGAGGTCCGCGTCGAAGGTCAGCCACGGCCGCGGGCTGTAATAGTTCGCCCACTCGATCCCGACGCGACGGCTCGGCCGTCCGGCCTCGGTCGTGCCCGCATCGCCGACGAACACGAGCTCCGAATCGAGCGTCAATCCCCAGACGGCGACCGTCGTGTGGACCTTTGGTATCACGATAGTGCGGATGCCGAGCTCCCCGCCGCGCGTCCGCACGAGCGGTGTCACTCGATCCGCTGGCTCACCGGTCGCTGGATCGACCGAGATCGTCGCACCGCGTGCGTCGTTGCTGTGAAAGCCGTACCCGAAATTCGCATAGAGTTCCCACGTCCGCGACGGCGCGAACACGGCGCCAAGCTTCGGGCTGAGCAGTCCCGCGGCGGCCGTACCGGAATTGGCGGGGCGATCGCTGTGTACGGCGAACCGGTACAGATCGCCGCGGATTCCAGCCATGGCTCTCAGTTTGTCGGTGAATTCGAGCTCCCCTGCGTAATACAGACCTGTCGACGTCTGGCCGACGCGATCCTGCCGCCTCGCGGCCAGCCGCGCGCGCTGCCGCGTCGCGTGCAGGCCAAGTGCTCCAATCTCGTCGTGGCGCACCTGTGCGCCGACGTGGTGTTCGATCGAGCGGCTCAGCCATCGTGCCCGGCGGCGGTGATTGATGCGTCCGCCGTAGACCTGGCGCTCGTCCACCTGTTCGAACTGGTCGCCGTTCACAGGATCGTTCAACAGGTACGTGAAGTTGGAGAACAGATCCAATCCGTACTTCATCGCGTATCCGACGACGTGCGTCGTGTGCGTGGCGCCGGATCGCTGCACTTCGGCAGAGAGCGTGCGGCGGCGCGTCTCTCCGCCGTCGGAGGCGTCGAGCGTGCCAAAGCGTGGAATCAGGCCGCTCTCGGTCGCACGGCGCGGAATCTGATCCGTCGCCGTCCATCGCGCGTCGTAGCTCATTGCCGTGATCGAGAAGCTCTGGCGCGCGTCGCCCTGCGTGTAACGCACGACGCCGTTCAGTCGCCGGTACCGTTCGGGGGTCGCCCAGGGGCCGTCGTTCTGCCCCGTCTCGACGGCGACCAGCAGGCGGCCGGCGCCGACTCGGGGCGAGGCGGCGGCGAGGACGCGACGAAACCGATCCCCGCCGAACGTCAGGCGTGCGAGCGGACGCTCGAGAAAGCTGACGTAGTTGATGTTGGCGGCGCCGGCGGTCGAGAAGTCCCCTTCCTCGGCATAGTACGGCCCCTTCTTGAATTGAATGCCGCCGATCAACTCCGGGATCAGGAAGTTGACGTCCGACCACCCCTGGCCGTGGCCGTGCGTCGGCATGTTCACGGGTATGCCGGCAACGCTGACGGCAAAATCCGTCCCGTGATCGAGGTTGAAACCGCGCAGGTAATACTGGTTTGCCTTGCCTTCGGCGCTGTGCTGGCTGACGGCCAGCCCAGGCACGGTTTCCAGTACTTCACCGGGTCGCAGCAGCGGCTTGTGCTCGAGTTGTCTGGCGGTGACGGCGCCTTCCGAGGCCGCACGCGCCAGACCTATCAGGCCTTCCGCGGGGTTTGGCGCGTCGGCGACGTTGCGGAACGTGCGGTGGCCGGTGACGACGACATCGGCCGCGAACGCCAGCGGCAATACCGCATCGACGGTGAGCGTCGAGCCGGCGGCGACGACGATCTCCTTCGTGACGTCGCCGAAGTTGACAAGAGAAAAGCGGAGCTCGTATCGGCCGGGAGCGGCCTCGATCCGGTACTCGCCCGACTCGTCGGTGGCTGTCTCGGCCAGCGCACCGGCGCCCGGCCGGTAGAGGGTCACGGCTACTCCCGGAAGGCGGCGCCCCGAGTCGTCTGCGACGTGACCCGTGACGAGCAGCAGCGCAAGAATGGCGGTATTCAGCACGGCTACCACCTCTACGGACGGGACAGGTCCGCGGATTTCGCGTGATACCATCCGGCGGCGCGTCTGGCACGTAGAGGAGGGTGATGGGGCTGCTGGCGGTGGTCGCCGGGTTCCGCACGGACGCTGAAGATGTGCAGGCCGAGGATGTCGACTGCCTCAGGCGCCTGGCGTCCGGTGACGGCGACGCCGCGGTCCGGCTCTATGACCGTCATGCCCGCGCCCTCTACTCGCTCATCCTCCGCATCGTCGGCGACGAAGGCGACGCCGAAGACGTCATGCAGGAGGTCTTTGCGCAGGCGTGGCGCCAGGCGTCGCGGTACGACCCCTCCCGCGGCGCCGTTGCCGCCTGGTTGCTGATGATGGCGCGGACCCGAGCGATCGACCGGCTGCGTGCGCGACAGGCCCGACCCGTGACCGACACGCTTGGCGACGAGCATCTCGCCGCGCTTCCGGCCGACACGCGTGATGCTGCCGCCGACATGATCGGCGCCGAGCAGGCACGGCGGGTGCAGCGCGCGCTCGGAGCGCTGCCGCTGTTCCAGCGGCTCGCGATCGAACTGGCGTATTACGAAGGACTGACGCAGCGTGAGATTGCCGAACGGCTCGAGGAGCCGCTCGGTACGGTCAAGACCCGCATGCGCTCCGGGCTGCTCAAGCTGCGCGAGGCGCTGGCGGAAGGACGGTCATGACGCCTTCGCATGACGACCTCAAGGCGCACGCCGGCGCCTATGTGCTCGGCAGCCTCGACCCCGACGAGCGGGCGACATTCGAGGCACATCTCGCCGGATGCCCGGAATGCGCGGCCGAAGTCCGTGGGCTCGGCAGCGTCGTCGAGGCGCTGGCGCGCAGTGTGCCGCAGCGGACGCCGCGGCCCGAGCTGCGCGCGCGCGTCCTCGCCGGCTTTGGAGCGCAGGCGCCCACGACGCGGGCGAGGGGCGCGGGCGGCGCACGCCAGTGGCTGCCGCTCGCGGCGGCGGTCGTCCTGAGCATTGGGATCGGGGTGTATGCCGCGCGCCTGCAGGTCCGCGTCGCCGTCCTCGAAGACCGGTTGGAGCAGGCGCGCCTGCAGGCGGCCGCCGCCGAAACGGCCGTGGCCGACGCGCGCCGCGTGAACACCGAGCTTCAGTCGGCGATGGGCGTGCTGGCCGCGCCCGATCTCGTGCGAATCGATCTGACCGGCCAGATGCCGGCGCCGCAGGCCACCGCCCGCGCGCTCTGGAGCCGCGCCCGCGGCATGGTGTTCACGGCAACGAATCTGCCGCCGCTCCCGGCCGGACAGATTTACCAGGTATGGGTCGTGCCTGCGGCGCAGCCGCCGATCAGCGCGGGGCTGCTCATGCCGGATACCGCCGGCGCGGGACAGACGTACTTCAACACGCCGCCCGACATCCCTCCGCCCGCCGCCGTGGCCGTATCCATCGAGCCGGCCGGCGGCGTGCCCGCACCCACCGGCGCGATCTACCTCGTAGGCAAGCCAGGCGCGACGTCGTAAGCAATCCAGCCAGCTCCTCCGCCCGTAGATGCCTTCGGAGGTGCTGTGTGAGAAAGCTGATTTACATCGCTGTGGTGTGTGCCGTCGCGATGCCGTTCATGACGACGACCGAGGCGTCGAGTCATCGGGAGGCGCTCGCGGTGCTCAACGAGCCGTGCGCCGACAACACCGACACCTATGCCTGGGTGAACGACGGATCGCACGACAAGCTGTATCTGATCATGAACTTCAACCCGCTCCACGAGCCGGGCCAGGGCAACCATGGGCTGCGGGCGTGCGACGGCTACCGGTACGAGTTCCACATCGGGATTGGTGAAAGGCTTCTGGACCAGGCGGTCTACCGCATCGAGTTCACGAAGAAGATCACGCCCGAGAACGCGCCGAGCCCGTCGGACAACGTGGGCGGCGGGAACGAAATCCTCTGGCAGCTCACGGGCGGCACCGAGACGATGACGGTGACGCGTCTGTTTGCCCCGAGCAGCGGCGCCGAGACCGTGCTGGGGCGGGACCTCGCGGTTCTGCCGAACAACCACGGGCCGCAGACCGACCGGCTCGTCTTCGGCCTCGGTTCCTTCCGCGGCTACGGGTCCGGCGACCGGACGGAGCGGGAAGTCGGCCTCTACGATCAGCCGTTCGTCGATCGGTATATCCACACGCTGTCGAACGGCGGCCGGATCATTGCGGGCCAATTCGACGATCCGTACCAGCTCGATGAGAAAGGGATTTTCGATCTCGTCAATCTGGCTGATTCGGATCTGGGCGGCATTCGCGGCGCCCGGCGCGGACCGGCGAAGGACGTATTCACCGGCTTCAACGTCTTTTCGATCGCGCTGGAGATTCCGACGCGCGAGCTGTTCCCGAGCGGCATTCCGCACAACGGCCAGCTCGTGGCGAACTCGACCGACAGCCTGCTTCGCGTGTGGTCGCGGATTACCCGCCAGGCGAGCATGACGGTAGATGCCCGGCAGACGATTACCGGCCGCACGGGCGACGGCCCCTGGGTGCAGGTCGGACGCAACGCGTTGCCGCTGTTCAATGCCGGTCTCGTCGGCGCGCAGCGCCAGACGCTGTATCTCCACAGCGATCCGAGCACCGACGTGACGAACTTCGGGGCGGACATTCTGTTTCCCGTGCTCGTCCGCGATCTCGAGGCGCTCGGGGTGTACGCAGCGCTCGGCGTCCCGGCATCCACGGTCGCCACGCTCAAGGGTCCGCGCACGGACATCATTCAGGCGATCAATCTCGGCCGGCCGATTCCGGTGGCGGACGGCTTCACCGGTGACGTCATCACGCTCGACGCGGCGATCGATTCGAGCTTCCCTAACGGGCGGAGGCTCGGCGGCGGCACGGCGGCGAATCGAAATCAGGTGAACGTGAATACGGTGCTCATCAGCCTGATCGCCGCGGGCAATCCGGCCGCCGGTCTCGCCAAGGGCGTCGAGGAGAACGACAAGAACTATCTGAACCGGTTCCCGTTCCTGGCGCCGGCCCACCAGGGCCTGCTGCAGGGGCACGGCGGCACCAACTCGCCGGTCGTTCCGAACATCCCGACTCCCTAGCGCGTGGGTAGGAGTCGGTAGTTGGCAACCAGGTGGTAGTCGGTAGCGAGCAGGCGCGTTCTTGCTACCGGCTACCGACCAGCGAGGAGGCGTGCCGTGAAGAGACTGATTGTGGCGGTCATGGTGGCGTCGAGTGCCGTGTCACTGTCCGCGCACGACGTGTGGATCGAGCCGACGACGTTCGCACCGAAGCTCGGCGACCTCGTGGGCCTGCGCCTGCGGGTGGGACAGGACTTTCTCGGCGATCCGATGCCGCACAACACCGCGCTCGTCGATCAGTTCGTCGTCGAAGATGGCGGGGGGCGCCGGCCGGTGGTCGGGCGCCACGGCGCCGATCCAGCCGGCGTCCTGCGCGTGGCGACGCCCGGCCTGCTCGTCGTCGGATATCGGAGCCATCCGAGCACGGTCGAGCAGACCGCCGACAAGTTCACGCAGTACCTGAAGGAAGAAGGGCTCGAAGCGATTACGGCGCTGCGGGCGCGTCGAGGCGAGACAGGGCCGGTGCGCGAACTGTACTCGCGCTGCGCGAAGAGCCTTCTGCTGGCTGGTGGAGCGACTGGGGCGCGTGAGGCGCGCGGCGACAGGCCCCTCGGATTCACGCTCGAGCTCGTCGCCGAACGGAATCCGTTTGCGATGGACCCGGGCGAGGAGCTGCCGGTGCGACTGACCTACGAGAGCCGGCCGCTCGCGGGTGCGCTCGTCGTCGCCATCAACCGCCTGCACCCATCGGAAAAGGTGAGCGCCCGCAGCGATCGCGACGGCCGCGTCCGGTTCCGCCTCCCGCGCACGGGTGCCTGGCTGATCAAAGCCGTGCACATGGTCGAAGCGCCTGCGTCTGCCGACGCCGACTGGGTGAGTTATTGGGCGTCCCTCACCTTCGAGCTGTCATGAAGGCCCTGCTTCTTGCCGCCGCCTGCACTGGCGCGTTGGTCCTGGCGTCCCCGGCGCGCGTCGAGGCGCACGAAATCGGCACCACGCGCGTCAGCGCCGTCTTCCATAACGATCGCCGATACGAGGTCGAGATCGTCACCGACGCTGCGGCGCTTCTCGAGAAGCTCGACATCGTGGCGGGACAGGAGACCGAGCCGAAGACGGACCTGGCGCCCGCGGCGCTCGGCGCGCGGCTCGCCGCACTCGAGGAGGTGTTCCGCGGGCGCGTGCTGCTCGCCTTCGATGGCGTCGCCGACCGTCCCGCCATCGGCTTCGAGGTGGCCCCGCCGGCCGATGCCGTCTCGCCGCCCAGCGCGACGATTCGGCTGACCGGAGACGTTCCGCCGACGGCACGCACGGTCACATGGACCTACTCGTGGACGTTCGCCTCGTATGCGCTGTCGATGCGCCTGTCGAAGATGACCACGCCCGTGACCGAATGGCTGGACGGCGGGCAGACGAGCGCCGCGTTGTCCCTGCTGGCGCTGCCGCCAGCGCCCAGCCGGCTCGCCACGATCTGGCGCTACATCGCGCTTGGCTTCACGCACATCGTTCCGCACGGCCTCGATCACATGCTGTTCGTCGTCGGGATCTTTCTCCTGAGCCGCCGGCTCCGCAGCGTGCTGTGGCAGGTCAGCGCCTTTACGCTCGCGCACTCGATCACGCTCGCATTGAGCATCTACGGCGTCGTCGCGATGCCGTCCGCGATTGTCGAGCCGTTGATCGCGCTCTCGATCGCCTACGTCGCGATCGAGAACCTGTTTCAGACGGAACTGAGGCCGTGGCGCATTGCGCTCGTGTTTGCGTTTGGTCTGCTGCATGGGCTCGGGTTCGCCGGCGCGCTGACGGAAGTTGGCCTGCCGCGCGGGGAGTATCTGACGGCCCTGACGGCGTTCAACGTCGGCGTCGAGGCGGGTCAGTTGGCGGTGATTGCCGCTGCGCTCGTGCTCGTCGGCCGGCACGCGAGCGACTACGCCTCGTACCGGCGCCGCGTCGTGGTGCCGGTCTCGATGCTCATTGCCGGCGCGGCCGTCTACTGGACGGTCGAGCGCGTAGGGTTCTGACATGTCCAGATGGCGTGGCTACGTCGTTCCGCTGGTGGTGATTGCGCTGAGCTCGTTCGTCACCTGGTGTGCGTGGCCGCCGGCCCGCGTGACGGCCACCGACGACCATGAACCCGAATCCCGTTTGATACACCACCTGCGCACGGGTGATCTGCTGTTCCAGAAGGGACACATCGAGGAGGCGGCTGTCGAATATCACCGCGCGGATCTCGCTCTGCCGAACCATCCGCAGGTTCGCGCAGGCCTGGCCCGCGTCGCCGCGGCGCGCGGGCACTACTCGCGCGCGCTGGAGCTGTACCAGTCGGTGATGGACGAGGCGCCGACGCCGGAGGTGGCGAGGGCGATCGACGACATCTTCGCGCTCATCCGAAGATCGCCCGGAGCGCCGGTTCAAGCTGCGGATGTCGAAAGTCGAAGCCGAGCGAGCGGGCCTTTTCGGGAAGCACCCGCTGTCCAGTGAGCACGACGTCGGCCATCTCGCCGAGTGCCAGGCGCACGGCGAAGGCCGGCGCGGGCATCAACGACGGCCGCTGCAGCACGCGCCCGAGCGTGCGCGCGAGCTCCCGATTCGTGACCGGATTCGGCGCGGTCACGTTGAGCGCGCCGGACACGGCGGTATGCGTCAGCGCCCAGGCGACCATGGCGGTCCAGTCGTCGCGGTGGATCCAGGAGACGTACTGCCGGCCCGAGCCGACCGGGCCCCCGACGAACAGCCGGAAGGGAAGGGCGAGCTGCGGGAGCGCGCCTCCGTCGCGCGCCAGCACCACGCCGGTCCGAACCAGCACGACCCTCGCCGGCGGCCCGGCGGCAAGCGCTTCCTTCTCCCATGCGACACCGAGGGCGGCAAGGAATCCGGCTCCGGCGCCGCTTGCTTCGGTCAGCGGCTCGTCGCCGTGCGGGCCGTAGATGCCGATTCCGGACGCATTGACGAGGACCGGCGGCATTCGGCGCACGCTCTTCATCGCGGCGACGAGTGAGCGGGTCACCTGCACGCGGCTGTTCCACATCTCGCGCTTGTGCGCCGCCGTCCAGCGCCTGTTGATCGGCGCGCCGGCCAGGTTGACGACGGCGTCGGCGGCGTCAAGGGTGTGCGCCCACGTCGCGAGCGGGCCGTAGGGATCCCAGCGTACGTGATGGCTTCGGGCAGGGCGGCGCGACAGGACCGCGATCGTATGGCCGTCCTTCCGCAGCCGCTCGACGAGCGCGGATCCCAGGAAGCCGCTGCCGCCCGCCACGACGATCCGCATTGCCGCCATGGTACTGCGGGGCCGATACGGCTCGACTTGACAGCGCGGGGCCTCCGGACGTACTAACTAACTAGTTGGTTAATATAACTGTGCCGAGGAGAAGACGCTCGCGCGGCGACTCCCAGGCCGCCCTCTTCCAGGCGGCCGCGCAGGAATTCGCCGAGCGCGGCTACGAAGCCGCCCGCGTCGACCGCATCGCCCAGCGCGCCCGCGTCAACAAGGCGATGCTCTACTACCACTACCGGAGCAAGCAGGGCCTCTATATCGAGGTCCTCCGCGACATGTTCCGCGCCGTCGGCGTCCGTGCGCGCGCCATCGCTGACGGCCCCGGCGCCGCCGATGCCAAGCTCGACACCTGGATCGCGGCCATCGTCGAAGAGGCGGCCGCCCGGCCGTGGTTCCCGCCGATCATGCTGCGCGAGATCGCCTCCGGCGCGGCCCATATCGACGACGCGACGTTCGGCATGATGAACGGCGTCTTCCTCGCCGTGCGCGACGTGATCGAGCAGGGGCAGCGCGAGGGATCGTTCCACCAGGCCGACCCGCTGCTCGCCTATCTGATGATCCTTCCCTCGATCCTGATCTTCTTCGCGCGCCAGCGCGTCATCGCCCAGCGCAAGGGGGTGCTCGGATTCGCGGCGGCGGCGCCGCGGACGACCGACGAGTTCATCCGGCACGTGCAGCGGTCGGCACGGGCCATCCTGCGGAGCGACACATGACGACGAAAGGCGCGGTCTGGGCCGTGGGTGCGGCCATCGCGATCGCCGGCTGCCAGGAAGGCGAGCCGTCGAACGCGGTGCGTGTGTCGGGCCACGTCGAGGCCACTGAGGTGCAGATCGCGCCCGACGTCGGCGGTCGGTTGCTGGAGCTGCGGCCGGTCGAGGGCGATCGCGTCGCGGCGGGCGACATCATCGCGCGGCTCGACACGCGCGACGTGGAGCTGCAGATCGCGCGCGCCCGCGCCGAACGCGCCGCCGCCGACGCGCAGCTGCGCTTTCTGCAGCGGGGCGCACGCGCCGAGGACGTGCGTCAGGCCCGGGCGCAGGCCGCCGCCGCATCGGCCGAAGCCGCGGCGGCCGCCGCCGAACTGACGGCGGCCGAAACCGATCTCGCGCGGTTCGAGGCGCTGCTGGCGGCCAACGCCGGCTCGCAGAAGCAGCGTGACGATGCCCAGGCTCGCGTCGACGTGGCGAGGCAGCGGGCGCGCAGCGCACAGGAGCGCGTCGAAGCGGCACGGGAAGCCGTCGCCCGTCTTGAAGCGGGCGCGACGCGCGAGGAGATCGATGCCGCGCGTGCGCGCGTGGCGGCCGCCGACGCGCAGATGGCGGTGCTGGAGAAGGCGCGCGCCGACGCCACCGTCGTCTCGCCGGTGGAGGGCATCGTCACCCAGCGGCTCGCCGAGACAGGGGAAGTCGTGGCGCCGCGGATGCCGCTGCTGGTGGTGACCGACCTGGACAAAGCATGGGCGAACCTGTTCGTGCCCGAACCGCTCATTCCGCGCATCACGCTCGGCCAGGCCGCCACGATTCTGACCGATGCCGGCGACCGCGTGCCCGGCAAGGTCACGTACGTGTCGCCCCAGGCGGAGTTCACCCCCCGAAACGTCCAGACGCCCGACGAGCGCTCGAAGCTCGTCTACCGCATCAAGGTATCGGTCGACAACCGCGCCGGCACGCTCAAGGTCGGCATGCCCGTCGACGCCGAGCTGATGCTGCCATGACCGCCGCCATCGCGCTGCACCGGGCCGTCAAACGGTACGGCGGGACCCGCGCGCTCGACGAGGTCACGTTCGAGGTCGCAGGAGGCGAGATGTTCGGGCTCATCGGATCCGATGGCGCCGGCAAGACGACGGCGATCCGGCTGATGTGCGGGCTGCTGCGCCCCGATGGCGGCCAGGTTCGCGTGCTCGGACGCGATCCCGTGCGCGACCATCGGCAGATCACCGGGCGCGTCGGCTATCTTTCACAGCGCTTCAGCCTGTACGGCGATCTGAGCATCGATGAGAACGTCGCGTTCTTCGCCGAGGTGCACGGTGTCCGCGATTACCGGCGCCGCCGCGATCAGCTCCTGTCCATGACGCAGCTCACGCCGTTTCGCGGGCGGCTCGCCGATTGGCTGTCGGGCGGCATGAAGCAGAAGCTGGCGCTCGTCTGCACGCTCGTCCACGAGCCCGAGCTGCTGCTGCTCGATGAGCCGACCACGGGCGTCGATCCCGTTTCGCGCCGTGAGTTCTGGAAGCTGCTCTCCGAATTCCTGGCCCAGGGGATCACGATTGTCATGTCGACGCCGTATCTGGACGAAGCCGAGCGCTGCACGCGCGTCGCGCTGCTGCACGAAGGGCGGCTGCTCGCCTGCGACGATCCGTCGCGGCTGCGCGCGGGCGCCAGCGGTTCCGCATCGCTCGAGGATGTGTTCATCGATCTGTTGACCGATCAGGTTGCCTCATGAGGATGGATAGGCTCAAGGTGGCTCGTTTTCTGTTCTTGGTGGCTATTCGTCTTTGTGCTCTCGACAGCGCATTCGCGCAGGATGTCGCACCGATGCGCCTCTCGCTCGACGAGGCGCGCATGCGCGCCGTCGCCGCGAGTCACCGGCTGGCCGAGGCGCGGGCGCGAGCGGCGGCGGCCGCCGAGGCGGTCGCGGCGCGTGAGGCCGCTGACCGGCCGGTCGTCGCGCTGCAGGGGAGCTACACGCGCACGAACCACGTGGCCGAGTTCGTCGTGCCGACGCCCGGGGGCCTGCCGCGCGTTCTCTATCCCGACGCGCCCGACAAGTACGCCACGCGGATGGATCTGCAGTGGCCGATCTACAGCGGCGGGCGGACCGATGCGCTCGAACGGGCGGCACGGGCGGAAGCGTCGGCCGCGACGGCCGATGCGGCCGCAGCGCAGGCCGACCTGCGGCTGGAAGTCACGCGCGCGTTCTGGGCGCTGGTCACCGCGCGGGCGACCGTGGAGGTGGTCTTGCAGGCGCTGACACGCGCCGACGCGCATTTCGGCGACGTCCGCGAGCGCTTCAAAGCCGGCTTCGTTCCTCCCAACGAAGTCGCCTCGGCCGAAGCGCGGCTGTCGCGCGAGCGGATGCTCCTCATCGATGCGGAGAGTCAGCGAGACCTCGCCTCGTCGGAGCTCGCGCGGTTGATTGGCGTCGACCTGCTGCAGCCGATTGAACCCGTCGAGCTGCTCGAGGCGCCACCTCCGTCGCCGGCGCCGCTGGCCGCGCTCGTCGCCGAGGCGCGCGCGATGCGCAACGAACGGCGATCGCTCGAACAGCGCATCGAGGCCGCCGACTTTCAGCGGGCGGCCGCCGCGGCCGGCGTGCGTCCGACCATCGCGATTACCGGCGGCGTCGATTACGCACGGCCGAACCTCCGCATCTTCCCGATCGCCGAGCGGTGGGACGACTCGTGGGATGCCGGCATCGCCGTGCGCTGGCCGCTCTGGGACGGCGATCGGGCGCGCACGGAGGCGGCGCAGGCCGGCTGGCTGGCGGACGCCGCGCGGCAGCGGCTCGCCGAGTTCGACTCCGTGCTCGCGCTCGAACTGCAGCAGCGGCGGCTCGATCTGGCATCGGGCCGCGCCGCCATCGAGGCCGCCGACCAGGGCGTGCGCGCGGCGTCGGAGGCGCGCCGGGTCGTGGCCGAGCGCTACCGTGCCGGCGTGGCCACCCAGACGGAGGTGCTCGACGCCGAGGGGGCGCTGCTGCAGGCCGAGCTCGATCGCACGCGGACGTTTGCGGGCGTCAGGCTCGCGGAAGCACGCCTCGAGCGCGCGCTGGGCCGATGAACGCCATCGAGGTCGACCAGCTCACGCGGCGCTTCGGCGCCTTCGTGGCGGTCGACCGGCTCACCTTCGACGTCCGCCAGGGCGAGATCTTCGGCTTCCTTGGCGCCAACGGCGCCGGCAAGTCGACGACGATCCGGATGCTCTGCGGATTGCTGCGGCCGTCGGCCGGCGCCGCGCGCGTCGGCGGCATCGACGTCGGCCGGCGGCCGGAGGAGGTCAAGCGGCGCATCGGCTACATGTCGCAGCGCTTCTCGCTCTACGAGAAGCTCACCGTCGACCAGAACATCGCCTTCTTCGGGGGGATCTACGGGCTGACGCGCGAGCGCTTCGCGGCGCGCCGCGCCTTCGTGCTCGAGATGGCGGGGCTTCGCGGTCGCGAGTCCGCGCTGGCCGGCTCGCTCTCGGTCGGGTGGCGGCAGCGCCTCAGTCTGGGATGCGCCATCCTGCACGAACCGCCGATCGTCTTTCTCGACGAGCCGACCGGCGGCGTCGATCCGCTCTCGCGCCGGAGGTTCTGGCGCCTGATCAACGACCTGGCGCGCGCGGGCACCGCCGTGCTGGTGACGACGCACTATCTCGATGAAGCCGAGCACTGTCATCGCGTTGCGATCATCCATGCGGGAAGGCTCGCCGCGCTTGGCAGCGTGCCGGAGCTGAAACGGGTGTTTGCCGGCCGGGCGATCCTGGAAGTGCGATCGCCGAAGCCCGTGGAGGCGATGCGCCGGCTCGACGCGATGCCGGAGGTGGAGAAGACGAGCGTCTTCGGGACCGCCGTCCATGCGGTGCTGCGGCCGGACGCAGGAGCGAGGGCCGCGGCCCCGCGGCCGGATGTGATTGCGGCGCGGCTCCGCGAGGCCGCGATTCCGGCAACCTGCGCGATCGTCGATCCCTCGCTCGAGGACGTCTTTCTCGACATCGTCGAACGGAGCGCCGCGTGAGAAAGACGGTCAGCATCGCGGTGAAGGAGTTTCGGCAGATCGTGCGCGACCGCCGAACGCTGCTGATCCTGCTGTTCATCCCGGTCTTCTTCCTGCTGCTGTATGGATACGCGCTCACCTTCGACATCCGGAACATCCCGCTCGCCGTGGAGGACAACGACCGCAGCCGCGAGAGCCGGGAGGTGATTTCGGCGTTCGTCAGTTCCGGGTACTTCGACTTCGTCGGCGCGATCTCGGACGAGGCCGAGATGCGGCGGCGGCTCGACGAAGGAAGCGCGCGGGCGGTGCTGGTGATTCCGGACGGCTTCGGGCGCGATGTGCGGGCCGCGCGGCCGACGCGGGTCCAGCTCATCGTCAACGGCGACAACGCCAACACGGCGACGACCGTCGTGGGGTACGCCGTCGGGCTCGTCGGCGCCCTGTCTGCCCGGTACGAGGTGGAGGCGCGACGGGCGCCGACCGCGCAGGCGATGGCGGCCGGGGCGTCCGTACTGCTCTCGGCCGAACCGCGCGTCTGGTACAACCCGGAGCTGCGCAGTACGCTGTTCCTCGTGCCGGGCCTCATCGCGTACATCGCGATGCTCATGTCCGTCGTCTCGACCGCGGTGTCGATCGTCCGCGAAAAGGAGGCCGGGACGATGGAGCAGGTCCGCATGGCGCCGGTGGGGTCGCTGGCGTACGTCGTCGGCAAGACGGTGCCGTTCCTGATCGTGTCGCTCGTCTCGTCGGTGGCGATCGTCGGCGCGTCGATGCTGCTGTTCGATCTGCCGATGCGGGGCTCCTGGCTGCTGCTGCTCGCGTCGGTGACGCTCTTCCTGATCGGCGCGTTGGCCCTTGGCGTCTTCATCTCGACGGTCGCCCAGTCGCAACAGGTGGCCTTTCAGATCGCGGCGCTGGTGTCGCTGCTGCCGACGCTCATCCTGTCGGGGTTCATCTTCCCGATTTCGAGCATGCCGACGGTGCTGCAGAACATCACGTACCTCGTGCCCGCGCGGTACTTTCTCGTCGTCCTGCGCGGCGTGATGCTGAAGGACGTCGGCGCGGCCGTATTGTGGCCGGACCTGGCCGCGCTGGCGGTGTTCGCCGTCGCGATTCTGTTGCTCGCGTCGCTCCGGCTGCGGCGCGAATGGAGCGGCGGCCGATGAGGCGCGTGCTCCACCTCACCCGCAAGGAGTTCCTCGAGCTGCGGCAGGACCCGCGGCTCTTCGGAATCGTTATCCTCGCGCCGCTGCTGCAGCTCACCCTCCTCGGCTACGCCGCGACGACGGACGTGCGCGACGTGCCGATGATCGTCGTCGATCAGGATCGATCGGCGGCGAGCCGTGATCTGATCGCCAGGTTCGACGCGTCGGAGAACTTCGTGATCGTCGACAGCCTCTCGGCCGTCGACGAGGTCGCTCCCTATCTCGACGCCGGCCGCGCCTGGATGGCGCTGACGATTCCTTCCGACTACGGCGAGCGCGTGCGGACGGGGCAGGGGTCGACCGTCCAGGTGATTGCCGACGGGACCGACGCCAACTCGACGAACGTGGCGCTCGGCTATGCCGGCGCGTTGATCGGCGCGTACGCGCGGGCACTGGCGGCGTCGCAGGGGCGCGGCAGCGCGACGCCCCTCGTGCGGCCGGACATTCGCGTCTGGTTCAATCCGACGCTCGAAAGCCGGCACTTCATGGTCCCCGGCATCCTCGCGCTGCTCCTCCTGATGATTTGCGCGGTGTTGTCGTCGATGGCGATCGTCCGAGAGAAAGAGCTGGGCACGCTGGAGCAGTTGAATGTGACGCCGCTGGCCCGCTGGGAGCTCATCGTGGGGAAGCTCGTGCCGTACGCGATTATCGGGATGATCGACGTCTTTCTCGTGGTCGCTGTGGCCGTGGGGTGGTTCGAGGTGCCGCTGCGAGGCAGCTTCGCGCTGCTGATCCTCATGTGCTTCGTCTACCTGCTCACCGCACTCGGCCTCGGCTTGTTCGTCTCCACGATCTCGCGGACGCAGCAGCAGGCGATGATGACGACGATGTTCTTCTTCATTGTGCCGATGGTCTTCCTGTCGGGCTTCGTGTTTCCGATCGAGAACATGCCCGAGGCGATCCAGCAGGTCACCTACCTGATTCCGGTCCGCTACTTCCTGGTGATTCTGCGCGGGGTCTTCCTGAAAGGCGTCGGTCTCGACATTCTCTGGCCCGACGCGCTGGCGCTCCTTGCGTGGGGGCTCGCGATTCTGACGCTCGCGACGCTCCGATCGACGAAACGACTCGCCTAGTACGTGGCGTCCGGTTTCAGCGGGACCATCAGCGTAATCCCAGCAGACGCGCCGGGTTCTCCTTCGCCATCCGGTCGATGTCGGGACCGGAGAAGCCGCGCATCCGCATCGCGTCGAGGAACTCGGCAAAGCCCTCGACGGGCAGCGGGTTACCCATCTGCCCGAGATCCGAGGAGAGAATGCAGAACTCCGGCCCGATGGCGCGGATCGCCGCCGCAAACCGGTCGTAGCGGGCGCGGGCGTCGGCGGCGATGGGCGAGCTGCCGACGAACTCGATCAGGGCGCCGAGCTTCGCCGCTTCCCGCATCTGCGGCACGCTCATCTGGATCGGGGGATTCATCGCGTGGGTGACGACCATGCGCTCGACACCCTGGCGCCTCGCCTCGCGCAGCAGCGTCAGCACCTCCTCGGCGGACGAATGCCCCGTCGCGAGCACCAGGTCGTGCTTGGCGATGAGCGCGATGACGTCGCGGACCGACGGCAGCAGTTCCCGGTTGCGCGACACGGCGACGAAGGGACGCGCTTCCTTCGAGAAGCGGACCTGGTTCTGGGCGTCGAACGTCGGCATCCAGACGATGCGCCCCCAGCCGCCGGTGACTTTCGTCATGTGCTCGACCGCCGCCGGATTGATGCCGCCGACCGTCAGATTCAGGTCGATGCCGCCGAATACCTCAATCCCCTGGACCAGCAGGCGCGCGAGATAGGCGAGGCCGGCCGTCGACTCGTAGTGGTTCTTGAGAACGATCGCGCGCATGCCACGGGCGCGCGCCTGCCGGACGGCCTCGAACGCGTCGATCGATCGCGGGCGATCGTCGGGCAGGCTGTGCACGTGGATGTCGATGGCGCCGGAGAGTGACGATCCGGCGCTCGGCTGCTGCGCAGTTGCTGGTATGGCGAGCAGCAAGAAACAGGCTGTGACGGGTCCCGTTCTCATCGGCGTGTTCTCACTGTGCGGGAACGAGCCGCAGGATGCGGTCGTCGGTCGATGCGGCGGTGCCGCGGCCGTCGCGGTTGTTCGTCGCCAGGTACGGCAGGCTGTCGGGGCCGACGATGACGTCGCGCAAGCGCCCGAACGCCCCCTCGAGCAGCCGCTCCTCGCCCGTCAGCCGGCGCGGCGACGCCGGGTCGATCGTCAGCCGCAGCAGATGGGTGCCTCGCAGGGTGGCGACGAAGAGGTTGTTCACGAACCGCCCGAACCGCTGGCCGCGATAAAACGATGCGCCAGACGGTGCGATGGCGGGATTGTAGAACGACACCGGCGTGCGCATGCCCGCCATCGTCTGGCTGCCCTGAATCGTCGGCCAGCCGAAGTTGACGCCCGCCTCGATGACGTTGATCTCGTCGTTGCCGATATTGCCGTGCTCCGACGCCCAGAGATCGCCCGTTGTCGGATGCCAGTCGAGCCCCTGCGGGTTGCGGTGCCCGTACGAGTAGATCGGCGAGCCGGACGGATTCGTCCGCGGCGCCGTGCCGTCGCGATTGAGTCGCAGGATCTTGCCGGCCAGCGACCCGAGATCCTGGGCGAGCGCGCTGTTGGCGGCGTCGCCGGTCGTGATGTAGAGGAGCCCGTCGGGACCGAAGCGCAGGCGTCCGCCGTCGTGAATCGCCGCCGCCGGAATGTTGTCGAGCAGCACGACGGGCTGCGCGAGCGTCGCGGCGGCCTCGCGGTACCGCACCACGCGATTGACGGCACCACCCGTCGAACGCCGCGCCGAGTAGTACAAGTACACATGTCGCGTCTGCGTGAAATCGGGATCGAGCGCCAGCCCGAGCAGTCCCGCCTCGCTCTGCGTGAACACGTCGTCGAGCGTGAGCGCGAGATCGGACCGGCCGGTCGCCAGGTCGAGGATTCTGACGCGACCGGGCCGTTCGGTCACGAACAGGCGGCCGTCGGGGGCGAACGCCATCGACCACGGCACCTCGAGATTCGTGGCGACCGTCTGTACCGTGAAGCGCACGCCATCGGTGGTCGTGAAGACCTCGCCGGACGGCGTCGTAGGCGCCGGCGTGGTGGTGCCTGGCGGCGGCGGCGGCGGCTGTGGATCGCACGCGCGCGTCTCGACCATCTGCACGGCGACGATGAGGGCCAACACGCCGATGGCGCCTGCAGCCATGGGCAGATTCTACGCGGCCTGCCGCGCCTGAGCTTCGCCGGCGGCGACGTCGACCCGCGTCAGCACGAGCGCGCCGGCCACGAAGAACAGGATCACCGACAACACGGCGGCGCGGCTCGAGCCGAAGATGGTCACCGAGGCGGCGAAAATCGCTGGACCCGCGATGCCGGCGAACTTCTCGAAGACGGAAAAGAAGCCGAAGTACTCGGACGACTTCTCCTTGGGAATCATGCGAGCGAACAGCGACCGGCTGAGCGCCTGGCTGCCGCCCTGGACCATGCCGACCAGGCCGGCCAGCGCGAAGAAATGCCACGTGGTCGTCATGAAGTAACCGAGGACCGTGATCCCCATGTAGATCACGAGTGCAAGGAATATCGAGGCGCGCGCCCCGATCCGGCCTGCTGCGGCGCCGAACAGCAGCGTGCAGGGGATGCCGACGAACTGGACCAGGATGAACGCCGCAATCTGCGCGTTGCGGTCGATGCCGACCTCCGCGCCGTAAATGGCGGCCATGCGGATGATCGTCTGAATGCCGTCGTTGTAGAGCAGAAAGGCCACGAGCATCAGGAATGCCTGCGGATACCGCCGGCGCAGCTCGTCGAGCGTGCGCCACGCCTGGACGAACGGCTGGCGCAGCGCGCCGGTCTCGAGCGGCTCATCCAACCGCGCCGGCGGCGGTTCCGGTACGCGCCGGAACAGCGGAATGGAGAACAGGAGCCACCACAGTCCGACGCTCACGAACGAGAGCTTGATGGCCGCGACCACGTCCGGCATACCGAACGTGGCGGGCATCAGGATCCACGCAAGATTGATGACGAGAAGCACGCCGCCGCCGAGGAAGCCGACCGCGTAGCCCGCCGTCGCCACGCGATCCAGTTCTTCCGGCCGCGCGATGTGCGGCAGGAGCGATTCGTAGAAGACCTGCGTCAGGGCGACCGCCACGTTCGCGAGGCCGAACAGGAGCGCCGCATAGATCCACTGGCCCTGTCCGATCGTCCCCATCAGCAGCGTCGCGGCGACGCCCACACCCAGAAACACGCCGAGCAGCCCCTTCTTCAGGGCGCGGTAATCGGCGACGGCACCGAGCACCGGGCCGAGCATCGCCGAGACGGCCACCGCGATCGTCGTCGTCCATGCAAACCGCGCGGTGGCCTGCGTGGCGTCGAGACCCGAGGCGGCGTAGTCGCCGAAGAACGGCGGAAAGACCGCGACGATGACCGTGGTCCAGAACGCGGAGTTGGCCCAGTCGTACATCGCCCACGCGCGCAGCTCGCGGCGGTGCAGGCCGACGCGCTCGAGGATCGTCATCAGTAGGTTTTCCGCGCGACCCACTCCCGCAGGAGCGAATCGACGACGACGTACTGCGGTCCTTCTTTGAGCACGAGATCGTGCTTGACGAGGGCGGCGAGCGACGTCTGGATGCTCGACGGTCCACCGAGGCGATGGCGGGCGCGGGTGTCGGCCGAGAGTAAGTCGCGGCCGCCCTGCAGGACCACCGCGCGGAGCACGGCGCGCTGCGCCAGTGTCAGCCGCTGCCAGACGGCCTCGAACATCGTCTCCTGCTCGGCCAGCAGCCGCGTCAACGTTGCGTGCAGATGGTCCAAGCCTGCACGCCGCCCGCCGGCGGATCGCACGTCGTCCCAGGTCTCGTGCGCGAGCCGCTGCACGTCGTAGGGAAGATTGCCCGCGAGGTCGACGATCGCGGCGCCGAGACCGGACTCGGGCCTGACGCCGCTCTTCGCAAATCGGCCTTCGATGAACTCGGCGAAGATCGCCGGCGGAATCTTCTCGAGGCGCATCACCGGGCCGGCCTTGTAGAACGGCCGGCGCGGCCCGATCATCTTCTCCATCAGACTCGGCTCGGAGCCGGCAAACACGTAGCCGACCCGCCGCTGTTCCTGCGCCGCCGCCCGCAGCGTATGCTCCACCTCGCGGCCGTCGAAGCCGTCGATCGCCTGGAACTCGTCGAGCGCCACGACGACGGGCCGTTTGCGATCCGCCGCGAGTCGGCCCGGCAGCGCGAAGATTTCGTTGGCCAGGCGATTGACGTCGCGCGCCGTGCGCACCAGCGGGAACGCGACGGACAAGTATCCCAGTCCATCCTCCTCCGGCTCATAGCGCAGTTCCGGACGGGTCGTCTTGATGACGTCTGCGAGCCAGGCACGCGCGCGCTGCCATTTCGTGTCGACGGCGGCCAGCGCGCGCGCATACCCCTCGAGGAACGAGACGTACGAGCTGTAGCTGCTGACGGTCAGTTCGACTGTGAGCGCGCCCTGACGCGACAGCGTGTGGAGCGCGCGATGGACGAGCGAGGACTTCCCGTAGCGGCGCGGTGAAATCAGAAAGACTTTCTGGCCCGACGAGAGATCGGTGACGAGGCGGTCGAGCTCCGACTCCCGGTCGGCGAACGCCGCGTCGGGAACAATCTCACCGTAGATGAAGGGATTGTCCATCATGTTGAACAGCGTAACGATTACGTGAAGTGACGTAATGGCTACGTGAAGTAGCGTAATGGATTACGTTGAACGACGTAATGATATCAGAAGTCGTCGAGCGCGAGCTGGTCGGTGTAGATCGCCATGCCGACCACGGCGTCGATGCCGTCGGCATGCAGGCGGTCGATCTCGGCGCGCGTCGTGATGCCGCCGGCCGCCGTCAGGCGCCGCGTCGTCGCCCGCCGGACCGCCAGGATCGCGTCGATGTCGGTGCCACGCATCAGCCCTTCGGTATCGACGTGCGTGTACAGGAATTCGCCGCAGTACGGCTCGAGCGCACGGACGGCCTCGACCGCGGTGATCGGGAGCACCGTCCGCCAGCCGTGGATCGCCACGTGCCCGCCACGGCTGTCGACGGCGGCGATGATGCGTTCCGCCCCGATGGCGTCGGCGAGCGTCGAGGCGAAGTCGAGATCGACCTTGCCATCGCGGAACAGAGCCGAGCTGACGATGACGGCGTGCGCCCCGGCATCGAGCACGGCCTCGGCGCGGTCCACGGATCGGATCCCGCCGCCAACGCGGCAGGGAAGGCGGGCGCAGATCATCGCGACCAGCCCCGCGTTGTCCCCCTCGCCCTTGGCGGCATCGAGATCGATCAGCTGCACGCGTGGAAAACGGGCGAACCGCACGAGCCAGGGCTCGGGATCGGCGGCTTCGAGCGCCAGCCGTTCGCCCTGCACCAGCTGGACGATGCGGCCTCCCTGGAGATCGATCGAGGGAACCAGCATCAGAGGCGGACCGGAATGCCCTTGTCGCGCAGATACCGCTTCAGGTCCGTGACCCCCGTATCCGCATAGTGGAAGATTGACGCGGCAAGCGCCGCGTCGGCGTGCCCGCAGGTGAACACCTCCGCGAAGTGCTCGAGGCCGCCGGCGCCGCCGGAGGCGATGACCGGAATATTGACCGCGTCGGCCACGGCCGCCGTCAGCTCACAGTCGAAGCCCGCGCGGGTGCCGTCGCGGTCCATCGACGTGAGCAGGATCTCGCCGGCGCCGCGCGACTCGGCCTCGCGCGCCCATTCCACCGCGTCGCGCGCCGCATCGGTCGTGCCGCTGCGGACGAAGACACCGAACCCGCCGTCGCGCCGTTTGGCGTCGATCGCCACGATGACCGCCTGACTGCCGTAGCGCCGGGCCAGCGTCGTGATCAGTTCCGGCGTGCGAAGGGCGGCGGTGTTGAGGCTGACCTTGTCCGCGCCGGCATCCACGGCCGCCGCGGCGTCGTCTTCGGAGCGAATCCCGCCGCCGACGGTGAGCGGCAGGAAGATTTCGTGCGCGACGGCCCGGATCGTCTGAGCCAGGGCCCGCCGGCTTTCGAGCGTTGCGGTGATATCGAGGATCACCACTTCGTCGATCCCCTCGAGGTTGTACCGACGCGCGAGCGCCGCCGGATCGCCGGCATGGCGCAGCTGCTGGAACTGCACGCCCTTGACCACCTGTCCGTCGCGCACGTCCATGCACGCGATGATGCGCTTGGTCAGCACCCCGCCAGCTCCAGGAAATTGCGCAGGATCCGGAGACCCGTGTCGCCCGACTTTTCCGGATGAAACTGCACGCCGAAGACGTGGCCGCGCGCGACCGCCGCGGCAAACGGCTCCGCGTGCGTCGTCGCCGCGGCGCAGTCGTCCGTCACCGGCGCGGCGTACGAGTGCGTGAAATAGACGTGGGCGCCCGACGCGATGCCTCTCAAGAGGCGGCTCGCGCGCGCGCCCCCGCCAATCTGGAGCGCGTTCCAGCCGACGTGCGGAACCTTGAGGCGCTCGGCCGGACTCCCGCGCAGCAGACGGCACCGGCCGGCGAGAAGGCCGAGGCCCGCTACGTCGGGCGCCTCCTCGCTCCCTTCGTACAGCCACTGCATGCCGACGCAGATGCCGAGCAGCGGCGTGCCGGCGCGCACGGTACCCGCAATGGCGTCGCGCCACGCAGCGTCGAGCGCCGACGTGGCCGCGAAGTGGCCGACCCCCGGCACGATCAGGGCGCGCGCGTCGGCGCACTGCGCGGGCGAGCGGGGCACGACGAACGTCGCGCCGAGCGCGTCGAGCGCCTTCCTCACAGACGTCAGATTGCCCGCGCCGTAGTCGATGAGCGCGATCACAGCAGTCCCTTCGTGCTCGGCAGCATCTTCGCCAGCCGCGCGTCGCGGGCGCAGGCGACGCGCAGCGCCCGCGCGAACGCCTTGAACACCGCCTCGACGTGGTGATGGCTCGAGCGGCCGTAGAGCACCACGGCATGCACGTTGGCGCGGGCCGCGGAGGCGAATCCCTCGAAGAAGTCGTGGATCAGCTCGCTCTGCAGGTCGCCGACGCGGTCGACGCGCAGCTTGAGGTCGATGACCGCATGCGGACGGCCGCTGAGATCCACGGCGGCGACTGCGAGCGTCTCGTCCATCGGCATCACGAAGTAGCCGGCGCGATTGATCCCCTTGCGGTCGCCGAGCGCGGCGAGCATCGCCTCGCCGAGCGCGATGCCGACGTCCTCGACCGTGTGGTGCTGATCGACGTCGAGGTCGCCCGTGGCGCGCAGCGTCAGGTCGAAGCCGCCGTGCCGCGCGAACAGCTCGAGCATGTGGTCGAGGAAGCGGATGCCGGTACGGACGTCGTAGCGTCCCTGGCCGTCGATCACCAGCCGGCCGCGGATCTGCGTCTCCGTCGTGCGCCGGTCGAATTCAGCCCGGCGGGTCTTCATCCCTGCCTCGCGGCCATGACCGACTCGAGCGCTTCGATCGCGGCGTCGGTGTGCTCGACGATGCCGGTCGTGACCCGGATGCAGCCGGGCGTCACCGGATCCTTCGAGCGATCGCGCACGTGGATCTTCCGCGCCGCGAGCGCGTCCACGAACGGCGTGGCCTCGCCGACGCGGACGAGCACATAGTTGGCGGCGCTGGGCCAGTACTGAAGACCGAGCCGCCGGCAGGCTGCATACAGGCGCTCGCGCGATTCCCGGACCTGTGCGGCATACCGCGGCAGGAAGTCGCCGTCGCCGAGCGCCGCACCGAGCGCTGCGAGCGCCACGCCGTTGATGTTGAAGGGGAGCGTGACCGTCCTGACGGGCGTCAGTACGTCCGGGTGGCCGATGACGACGCCGACGCGCAGGCCGGCAAGGCCATACGCCTTCGAGAACGTCCGGCCGACGAGCACGTTCCGGAAGCGTGGCAGCTCGGGCAGGAACGACTCGCCGCCGAACTCGATGTACGCCTCGTCGATGAGCACGACCGCGTCGGGTGCCGCTCCGCTGATGCGCGCGAGATCCGGAATCGGAATCAGCTGCCCGGTCGGGTTGTTCGGCGTGTTCAGAAAGATCATCCGCGTCCGCGGCGTGATCGCGTCGACGACCCCGTCGGTTGGGAATGCGAAGTCCGGACCCGGCGCCACGCGGATCGCCGTGGCGCCGACGGCGGCGGTCGAATTCGGATACGGATCGAACGCCGGCAGCGGGATGATCGTCTCGGCATCGTGCCGCCGCATCCGCGCGATGTGGCCGACGGCCGCCATCAGAATGCCTTCGTCGAGCCCGTTGGTGAGCAGCACCCAGTCGGGATCGACACCAAAGTGGCGGGCGGTGGCCGCTACGGCGTCGGCGTACGATGGGTAGGTCGACACGTCGGACGGCCGCACGCGGCGGATCGCTTCGAGGACGCGCGGCGAGCACCCGCCGGTGTTCTCGTTGAGATGCAGCCGAAGGCCGTCGCCCGGATCGGGATAACCCTGTATCACCATCATCTGATCCTGATGCCGATGGAGGCCGCGTGCGCGTGCAAACCCTCGGCGCCCGCGAGCGTCATGGCCGTACCCCCAATGCGGCGCAGGCCGGCGCGGGTCAGGCGCTGCACCGTGAACTGCCGGACGAAGTCGGCGGCCGAGAGTCCGCCCCGGGCCCGAGCCGCGCCTGCCGTCGGCAGCACGTGGTTCGATCCGATCGCGTAGTCGCCCGCGGCCTGCGCCGACCACGGTCCGACGAACACCGACCCCGCGCACCGCACCATCCCGACGAGCCGCTCGTCGTCGACGACCAGGTGCTCGGGCGCCGCGAGATTTGCAAGCCGCATCGCCTCGGCGACCGACGAAGTGACGACGATGCCGCCGTGCGTCTGAAGGGCGCGCCGCGCCGGTCCGGCATCGGGCAGGCGATTGGCCATTTCGCGCGCCACGCGCGCCGCCAGCGTGCGGCTCGGCGTGATCAACACGGCGCGCGCGTCGGGATCGTGTTCCGCCTGCGCAATCAGATCGGCCGCGATCCACGCCGCTGACCCGGACGACGCGACGATGACGATCTCGGTGGGACCGGCATAGAAGTCGATTCCGCAGTCGGAGGCGACGAGCGCTTTGGCTGCCGCCACGTAGCGATTGCCTGGCCCCACGATCTTGTCGACCCGCGGAACAGTTGCCGTGCCGTAGGCGAGCGCGGCAATCGCGTGCGCGCCGCCGAGGCGGAACAATCGCGACGCACCCGCCTCGAGCGCAGCCGCCATGACCACCGGCGCCGGCTTCGGGCAGGCCACGACGATCTCGCCGACCCCGGCCGCTGTCGCCGGAATCGCCGTCATCAGCAGCGACGAGGGGAGCGGATACCGGCCACCCGGGACGTAGCAGCCGACGCGATCGAGCGGCACGACCCGCTGTTCGACGACGACGCCGGCGTCGATGCGCGCGCGCCAGCCCCGCGGGACCTGCTGCTTCGCGACGCGGCGGATGTTGCGTGCCGCGGCGCGCAGCGCGGCGCGAACTGCGCGCGGCACCCGTGCGGCCTCTTCGCGCATTTCCGCCTCGCTGACCTCGATCGATCCCTCGAGACCGTCGAATCGACGCGCGTACGCCAGCAGCGCCCGGTCGCCGCGGCGCCGGACGTCGGCCACGATCCGCGCGACGCGACGCTCCGTGGCGGCGTCGCCCGCCCGGCCGGACGTGAGCAACGCCCGAACGGCCCGCCCGTTCCCCGCGTCGACGATCTTGATCATTGGCTACCAGCTGCCAACTGCCAGCTCCTCCCGCCCACCAACTGCCAGCGACCGGCTAGATGACGATCTTGTTGAGCGGATACTCGACGATCCCCTGCCCGCCGGCCGCCTTCAGTCGTGGAATCAGATCGCGGACGGTGCGCTCCTCGATGATGGTGTTGACGGCCACCCACTCCCGATCGCTCAGCGAGGAGATCGTCGGCCGCTGCAGCGCGGGCAGCAGGCCGAGAATCGTGTCGAGGTCGGCGCAGCGGACGTTGAGCATCAGACCGACGCGGCCCTGCGCCTCGATGGCGGCGCGGAGCAGCAGCGCGATGTTGTCGATCTTCGTCCGCTTCCAGTCGTCCGCCAACGCGGCATCATTCGCGATCAGCTGCGTGTTCGACTCCATGACCGTGTCGAGGATCCGCAGGCGGTTGGCGCGCAGCGTCGAGCCGGTCTCGGTCGCTTCGACGATCCCGTCGGCCAGGACCGGCGGCTTGACCTCGGTCGCGCCCCAGGAGAACTCGACGTGGACGGGGACGTTCAGCTTGTCGAAATACGCCTTGGTGACACGCACGAGCTCCGTGGCGATCGTCGCGTTGGCGAAGTCGGCGGGCGCTTTGAAGCGCGAGTCTTCGGGCGCGGCGAGCACCCACCGCACCTTGCCGAAGCTCTGTTTCGCGTACACGAGATCGGCGATGCTCGTGATCGGATGCTTCACCGATCCGCCGAGCTTGTGTTCGGCAATCCAGTCCTGCCCGGTGAGCCCCGCATCGAGAACGCCGTCGCAGACGTAGCGCGCCATCTCCTGCGCGCGGATCAGCATGCATTCGATCTCCGGGTCGTCGATGGTCGGGAAATAGGAGCGCGTGCTGACGTAGATGTTGAAGCCGGCGCGCGCGAAAAGCTGAATCGTCGCGTCCTGCAGCGACCCTTTCGGGATGCCGAGCTTGAGCTTCATGGGATCGTCACCCCTTCCGCGCGCTGAAAGAAGCAGCTGCGCTCGCCCGTGTGGCAGACGTTGCCGCCGCCGAGCCGCTCGGCCTTCACGAGCACGGTGTCCCCGTCGCAGTCGATCAGGATGTCGCGCACCGCGAGCCGATTGCCCGATGTTTCGCCCTTGGTCCAGAGCGCGTTGCGCGTGCGGCTGAAGAACGTCACGTAGCCCGTGCGGCGCGTGAGGTCCCACGCCTGCTCGTTCATGAAGCCGACCATCAACACCTCGCCGCTGACGTGGTCCTGGACCACCGCGGGAATCAGTCCATCGAGCTTCGAGAAATCCATCGTTCCGGCTTCCGGTTCCGAGTTCGTACACAAAAAACCCCGCCACGTCGTGCCGGCGGGGTTGCCTGCGATGGGCTGTGCTGTTTTAGAGTCGATCCTTCAGCGCGCGCAGCTCTCCCCGTCGACCAGACGGCCGTGGTGATGATGATGCGCGTGATGGAGGACGCTCGCCATCGGAGCTGTCAGGCTATCAGAAAGGAATGACCCGGCGCAACCCGCGTATCATAGGCGCGCAATTCATGCAGCGGCTGCTCCCCGTCTTTCTCGCCCTCGCCCTGGCGACGGCAGCGCGCCTCGGGGCGGAGGACTGGCCGCAATTCCTCGGCCCCGAGCGCAACGGCGTCTATCGCGGGCCCGCGCTCGCCGACGCCTGGGGACCGCAGGGTCCCCGCGTCGTCTGGCGCAAGGCGGTGGGCGCGGGGTTCGCCGGCCCGGCGGTCGTTCAGGGACGGGTCGTTCTCTTTCACCGTGTCGGCAACGAGGAAGTGGTCGAGTCGCTCGACGCGAAGACGGGCGCGGCGCAGTGGCGCTACGCCTATCCCACGGCATATCGAGACGACTTCGGCTTCGACGAAGGTCCACGCGCGGTGCCGGTCGTCGCCGGCGGCATCGTCTACACGTTCGGCGCGGAAGGGCAGCTGCACGCGATCGATCTGGCGAAGGGAACGCGTATTTGGAGCGAGGACACCATGCGCCGCTTCAAGGTGCCGAAGGGCTTCTTCGGCGCCGCAGGGTCGCCGCTCGTCGACGACGGCCGCGTCCTCGCGAACATCGGCGGCCCCGGGGCGGGTATCGTCGCCTTCGACGCGAAGAGCGGGAAGGTGCTCTGGACGGCGACCAGCGATCCGGCGAGCTATTCATCAGGGGCCGCTGCGACGATCGGCGGGCGACGATTGGCGATCTTCCTCACGCGCGGCGGTCTCGTCGGGCTCGATCCGGCCACGGGCCGCGTCCAGTTTCAGCGCCCCTGGCGGGCGCGGCTCGCGGCCTCGGTGAACGCCGCCACGCCGGTCGTCGTCGGCGATCTGCTGTTCATCTCGGCCGAGTACGGACCCGGGGCGGGCGTCTTCCGCCTCGAGGGCTCGATGCTCGTCGAGCTCTGGGCGTCGAATGACGTCCTCACCAATCACTACGCGACGAGCGTGCATCACGCGGGGCATTTGTACGGGTTTCACGGACGGCAGGAGTTCGGCCAGAGCTTCCGCGCCATCGACCTGCGCACCGGCAAGGTGCGCTGGAATCAGGAGCGCTTCCTCGCCGGCACGGTGACGCTCGCGGGCGATCGGCTGCTGATCCTGCGCGAACGCGGCGAGCTGGTGCTGGCGCCGGCATCGCCCGATGCGTTCACGCCAATCGCCCGCGCGCAGATTCTGCCGGGAACGGTTCGCGCGTATCCGGCGCTCTCGGATGGATACCTCTTCGCGCGCAACGAGACCACGCTCGTCGCACTCGACCTGCGGAAGTGATGGGGCTGCTCTTCCTCGTTCTTCTGGCGCAAGCGCCGGCGAGTCTCGATCGTGCGGTCGCACATTTCGCCGCCGGACGGATTGCTGAGTCGATTGCCGAATTCGATCGCCTGGTCCAGGCGGATCCGCGGGTCATGCCGTTTCTCTGGCAGCGGGGCATCGTGCTCTACTATGCGGGCCGCTACGCGGATTGCCGCCAGCAGTTCGAGCGCCATCGCACCGTAAACCCCAACGACGTCGAGAACGCCGCGTGGCACTTCCTCTGTGTCGCGCGCGCCGACTCGCCGGCGGCGGCACGGAAGGCGCTGCTGCCGGTCGGCCCGGACGCGCGCGTGCCGATGCGGCAGGTGTACGACATGTTCCGCGGCGCCACGACGCCCGACGACGTGCTGCGGGCGGCGGGCGCGCAGCCGGTCGCGCAGTTCTACGCGCAGCTCTATCTCGGCTTGTATTTCGAAGCGTTTGGTGACGACCGCCGCGCGCTGGAACACATCAGAGCCGCGGCCGCGGATCGCTATGCGAGCGCAGGCGACTACATGCACATGGTGGCGCGCGTGCACCTCAAACTGATCGAGGCAAGGAGAAATCGATGAGATACCTCGCCCTCGCCATCGGACTGGCCGTCATGCCCGTCGCGGCCCAGGGTCCCGCGGCGAAGCCCTTCACGCCGCCGGCATCGACGTACAACCCGCCGCGGACCCCGTGGGGCGATCCCGACCTGATGGGCGTCTGGGACTATCAGTCGCTCATCCGGATGGAGCGCCCGAAAGAGCTGGCGGGCAAGGCCCGCTTCGCGAACGAGGCCGAGTACCGCGCGTGGGCGAAGGCCAACGCGCCCGACCGCGAAGCGGAAAACGCACAGGGCGGCGTCGGGGCGTACAACGAGTGGTGGAACGATCGAAACTTCGTCGTCAATCTCAACACATCGCTCATCGTCGACCCGCCCGACGGCCGGTATCCGCCGCTGACGCCGGCGGCGGATCAGCGGCGCAAGGAGATTTTGGCGAAGGCGGCCGAACTCGCCTCCTGGGAGGACTACCACGCGCTGATGCGCTGCATCGCCTCGCAGACGCCGAACGCGCCGCAGGCCTACAACAGCGGGACCTACATCATGCAGTCGCCCGGATGGGTGGCCATCATCCGGGAACGCCTGGATACGCGCCTGATTCCGCTCGACGGCCGCCCACACATCGGCGGCAACATCCGCCACTGGAACGGCGATTCGGTCGGTCGCTGGGAAGGGAACACGCTCGTCGTCGAGACCACGAATTTCACCGACAAGCAGCGCCTGGGCGGCATGTCGGGGGCGAGCGTGCCGGCGGGCATTCCCTTCGGGAACTTTCATCTGATCGAGCATTTCGTCCCCGTCAGCCGCAACAGGATCGAGTACTACGCCACGATCATCGATCCGACGACGTGGACCAGGCCCTGGACGTTCAATCTGCCGTGGGAGCGCGACGCGGACTACAAGATCTTCGAATACGCGTGCCACGAGGGGAACTACGCGCTGACGAACTCGCTGCGGGGCGAACGGGTGCAGGAGGCCGAGGCGGCGAAGAAGCGCGAGGCGGGAAAATGACCAGACGCCCCACGATCGCGATCACCGCGTGCGTGCTGCTCGTGGCGTGTTTCGACGTGATGCGCCTCGCAGCGCAGGGCCCGCTGCCGCAGGCGGCGATTCCTCGCACCGCCGACGGCAAGCCCGATTTGAATGGCATCTGGCAGGCCATGACCACCGCCAATTTCGACCTCGAGGATCACGGCTCCGCTCCGTCGCCGGTCCTGTTCATGGGCACGCTCGGCGCCATTCCGCCGGGCGAGAGCGTCGTCGAGGGCGGGCGGATCCCCTATCGGCCGGAAGCGCTCGCAAAGCGGAACGAGAATCGAAAGAACGCGGTGCCCGGGAAACCGGGCCGGCGTCTCGAAGCGGACCCGGAGCTCAATTGCTTTCTTCCCGGTGTCCCGCGGGCGACCTATCTTCCGCACCCGTTTCAGATCTTCCAGAGCCCGAACGTGATCTGGATCGTCTACCAGTACTCGTATGCGCGCAGAGAGATTCCGCTCGGCAGCCCGACGGAGGCGCCGTACGAGTCGTGGATGGGCTGGTCCAACGGAAGGTGGGAAGGGGACACGCTCGTCGTGGACGTCACGGGATTCAACGCCGACACCTGGTTCGATCGGTCAGGGAACTATCACAGCGACGCGTTGCACGTCATCGAGCGCTACACGCCGATGTCGGCGTATCACCTGATGTACGAGGCGACGATCGAGGATCCGAACGTCTTCACTCGGCCGTGGAAGATTTCGATGCCGCTGTACCGCCGCATCGATGGGAACGTGAGGCTCCTGGAATTCAAGTGCCCTGAGCTCGTCGAAGAGCTGCACATGGGCGAGTACCGGAAGAAATGAGCGGTAGGCGGAGGGCTTCAGCTCTCCGCGGGCTCGCGCGCGATCATCACCTCGGTTGCCTTGATCACCGCCAGCGCCGGCTGGCCGCGTTTGAGCTTCAGCTCGTCGACCGCATCGCGCGTAATGACCGCCGTGAGCCGCTGATCGCCAATCCGCAGGCGCACCTGCGCCAGCAGCCCGTCGACCCGCACCTCGTCGACCACCCCGCGGAGCTGGTTGCGGCCGCTCAGCGCCACGAGCACGCCTGGTGCGCGGCGGGCGGCCCGCCGGTTCGGCGGTAGCTTGCCCTGCGCGCCGAGCAGCCGGTCCACTTCGGACTCGGCGACGCGGTGGTGGCCGCCGCTCGTCCGAACGGTGCGGACGGCGCCCTTGTAGATCCACTGTTTGAACGTGGAATAGCTCACGCCCAGCCGTTCGGCGGCGCCGCGAACCGTCAGGAGCGCCACGGCGACGGAAAAACGGCGAACGAACGAAAGTCGTGATACATAACGGCTGAAATCATACTAAATTGGTCGTAGCCGTGCGTCTCGTGCTCGTCCTCCTCCTTGCCGCCGCTTCCTCGGCCGCCGCGCAGACCGCGCCGCCAGTGGTCCGCGTCGCCGCGGCCGCCGACCTGAAGTTTGCCCTCGACGAGACGGCGGCGCGGCTGGTGCGCGCGCAGCCGGCGCTCCGCGTCGAGCCGATCTACGGCTCTTCGGGCAGCATGCACGCGCAGCTCCGCCAGCGCGCGCCGTACGACGTGTACCTCTCGGCCGACGTCGAGTATCCGCGCGATCTGGTGGCGAGAGGCATTGGCTCGGCTCGCGACGTCTTTACCTACGCGACCGGTCGTCTTGTCGTCTGGATCCCCGCCGGCTCGACCATAGCCATCGACCGCGACGGCGTGCGCGCGCTCGAGCGCGCCGCGCGGATTGCGATCGCGAACCCGCGCCATGCCCCGTACGGGCGTGCGGCCGAGGCCGCACTGCGCCACGCGGGCATCTGGGATCGCGTCAAGGACCGGCTCGTGCTCGGCGAGAACGTTGCGCAGGCCGCGCAGTTCGTCGAGGGCGGCGCCGCCGATGCGGCGGTCATTGCCAAATCGCTTGCGGTGGCGCCGGCGCTCGCGGCACGAGGCCGCTACCGCGACGTGCCGGCCGATATGCATCCGCCGCTCGTCCAGGGGGGACTCATCCTGCCGTGGGCGGCGTCGCGCGCCGCGGCCGAGCAGCTGCGCGACTTCCTGCTCGGCCGCGACGGACGTGCGCTCCTGGCCGCGTTCGGCTTCGACCCTCCGGTGAAGTAGCGAACCGATGGATTGGGCAGCAGTCGGACTGACGCTGAAGCTCGCGGCGCTGACGACCCTCGTCCTCGCAATGGTCGGGCTGCCGCTCGCGTACTGGCTTGCCACCAGCACGCGCCGATGGCGCCCGCTGGTCGATGCGGCGGTGGCCGTCCCGCTGCTGCTGCCGCCGACGGTCCTCGGGTTCTACTTCCTGATGTCGACGGGACCGAACACCCCGCTCGGCCGCCTCTACGCGCAGCTGTTCGACGGAACGCTGCCGTTCTCGTTCACGGGAATTCTCGTCGCGTCGGTCCTCTACAACCTGCCGTTTGCCGTGCGGCCGTTCGCTTCCGGCTTCGCCGCCGTCGATCGCCGCCTCATCGAAGCGGCACGCTGTCTCGGCGCCTCGGGGCCGCGCACGTTTCTCACGGTCGTGCTGCCGCTGTCGTGGCCGTCGGTGCTCGCCGGCCTGGTGCTCGCGTTCGCCCATACGGTCGGCGAGTTCGGTGTCGTTCTCATGGTCGGAGGCAACATCCCCGGCGTCACGCGCACCATTGCGCTCGCGATCTATGACGACGTGCAGGCGCTCGACTATGCGGCAGCCAACGAGGCGTCGGCGCTGCTGCTCGCCTTCGCGGTGGCGGTGCTCGGCGTGACCTACTCGCTCCAGCGGCGCACGCTGGCCGTATGACGCTGCTCGACGTCGATTTCGACTTTCACTATACGAGCGGCGCCGGGGTCGTCTGCCGCTGGGAGGATCCGGTTGGCGACCCGCGCGTCACGGTCTTTCTGGGCGCATCGGGATCCGGCAAGACGACGGTGCTGCGCTGTCTGGCGGGACTCGAACGGCCACAGCGCGGTCACATCCGGTTCGGCGATCACGTCTGGGTCGATGCGGCGCGCCGCATCCATCTGCGGCCGGATCAGCGCGACGTCGGCGTGCTGTTCCAGGAATATGCGCTCTTTCCGCACCTCACCGTGGCGCAGAACATCGCGTTCGGCGCGCGTCACATGCCGCGCGCCGCCGTCGCCGCGCGCGTCGGGGAACTCGTCGACACGTTCCGGCTGCAGGGGCTGGAGGCGCGTCGGCCGGGGCAGCTGTCCGGCGGCCAGCAGCAGCGCGTCGCCCTGGCTCGTGCGGTCTTCCGCCGCCCGAAGCTGCTGCTGCTCGACGAGCCGCTCTCCGCCGTCGATCGCCCGACCGGCGATGAGCTGCGCGAAGAGCTTCGCCTGCTCATTCGCGCGCTCGCGATTCCCGCCTACGTCGTCAGCCACGATCGCGTCGACGCGCTGACGCTGGCCGACCGCACGGTCCTCATCGATCACGGACGCGTCATTCAAAGCGGCACGACGGAGGAGGTATTCGACCATCCGGCCACACCCGCCGCCGCGCGGCTCGTGGGCGTCGACACGATCCTGCTCGGGCGCATCGCCGCCGTTGACGACGGCCTGGCGCGGATCGTCGTCGCGGGACAGGAGGTCTGCGCCCAGGCGCCGACCGACGAGGGGCACGAGGCTGCCCTCCTCATCAGGGCCGAAGACGTCGCGCTTGCGCGACACGATGTCACCGATTCGAGCGTGATGAACCGGTGGCGCGCAACGATCGTCGCGCATGCGGCCGAGGGGCCATTCGTCCGCGTCGCGCTCGACTGTGGGTTCCGTCTGTCGGCCCTCGTCACGCGCGACGCCTGGCATCGTCTGGCGCTCGCACCCGGCGACCGCGCGTGGGCGATCGTCAAGGCGGCGAGCATCCGGGCGTTGCCGCGAAACTGACGGCGAGTTACTCTGAAGCGCATGAGATCAGGGTTCCGTTCGGCGTTCCTCTTCGTACTGCTGCTGGCCACGGCCGCGTGCCGGCAGCCCGATGGGCCGATGCCGACGCCCAGCCTCGACGCGCAGGAGGATCTCGCCGACATCAGCCGCGACCTGACGTACATCGCAGCCGCCTCGGATCCGGCGGCGCCGAACGATCTGGCCTACGACCTGAGGAAGTACGCGGAGGAACCGGACGGGATCCAGGCGGTTGACGAACTGTCGCGGCGGACGGCAAGCGCCATCGCGAACAGGAAGCTGCCCGAGCAGACGGCGCAGCGGCTCGCGCACACGCTGTGGCTCTCGATCTCGGCCACGGAGCTGAGCGATCGGCAGGTCGAAGAGCTACAGAACGACACGCAGTCGATGCTGATGTCGATTGGCGTGGCCGACGCGCAGGCCGAACAGGTCGCGGCGCAGATTGGCGAGGTGCAGCGCGCGGTCACGCGGCGCGTTCGCCGCTGGTACGAATGGTTTTGAGTTGCCGGTTGTCAGTTGTCAGTTCGACCCCGTTGCCGGCTGACAACCGATAACCGGCACCTGACGACTGACAACTGATCTATCGCGCGACCGCTGCAGTCTTTTCCACGACCTCCCACGGCAGCCCCGGCCGCCCGAAGTGGCCGTAGTTGGTGGTGCTGCGGTAGATCGGCCGGAGCAGATCCAGCCGCTCGATGATCGCGCGCGGGCGGAAGTCGAACGCGTTCATGACGAATTCGGCCGCCGCGCGCTCGTCGCCGGTGCCGAAGGTATCGACCTTCACCGAGACCGGCTTCGCCATGCCGATCGCGTAGCCGACCTGAATCTCCGCCTTCCTCGCCAGCCCTGCGCCAACGACCTGTTTGGCAACGAAGCGACAGAAATAGGCGCTGCTCCGATCGACCTTCGAGGGGTCCTTGCCGCTGAACGCGCCGCCGCCGTGCCGGCCGGCGCCGCCGTAGCTGTCGACGATGATCTTCCGGCCCGTGACCCCGGCATCGGCCGACGGTCCGCCGTGCGTGAAGCTGCCCGTCGGATTCACGAACAGCGTGATGTTGTTCCGCCACCACTGGCCGAGAACGCGCGGCCCGAGCTCCTCGCGCACGTACTCGGTGATCTTCTTCTGGTCGGCCTGGGGCGTGTGCTGCGTCGACACGACCACGGCGGTCACTTCTGTAGGCGTGTTGTTCTCGTAGACCACCGACACCTGCGACTTGCTGTCGGGGCGGAGCCAGCCCACGCGGCCGGCCTTGCGATCGTCGCTCAACCCCTTGGTCAGCCTGTGGGCGAGCAGGATCGGCAGCGGCATCAGCTCCGGGGATTCATCGGTGGCGTAGCCGAACATGATGCCCTGATCGCCGGCACCCTGGTCGCCGCTCTGGCTCGTCGCCGCCGTGACGCCCTGATCGATTTCTCCCGACTGGCGTGTGATGAGCGAGATCACCCGCAGCGTGCTGTCGCAAAAGGGTTCGGCCGCATCCGTGTAGCCGATCTCCTTCACGGCCTGGCGTACGATCCGCTCGTAGTCGAGCGTCGCGTTCGTCGTGATCTCGCCGGCGACCACCACCGTGCCGCTCTTGCAGAGGGTTTCGCAGGCTACCCGGCTGTGTCTGTCCTGTTCCAGACACGCATCCAGGATCGAGTCCGAGATGTAGTCGCAGACCTTGTCCGGGTGTCCCTCCGAAACCGACTCAGACGTGAAGATATAGCGCGACATGGTGCTCCTTGGACCGCCATGCGGCCCGGAACGCGAATTTCGTACCGATGCGTCCGCCCGCATAGCGGTCCTAGCCGCGCGAAGCGCGGCAGAGGATGCCGACAACCAGCCAAGGGGTTCCGCGGGGATATCAAAGGGCGGAGCCCCTTGGCTGGTTGGATTGGGCGAGGCAGTATAGATCATCATACTGTGATCCTCCTGGTCCACCATGGCGAGGCGGTCGGTCCCGAGGTCGACCCGATGCGGCCGCTCTCTCCCGTGGGGGGCGAGGCGGTGACGCGGCTGTGCGCCGATGTGGCGGCGCGCGGCGTACGGCCGGACGTCGTCTGGCATAGTGGCAAGCTGCGCGCGCGCCAGACGGCGGAGCTCCTCTGGCGCGCGACGAACCCGCTCGCGGAGCTCTCGGCGACCCGCGGGCTTCAGCCCGACGATCCGCCAGGCTGGATGCGCGATCGCCTTGCCGGCGAGACGCGGACGATCGCGCTGGTCGGCCACATGCCGCACCTCGCGCGGCTGCTGCACACGCTCCAAGGCCGTCCGTCCGGGGAGCCGGCTTCGGACTTCCCGTTGTACGGCTGCGTGGCGCTCGAAGCGGAGGGTCAGGGCTGGAGAGAAGTCTGGAGGGCGCCGTGAGTCGTCCGGAACGTCTCGAACGTTCCGAACGACCCGAACGACGTCAGTTCACCAGCGGAACGTGATTCCCGCCGTCGCGCGCCAGAAGTCGAAATCGCCGAAGTCGATGTCGAACTCGTTGTCCGACTCGGGATCGGTCAGCGCGCGATAGTACCGCAGGTCGCCACGGAAGCCGACGTTGTCGGTCATGAACCCCATCGCGCCGGCGCCGACGTTGATGCCGAACTCGTCGTTCGTCACCTCGAAGAGATCGTCGTCGCTCTGCACGTTGGTCTGCAACAGGCCGCCGCCCCCCGAGATGTACGGACGGAAGCCGCCGCCGGTCGTCCCGCCGACCGGGATGCCGACCAGCACGTTCGCCATGAACGAGGTCACATTGCTGTTCTCGATGAAATCGAGGTCGTCGTCGTCGCCCTCGAAGAACTCAGGCGTGTAGGCGAGATCGGCCTCCCATCCAAGAATGCCGGCGCCCATCCACCCGAATGACGCGCCCCACGTCAGATGCTCACGGCCCTGGGCACTGCCCCCGAAACCGCCGCCGATGTTCGGCGTGAAGAGCCAGTCGGCGCGCGCGCTCGCCGGCGATAGCGCGAGCGCAAGCGCCGCCACAAACACCCATTTCTTCATGTGTTCGATCCTCCCGGCGGTCCTCGGGTGCAATCGACATACCCGGAGAGCTGAACAGCGCCCGGCTGTTCGTGCCGGTTTTCCATCGGCTTATCGAGCCGCGAGCTGGGCCGTATGTCGGCGGAGCAGCGTCCACGCGCGCGCGACGTGTGCCTCGGTGGTCCGCAGATGGCCCACGGCGAGACGCAGCGCGAATACGCCGTTGAGCCGCGTGTGCGAGAGGAAGACGTCGCCGGTGGCGTTGACCGCATCGAGGAGCCGCGCGTTCGTCGCGTCCAGCTCTGCGGCCGTGCCGCGGAAGCCGCGCGGCCGCGCACGGAAGCAGACGACGCTGAACGGCACAGGCGCGAGGCGCTCGAAGTCGGGCTCGGCGTCGACCCACTCCGCGAAGCGCTGCGCCAGCCGGATGTGCTCCGCGAGCGCGGCGCGGATTCCCTGGGCGCCGAAATGCCTCAGCACCATCCAGAGCTTCAGCGCGCGGAAGCGCCGGCCGAGCTGGATGCCGGTGTCCATCAGATTACGCACGCCCTGCGACCCTTCGGCCGTCTGCAGGTACTCGGGCACGAGCGAGAACGCCTGACGCACGACGTCCATCCGGCGGCAATAGAAAGCGCTGAGGTCGAACGGTACAAAGAGCCACTTGTGCGGGTTCACGACAACCGAATCGGCGTACTCCCAACCGTCGAAATGGTGGCGATACTCGGGGATCATCGCGGTCACGCCGGCGTATGCCGCGTCGACGTGCAGCCACACATCCTCGCGCCGGCAGATGTCCGCAATCTCACGTACGGGATCGACACTTGTCGTCGACGTCGTCCCCAGCGTGGCCACGACGGCCAACGGCGTCGCCCCTGCCGAACGGTCCATCGCGATCGCATCCCGGAGCGCGTCGGCGCGCATGCGAAACTCCGCGTCTGCCGGAATGCGCCGCAGGCTGCGATGGCCAAGTCCGAGGAGGATGACCGCCTTATCGATCGAAGAGTGCGCGTGCTCGGAGCAGTACACGCGCAGCGGTGCCGCCGCGGTGAGTCCCTCTTCACGCGTCCCCGGCGCCGCGGCCTGACGGGCGGCGGCGAGCGCGTGCAGGCTGGCGATCGACGCCGTGTCGTAGATGACGCCGTCGAACGAGTCGGGCAGGTCGAGAAGGCGTCGCAGCCACCCGAGCGCCACTGCTTCGAGTTCGGTGGCGGCCGGCGACGTGCGCCACAGCATCGCTTGCTGATTGAGCGCCGCGGACAGAAACTCTGCCAGCACCCCCGGCGCGCTGGCCGTGATTGCGAAGTAGCCGAAGAAACCGGGATGGTTCCAGTGTGTCAGCGCGGGAACGAGAATCCGTTCGAAGTCCGCAACGATCGCCTCGAACGGCTCGCCGCGCTCGGGCGCGGCCTCCGGCAGCGCGCGGCGCACGTCGCCCGGCGCGACGCGGGGGAGAACAGGATAGCGATCGGATCCCGCCAGGTACTCCGCGATCCACTCCACGAGCGCGTGGCCGTGGCGGCGGAACTCGGCGGGATCCATTCAGCCGACTACTGGTGGCTCTTGATGTAGCTGACGACGAACGCCTCGAGGCCCGGGTTGTTCAGGCCGATGGCCTTGCCCTCGGCCAGTGCCTTGTCGACCGGCCACTTGTCCTGCAGCGCCCGCTTGATCGTCCACATGCCGCCCACGCGGCTCGCCGAGCCGCAATGGATGAACACCGGCTGATTGCTCTTGTCGGCGACTGCGGCGAGGAAGCTGTCCACGACCTTCGGATCGGGCTGCGCGGCATTGAACGGCAGGTGGATATACTTCAGGCCGGCTGCCTGCGCGGCGGCGCGTCCGGCATCCACGTTGGCGCCTTCCTCGGTCGGCAGGCGCAGGTTGATCACCGACACGAAGCCTTCCTTGCGCAGCGCCGCCATCGCGGCAGGATCGACCTGCCCGCCGCAGCCGACCGTCGCGTCGACGCGCGAGTAGTTCCGGATTCCTGGCATTTCCTTCTTCTGTACTTGAGCGGTTGCGGCGGACGTCAGCAGGGCGGCAACGGCGGCCGCCAGAACAATGCGGATTGTCATAGGCGCACTCCTGGCGGCCAATCTTACACCGTACGGCCCTACTTCTCGACCGTCACCGTGGTCGGGCTGAGGATGCGGACGGTGACCGGCGTGCCATTCGGGAGCGTCGCCGGGTTTCGGCCTCCGGCGAGGACCGCGGCGGTGCCCGCCCCCGCGCCAATCGAGCCGCCGATCGCCGCGCCCTTCGCACCGCCGAAGATGCCGCCGATGATCGCGCCGCCGATGGCGCCGCCGCCGATCTTCGCCGCGCTCTCGCCGCTCGGCGCGTCGCCTTCGCGATAGATCGTCTCCGTCTCGATCGGCACGCGCGTCCCGTCGGCCAGGACCACCGACGTAAAGCGGACTCCGAGGCGAGCGCGGTCTTTCAGCCGTCCGCCGCGCTCGACGAGCGTGACTTCGCCGAGCGCCCGCGCGCCCGCCGCAATCGCCACGCGGTCGCCGACGCGAACGTCGCGTGTCACGCGCGCCGCGACTTCATCTTCGACGCGCGCCGTTTCGCTCGTGAGCGAGGTCTCGATCTGCAGCCCGAGGACGGCATCGGCCGGGAGGACGAGGTCGACGAGCTCGGGCGCCGGCGGTTCTGCGGGCCGGGCGGGTTCGGGCTCGATGACTGGCGGCGGTGTGGCGGTGACCGACGCCGGCGATGGAGCGGCCGTTTCCATGGCCGGACGCGGTGCATCGCCGACGGTCGCGGTCGGGTGGGGCCTTGGCGGCGTCCGTTCGATGGATGGCTCGCGTGCCGCTATACGACGCGGCGCCGGGGCGGGCCGGCGCTCGACGGAGGCGGCGGGCATGACGGTCGGCGGCGCGGCCGCCGGGACGTTCGCATCGGCCACGACGGTGTCGGCCGCGTCGATCGTTTCTTCGGTCTGCGTCACTGCGGCGCTCGACGTGTCGAGGGGGTCGGGGCTGCCGCCTCGGGCCAGGTAAAAACCGGCCACGGCTGCCGTCACGCAAAGGGCCGCAATCAGTGCGAGTGCCGGTCTGCCAGGTGCCATCGCGTGTCGCTCCTTCAGCTGCCGAGCTAGGCAAGGCTCATGCCTGACCTGTGGCGGTGGTTACGGCCGAAAAACCGCGATCCGGCTCGCGGCTTGTGCCCAAGGCGAGCAAAGCTGTCCTGTCTCGATGGCGGTCTGCACGGCTCAGCTTGCCGCCACGCGGGTTCTTTGTGAATACTCGCGTGATGGTCCGTTCCGCGAATCGTTCCCGCACGGCTCGCGGACGGACGCGTCGCGACGATCCGGGCGCGGTGGATCTCGTCCTGTACGTCAGTCCCAGCTCGCGATACACGCATGCGGCGCGGCGCAACTGCGAAGCGCTCGTCGCGCGATTCGATCCGCGACGGCTGCGGCTCGAGATCTGTGACGTGAGTCGCAATCCGGAGCGTGCCGAAGAAGACGCGGTTTACTTCACGCCGATGCTGGTGAAACGGTCTCCGCTGCCGCGTACGTTCGTGCTCGGTGACCTGTCGGATGCGACGGCGGTCATGGAACTGCTGGAGTCGTGTGGAGTGAATCCTCGCCGATGAGCATGATGACGAAAATCAAGACCGGGGTGCCCGGCTTCGACGTAATCAGCGCGGGCGGGCTGCCCGTGGGCCGTTCGACGCTCGTCGTCGGCCGCAGCGGCACCGGCAAGACCATCTTCGGGCTGCAGGCCGCCTCGTCGATGGCGCGCAACGGCATCAAGGCGATCGTCATCGGCATCGAAGAGTCGGCCGACGATCTGCTCGCCACCGGCGACGCGCTCGGCTTCAACCTGAGCGGCCTCTTCGCCGAAGGGCGCCTGCACGTCGCCGAGATGATGCGTCCGCTCGAGGAGCCGACGATCGTGAGCGGCGATTACGATCTGTTCGGCCTCATCCACCGCATCGAGCACCTCGTCAAGAAGACGGGCGCGCAGGCGATCGTGCTCGACTCGGCGACGGCGCTCTTCAGCCCGCGGCCGCCCGAGCACCTGCTGCGCAATCATTTCTTCCAGCTCATTCACTGCTTCCGGCGGCTCGGGCTGACGGCGATCATCCTGGCGGAAACCCCCGCCGATTACTCGCAGCTGACGACGCTCGGCGTCGAGGACTACGTCTGCGACATGGTCGTCGTCATGCGGCTCGCCATGGACGGTGAGCGGCGGCGGGGTAGTGCCCCGTCAAGTGGTGGAAATTAGTCGAGCAGTTTCCGCAAGTTCACCACGGCGTGGACGCTGACGCGGCCGTGGACGGCAAAGAGCGCCGCCCACCGCCGCTTGGAAACCA
>Ga0073934_10000885_pt1 | contig 78540 bp, 66 predicted proteins | sample LarsenN4metaG_FD_76834 | JGI IMG/M metagenome (GOLD analysis project Ga0073934, IMG submission 76834) | Hot spring sediment bacterial and archeal communities from British Columbia, Canada, to study Microbial Dark Matter (Phase II) - Larsen... ...
GTGCCGATCTGATCCATGGCGGCATAAATCTCGATTTTGTAGCCGTCGGGATCATAGAATTCGAGGCCGGGGTTGCCTCCGGGGCCGCGCCGTCCCTCGTAAAAAATCGTTACCCCCTTGGATTTTAAGAAATCGCGAATCTTGAACAGCTCCGAGACGCTGGCGACCTCAAGGGCTATATGATCGAAGCCGACCTGACCTTGCTTGGGCAGCTCGTTTTTCTCCTTGGCAGGAATCAGCGCGATCGTGTGGTGATCCGTGGCGTTACGGAAAAAGACCATGCCCCACTCGTTTTTGTCGGAGAATTTGAATCCCATGACCTCGGTCCAGAATTTCGTGCTGCGCTCGATATCACTGACGGCTAAGACCACGTGGCCAATTTTTTTAATTTTGATAGGCGATTTTTCTTCTGCCATACAGGACTCCTTTAGTCGTATTATCCTTTAGGATCGACGGCTTGTCGCCGCCTTTGAAAGTACCGGATTTCTATCATGGAAGGGTAGCTCAAGGCAAAGCGGCAAAAATACCATGGCGCGCGTAGCGAGTAACGCGAGTGATGATTGCGAATGGGCCGCTACGGCGGCGCCCGATGAGGTTTAGCGCCCGGAGAGCTTGGCGACGATTTTGCGGCTGTAGCTTCGCACCGTGCCGAGGTCCAACGAGCGCCGTTTGAGCATGTCCAAGCGAATGATTTTCCACTGAAGACTCTTCGCCAGCGATTTCCGCTCGCCGGCATCTTCGACATGCTTCAACAAATCTTCCAATATGTGAATGTCTTTCAGAAGCTCGGCCTCGGGAGGCAGTACATGGGCGTTTTTCAGGATGTGATAGGGAATGCGCAGATCGTCGGGAAGCGTGCTCAGGTCTTCCATCTCCAGCGGTTTTCCTTTGCCGGGGAGATTATCGAACTGGCCGTTGCGCTGAGCTTCCAGAATACGCTGCTCGGCGAGCCGTTCGATCAATCCGACTGCACCTGTGGGTTGGGGCGGGCGTCTCATGGGCATAAGTACTAGCCGTTCCAATCGTTCCAGTAGTTCCAAATGTTCCAGATGCTCGTGTTCGTTCACGCTCCTGTCATCTGTTTTGACGAGCCAGTTGGAACGGCTGGAACCCTTGGAACCGTTGGAACGCTAACTTTTAATTTCCTCCGGCGGCCGCACATGCCTAAACATCATATAAAACACGACGTCGTTGATCAATTGTAAACCGCCGCCGATGAAAAGCGGTAGTGTCAAGGAGACGCTTTGCATCAAATACGTCGAAATCGTCGGGCTGATGCCGAACGGAATAACGCGCGCCAAACTGGTCACGCCGGCGGCGGCGCCGCGCTCGGTGGACTCGACCATTGCCATGGTGAAGGAAGCGCGCAGCGGGTTGTCCATGTAGGCGAAGTAGGAGCGGACCGCCAGTAGAGCGGCGGCAATGAAAAAGCTCGGGGCGAACGGGATAACGATGTAAATCAACGAAGCGACGGCATGGGAAAACGCCATGGTCCTGACCAGGCCGAGCCAGCGGGCGGCGACGGGCGCGCTCAGGAACGACAACGCGGCGAGAAAATTGGCGATGAAAAACAACAAGCCGAGGGACTTCAGCTCGACGCCGAAACGGAGAAAGAACCAGTAAGAAACCAGGCCGCCAGCCATGCCGGCGCCGAAATTATCGACGAAGGCGAGGATCGATATCTTGGTGACGAATACGCCGGTGCTCTTGGAGATCTTCCGCTCCGCTACCGGCGGCCGACGTTCCTCGCTGATGGCAGCGTAAACGAACAGCAGCACCGCGCTGAAAAAAATCGTCAAAACGAACAGGGGCTTATAGGAAGACACAGGCTCCCAGGCCCAATGTTCCTGAAGAAATTGCGGCAGACCGGCGGCGAGCGCGCCAACGGAGCCCGTGATCGAGCCGACAAACGCGTTCAAGGAAAAAATCTTGTTGCGATTTTCCGGCCGACACTTTTCGGCAAGCAGAGCTTCTTCCACGGGATTGAACGGACCGCCGCCCGAACCGCCGCCGGCCGAGCCGCCGGCGCCGACATTGGCGATGATGACGGCGAGAAAAATAAACGCGAGGCCGCTGAAAAATACGAAAATGGCGTTGGAGATAATGGTCAAGACGGCGAGCAGCATGAGAATCCTGCGCCGCCCGTGCCGGTCCGACAAATAACCCCAGAGCGCGGTCAATACGGCGCCGCTCAAATAAGCCACCGAAAAGACGAGACCAATCGTTACCGGAGAATAGCCAAGTTGGTCGAGATAAATGGCGAATACGACGTTGAGATAAGAAAACGCAAACGCGCGGATACCGCGCGAAGCCATCAGCAGTTTCGCGTCGCGATGGAGATCTCCCAAGTTCAGGATCATTTTTCAAGTTTTTCGTTGGTAACCAGCCACTGTCGTGATCTGCCGAGAGTAACCCATTTTTGAAGGGGGACACGAAAATTTGGATGATAGTACTCCGAACTCGTCCTCTTCGTGTCCTTCGGAGTGCAACGTTTTCCGCGGTTGCTCATCCCTACGCGCTCGACTCTTCTTCCGGCGGTTTGACGTTACGGAACATCAAGTAAAACGCGCAATCGTGAAACAACTGCAAAAAGCCGCCAAGAAAAATCGGCACGCCAAGAGAAAAGGTCTGCATTAAAAAAGCCGATATAGTGGGACTAACGGCAACGGGGGCATGGCGCGACAGGCTGGTCAAACCTGCAGCCGAGCCGCGGTCTTCCGGGCGGACCACTCCCATGATGAACGAGCTCCGCAGCGGCGTATCCATGTAAGCGAGATAAGAGCGGATGATCGTCAGTGTGCCGGCAATGGCGAAGCTCGGCGCCAGCGGCAGGACGAGATAGAGCATCGAAGCCAGGCCGTGCGAATAGGCGATGGTCCTCACCACGCCGAACCTGCGGGCGATGAGGGGCGCACTCAAGAAGGACATGGCTGCGAGAAAGTAAGATAGAAAGTACATGAAGCCGAGAGATTTGAGCTCGACGCCGAAACGGAGGAAAAACCAGTAGGACATCAGCGGGCTGATCAAGCCTCCGCCGAGATTGTCGATCATGCCAAGGAGCGACATTTTGATGACGAACCTATTCGCTTTGCTGGCGAGCTGCTTTTTTTGCCGCGGCTGATAGACATGCTGCTCGTCGATCCGCGAGTAGGCGTAGAGCAGGACGAGGCTGAACAAGATGGTCAGAGCGAAAAGCGGCTTGTAAGACGCGACGGCCCCCCAACCGTAGCTCTCTTGCAGGTGCTGCGGTAACCCGCTCACGAGAGCGCCCAGAGAGCCGCACATCGAACCGACGAAAGCGTTGGTGGCGAAAAGCTTGTTGCGATTGGCCGGCGTACATTTCTCGGCAAGCAAAGCCTGCTCGACCGGATTCATCGGGCCGCCGCCTTGACCGCCCGCGCCGGAGGAGCCGACATTGGCGATGATCACGGCGAGAATGATGAAGAGCAAATGATCGAAAAAAATATAGATGAGATTGGAGAGAATCGTCAAAGCGGCGAGGAGTAGCAAGATGTTCTTCCGCCCGTAGCGGTCGGAGAGATATCCCCACAAAAAGGTCAAGACGGCGCTGCTGGTCGAGGCGGTGGTGACGATCAAGCCGACCGTGATGGTCGAGAAGCCGAGCTGGCTCAAATAAATGGTGAAGATCACGCCCAGATAAGAAAAGGCGAAGGCGCGCACGCCCCGCGCGGTCATTAGAATGAGCGCGTCGCGTTCAAAATCGCCAAGAATGCGTCTAATCATCTGGCGAACTTTGTTGCTGTTGGTAGTAGCTACGTTCGTAATCGAGCTCGGTGCGGATGCCGATGGCGTGAAGCGATTCGTTCGCTTGGTCGAGCGAGGAACTGGAACGCACCGCGCGGGCCGGGCGAGCCAGCGTATCGTAGAGCTTTGTCGTATTGATGAAAAATGTGAGTGCGGTCAGCGGCGTTAGCTTCACCTGGCGCTGCCCGCGGCGAATCGGCTGAATGCCCCATGCGCCGTGAAAGCATTCGATCGGCAGCGCGCTCGCCTCGGTGGGAACGGTTTTGATAACCTCGGCCAATTCCGCTGCGATCTTGGGCGTGAGCGACCACGCGCCGAGCAGACCGCCCGACGCGGCGAGTTTGCTAAGCGCGCGCTCGAGTTCATCGACGGATAGTTCGCCGTCGCTGCCATAGCCGAAGACTCCCCACAGAGTGCGGTAACCGCGCTTCTCCAGTTCAGCAAATGCCGCGAGCACGATCGAATCCGCCAGTGGACTGCGCAGACCCGGTTCATGGCCCTCCGCGAGAGAGTCGCCGCCGACGTCCAGGCCGATAAGCAAGTCTGTGCCGAGGCTGCTGATTGCGGTTTCCATGCCGTCAACCACGCCACCGACGCCGCCGTTGATATCGACGAGCAGAACCTCACGCCGGGTAATCGCCGCCATTTTGGCCTCGGCAAACGGTACGCCGGTGCGGGTTTCGCTTTGAGGATTGGCCATCCAGGCGTAGTCGTGCAGGGGGCGAACGTTGCGCACTTCGCTCAATCGGCGCGGGCCGGGAATCGGATCGTAGACGTTGCGTTCCCAGGAGAGACCGCCGAGGGTGAAACGCAAACCGCAGAATTCGAGAAAGCGCGCCGTTGCAAACGCGCCCACGACATCGCCGCCGCCGCCGACACCGATGACAAGAGCATGTTTCGATGCGCGAATGATGTCTTCGAGCGAGTTAGTGCCGGCAGTCATCGTCGGATTCGAAAAACCTTCCCGCAAAAGAATTCATATACCAGTCGGTACAACACGGCGGATGAAAATCCCCCTTTCATCCCCCTTTCGCAAAGGGGGAAAGAGGGGGATTTGTTTTAGTCGTTCTGTCGAATAAAAACTAAAGTAACAACCTATTTTCATAAGAGGTGCTAAGACGCACAGGTTTTGACAATGAAATCGACCTTTTTAAAACTTGGCGCCTTTGCGACTTGGCGGGAGTAAATCTCGATGATGTCGGTCTAGCGGCCAGCTCATTTGGGAATATGCGTATCCTGTCCGGGTACGGGGTGAGCGATCGCTTCCTCAAGGGATTTGACGCCGTTCCATTCACTGGCCGGCCGTACCTTGCCATCGCTGCCGACTTGATCGACGCCCCAATAGATTTCCAGGGAGTTGTTGTCCGGGTCGCGGAATTCCACCGCGATCTGGCAGCCGGCGCGCCGCCGCCCCTCGAAGTCGATTTTGGCGCCGCACTGGCGCAAGCGTTCGCGCGCGTGCAGCACTTCCGCCAGCGTCGGCACTTCGAATGCGAGATGGTGCAGCTCGCGATGCGAATTCTTACCGTCGCCCTGACCGACCAGCGCCAGACAGTGGTGGTCGGTGTTGCAGCGCAAAAAAACCATGCCGCCGGGCATCATGTCTTCAGGATAAACGTCGGAGACTTTGAAGCCGAGGACTCTGGTATAGAAATCCGTTGCGCGCTCAAGATCGCTCACCTGCAAGACGACGTGGCCGACCTTGGCGATATGGAAATCCATCCCGTTGGGCGGCGCCATGCTTTTGAGTTTTTCAATATCGACAGCCATACGCTCTCTTCCTTCCGGCGGTGATGGCCCCTGCTATACCATGAGAAAACGGGTTCTGCACATCGTATTGAGCAGAGCGATCGATCTCATGCGAAGTGGTTCCTGATTGAAATATTTCGATTTCACCACAGAGGTCACAGAGAACACAGAGAAAATTGGACTAAAACAGTCTGTCGAACAAGTCAAAACTGTTAGCCTCTGTGCTTTGTCTGCTCTGTGGTGATACTTCGCGTAAGGGTGTTACTTGCTTGCTACGAAGACGCAAGTCAGCGACTCGGAGTGGTGGGCATCAAGCCGTTGGCGCGCAGGAAGTCGATCACCAACTGGTCGAAGCCGGCGGGGTCTTCGATGTTACAGGCGTGGCCGGTCTTGGGAAGAATTTTGTGCACCGCTCCGGGAATCAAAGAAGCGGTCTTCTTGCCGCCGGCAAGCGAGTTATCGTATTCGCCGTTGATCACGAGGGTCGGCGCTTTCATGGTGTGAAGACGCGGCGTCATGTCGAGGCCGCCGCGGGCGCGAAAGATCTGGGCGATGGACCCGCCGGAGAGCCAGGGATCGCGCTCGACGAAGGTGTTGAGCAGATATTTGCCGAGCCGGGAGTCGGCAAAATCCGGCGCGACCAGCTCGCGCAGGTGCTGGATATGGTATTTTTCGATGCCGACCTTGGTGTAGCCGCGAATGCGCTCATCGATCGAGCCGCCGGGGCCGCTGCTGCCGCCGACCAGAATAATCGCTTTGAATATCTCCGGATGATCGAGTCCGAGCAGGATCGCCATCCCGGAGCCGACGCTGACGCCGCCGAGAATGGCTTGGTTTATACGCAAGTCGCGGCAGACGCCGAGCACGTCCTCGGCCATATCGTTCAGAGTGAACGGCGTCTCCGGCTTGTCCGAGCGGCCATAGCCGCGGATATCGATGGCGACGACTTTGAAAAAAGTAGAGAAGTGCGCGCTCTGGTATATCCACAAATTGTGGTCGAATGGGTTGGCATGCACCAGCACGAAAGGGAAGCCTTCGCCGGAAACTTCGTAATAGATCTTGAGGCCGTTCGCGGTGCTGTACATTTTTTATTGAACACGTTCCAGTCGTTCCAGTGGTTCCAAATGTTCCAGGCGTTCGGAACGCAGCGAGATCCGAAGCGTTAAACGTTGGAACAGCTGGAACGATTTGGAACGGCTGGAACCTTTGGAACCAGTGTTTAGCTCGGTTTTCTCGGCCTTTCCTGCTTGATCTTTTCTTTCACTTCTTCGAGCTTCATCACGTCGGAATACTTATGATGCAGGTCGAAGAGGTTCACTTTGTGGGATAAGATGCTGCGGTCGAAGACGCACTCTTCGACGATCGTGACATGGTAGCCGAGCGAGTAGCCGTCCACGCAGCTGGCGCGCACGCAGCCGCTGGTGCTCTCGCCGCAAACGATCAGGCTGTCGCAGCCGAGCTGAGTCAAGTGCGCCACCAGCGGTGTGCCGAAGAAGCCGCTGGCGCGTTCCTTGAAGATCACGACATCGCCGGGCTCGGGCTTGAACTCTTCCTTGATCTCGAACGCTTGAGGATCGATTTTGACCCGCTGGCGGTTGGTGGCGTAAATCGTATCCGGTTTGGCCTCTTTGCGCGTCTCGGTGGTCGTATAAAAAACCGGAATCTTCAACGAACGCGCCAAAGCGAACAGTTCCTGGGTCGGTTTGATCGCGTTATGAGCGTAGATACCGCAGGAGCTTTTATAAGTGTCGACCAGCTCGTGCGGATACTTGGCGCCGCCTTCGTAAGCGAGATTGTAAAGGTCGATCGCCAACAGCGCCGGCCGCTGGCCGATATAGGTTTCGCGATGATACGGCGTATAGGTTTTCATGATTTCCGGCGAAACGATATCTTGCCAGCAGTGATCTTCGAAATCGGCAGCCATGGATGCCTCCTGAGGTCTTTTCTCGTTCATCATCTAACTTGTGGCTTGCGAGATTGTCAAGAAAGAAAAGACGCTTCGAAGACGTTTCGAGGGTCAAATCTTCGAAGACGCTTCGAGGGTCAAATCTTTATCTAAGGCGTAAGGTTTCGTCCAGCCCTGTGATCACTCCGTCGAGGCGCTTGTCTTGCTGGGTGCGCTCGCGCAGGAGCTTTCTCTCCCGGCTCACCGTCGTATAGTCCAAGCCGCCGAGTATCTTGCCGATGGCCGCTTGGCTTAACTGCCCATGGCGGTAAAGCATCTCCATCGCCGCCGCTCGCTCATCCCGACGGTTGGTACGCCTGCCAATGATCTCTCTTTCCTGCACGCCGCATCGCTTGCACACTTCCCGCAAAATGACCGCGGTGCTCTTGATCGCAAACTCCCGTGCCGAGGGCTGTTCCCGCACGGTTCCCTCCTTGGCTACTCTGCTCTTAATGGCGTCGACAAATCCCTCTTGTCCCAACACCACCTGTCCGGTGACGCTTTCCCAGGGGGTATCGTAGCCACGCTCAAGCCCGTCGCTGACAAACTTGGCGTACTTCTTTCGAGTGCCGCCGATCTGGCCAAGCACCATCTCATAGTGAACCCAAGGTTGTTTGTGTGCCGCCCCGAGATACCCCGCCAAACTGCTCCAACGATAGCGCTCCAAGTATCGAATCCGTTCTGCGGCACCGCTACCCTGATAGCTCTTGATCCGAACCGGGTTGAGGTGCACATAGCGGCTGAGTTCCAACAAATAGCTGTCCTGATCGACAAGTATGGCTTTGTAGCGGCCTTGATACAGATGGCCGACGCGGCGATGGCGGCGGTTAAAAGCGGCGGTGTAGCTGATATTAAAATGGCGCATGAACTCGGCGAGGTTTCCTTTGGGGGTGGATACCAGCAAGTGAAAGTGATTGTGCATGAGCACGTAGGCATGACACTCGACTTGGTAATTGAACAGGGAGCCGCGCAGTTTTTCCAAGAAGACCGACCGGTCACGGTCGTCACGAAAAATCGCGCGGCGATCGTTGCCACGGCAGGTGACGTGGTAGTAACCGCCTGGAACAAGAATTCGTAGTGGCCTGGTCATGGACTCTTCTACTATTGCGGAGAGGAAGACGTCAAGTTTAAATCAATAGTAAAGATTTGACCCTATTCCGCTTGAGTTAGCCGCCATGACCGACGACAAAAGCCGGTCGGCTTATCTCGTTTCGACCGTTCGATAATAAGGAACCCATGCGTGCTCGGCTTATGATCCAAAATCGGAAGCCGTGTCGGCTTATTAATGGGATGGGATATGTTGTCTCAACCTGTAATAGACGGCTCCAGTTTGCGATGTCCCAATCGGCGCGCACCGGTTTCGCTGACGGTGATCGGTTCGCCGATCAGGGCCGGGGTGCCTTTGTGATCGATCTGGGTTTTCACCGTGAAAGTGAAGCCCGGTTCGATGACGATGTTGCCGTCGTGCATGGCTTGGCCGGGGCCGACTCTCGGGCGGTCGGCGCCTAGGCCGTTGGTGTGAACCAAGACGCCGCCGCCTTTGGCGCCGCGCGCTTCGGCGAGGCGGACGAATTCATCGATCAGGCCGCCGATGGTCTTTCCTGGCTTCACCCACTCGACGATACCCTGGAAACATTCGATGGCGACATTGGTCGCCGCGCGATACGCTTCGGCATTCTTACCGCCGATTAGAATCGAATGGTTGCACTGCGCGCGATAGCCTTGCAGCCGCGCATCGATTTCTTGACAAAGCACTTTGCCGTCTTCCATCGCGATCGGCAGGCCCATGCTGTTGCTGGCATTCGCCGTCTTGTTGTTCGACCCGAGCGAGAGCCGCGCCGGATAATCGGCGGTGTGGGCGATCAAAACTTTGGCCATCTCGATCCAAAGCTCGGCTTCTTCCATACCGGGTTTGGCGATCTCCATCATTCTGGCGATCGCCGCTTCGTTGGCATCGGTGATGCGCTGAATGACAGCAATCTCTTCCTGTCCTTTGATGATGCGCGAGAACTCAAGGACATCGTTCGCCGGAACGAAGCTCACCTCGGGCAGGGCGGCGGTGATGCGGCGCCAGGTTTCGAACGGGATTGTGCCTTCGCCCATGCGATACTGCGCGAGCAGGCCGGTGACGCCGATGCGGCTCTTGGCGAAGCCTAATTCGTGCAAGCGGTCGGGAACCAGTTTAGAAAACTCGCCCCAGCGAATATCCGACGGCCAGGATAGATTAGCCGCCCACATGCGCAGCTCGCGCTCGGACGAAAGAATTGCCGTGGCTTCGCCTTCGGCGGGAAAGACCACCCACGCGCCGCCTTGCACGCCTCCCATTTGGCAAAGATAGCGAGAGTTGGCTTGCGGCTCGCCGTTGTCCGCCGCCGGCGCGAGCAAGCAGGCTAAGTCTCGCTCGCGCATTAACTTGCGCACGCGCGCGTAGCGCCGGTCGCGCTCGGCTATGGAAAAAGACGGTAACCGCCGTTTGCCATCGGCGCCGGTGTGAAATGGATCGACTGGGTTATAGGTCATCGCTAGCCTCCACTGAGAGAATCTTTTTTTAATTTCGCCAACGCGGCACAGAGATCACAGAGTTTAAAGACGTTAATCTCAGCGGTCTCGTGCAACAAATCCCCCTCTTTCCCCCTTTTGCTAAAAGGGGGATAAAAGGGGGCTTTTGATGAAGCCTCTCATGTGTTTCTTTCGATAAAGTTCATCACCACGCTATTCCACGCCTGCGGAATTTCGCGATAGTGAAAATGGGCGACGTTGTTGAAGATGTGCATTTCGGTCTTCTGGTTTTTCGCCCGGATCATGTCAAAAAGCTTCAGCCCTATCGGCAAGATCGCGGACGGGTCGTCGGCGCCCCAGGTGATCAACACCGGCATGCACAGCCGCCCCTCTTCGATCCACTTGTGCGTCTCGGCTTTGTCGCGTGGAAATGTGCGCCTGTTGGCTTCCGGGTTGGCTCCTTCCTCTTCACGCCCATCGGTGTTGAGCAAGCGCAAGGTTTCTTTGGCTTTCGGCGTATTGGCCATGAAAACCGCGGCATCGAGATAATCGTCGGTAATGTTTTCGGTGTTGACGGACAGTTTGCCCCAGTGAAAGCGAATGTACTCGCGCAAATCTTTGGGTCCGTTGGCGAATAGCTTGTGACGCCGTTCCGACATGTCTCCCGCCGGCGGACCCAGGGTCGCGCTGTCGACGATAACCAGGCTCTTGCACATATCGGTATGCTCCAGCGCCAGACGCGCGGCGGTATACCCGCCGTTGGATTGACCGACGCAGTGAAACGATTGTATGCCGAGCTTTTGGATCAATTGATAAATGTGCTGAACGATAGCGTGTTGGGTGAAATCTTCGAGGGTCTTCGGGTTATCGGTCATTCCCGCGGCCAGCTTGTCCGGCGCAATGACGCGAAATTTTTTCGCCAGGCCGCCGATGTTGCGCGTCCAGGTGTTGGCGCTGCCCCACGGAGAGAAGCGCGAACCGTGAATCAGGATCATGGCATCGCCCTGGCCCTCGTCGTAATAGCGCGTGTGAATACCGTTTACGTCGATGAACTTGGCCTGGAAATTGACCGATCCTGAGGCGAGCATTTCCGGTGTTGGCCGGGTTTCGGCGTTTTGCATCCAATGACCCCCGTCGGCTCAATTTGCGCGCATCTTAGTGCAATCATCCGAGCTGAATCAAGCTAGGATCCGCAGTCGTGATTGTGTTGACTTAGCTCCATGGACGAAGGTATTAACTCAATGGCAGCATTCATCGGAGGAGTTCGACCATGGCCCGAAATAGCGCCAAGTTGACTCGGCGTCAGTTCATCCGCGCGGCGGCTTTGTCGGGAGCCGCCTTCGGCCTTCTGCCCGGCGGGATCGCTCCGGCCGCGCAAACCGGCCGCAAGCGCATTGTCATCCACACCGAACGACCGATTACCAGTCTCGGCTACCACAACCGCCGCGATACGGAGCACGTGTCGATGGCGGATGCCGGTTTGGTTTTTCAAAACCCGGTGACCCTCGAGCGGGTGCCGTTCCTCGCCGAAGAGTTGCCGTCGGTCAAAAAAGGCACCTGGAAAATCGATGCGCAGAAAAAGACCATGATCACGGTCTACAAGCTGCGCCCCGGTTTGAAGTGGCACGATGGTAAGCCTTACACGTCGAAGGATTTCGAGTTCGGTTGGCAGATCGCCAAACACCCCGAATTCCCGATGCCGGACAGGCTCGTGCCGGAGATGATCTCGAAAATCGAGACGCCCGACGATCGGACCATCGTGATTCATTGGAACGATCTCTACAACGAAGCCTACGCCGTGCAGTACACGCACGTGCGGGCGTTTCCCCGCCACCTGCTGCAAGAAGCGTTCAGCGCCGGTGACATGAAGGCGTTTGCTAATCTGCCTAACTGGAACAAGACCTTCGTCGGCGCAGGGCCTTACCGCGTCGTCGACTGGGAAGGCGGCAACCGCATGGAGCTCGAGGCGTTCAACGACTTTGCCCTGGGCCGGCCGAAGATCGACCGGGTAACGGTCAAATTCGTCGATGACAGCAACACCAATTTGGCTGCCGTGCTCGCCGGCGAAGTGGATTTCTGCATGCGCAGCACGATCTCCTTCGACGGTGCCGAGATCTTGCGCGCGCAGTGGGAAAAGCAGGGCAAGGGTAAGGTTTTCATCAGTCCGGCGTCATGGACGTGGCTTAATTTGAGCCGCGAGAATCCCTGGTTTAGCGACGTGCGGGTGCGGCGTGCGCTGTTGCACGCGATAGATCGTGAAGCGTTGATCAAGAGCATCTTCAAAGGCGAGAATTTAATTTCCCATTTCACTCTGTCGCGCATTCGCAAGAGTTACAAAAAGGCGCTGGCAACGGCGACCATCTACAAGTACGACCCCGAGCGGGCCAAAAAGCTGCTTGCCGAGGCCGGCTGGAGGCCGGGTGCGGACGGAATACTGACAAACGACAAAGGCGAGCGCATGGATTTCGAATTTCGCGTCCAAGCAGGCCGGCGCGAGCACGAACAAGCGCAAGCGATTATCGGCGATTATTGGAAAAAGATCGGCGTGCGCACGACGGTGAAAAACCTGCCGACTCGACTGCTCAACTCGGCCGAGAACCGCACGCGCTGGCCGGGTGCCTACATCGGATCCCATAATGTCACCGTAGAAGAATGGGCGGAGCGGTTTCACAGCAAGAACATTCCCACGGCAGAAAATAAATATGCGCTGGAAAATGTCTCGGGCTGGAACGATCCGAAAAAAGACGCGATTCTCGACGAATTAAACGAGATTATCACGCCGGACCGAGCGGAAAAGTTACAGATCGAATTCGTGAGGATGTTCAGCGAGGCGCTGCCGCATCTGCCGCTCTATTACAGCCCTGAAGTGCTGGTGGCGAAACGCGGCCTGACCGGCGTGACGCCGCGGCAGGAGACCGGCGGGCAAAACTCGAGCACGTGGAATATTCATAAGTGGGACAAGGTTTAAACATAACAATAGACTTACGAACGACGAAGTAACTCATGAATCTCGCCGACAGAGGATGAAACTGCCCTCACCCTTACCCTCTCCCGTCGGAATGGGCGAGGGAATATTTCGAGTCGAGGAGCAGTCAATCTTTTCTTCCCTCGCCCGCTTGCGGGAGAGGGAAGGGTGAGAGTGTAGGTATTTTCGAGATTACGTGAGGTAAACGATGTCAGGGAATGGGACCGGTGTCGTGGCTTTGAACGTGAAGCAGATCGGCCACCTGGACATCCCGGGGGGCGGGCAAGTGGTGGTGCAGGGAAAGCGGGCTTATATAGGACACATGAACCCGCCGCACGGCACTTCGATCGTCGACATCTCGGATCTCTCGAAGCCGAGGATTCTTTCGACGCTGGAGGTCGCCGAGGACAACCACTCGCACAAGGTGCGCGTCAGCGGCGATATCATGCTGATCAACAATGAAGCGCACCGGCGCCACCAGATGTGGGGCGGAGCGAAAATTCCCGCGGTGCGCGCCCGTCTGGAGAAAGAGCTCGGCCGGGCGCCGACGGATGCCGAGCTGGCCGCGGCGCTGAACTACAAAGCCGAGGATTTGCCGGCGCTGATGAAAGCGGCCGGCGAGATTTATGACAGCGGCGGCGTGCGCATTTACGACGTTTCCGATCCGTACAAACCGCGTGAGTTGGCCTTCTTCAAAACCGCCGATACCGGCGTGCATCGGTTCGATTTCGACGGGCGCTATGCTTACATTTCGACCCGCATGGAAGGTTACCACGGCAACATCGTGGTCATCATCGATGTGAGCGAGCCGACCAAGCCGAGGGAAGTGTCACGCTGGTGGCTGCCGGGACAGTGGACGGCGGGCGGCGAGAAGCCCTACTGGGGGGGCGAACGCTGGGAGTGCCACCATCCGCTCCGATTCGGCGATCGGCTCTATGTAAGCTATCACCATGCCGGCATCGTCATCCTCGACATCAGCGATATCCGAAAGCCGAAGTTGTTGAGCCATTACAATTATCATCCGCCGGTGGATTGCAGCACGCATACCTACGCGCGCATGCCCCTACGCCTGGACGGCAAAGACGTCGCTGTCGTCGTCGATGAGGAGCCGGGGCGCGCGCGCGCCGGTCACATCCCGGGCTTCATGTGGGTATTCGATGTAACGGACGAGAGCAAACCCGCGCCGCTCTCCGCCTATTTCATGTCCGAGCAGGATACGCCATGGAGCCGCACCGAACATGGCGGCCGGTTTGGCGCGCACCAATGCCATGAGCGCATGAGCGACAGTTTGGTTTACCTAACCTGGTTCCGCGGCGGCCTGCGCATCGTCGATATCGCCAATCCGCGCAAGCCGAAGGAGGTCGGATATTATATTCCAACGCCGGGGGCAGGACAGAAGACGGTGCAATCCAACGATGTGTTCATCGACGAGGGGGGATTGATTTATCTGCTCGACCGATTGAACGGACTGGATATTCTGGAGTACACCGGACCGGCGGGGCAGCGGGCGGCGTGATTTCATAACCAATGATTCTTTCCCCTTTGAAAGGGAGCTGTGAAAATTTTATGAAGCCCGCCCAACGCCAAAAGTCTCCCGAAACCGACGCCCGAATCATCCGCCATCTCAATCAGGTAAACAGCAGCTCGGTTCCAGCAGTCCCCCTTTGCAAAAGGGGGAAATAGGGGGATTTGGTTGGCAGGATGTATGCTTGAGCGGGCCACTACTCAGAGAAAATCTGCCGTGACTTAACGATCCAAAAATGCAGCTCATGAAATTTGATTCCGACGGCGCGATTGCTTTTAACGTTAGACGGATCGGCCATTTCGATACGCCCGGGGGCGGGCAGGTTTCGGTGCGGGGCGAGACGGCGATCGTCGGCCATATCGACCCGCCCCATGGCACTTCGATCATCGATGTTTCGAATCCGACCCAGCCGCGGCTTTTGGCATCGCTCGAAGTGCCCCCCGAGACGCACTCCCATAAAGTGAGGGTCGCCGGCGATATTATGGTGATCAATAACGAGAACTACACCCGCCATCAACAGATCGCGGGGAGCCGCGTTCCCGCCGAGCGGGCGCGCTTGACCGCAGAGCTTGGCCGTCCACCGAGCGAGGACGAGCTGGCGCGGGCGCTCAACTACACGGCCGCCGATTTCAAGGCGCTGATGGAAGCCGCGGCGCGCGGTTATCAGGGCGGCGGCATTCGCATCTTCGACGTCGCCGATCCGGCCAAGCCGCGCGAGCTGTCCTTTTTCAAAACCGGCGGCAACGGCGTGCACCGCTTCGATTTCGACGGGCGCTACGCTTATTTGTCCACGCGCCTGGAAGGCTACGAAGGCTACATTGTCATGATCGTCGATCTCAAGAATCCGGCGCGGCCCGAGGAGGTGTCGCGCTGGTGGCTGCCCGGACAATGGGTGGGCGGTGGCGAGAAGCCGGACTGGGGATACGAGCGCTTCGAATGCCATCATCCGATGCGCTTCGGCGATCGGCTGTACGTGAGCTATTGCATGGCGGGACTTGTCATCCTCGACATCAGCGATATCGCAAAGCCGAGACTGGTTAGCCGGTATAATTACCATCCGCCGTTTTTCAAAACTCACACCTTTGTGCCGGCGCCATTCAAGATGGCCGGCCGCCAAGTGGCGATCGCGGTGGACGAGCAGCCGCCCCGGCCGCGGCCGGAACAGGTGCCGGCCTTCATGTGGGTATTCGACGTGAGCGACGAAACGGATATGAAGCCGCTCGCCGCTTATTCGATGTCGGAAGTCGATACGCCGTGGACGCGCGAGCATGGCGGACGCTTCGGCGCGCATCAATGCCATGAGCGCATGACCGACAGCTTGGTTCATGTCACCTGGTTTCGCGGCGGGCTCCGCATCGTGGACATCGCCGACCCGCTCAAGCCCAGAGAGGTTGGTTACTACATTCCACCTCCCGGCAAGGGGCAAAAGACGCCGCAGTCGAACGACGTTTTCGTCGACGGTCAGGGACGGATCTATCTGATCGACCGGCTGAACGGTCTCGACATTCTCGAATACACCGGCCCGGCAGGGCAGAGATCAGCGGCCTGATTAGCAAATTCGGATCTGTCTTATGCGAAAATCGCCAAAATTGCTCAAATCCCCCTCTTTCCCTCTTTGTCGAAAGGGGATGAAAGGGGATTTGCTAACGAAGGAGGTCACATGAGAACGACTCGTTGTTTGCTGCAGCTCTGGGTTGCTATCCTAGTCGCTGTCGGACTTTCGCCGACTGCATCAGGGCAGCGGTTGGGGAAAAACCTCGAAGAGATCGTCCAGCTTGCCAACAAGGAAAAAATGTCCGGGTGGCGACCTCGTGGGAGCCGGAAAACGAGGCGGCGCTGCTCAAGGGGTTCACGCAAAAATATCCGGCCATCAAAGTTTCCACCGATCGCATCAGCGGCATCGATACGCGCGAGCGCATCATGAACGAAGCGCTTGCCGGCATCGTCGAGCATGATCTGGTAAACGTTTCCGGCGAGCTGCGTAATCAGTATATCAAAGCGGGCGTTATGACCGGGCCGATCCCCTGGCGGAAATTGTTGCCCAAGGTGAGCGATATTCATTTCAGCCCCGATGGATACTTCGCGGCGACTGGGTTCAGCACCTATATCATTGCTTACAACCCGACACTGGTGCCGAAGGACAAGGTGCCCAAAAAGTGGGATGACTGTCTGGACCCTTACTGGAAGGGAAAGTTGGTCGTTTTGACCCGGCCGCGGACTTTCACCGGCCTCGCCCCCGGCTGGGGGGAAGAAAAAACCCTGACGTTTGCGCGCGCTCTCAAGGACAACCAGCCCGTCTGGAAGAGCAGCCAGACCGGCGCGCTTACGCAGGTGGCGGTGGGCGAATATCCGATGATCTGCGGCATGGCTTACCACTCTCTCAAAGCGACCGTCGATCGCGATCCCACCGCGAAGGTGGCCTTTACGGTCCCCTCTGACCTACCGTTTCAGATCGGTGAAGCGATGGCGATCATGAAGGGAGCCAAACATCCCAATGCGGCGTTTACTCTGACCAGCTGGCTGGTGACGCCGGAGGGCCAAAAGAACATGGCTTTGGAAGGGCGAAGTTCGCCCTACATCGCGGGCACGGACGCCTACGAAATGGTGCGAAAGCACAAAGCGAAAATCATCTTCGAAAGCTGGGATGCACTGCAGCACGAAGCCGACATGGCGCGCAAGATCACTGCAGCCTGGGGTTTCCCGAAGGCACAGAAGTAGCAGCGGACCTCGCTGATGTTAATCATGAGTGACTCATGATCTTTCGCCGGCCTACAGAAAATGAATCTGCCCTCACGTTAACCCATCGGAATGGGCGAGGAGACTTTTCCCATGCCAGAGCGAAAATTTTTATTACCCTCGCCCGCTTGCGGGAGGGTAGGGTGAGGATAAGTGGTGAACGCACACCGCGAACGTCGCGGGCGTGGAGGTAAAATTATGGAAAAGCCGCGAATCCGGCATATCGCGATTAACGTCGCGGACCGTGAAAAATGCGCCGACTACTACAAGAAAATTTTTCAAATGGAGGAGAAATACCGCGGTCCGAGCGGCACGATCTATCTTTCCGACGGTCACATGGATGTGGCGCTGATCAGCAGCGACAAGTATCCCTGGGGCATTCATCACTTCGGCTTCAAAGTCGACAGTGTGGAAGAGATCGAAAAACTCGCCAACACCAAAGCGGAAGCCAATACATTCGGCGCTGTTGCCGAGAGCTGGATTAAGGACGTCGAAGGCAACCGCGTCGATGTCTCCGAACACGGCTGGCCGGTTTAGCGAGGGTCGAGTGTCGAGGGTCGGTAACCGAGGATCCGGCTCGGAAATAGGGAAGGGATGTCATGAGAACCATCGCTCTGCCGCGCGCCCACCTGCAAATATTTAGCCGAATCAAAGGCAACTTCATTCCCTACCTGTTAACGGGCTTTTTGCTTTTCTTGATCATCATCCCGTTGGCGCGCTTGGTGCTCAGCAGCTTTCAGTTGGGCCATCCGGCGATTCCGGAGGGCTGGACGCTGCAAAATTATCTCACCGCTTATTCGATGCCGTTGTTCTATCAGGCCCTCGGCACCACGGTCGTGATCTCAGCCATCGGCACGCTGCTCACGGTGGCGATCTCGGTGGCGTTCGCCTGGTTGATCGAACGCACGGACATGCCGCTGCGGAATCTCGCTTGGGCATTGATTTTGATTCCGATGGCGATCCCCGGCGTGCTGTTCGCGCTCGGCTGGGCGCTGCTGTTGGCGCCGAAGACCGGCGTTTTGAATTTGATGCTGCGGAGCGCGTTCGATTTTTTCGGGATTCAATTCACCGAGGGGCCCTTGAATATCTACTCGGTCGGCGGCTTGATCTTTCTCGACGGGCTGCGCGGCGTCACGACGGTGTTTCTGATGGTGGTCGGAGCCTTCCGCATGATGGACCCGACGATGGAAGAGGCGGCGCGGGTGGCAAAGGCCAACGGCCGGCGCGCCTTTTTTCAGGTGACCTTGCCGGCTCTGATGCCGGCGATTCTCAGCGCGTCGATCTATTCGTTCATCTCGAGCATGGAGTCCTTCGAAGGACCGCTCGCCATCGGGCTTCCGGGCGGCATTTTCGTACTGAGCACGCTGATTTACTTTACCACCCGTTTGCAGGCGCCGCTCGATTACGGGCTCGGTGCGGTATTCGGCGTGATCTATATGATGATGATGCTGGTTTTGCTCGCCGGCTACCGGCGCATCGTCCGGTACTCGGAGCGCTACTCGACGATCACCGGTAAAGGCTTTCGCCCGCGCGTCGTATCGATCGGCAAGTGGCGCTATCCGGCGCTGGGCATGTTCGTGGTCTATTTTCTCGTCACGGTGGGCGCGCCGTTTGTGATTTTGCTCTGGGCTTCTTTCTTACCGAGCTACCGGGTGCCGTCCGAAGAAGCGCTCAGCCTGCTAACTCTCAATAATTACCTGCAGATTTTTTCAATGCCCCGAGTCGGTGCGATCGTCTGGAATACTCTGGTTTTGATGGTCCTTTCCGCCACGGCGACGATGCTGCTCGCGTTTTTCGTTTCATGGGTGATCGTGCGGACTGAATTGAGCGGTCGAGGCGCGCTCGATGCGGTGACGTTTTTCCCGCACGCGGTTCCCGGTATCGTGATCGCGCTCGCTTTGATGATGGCTTACCTGAGCCCGCCGCTCAAATACCTAGGCGTTTACGGCACCATCTGGATTCTCGGTATGGGCTTCATCGTGAGTTACATCGCCTTCGCGACGCGTTTGATGAATAGCTCGATCATCCAAGTGCAAAAGGAGCTGGAGCAGGCGGCCTACGTCTGCGGCGCGACGCCGACGCGGACACTGCTTGCGGTGACCTTGCCGCTGATTTTTCCGGCCTTCGCGGCGGGCTGGATCTGGGTCGCGGTGCACGTCCTGCGCGGGTTTTCGATACCGCTCATGCTCTCGAGTAAGAACAATCAGGTGTTTGCGGTGTTCCTGTGGGATTTTTGGGATCGCGGCATGGTTTCGATGGCATCGGCGCTGGGCGTCCTGCTGATCGTGGTGCTCATCCCGCTGACGCTGATCATGCGCCGCTTCATCGTTAAGGTCAGCGCTCAAGAAAGGTAGCCGATGAAAGTCAGCGTCGCCGGACTGGCGAAAACTTTTCGGACCATGGACGGCAAAGTCGACGCCATTCATGATCTCCATTTTCAAGTGGAGCCGGGCCAGTTCTACACGCTCCTCGGACCGAGCGGCTGCGGCAAGAGCACGACGTTGCGCTGCCTTGCCGGGCTCGAGCGGCCCGACGCCGGCGAGATCCGCATCGGCGATCAACTGGTGTCGTCGCCGAGCGTTTTCGTACCGCCCAACGAGCGGCCCATCGGCATGGTGTTTCAATCCTATGCGATCTGGCCGCACATGTCGGTTTTCAATAACGTCGCTTTTCCGCTGAAGCAGCAAAAGGTGGCGAAGGCCGAACGCGAGCGGCTGGTCATGGAAGCGTTGACGCTGGTGCAGATGGCCAACCTGGCGCACCGGCCGGCGCCTTATCTGAGCGGCGGACAACAGCAGCGCGTCGCCCTCGCGCGCGCGCTGGTATCGAAACCGCAGGTGCTCTTGCTCGATGAGCCGTTGAGCAATCTCGACGCCAAACTGCGCGAGGAGTTGCGGCTTGAGATCAAAGACCTGATGCGGCGCCTGAGCATCACCACCCTGTACGTCACCCATGATCAGGCCGAAGCTCTGGCGATGTCCGACCGGGTAGCGGTGATGTACGGCGGACAGATCCTTCAGGAAGCGAACCCGAAGGAATTGTACCTTCGTCCGAAGGCGAGGTTCGTCGCGCAGTTCATCGGCCAGGTTAATTTTTTTGAAGGCAAAATCTTGCCCGGGGCCACGAACGGCATCGCGACGGTGCAGACCGCCGAGGGCGATTTACGCTGCGCGCTTTCGCCGGCGGCTCAAAGCGGCGCCGACGCACTGATCGCGGTGCGTCCGGAAAGCATTACGGTGTCCGCCGAGCAGCCGTCGAACGGACTCAACCGCTTGGCCGGCAAAGTCGAGAAGACGGTTTTTCTCGGCGATGTCATCGACTGCCAGATTCGCGTCGGCGCCAAGGTCGTGCATACCAAGCTGCCGCCCACCAGCGATATCGTCGAGGCGCAGCAAGTCTTTTTGCAATTTGCGCCGCAGGCGTGCATCGTGTTGCCGGTTTCGAATTAGAGAGAGAGATCGGAATCACCACAGAGAGTAGAGAGCTCACAGGTGGAAAATCGGATTGGGAATTTTTTGACCGCAAAGGACGCACAGGACGCAAAATCGTTTCACTACGAAGCACACGAAGAGCACGAAGTGCGGAGTTTAATGATCCAAACCCTTCGTGTTCTTCGTGTCTCCTTCGAAAATACCTGTATGAAGATGAATGCAGGGGCTTCTGTTCCGTCATACCCGCGAAAGCGGGTATCCAGGTTAATTCGGTCGAACAAGCCTGGATTCCCGCCTCCGCGGGAATGACGAGTTGAGGAGCACCAAGTGCAGTCCTCCGTTTTCATCCTCTGCAGGCGAGCGTAAGATCGTGAATCACTTCGTGGTGAAGAACAGAAACTCGACAAGATTACGAACGCGCGATTATACGGAGAACGAATCATGGCGGCTCGCAAAAGTAAATCCATGACCAGACGCCAGTTCATCGCCCATACGACACTGGCGGCGCTCAGTCTGGGTGTTTCGCGCAAGATCGATTCAGCCTACGCGGCGCAGACGGGGCAGAAGCGGCTAGTGATTCTAGGCGGCCGGCGCACCGCCGGATTTGCCAATCACGGCCGTTCCGATACCGAACTGACGGGTTTGGTTGATGCAGGCCTGGCGGGGCAGAATCCTGTCACGTTGGAGCGCTTTGCCTTGCTCGCCGAGGAGCTGCCATCGGTAAAGAAAGGCACCTGGAAGATCGATCGGCAGAAGAAGACGATGCTGACGGTTTATCGTTTGCGCCCGGGGCTCAAGTGGTCCGACGGAAAACCGCACACTGCGCACGATTTCAAATTCGGTTGGGAGGTGCACCGGCATCCGGAATTTCCGCTGCGCGACCGTTTGGTGCCCGATCTTATCGAAAAGATCGAAACGCCCGACGACCGCACCATCGCGATCCACTGGAAGGCTCTTTACAACGAAGCCTATGCCATTCAGAAGCAGCAGTTGCGCGCCTGGCCGCGGCACATTTTGCAGGATGTTTTTCGGTCGGGCGATATGAAAGCGCTGATCAACCATGCCTATTGGAACCAGAAATTCGTCGGCAGCGGACCCTACCGCTTGGTCGACTGGGGCGGCGGCGCGCAGATCGAAGTCGAGGCTAATCCCTATTACGTCCAGGGCAAACCGAAAATCGAGCGAGTCACCTATAAAGTCGTCGAGGACAGCAACACGGCGCTCTCGGCAGTGCTCGCCGGCGAAGCCGATCTGACCCTGCGCGATACCTTATCGTTCGATGGCGCGCTGATCTTGAAAGAGCAATGGGAGGCGAAAAAATTGGGCGCGGTGAGCATCCGGCCGATCACCTTCCGCTGGTTGAACCTGAGCGGCACCAATCCGCTCTTTAAGGACGTGCGGGTCAAGCGCGCCTTGCTTCACGCCATCGACCGCAACACCATGGTGAACAATATATTTCGCGGTGTGGCGCCGATCATCCACTTCCCCATGTCGCCGTTTCGCAAGGCATATCCGCGCGCCGACAAAGCGGCGATGAAGTACGAGTATAATGTCGACCGGGCCAAGCAACTGCTGAGCGAGGCCGGATTCAGCCCGGGTGCCGACGGTATTCTGGTCAATGCCAAGGGCGAGCGCATGGAGTTTGAATTTCGCACCGAGGCGGGCAGCCGCGAAGATGAGCAGGCGCAGGCGATCATTGTCGACTATTGGAAGCGCATCGGCGTGCGCGCGCTCATCAAGAATCTGCCGCCCAGGGTGTTTAACTCGGAGGAATTTCGCAACCGCTGGCCCGGGGCAGCGCTCGGCGGCCAAAATCTCGTCGTCGAGGAATGGGCCGAGCGCTTTCACAGCGCGGGCACGCCGACGGCTGAAAACCGTTGGTCGACCGAATCGGTGTCGCTTTGGCAGAACCCGCAAGCGGACAAGATCCTGGACGAATTAAACACCATTATCCCCGAATCACGCGCTATCGATCTGCAGGTCGAGTTCATCAGACTGTTCACCCGAGATCTGCCGTATCTGCCGCTTTACTATCGACTCGAATGGCTGGCTATCCGCAACGGAGTGACCGGCATCACGCCGCGCATCGAAAGCGGCGGCCAAAACATGAACACATGGAACATGCATTTGTGGGACAAAGTTTAGGAATCGGATGGTTTCGGGTTTCGTGTTACGGGTTTCGAGTTAACCCGAAACCCGTAACTCGAAAACTCGAAACCCGTAACTCGAAACCCGTAACTCGAAACCCGTAACTCGTAACCCGAAACCCCCAATGCTTCATTATCTCATTCGCCGGACTTTTCAGCTCGTGCCGTTGCTGTTGGTCATTTCGGCGTTCATTTACTTATTGCTTTATCTGATGCCCGGCGATCCGCTCTACCGGATGCTCGAAGACGTGCCTAACCTGCGGCCGCAGGATTACGAGCGGCTGCGCAAGATTTACGGCCTGGATGATCCGGTTTACGTGCAATACTGGAAATGGCTCTGGCAGCTGATTCAGCTCAATCCCGGCTATTCGCGCGAATACGGCCAGCCGGTGATCGAGGTTATTTTGCCGGCGCTCAAGAACACGCTGGTGCTGACGATCAGCGCCGTGGTGATCGGCAAATTGCTGGCGGTGTTGCTGGGAATTTTTTCCGCGGTGCGGCAGTATTCCGTCGGCGATTACGTTCTCACTGCGCTGACGTTTATTTCTTATTCCGTGCCGGCTTTTTGGCTCGGCTTGATGTTGATCATTCTCTTTTCCGTCAAGCTCGGCTGGCTGCCGACCTCCGGCATTGCGAGCAGCGATCTCACGCCCGGTAGCTGGGAGGCGTGGTGGGACTATTTAAAGCACATGATTTTGCCGGTATCGGTGCTGGCGATCTCGGAAATCATTCAGGTGCAGCGCTTCATGCGCTCGAGTTTGCTCGAAGTCTTGCGCCAGGATTATCTGACCACGGCGCGCGCCAAAGGTCTGAGCGAAAGGGCGGTGATCGGCCGCCATGCTCTCAAGAACGCCCTCATTCCTGTTGTGACGATCATTGCAGTGACGATGCCGCGAGTGGTCGGCGGCTCGACCGTGGTGGAAACGGTCTTCGCCTATCCCGGAATGGGCCGGCTGCTGTTTACCTCGATCATGGGCAACGATTTTGTCGTCGCCATGACCGTCGTGATGATTATCGCGGTGACCGTGGTGTTTTTCAATTTGCTCGCCGACATTCTCTACGGCTGGCTCGATCCGCGCATCCGCTATCAGAGTTGAGGAAGAGGATTTACACCACAGAGTAATTCATGTACCTGTCCGTACAACACCGCGCATGAAAGTCCCCCTTTCGTCCCCCTTTACCAAAAGGGGGAAAGAGGGGATTTGTTGTACTGGTTATCGATCAAAGTGAGAAAACTATTTTCATAAGAGACCACAGAGTGGAATATTCGTGTTGAGTAGATAATCAAGTGGCAGACCAAGCTCATACCCTCATCGACCGTCAAGCGCTTGCCGCGCCAGCGGCGGAACAGTATCCCAGCTACTGGCGCGCGGTGTGGCGGCGTTTTAAGCAGCACCGGGTCGCCTATATCGGCTTCTTTTTTTTCATGTTCCTGATTTTTCTTGTCGGCGCCGGGCCGTCCATGCTGCCCTACGAGATTGATCAGGTATCCCTCGGCGAGCGCATGCACGCGCCTTCGGCGCGCCACTGGTTCGGCACCGATGAATTGGGCCGGGACACCTGGGTGCGCATCATGCAAGGCGGCCGGGTGTCGCTCACGGTCGGCTTGGTCGTTGGCGTGAGCACTGTGATTCTCGGCGGGCTCATCGGCATTGTCGCAGGCTATATCGGCGGATTTCTTGACAATGCGCTGATGCGGCTCGTGGACATAATCTACACCATCCCGCGCATCGTCTTGCTGCTGGTTCTGTCAAAACTTGCCGGCCCGGGGTTGCTCAACATCATCATCATCTTGGTGGCCCTGGAATGGACCAACGCGGCGCGTTTGGCGCGCGGCGCCGTGTTGTCTTATCGCGAGCAGGAGTTCGTCCTCGCGGCGCAGTGTTTGGGGGCGTCGCGCTGGCGCGTCATGCTGCGGCATCTGCTGCCGAATTCGCTGGCGCCGCTCATCGTCGCCGCGACGCTCGACGCCGGCGCGGCGATCCGCGCGGAGACGACCTTGAGTTTCCTTGGGCTTGGCATTCAGCCGCCGACGCCAAGCTGGGGTAATCTCTTGACCAATGCGGCGACCAATATTTTTATCGCGCCGCTGCAAGTCTTTTTACCCGGCCTTTTTATTTTTTTCGCGCTGATGAGTTTTAACCTACTCGGCGACGCGCTGCGCGATGCCCTGGACCCGAAACTAACTCATCGCAATGGATAATTGAAAATTGAAAATTGATAATGTTCCGGATGTCTTCAATTATCCATTCTCAATTATCAATTCTCCATTTGCCTTTTCCACGGTTTGATCAGTAGCGCCGTGAGCGCGGCGCCGAGCAGCAAAAGAGCGCACAGGCCCCAGAGCGTGCCGACGTAGCTCTGGCTCCGGTCGTAAAGCGCGCCGGCGATCACCGGCCCGACCACGCTGCCCCAGGTGTAAAAAAAAGACATCGTGCCGCGGATCGTGGCGAAATATTTGCGCCCGAAAAAGTCGCCGATGGTCGCCCAGACGACCGGAAACGAAGCGTCGATGGCGGTAAACAGGATGGTGAACAGCCAGAGGGGCCAGATGCCTTCACCCGAGATGAGCAGCAGTATCGCGCCGGCGGCGGTGATCAGACAGCCGGTCAGCAGCTTGACGCGGTTCATAGCGTCCGCCAGGGGGCCGATGACGTAGTGCGCCGCCCAATTCAGAAAAGCGAAGGCGCCGAGCAGATAAGCGGCATACTCTTGCGTCTGTCCCTTCCAGACCATTAGCGGCACGAAGTGGACGGTGATGGTGCTATAAACGCCGACACGCACCGTCATACCGATCACGAAGAGCCAAAAAATCCAGGTTTTCATCGCTTCTCGGAGCGTCGGCTCCGTCGCCGGCTTACTTTCTCTGCCCGGATGCGCCGCGGAATCGGCGCCAGCGGCAGACGCCGGCGCGTCGCCGTCAGGCAAGAGCCCGATGCTTTCGGGCGAACGGCGGACGCCGAGGCCAAGCGGGATGCCGATGAGGAGAAACAGAGTACCGGAAATGATCGCGCCGGCGCGCCAGCCCCAAGCCTGCACGGCGAGCGCGAGCAGCGGCGTGAGCAGCGTGCCGCCGATCGGCACGGCCGAACTGATCACGGTCATCGCACGCGCCCGGTAGCGTATGAACCAGGTATTGCCGACCGCCATCGCGGCGTGCACGAAACCGGGCGTGAACGACAACGAGATGATGCCGAGATAGACGACCAGAAAGCTGCTGTAGCTGTTGACCCACGCAAAAAGGATGTAACCCAAGCCGGTCAAGGTGGTGGCGACGAGAATCATCGGCCGGGGGCCGAAACGGTCGATAAAATAGCCGACAAAAGGTCCTTCGATCGCGCCTTCGACCCGGGCCAAGGAAAACGCCAGCGACGTCGCGGCGCGGCTGAGACCCAGGTCTTGGCTCAAAGGCAAAAAGAAAACCGTAAAACCGTAGTTGTGCAATCCGCCGCCGAGCACGCGCAGCGCGGAAACCAGCGCGACCATGCGCCAGCCGCAAAACGATGGCGAAAGAATTGTCCGGAGCCGTTGCAGGAATGTGCCTCAAGCGGAGATATGGGTGTTCAGGTAGTTGTTTCAGAACCGCGGCCTGAACGCAACAAGGAAAACACTGGGTAAAAAAATCGCGAGCGAGAGACTTTTTCACGACCTCCTATCCTTTATCGCCAAATTTTCAAAAGGTGTCTTTTCCAACACTTGACGTGACTGAAACAACACCAATCCGAGAGACAATCTGGAAAATTGTCACTCAGAGCGGATCAAGTCGAATAAGAAATTCATTCGCGAGTTGACTATGTCGACGTTTCGACTTTTTACAATGGTGTGCTTTTCAACACTCCACGTCGCTGAATAACCACTAAGTGCTTTGGGTCCAAAGTCTACAAGTAGTTAGTCAAGTCGAGTGAAGTCAATCGCTTACTAGTTTTGATGTCCATGGCATTGAGATTGCGCAAGCCTAACATCAACCAACTTGCAAACGGAGGTCGTATGAAGGGCAAGACTGCATTTTTAGCATTTGCAATAATCGTGGTGTTAGCGATCCCTAGCTTCGGTCAGGAAAGCACGCTTGGCAAGGTTAGCTTCGCAAATTCGTGTGATGCGACGGCGCAGGAGCTGGTCAATCGCGGTGTGGCGATGTTGCACTCGTTTTGGTACAGCGCGGGTGAAAAAACGTTTCGCGAGGTCTTGACCCGGGACCCCTCATGCGTCATCGCCACGTGGGGGATCGCCTCGTTGCTAATGTCCAACCCCCTTGCCGGTCAAGGTTCTTCTCCGCAGGGCGCGGCAGAGGCTAGCGCCGCGATCGAATATGGGCGAAAAGTTGGTGCCAAAACGCAGCGTGAGCGCGACTACATAGAGGCCGTGGCGGCCTATTATGATGATTGGGCCAATCGGTCAGAAACCGAGCGCCAGCGTTCACGGGCCAAAGCCTACGAGGCCCTTGCGGCGCGTTATCCGAATGATGACGAAGCGCAGATCTTTTATGCGCTTTATCTCGCGGGAACGCAGTCCCAGGCCGACCAAACCTTTGCAAGCTACTTAAAAGCCGCTTCGATTTTGGAAAAACAATTCACCAAATATCCGAACCATCCAGGCGTCGCGCACTATTTGATCCACAGTTATGACGCGCCGCCGATCGCCGAGAAGGGGCTGACAGCCGCGCGGCGCTACGCGAGCATTGCGCCGGCGGCGCCCCACGCCCTTCATATGCCGTCGCATATATTCACGCGGGTGGGCGCGTGGGAGGAGTCGGCCGCCACCAACCAGCGCTCGGCAGACACAGCCAAACAGAGCAAGGACAAGGACGAACAAATGCACGCGCTCGACTATATGGCCTATGCCTACCTCCAGGTAGGTCGCGATAACGATGCACGAAACGTCGTCGAGGAAGCTTCCAAGCTGTCGGGTTTTACTCGAAACGCCGGTCCCTATGCGTATGCGGCGATTCCGGCGCGTTATGCGATCGAGCGCGGCGACTGGAGTGGTGCGATGAAGCTTGAGCCGACCGTGAACAACTTTCATTATACAGAAGCGCTCACTCGCTTCGCCCGCGCGTTGGGAGCGGCACGCAGCGGAGACACTGCGTTTGCGGAAACCGAAGTCGGTCATCTGGCCCGGCTGCGCGATGCCTTGAAAGCCTCGAAGAATGAATACTGGGCAACGGAAGTCGAAGTGAGCCGGCTCGGCGCCAGTGCGTGGACAGCGCTTGTGTCAGGGAAAAACGAAGAAGCGCTCCAATTGATGCGCCGCGCCGCGGATATTGAGGACAAGAACGAGAAACATATCGTTACTCCCGGAAGAATCCTTCCTGCGCGCGAGCTGCTCGGACAAATGTTGTTGGAGCTCAATAGGCCGGCTGAGGCTCTGAAGGAATTCGAGGCTTCGCAGAAGCGCGAGCCCAACCGTTTTCACGGATATGTCGGCGCTGCCCGGGCTGCAGCGCAGAGCGGAGACACGGCGAAAGCCAAACAATATTATATGCGTCTTGTCGAACTCACTGCCAAAGGTACCATGCGACCGGAACTAGAGCAGGCAAAGACGTACTTGGCGAAACGCTAAGATCGCATAGTAGTGGTTCCTAATGAGAATTTTTCGTGGCAACGAAGAGTTCGGATTGAACTAAATACTCTTGAGAGCGACTATAGGACCGCGTGGCGCAAAACTTGGGGCGCCATTGTGCTTGCTAGTTTACGAACCTCGTATGACCGCGAGTGACAGATTCGAGCAACGACCAACGGTCTCGAATGGATCAAACGAACTGACCCAGCAATAGGTTTAATCTCAATTTCTGCAAAGGTATGGACAAGCTTGCGTGCGCAGAAAAAATATGTTTGTGAGAACCATGGGTGGTCATTTGCCCCATCACCTCCAACAACGCGAGCGGAATTAGGATCTCGGTATGAACGATCACCGCAATTTCGGTTGGACCCGTCGGGAGTTTGTTAGCACTACACGCTTGCTGGAACTGGTGCTTTTCTCAGACCTCTGCGTCAGGCAATCGCCGCTGAGCCACCGCCTGAGACGACTAGAATCAAGTTGGTGCAGACCTTTAGTATGTGCGAGGCACCCCAATTTGTGGCTGCGGAGCTTTTGCATGGAGAAGGATTTACTGAAGTACATTACGTAAAGAAGGATGGACCGTACGACATTGCAGATGTCCTAGCCTCGGGTGAGGTCGACATCAGTTTTCATTTCGCCGCTCGCCTGATTGTCCGGCTAGATCGCGGCGGTCCCATCACAATCCTTGCTGGAGGTCATCCAGGATGCTATGAGCTGTTCACTGCACGACCATTGCGAACTCTGCGCGATCTCAAGGGTGGAACCATGCGATTCGTGCGGTTGGCGGCCCTGAGCATGTGGTCCTGGTGAGCATGGCGACTTACGTAGGGCTCGATCCACGGAAAGACATTACATGGGTCACGCATCCTGCCCCCACCTCGATCGATCTCCTTGCGCACGGCCGGATCGATGCCTTCATGGGGTTTCCGCCTCAACCGCAGGATCTGCGCGCGCGAAAAATCGGCTACGTACTGGTCAATTGCAACATCGATCGTCCCTGTTCGCAGTATTATTGCCCGCATGGTGGCAGCCCATCGTCCGTTCGTTCAAAAAAACCCGAACGCCGCCAAGCGAACCCTTCGAGCAATTCTAAAGGCAACGGATATAGCGCTTTGCAACCGGATAACGGCCGCGATTTTTGGTCGACAGCGAGCGCACGCCGCGCTACGATCTTATGCGGCAGGTTCTCAAAGACATCTCCTACGCGAAATGGAGAGACTACGATCCTGAAGACACATTACGTTTTTATGCGTTGCGTCATTACGAAGCTGGCATGATCAAGCAAAGTCCCAAACAGATCATTGCCCAGGGCACCGACTGGCGTTTTCTCAGGGAGAAGGGTTAACGACGAGAAAGTAGATATCCAGTGAGTCCTCAAGGAGGCACGATGAGTAATTATCGTAATGTTAACTTGACCCGTCGGCGGTTTCTAAGTACTGCAGCGCTCGCTGGAACTGGTGCCCTTCTAGGACGTCAACCTACGGCAGTCGCCGCCGAGCCACCGCTAGAGACCACAAGAATCCGACTTGTGCACACACCGAGTATGTGTCAAGCACCCCAGTATGTGGCTGAGCAGTTGTTTCGTATCGAGGGGTTCACCGAGGTCGTCTATGTAAAAAAGGAAGGACCCTACGATATTGCGGACGCCCTGGCCTCGGGCGAGGTGGATGTCAATTTGCACTTTTCAGCGCGCCTAATCGTGAGTTTGGACACGGGCGCTCCCACAACGATCCTCGCGGGTGTCCACCCGGGGTGCTACGAGCTGTTCACCGCCCGACCGATGAGAACGCTGCGCGACCTCAAGGGTGGAACCGTCGCCATCCGAGCGCTGGGCGGTCCGGAGCATGTGTTCTTGGTGAGCATGTTAGCGTATGTCGGGCTCGACCCTCGGAAAGATATCTCATGGGTTACACATCCCTCATCGACTTCGATCGATCTGCTCTCGCAGGGCAAGATTGATGCCTTTATGGGATTTCCTCCAGAGCCGCAGGATCTGCGCGCACGAAAGATCGGTCATGTGCTGGTCAACAGCAATATCGATCGTCCCTGGTCACAATATTACTGCTGTATGGTGGCAGCTCATCGGCCCTTCGTTCAAAGAAACCCAATAGCCACTAAGCGAGCCCTGCGCGCAATTCTGAAGGCAACGGATGTATGCGCTTTGCAACCGGATAACGCCGCGCGATTTTTGGTCGACCGCGACCGCACGCCTCGCTACGACCTTATGCGACAGGTTCTCAAAGACATTTCCTACACGAAATGGAGAGACTACGACCCTGAAGACACATGCCGTTTCTATGCCCTGCGTCTTTACGAAGCCGGCATGATCAAGCAAAGTCCGAAGCAGATCATCGCTCAGGGTACCGACTGGAGTTTTCTGAAGGAGCTGAAGAGAGAGCTGAAGACTTAAGGGGTACAGTGTCACTAAAATTTCTGGTTGCCATGCTCGCACTCGCCGCGAATCTGGGCGCCGGAGAGAGTCTTCCACGCATCAAGCCGGCGCCGGAGTTCACGCTGACGACGCAAGACGGCAAGCGGCTTGCGCTGAAGGAACTGCGGGGCAAAGCCCTTGCGATCACGTTCGTTTATACCAGCTGCGCCGATACTTGTTCGCTACTTACAGCCAAGATGGCGGGTATTCAGGATCGCCTCGGAATTGATTTTGGAAAAAAGGTCTACTTCCTCTCGATCACGGTAGACGCCGAGCACGATACACCAAATGTCTTGAAACGCTATGCCGAAGCGCATCGAGCGAATTTCGCCGGCTGGGCTTTCTTGACCGGCACATCAGCTGAGATCGGCGATGTGGCCAGGCGATACGGCATCTATTACAAGAAACATTCCCGCGGCGATATAGACCACACTTTTCTTACTTCGCTTGTCGACCAGAGCGGAATCCTTCGCGTCCAATACATGGGTGTCCGATATAATCCGGATGAGATGTTACTGGATCTACAGAGTCTCATCAGGGAAATCAAAACACGATGATACGCAGACTAATGGAATCTTTGCCCGAGTGCGTGGCGCGCGTGCCTGCGACCGTGCACAAAAAGTTGCTTACGGCCTTTTTGGCTATCGCAGTGTTGCTCATTGCCGTTGGTGCTATTGGTCTTCTCGTGCTCAGCGATTCTCATCACCGCGCCGAAGAACTCGTACAACTTCAACGCAAGATCGCCGCTTACCGTCAGCTACAGCAGGACACTACGGGTCAACTCTATAGCGTCGCCTCGGCAATGTTGCTTCCCGGCGAGCGAAGTCTCGATGCGACGCTCCGGCAGCTCAATCAGTTTACTTATAACCTCGATCGTCTCCACTTCGTCGCCAAAGACGAAGTCGAAGTGCTGCGGCAGGTGCGCAAGGACTTTGATCAATTTATAGAAATGGTGAGCCAGACGGTCGAATTGATCCGCGCCGGCAAGGTTGTGGAAGGGGATCGATTGCAGATGGCGCAAGCCAACCCCTTGGCCGAACGTCTCGATCGCATAATGAACGAGCTCGTTAATCGAGCGGAAATCGAAATGGTGGACAGGATCGCGGCGAGCGATGCTGCCTATTTCCACTCGCGTTGGATCGTCATTGGCTTTGCCGTCGGCGCCATCGCATTGGCACTCATTCTCGGCTACGCGTTTTCTTGGTCTCTGATCGGTCCGGTGGAAGCGATGGATTCACGACTGAAGCAAATCGCCTCGGGTGATTTTTCACAGAGGGTGAAAGTTATCAACCGCGATGAGTTAGGCGCTCTGGCAGAGAATCTTAACCGGATGAATGACGAGATCGGACGGCTGTATCGTCAACTCGATGACGCCAATCGGCACAAGTCGCAGTTTCTGGCCAATGTAAACCATGATCTGCGCACACCCGTGAGCGCCATTATCAGTTATGCTGCCTTAACGCTTTCCGATCCCGAGGACCATATGTCTAGGCTACAAAGGGAGAACCTTCAGGATCTCCTCAAAAACGCAGAGCGACTGCTGGCGCTCATCGATAGCTTACTCGATATTGCCAAGATCGAGGCCGGGAAAATGGATGTTCACGTGGAACCGATTGATTTAGCGGACGTCGTCCAACACGCCATCTCGACATTCGAATTTTCTTCACAGAAGAACGGCGTCAGAGTCAGGAGTGAGATTGCGCCCGATCTACCGATTTTGAACAGTGATCGAGAAAAACTAAGGCAGATTCTGTTCAATCTTTTGGAGAACGCGATAAAGTTCACCGAGCAGGGCGAAATTAAGATCTTAGCCTCGCGCCAAAACGGCTGTCTGAAGCTCGCGGTATCAGATACCGGCATCGGCATTCCCGATAAAGATCTAGACAGAATCTTTGCTGAGTTCTATCGGGGCCAACCGTCGGTTGCCAAGAAATTTCGTGGCACGGGTCTTGGACTAACCATCGTTAAAAAGTGGGTTGATTTTTTGGGAGGCAAGATCGAAGTCACCAGTAAAATTAATATCGGCTCGACTTTTACAATTGTACTCCCATTGGATTATAAAGGATCGCCGTCTCAGCCGAGAGAGATAGGACCCGTATGAATGAAAACATATTGGTTGTCGACGACGAGCCTTCCAACCTGAGAATCTTGGAGCAACTGCTATCGCGTGAGGGTTATAAGGTCACCACTGCCAGTGATGGAGCCGAATGTCTTAAAAAAGTGTCATCGAATCCGCCGAATCTAATTATCCTCGACTTCATGATGCCCGAATTGACGGGCATCGATGTACTCAAAGAATTGCGCCAGCGAGACGATGACACACCGGTCATCATCGTTACCGCATACGGCACCGTCGAGCGCGCTGTCGAAGCGTTGCAAGCGGGAGCCTACGATTTTATCACGCGTCCGCTCAAGCCGGATCATTGTGCTCTTGTCGTGCGCAAGGCCTTGGAGCGCCAAAGACTCAAACGCGGTATCGAGATTCTGTCGGAAGAGATCGGTGAGCGCTATCAGTTGATTGCCGGCACCAGTCTTAAGATGAAGCAGGCGATAGACTTGGCGCGAAAAACCGCCGCGAGCGGCGCGACGGTTCTGCTGCTAGGAGAGAGTGGCACGGGCAAGGAAATCTTTGCGCGCAATATCCACAACTGGAGCGAACGGAAGGAAAGGCCGTTTATCGCTATCAACTCAGTGGGACTCTCCAAGGAGCTTCTGGAAAGCGAACTGTTCGGTCACGAACAAGGCGCTTTTACCGGCGCCCAACGGCGGAAAAAAGGAAAAATCGAACTGGCCCAAGGAGGAACGCTTTTTTTCGACGAGATCGGCGATATTTCCCAGGAACTCCAAGCAAAACTGCTGCGATTCCTGCAAGAGCGCGAATTCGAGCGGGTAGGCGGAACGACGTCGATAGCCGTAGACGTGAGGGTAATTGCGGCGACCAATCGTGACTTGGAACGGGCCGTGAGAGAGGGAACATTCCGAGAAGACCTTTACCATCGTCTAAACGTCGTTGCGATCAAACTTCCGCCTTTACGCGAGCGGCGCGAGGATTTACCGGCGTTAATGGATTATTTCTTGCGCAAGCAAGCCCAGGTCATCGGCAAAAACGTCAGCGGATTTACGGATGAGGCGCGCGAGCGTTTAGGCAACTACAGTTGGCCCGGCAACGTGCGAGAAGTCGCAAACGTGATCGAGCGTGCGACGGTTCTTTGCTCGGGCCCAAACATCACGTTACGAAATTTGCCCAGCAGGATCGCTGGCGGGGAGGGATCCGGCTTAGTGGAGAACTTGTCGTACCGCGATGGAATGAATGCAGCGAGGAAAATTTTGATCAATAAAGCTTTGTCCCGAACTCAGGGTAATCGCACGGCTGCCGCCAAGCTGCTGGGTCTGGAAGCGAAATATCTGCTGAAGCTGATGAAGTCGTTGGGCATCGAATAGAGGCACCCGGTCAGTTCGCGTCACTTTCAATTGAAGACAAATCGACGATTGATCCTTAACCTGACGTTGTTCAGTAAAAAACAAGCAGGGCTTCTTACGATTGGTGATCGCAGGATATTCTTGCGGTTCGATTTAGCCGACGTGTTGAGTTTATTTCGGACGTATGAGGGCGCCTCGAATCGCATTGGAAGCTCCGGTTTAAAAAGCAGTGGATTTGGTCCACCCATGGTGTGAAAAAATCCGCTAGATCGATGTCATCCAATTCCAAGATTCTCTGATCAGTCGCGGATAAACCGCATAACCGCAATTGCGATCAGCCGATCGATCCGATGCTGATCGCGTTGTGGTTCTCGGCCATCATCCGCACCTTTCGCAACACACCCAAAGAAAACCAACGCCTATCAGTTCTAAGAATCGTTCGGCATTATTGCAAAGCTTGCGATTCCTCGAAAAATCGAGCGGATAACACACCGCAGGTGGCGCAATCGCCACCACCTCTTACGCTACCAGCTTTTCTACACCGATGGCCGTCTAATTTCGTTTGGCACTGCTGTTGCTCACGTCGTGGATACTAACTCTTGGCGACGGAGGTGACATATGCGATGTGTTGCTTTGACTTTCATCATTTCTATTTTTGCAGTGACCGTGATGGAAATACCCGCTCACACGGCGCAACCCGTTCTGATTCATGTGGACGACGATGCCGCGCCTGGTGGAAACGGCAGCGCCAGATTTCCATTCAAGAATCTGCCAGAGGCGGTTGATACAGCGCGCACTGTTGTTGGTCCGGTGATCATCCAAGTTGAACCAGGCGATTACCCGCTAACCAGCACGCTCGTGATCGCTCGGTCACTTGAGCTGCGAGGCTCAACCGTGCAGATAAACGACTCCGACTCCTGGCCTACCGGACAGGTCGCTCCCGGTACTGCAACGAGAATATTCGCCTCGAATCCAACGCTGACTCGGCTCGTCCTAGTCGATCGTGGGGATTCCACTGTTTTGCGTGATGTGAACATCCGCGGCTTTATCATAGAAGGTACCGCTGCTGGCGCTTCGCTTTTGTTCAATCGGGTTCAGAATTATTCGATTGCAGATAACGTGTTCCGCGCTCCCGCGAGCCGCGGAGTGCAATCAGTCGCGTCGTCGGGCCGCGTGTCGGGCAATTATTTCAGTGGCCTAGGGGAGGGCGCGATTTTCAATGGCGGCTACGCTAGTTCACCTTCAAACGTGGTATTTCAGGGCAATCGCGCCGTGCACAATATGATTGGCGGAGTGTTGTTAGTCGGCGCCAGTATCAACATTCCTGAGCTTGGTGATGAGCTCAAAGCCGTAGTACGTGACAACGACCTCAGCGGGAACGGAGGATTCGGCTTCCGTGCCTTCATCCTCCGGCGTGACCTCGGCGCGCCGGGGGATTCGCAGTCCTCGGCCAGCGTGTACGCCCTCGTTCAAGGCAACCACATCGTCGGAAACCGAAATGGGATCGTCATCGACGCCGGCTTTCCGTACCGACAGGCCGGTGTGACATGCGATACGCGCGTATATTCCGGAAATATGGACCTGCGGTTTACAGGCAACACGCTATCGGAAAGCACCCTGACGCCAGCCCTGATCACGTTCACGCGAAGCACAGCGGCACTGACTCCGTCAACATTGCCGCAGTGGCAATACCTCCACGGTGCCACATTCACGATCGATGACCAGGAAGGAATTCTCGCTGATGCATGGATCGACCATCCCGCAATTGACCCGATTCTAGGTCCCTGTCCGGCTGATGCCGCGCACGAGTTTTTGGGGAACGTACTCATCTATAACAACGTCATATTGCCCAACGGCAGAAATTTCTGACAAAGCAGCTCGGCAAGCGTTGGGTCGACCGGCTCTCCGGTTCTCAGCCCATCCGAGTGCTCTGGAAGTTCCGGGCGGACGGAAAGATGGGATGTCAACTTCACTGACGATCAAAGGCTCCATTCAAACGCTAACTACTATGGAAACCGTGATCGTGGAACGTAGTCGCGTTCGCCCGAGTGGCAGCGCAGGCTTTCTTAGCCGTGCGCGATATGCTCCCGATAGCTGCGGCTATTGTTCGCGACATCGATCGGAAGCAAAAGCACGATAGTCAGAATTGTCGCCGCAAACACCATCGTCACTGACGCGGAAAAGTTTTCAACGTGGTTAACACCGCGATTGCTCGGCCCAAGAAGCCCGCCCGTTTCCCGTCACTACATCCTTCGTATTCTTCCAAACAAGATGCCTTTAGAGTCCGTAGGAGATAAAACAATGAAGATAAATATTGCAAAAAAACAAACGTATTGTGGCGATCGCGCCTCGGCTTTCTCGCGATCTCTGCCGTCGTCGCTATGCGATGATCATTCCAGTCATTCTCGGAGCCGGTACAAATGCTGATGCGCCGCTCGTCGGCGGTCAGGCGATGATAACCTTCCGTCAACTTACCACCACGCCGGGCGATGTCGGCGCGTGGCACTATCATCCCGGGTATGTTCACAATGTCGTCACGTCCGGCGCGATCAAGATCGAGGAGGGCTGCGGCGACGCTCCGACATACAGCACGGGCCAAGCGTTCGAGACATCGGAAGGCCGCGTTGACCGCGCCATCAACGAGGGTGCGGTTGATGCGGTCGAATACAACGTTTTCATACGCGAGCAGGGAAAACCACTGACGCCCTTCATTCCCGACAACGTGCGCCGCTGCGGTCCGCCAAGCAACGTTGACGAATGCAAGGCCGCTGGTTGGCAAGTTTTCGATTTTCCCGACGTGTTCAAGAATCAGGGAGAATGATAGCGTATCTCAAAAACCGCGAACGCGTTTGGCTGCCCTTCCCCGAAGATCCCTTGGCTCCGTGATCGGTGTGTTTCACGGATGAGTGACTGACCGATTGGTCGTTTGAGACCGTTGGTGCTCCGGTCCAAATTGCCAGGAACTGAGGGCCCAAGTTCGGCCCACTTGCTCCAGTGGTGCGGTGCGCTTGACAAACTTTTCATGAGTGACCCAAATGCGTTCCGCTTATCTCGGGGGCCGCCTTTTCCTGCCGGTCGCACTTCAGACTTGGCCTCTATGCCGTGCACGCCGCGGCGCGCGACATTTCGAGCGCATATTAGATCTCTTCTTGCCTCATCACCGCGGCGGCGTGTCCCTTACGCCACCAAGGGTCCCCAAAAACCACCGTGTTCTGGATTCGATTTTTGACCGGCACGGTTAGAGAAGAGCTATCTGCGACTCAAGGCGCAAATGGCGCGGTAACCTGACGCGGCACAAATAAGATTCAAATCGCGTACTTGCGGGCGCACGCGCAAAGGCCTGGACTGGACGGCGCATTTGCGCTATGCGTCAGCGAGCGATGGCGATCAGGTACTTTCGCAGTTCATTCCTAGTCACGGCCGCAGGGCTCGTCCTCGGTGCTTTGCTCGGCTGGACGACGACACAAAGTTGGCGCGGCGCCTTATCCACAATGTTCATCGTCGCCGTCTTGGGCATTCTCGAGGTGTCGCTGTCATTCGACAACGCGGTGGTAAATGCGGTCGTATTGAAGAAAATGGCACCGCTCTGGCGGCGCCGGTTCATTACCTGGGGCATCGCCATAGCGGTGTTCGGGATGAGGATCGTATTTCCGCTGATCATCGTTGCCGTGATCACGCGCATCGACCCGATCTCCGCGCTGGTGATGGCGCTCGGCGATCCCGAGCGTTACTCCGCGGTGCTCAGCAGCGCGCATATTTCGGTGTCCGCGTTCGGCGGGGCTTTTTTGGCGATGGTCGGCCTCAAACATTTTTTCAATCACGAAAAGGATGTGCACTGGATCGCCGCCATCGAACGGCCATTGACCCGGCTCGGCCGCATTGAGGCGGTGGAATTAGGGGTGGTGTTGGTGGCTCTCTATTTGGTTTCAATCCGGCTCGCAGGTGCCGAACAGTTTGATTTTATCGTCGCGGGCATATTCGGCCTGGTGACGTACATCGCGGTCGACGGTCTTTCGGCCTTGCTCGACGCCGGTTCCGCGGTCACCGGCGAGATCGCTCAATCGGGCGCGGCTTCGTTTCTTTATCTCGAAGTGCTCGACGCGAGCTTTAGTTTCGACGGGGTGATCGGCGCCTTTGCGCTGTCGAACAACCTGCTGGTCATCGCCATCGGCCTCGGCGTCGGCGCCATGTTCGTGCGCAGCCTGACGATTATGCTGGTGGAGCGTGAAACCCTGGCGTCGTACCGCTACCTGGAGCACGGCGCGTTTTACGCCATTCTTGCCCTGGCATTGATGATGTTTCTCGGCGCGGTGATCCATATTACGGAGGTCGTCACGGGACTGATCGGCGCCGGATTCATCGTCACGGCGTTCGTGGATTCAATTCGCTACAATCGCCGCGCCGTTCGCTCGCAAGCATGGGCCGATTCGGCCGGCGGCCCCAATGGCATCGATCCTCGTTCGGGCACATCGGATGCTTCGCGGACTTCAGTTCGAGAACCGTTCGCGGAAAGTCGGCAGGAGTAAAGCCTCCATCATTTGACCTTGCGGCTTGGAGCGTGATTTAGTCGGAGTTGCGGCTTCGCGCCTCGCGGAAGGCGCAATCTGTTTTGGCATCAGGTTCTCGAAGTGGTTTGGTTCAAATCATTTGCGGTCTCGCGTGACAGCCCATCGTACAAATGGTGGATGGGCATCGCGCTCGCGATCGGCTCGTGCACCGTGAGCTTCGCCGAGCGCATGATCGAGATCGCGATCCCGCAGATCATGATCGCCATGGGCGTGAGCCTCGACAAGGTGCAATGGGTCCGCACGGCGCCCGCCGTCGTGCGAACCGTCTTGGGGCCGATGGTCGGCTGGCTCGCGGGGATTTTCGGCACGCGGCGGCTCTATCTCGCAACTTTCGTCCTCTACATCATCTGCTCGGGATTTGCCGGATCCGCCTGGAGCCTCGGTTTTTTGATTTTCTTTCTAACGCTGAAAAACGCCGGCGGCGGCCTCAGACAGCCGCTTTCGATGTCGCTCATGTACAGCGCCTTTCCGGCTGAACAGCGCGGCCTTGCCATGGGTCTCTATCAGGCGAGCCACATGGTGGGGCCTCTGATCGCGCCGCTGGTCGGCGGCTGGCTGGTGGAATCCTTCGGTTGGCGCTGGGTATTTTACGCCAATATTCCGATCAATCTCGTCGCCTTGCTGCTGATCATGATGGTCATGCCGCGTGATCTCGACGGGAAGACGCGTCAGAATACCGGGTCGGTGGATTTTCTCGGCTTGGCGGCCCTATCGCTCGGACTGAGCACCTTGGTGTGGGGCGTGACCAACGGCACGCAGTGGGGCTGGGATTCCAATTTTATCCTGTCGCTGTTTGCGATAGCGGCGGTGTCGCTGGTCGTTCTGATCATCGCGGAACTCAAGACCGACAACCCCGTGTTCAACGTGAGGGTGTTTCAAAACCTGTCCTTTACGCTTTCTTTCGTGGCGCGCATGCTCAATACCGCCATCTTTCAGAGCACTAATTTTATTTTCGGTATTTTTCTTCAGCGCGAGTTGCGTTTTTCGCCGCTGCAGGCGGGCCAACGCCTGCTGCCGATGGCGCTGACGTCGGGCATGGGGGCGCTCGGCTTCGGCATGCTCGCCGACAGGATAAACATACCGATGGTGGTGGCGGCTTCGGTCCTGGCGTCTTCGATTACGATGTATTTTTATACCGGTTTGGATGTCGGGGCGACGTTGCTGCATATCGTCGCCCTGACCGCATCGCAGAGCTTTTTTCGTTCGGGGACCCAAGCAACGATGACGACGATGGCGCTGGATACGCTGCCGTCCGAACAAACGATTTTGGGGGCGGGAATGGATACGCTGGCGCGCAATTTAGGCAACACCGCCGGAATCCCCTTGCTCTCTACTTTTGTCACCCAACGCGAGCTGACGCATCTGACCCGATTTATGCGCATTCAGACCTTGGAAAGAGCGGGCCCGAGGGAAACCCTGGAATTGCTGCAGAGCGCGTTTGCCCAGGCGGGACAGCCGCTCGATGAAGCACACGCGAGATCGCAGGGAGTGATGCGCAATCAATTGATCGAACGTGCGGCCGTCGAGGCTTACCATGATAGTTTTCGCCTGGTCGCAGCGGCGGGGCTGTTTCTGGTTCCAGTGGTGCTGATGATCCGGAGCGCACGGTCGCCAAGAAAGATAGGTCGTTATTTTCCGGCAACGAGGGGACCGAGCGAAGCGGACCGGGCGAGCGCGGTCGAAGCGAGCGGCAAACGAACTTCATGAACGACGCCGAAGATATTCGAAACGCGCCCCTGAATCGGTGGCGGAAACGGTTTCAGATCACCGAGACGCGCCATGTCCTCGGTCTGATCGCGGTGGCGATCGGCGTTCTGGTCATCCTCGGCTACGGCGTCAACTGGTGGATTACGTTCATGCATACGGTTTCCACCGATGAAGCCCGAGTGACCGCTTCTTATGCGACCATCAGCTCCGAGGTCTCCGGTAAGATCGTCAAGTTTGCCGCCGACGAAGGCGACGTGGTGCGGCAGGGCGATCTCCTCGTCGAGATCGACAAGGAGGAATACAAGAGCGCCCTTGCGGAAGCCGAAGTGGAGCTCCGGCGCGCCAGCGCGCACTACCAGGAGACCTTGCTTCAGTTTCAAGGCATGAGCGCGACGGTCAACAGCGAAATCAGCCGCGCCGAAGCCGGACTGGAGGCGGCCGCCGGGGCGCTCAAAGAGAAAATCCGCATGCATGAGCTGGCCAAGGTTGTGGGCAGGTCCCAGGTTGAACAGGCGGAGGCGGGGGTGAGAGTGGCGCGCTCTAATTTGGCCCGCGCCGAAGTCGATCTGCAGAAAGCCGGCCTCGATTTCGAGCGCGCCAAGTCTCTGTTCCAGAAACAATTCATCGCCGCCAAAGAACTGGATGACGCGCGCACGATTTATGAAAGCGCGCGCGCAACCGTTGAGATGCGCCAGAGCGAGTTGGAGCAGCTCAAGGCGGATTTGCAGCTGGCGCAGATATCGAAGCTGAACAATTTTCGCGACGATGCGCCGCTCGCGGAAGTGCGCGCCCTCACGGCCAAGTCCGACGTGCGCAAGGCCGATGCCGATTTGCGTTTGGCGCGCGCCCGGCTCGCCCAGGTCGAGGCTTTCAAGGCCCGCCTGGAGGCCGAGGAATCGCTGGTCAACAAGCTCAAGCTCAAAGTGCAGAGCCAAAAACGCCAACTGGAAAGCGCCACGCTGACGAGTCCGGTGGACGGAGTGGTGGTGCGCCGAACCGCCAATGTCGGCGACATCGCCCAAAGAGGTCAGCCCTTGCTCAAGATAATCATCCGCGACAGCGTGGTCGTGCGCGCCAACGTCCGCGAGACTTACCTGCGTTACATCGGCCAGGGCAACGGCGTCGACATCTATGTGGATGCCTATCCCAACCGGGTGTTCACCGGAAAAGTCAAATTGATCGGCGACACCACCGATTCGGAGTTTGCGATCTTCAAACCCGGCGGACCGTATGCGCGGCTCGAGCAGATGATTCCGGTGGAAATCTCCCTCGACGGCGATAGCAACAACCGCGCTCTGAAGCCGGGGATGAACGCTTACGTTTACATTCAGCGCAACGGCGCTGTGAGCGCCGCAGACAAGGACGCCAAAGAGCGCGGCGCTGTGAAAACCGGCGGCTGATGTTAGCGCACGCTTTCGGACGCGATTTTTTCTTATTCGTAAGAACCTTGAAGAGCCAATCTCCCGAAATTGAGAAGAGGAGCACCGCTCCGTAGGGCGTTTTCCCCTTTATCGCCCAGAGCGCTTTTGGCATCCCTATTGCTCATTCCTTTGACAAACAACCTGCCTGTCGGAGGAATTAATGTTCACGGACAAGATCGAGCTTAAAGACATTGACAAGATGGATCCGGAGTACAAAGAGCTCCTCGGTCACGTATTGACCATCCAAGCGGACTGTGAAATCGGCGGGCCGCATCTCTACGTTGAGAAGATGCTGCCGGCGGCGCCGACCAAGCTCGACCAGCTGATCGTCGCGCGCACCGCCGCTGAAGAGATCGACCATTTCCGCAAGGTCGCGCGCGTCGCCGGCGATATCGGGGTCGATGTTTCGTTCGTGCTGAGCCAGCCGAACGAGAAGCGCTTCGTCGATACGTTCAGAGGCTTGATCACAACGTGGGAAGACAACGCGGTGTTCGGTTTCTTGATCGACCGGGTCGGCCGCTATCAACTGGAAGAGTTTTATGAGTGCAGCTATCTGCCGCTGCAAAGAATTCTCCCCGACATCGTGACCGAAGAGCTGGGCCATATCGAGTACGGCTACAACAAGACGCTGGAGCTGATTCAATCGGGCGACGAGGGCAAGGCCAAAGCGCAAAAGGCGGTCGACTACTGGTATGTTCGCGCCTTGGATATGTTCGGACGCACGGGCTCGAAGCGCTCGGAGCGCTACCGCTATTGGGGCCTGAAGCGGCGCAGCAACGAACAGGCGCGCCAGGACTACATGAACGAAGTCGGGCCGATTCTTACGCAAATGGGACTGAAGATTCCCGACCCCAACAAAGGGCGCCATTACCTTTAAGGCAGAGAGGAGCAGCTATGCCGCAAGCCGTAGAGAACACCGCGCAGCTGGACGAACATTTGATGGAGGTCGTGCGCGCCCTTCATGGCGCCGTCAAGCAGGGCATTTCGCACAAGGACGATACAGCCTTGATGGACAAGGCGATCGAGGACTGCAAAGAAATTCTCGACGAAGTCATGAAAGGCGACGTCAAGGCTTGGCTGAACTGAGGCGTGAGAGACGCGCGGGACCGCTTCGATCCGGATGGGTTTGACGCAAAGCACGCAAAGTAATTCATGTACCGGTTGGTACAACACAGCGCATGAAATCCCCCTTTCGTCCCCTGTTTCCCTTTTTCAAAGGGGGACTACTCGAATAGGCGTTTCTTTTTAACTGAAGCAGAACACTTATAGTTCGCGCTCCGGTTCCCCTCTTTCGAAAAGACGGGTCAGGGCAGATTTGTGGAGTTGGCCGAGACTCGCTTGGTCGACAAAAAGTAGAGCGCAGAGATCGTCCCGGCAGGCGCAGGGTCGCTACTTTCTTCAGTGCTTCGCGGTCAGAGCTAATTTCAGGATGCGCTGCACGAGCTGGGGAAACTTGATGCCGGCCTTGAGGGCCGACTGGGCGAATTCATCATCGCGGTCGAGATTGGGGTTGGGATTGGCCTCCAGAACGACGATTTCCCCCGCCGGGGTCACGCGCAGATCGATGCGGCCGTAGCCGCGGATGCGCAGGGCGCGATAGACCGCTTTGCTGATGGCGCCGATGCGCTGGTCGATGTCGTCTGGAAACGGTTCGGCGAATACGTTTTTGATTCCCCAACGCTTGCGATAGGCTTCGTCCCATTTGGCCTTGAAGGTCGAGAATTTCGGCTGGCCCTCCGGGAACTCGGTGAAGATCACCTCGCGAAACGGCAACACTCGTAAACTGCTGTTGCCGATCAGGCTCACATAAATCTCCCGCCCTTCGATGTATTCCTCGGCGAGGGCGGGCTGATTCATGCGCTCGTGGATGAAGCGGACTCGTTCTTCGAAGGAGTCGTCGTCCTCGACAAAAGAATCCAGGGCGATGCCGTAGGAGGCTTCGTCTTCCGCCGGCTTGATGAAGAGCGGAAACTTGAGACGGCTCGGCCGCTTGATCGCCGCCCCCGGCGAATAGACGGCAAAATTGGGCACGCGAATATTGTGAAACGCGAGCAGCTCTTTGGCCATGCCTTTGTTTTTGCACAACGTCAGGCCGGTCGGACTCGAGCCGGTATAGGGCACTCCCATCATTTCCAAGAGCCCGGCGACGTTGCGGTCGTAGGCCGACACCTCGTTGAAGTGTTCGGTTAAGTTGAACACCACATCCGGCGGATTGGCTTTGATCTCGTCGATAATCAGGCCGACTTCATCCCAGATGCCGAGCGTGCGCACTCCATGGCCGAGTTTCTTGAGCGCATCGATCACGTGAGCTTCGGCGGCAAAGTCGTCGGTCTTGAGCTCTTTGCTGAAGTCTTGATCCGCGGGCGGCGTGCCGGCGCTGCCAAACAGCACCAGCACCTGATAGCGTTTCCTGCTGCGGGTCATGGCGCGTCTTTCGTGGACAGCCGAAAAATCTTTTGTGCCATGCCGCGCTTGCGCCAAATGGCCGAAGACCGTGAGAAAAGACCGCTGAGCATCATGAGCAACCCATCGCAGTGTTGCTTGAGTCGATAGAGTAGTATGCTATGAAAACTCCGGGCACGCAAAAGATCGAGCTTCGTTCAGAGGGTGCATCATGGAAAACAACGACGGTGAAACTTATTCACGCGCGATCGGCCGGTTTGCCGACGGCTTGACGCTCGCGGACGTTCCCCAAGCTGTCGTGGCTAAGGCGAAGCTCGTGTTTCTCGACACGCTCGGCATCGCCCTGGCTTCATCGACCATGGATTTCGGCGCCATGGTGACGCGGGCAGCGCGCAAACTAGGCGGCGAGCCCGAGAGCGTGATCATCGGCTCGCCGCATCGGGTGGCCGCGGCCAACGCGGTGCTCGCCAACGGCACGCTGGCGCACGGGCTGGATTATGACGACACTCTGGAAGAGGCGATCGTGCATACGGGGTCGTGCGCCTGGATGACGGCCTTGGCCGTAGCCGAGGCGGAGCGCGTCACGGGAAAGACACTGCTGGAAGCGGCGATTGCCGGCACGGAAGTGCTCTGCAAGATCGGCTTGGTAGCGCCGGGCAAATTTCACGCCCGCGGGTTTCATCCGACCGCGATCTGTTCGACATTCGGCGCTGCAGCGGCCGCCGGGAAGATTTACGGTCTTGGCGCCGATCCATGGGTCGATGCCTTGGGGCTGTGCGGCAGCCAGAGCTCAGGGATCATCGAATATCTCGCCGACGGCACCTGGACGAAGCGGATGCATCCCGGCTGGTCCGCCCACGGCGGCGTGATCGCCTGTCTGCTGGCTCAAGAAGGGTTTCGCGGACCGGCGCGGGTATTTGAGGGCACCCATGGATTTTTCACCGCGTTCGGCGGCAAGAGCGATCATCGCTACGAAAAGTTAACGGAGCTCGGCAAGTTGTGGGAAATTCCCAAGCTCGCTTTCAAATCATATCCTTGCGGCTCGATCTCCCACCCATACATGGACTGCGCGCTCAGGATCAAGCAAAAATATGCGCCCGCGCCGGAGCAAATCACCGCGGTCATTTGCCGCACTGCCGAAGGGCCGGTGCATCGCTTGTGGGAGCCGCTCGCCGACAAGCAGAGGCCGCTAAGCTCCTACGGAGCCAAATTCAGCTTGCCCTACAGTTTGGCCGTGATCCTCGTCCACGGCCGCGCCGGTCTCAACGAATTTACCGATGCGGCGATTCACGACGAGAACGTCCTCCGGCTGGCGGCGAAGATTCGCTACGTGCTCGATCCCACCATCGATTATCCGCGCCATTTTTCCGGCCATGTCAAAGTGATTCTCGAAGACGGCAGCGTTCTGGAAGAGAACCAGCCCCATCCGCGCGGCGGCCTGGAGGAACCGCTTCCGCCCGGCGAAATTGAAGCAAAGTTTCGCGCCAACGCCGGTCTGGCGCTCCCCGCCGAGCGCTACGAACGAATCATCGATCTCGTCAACCATCTGGAGCAGCTCCCGTCGGTGGCAGCGCTCGGCGACTTGCTGGCGCGGCGCTGATCAAAGGAGCGCTATTCGGGTCGCGGCGGCTAGGGCGGCGGAGCGCCAGACAAAGATTCGGGACTGAAGAGTTTTAACCGCAAAGTGCGCAACAGTGTATCGCTTTCATCTTTTTTGGCTATCCTTCCTGCTCGTTGCCTGCGGCGGCGATGAGTTTCAGAACATCCGCAATCTGCGCTCATCCGGAGAGGCGATCATTTGTTTCGGCGACAGTTTGACCGAGGGAGTGGGCGCCGATAGCGGCGAAGATTACCCGTCGGCCCTGTCGCGCCAGCTCGGCTTTCCGGTCGTCAACGCCGGCCACCGGGGTGATACTACGGCGCAGGCGTTGGAACGCGTAGCGGATGGCGTGCTTGGCAAGAATCCCCGGTTGGTGATCATCTTGCTCGGCGGTAACGACTTTCTCCGCCAGTTGCCGCGCGCCGAGAGTCGAAAAAATCTTGCTGAGATTGTCCGTCGAATACAGCAAAGCGGCGCGATGGTGGCGATCGCGGGCATTCGCCTCGGTCTTTTCACCGATGAGTTCGCGGCGATCTATCACGACATCGCGAAGGAGTTCGGCGCGCTCTATATTCCCGAGGTAACCGACGGCATTTTCCGCAATACCAAACTGACCAGCGATCCGATTCATCCCAACGGCGCCGGCTATCGATTGATGGCGGAACGGATCGCCGCGAAGATCAGGCCGCTGCTGCGCGAGGCTGACCGTTTGACCGGCCGGAGCGGTTTTTAGTCGCCAGGTGCACGGCGAAGCCCACGACTGCCACGCCGATGAATGTTGCCACGCCGCTGACGATCTTGGGGTCGGTGGAGCCGAACAGCCAGCCGAGATCCTCGCGCCGAAAATCGCCGAACACGCGGAGCGATTTCAAGGCGATGATCCAGCCGGCATGCAAGCCGATGGACAGATACAATTTACCGGTGCGGACCAACGCGTAGCTGAGCACGACGCCGATCAGGAACAGGCCCAGGATACCGGGCAGGATCGCCAGCGGATCGAGGAACGGCGCGAATGTCGTGAGCAGATGGCGAAAGCCGGCGAGAGGTTGGACCCCCGAAAGATAATAGGCCTCACCGGGTTTGACGAAGTGGATCATGGAATAGAAAAGGTTTGCGAACAGGTAAGCGCGCAGCGGACGGCCGGTCTCATAGAGGCCTTTGAACAGCAAGCCGCGAAAAAAAATTTCCTCCAAAGCACCGGCGAAAATGCCGGCGCTCAGCGCGCTCGCAAAGGTTCGAAGGGCGCGTCCCAGTGAAACGCGAAAAAAAGGCTCGTAGACATCGCTCGCGGCCATCGCCGCGATCAAGACAACCATCGAACCGAGCGCCAAAGCGAGGCCGGTGAATAGATCGCGGCAGCCGTCGGCGGGTTTCATGAGCAGCAGCTGTTTCCATTGAACGCCGGCGAAAATGCGCCGGCAAAAAATGAACGAAACGATACCGGCGATCATAAAGGCGCGGTTGAATACGCGGGAAAAAGGGATCGGCTCGGAGATAAGTTCCGGCCAACGCTGGCGGGCCCAATCCGCGCCAAGCGCCAACCAGGGGCTCATCACGCAGGTCAAGGCCAAGGCGGCGAGCAAGAACAAGATGAAGCGGCGCGGGTAGTTTGGCATCGAAATGAACGGGCTCGTTTCGGGCAGGCCTCCAATATGTTATAGCGAACCCCGGATGGCAAGTAACGCGGGCGAGATACTACTCGGCAAAAACGCATTGATCACCGGGGGAAGCCGCGGTATCGGACGGGCGATCGCATCGGCCTATGCGCAGGCCGGCGCGCGACTGTTTATCTGCGGCCGCAACGGCGCCGCTGTCGAGGGCGCGATCCAGGACATCCGCGCGCGCGGCGGAGCCATCGACGGTATCGCCGCGGATGTATCGCGCGCGCCGGACGTCCAGCGCGTCGTGGGCACCGCGCTCGAACGCTTCGGCTCGATCGATGTGCTGGTCAACAATGCGAGTATTCTTGGACCTCGCCAAGCGATCGTCGATTATCCGGTCGAATCGTGGGAAGATGTGATCCGCGTCAATCTGACCGGAGTCTTTCTGATGATACGGGAGGTGCTGCCGGCCATGTTGGCGCGCCGCTCGGGCTCGATTATCAACGTCACGTCGGGAGTCGGCCGAAGCGGAAAGGCCAGATGGGGCGCCTATGCGGCGTCCAAAGCCGGCCTCGAGAATCTTACTCAGGTGCTCGCCGAGGAGCTTCAAGCGACCGGCGTTCGGGTCAATGCCGTCAATCCGGCCGCAACGCGCACCGGGATGCGGGCGGCGGCTTATCCCGACGAAGATCCCGCCACTTTGCCGACGCCCGAAGAAATAGCGCCGATCTTTGTGTATCTGGCGGCGGACGCCGCGCGGCAAGTGACCGGACAGTCGTTAAACGCGCGCGAGTGGATGGGAAAAATTGTTTGACGAGCGGCGGGGTTTTCGGTAAGAGAGTCGAACTAATTTCTTGCACGGCTGGTCCGTCCCGTTGGCGCAACGGTATCTTTAAACAAAGGCCCACGCGCGAGGGCGCTCATCTTTGGAGGTGTCGGCATGAACTTGAAAATCGGCGAAAAATTTCCGGATATCGAGTTGCCGGATCACGAGGGCGAGCTGGTCAAGCTTTCCCAACTGGTCGGTAAGTTTCCATTTATCCTCACCTTCTATCGCGGCTACTGGTGAGGGAAATGCCAGGTGCAGTTGCGCCATTATGTCGAACTTCAGGAAGAACTGGCGATCAATTACTGCAAACTCGCGGTGGTGAGCGTGGATGCGCCCGAGGTGAACGATGCCTTCCGTACCGGGCTGCGAGCCAATTTTCCTTTCTTGAGCGATCAAGAGCGCAAAGTGGTCAAGATGCTCGACATGACGGAGACCTCGAAGAGCAAAGGGGTGACCGCCATGCCGCATACTTTTTCGCTGCTGCCGGACTTGACCATCCACAATTTATATAACGGCTACTGGTATGTGGGCCGCCCGACCCTCGAGGAGCTGCGCGCCGATTTGCGCGCCATGCTGCGCCAAGTGCGCGCCGATTTTGCAGGACCGGTGGGCTAGGCCGACGACGAACGATCGAGCTGTGACAGGTTGCAAGCTTGACTGTGAATCGGTAAGATTTTCCCATGATTACGCCGGAAGAAATAAAGTCCTCGTTGGCTAAAGCGATGCCGCTTTCATTGGTCGAGACCCAGGACCTGACCGGCGGCGGCGACCATTGGCAGGTGATTGTGGTATCGCCCGCCTTCGAGGGCAAAGGCTTGATTGAGCAGCACCGCATGGTCAACGAGGCGCTCAAAGAGCCGATGGCGGATCAGCGTATTCACGCCCTGTCACTGAAAACGTACAGTCCCGCGCAGTGGGAAAAACTGGGTTCCTAAAAAGCTAAGGAGAAGACAATGGCAGACGATGTATTGAACCAGATAGACGAAAAAGTAAAAAACAACAAAATCATGCTTTACATGAAAGGCACGCCGGACTTTCCCCAGTGCGGTTTTTCGGCGCATACCGTGGAGATCTTGAAATCTTACGGCTTCCCGTTCGCCACCGATGACGTTCTCGCCAATCCCGCGGTGCGCGAAGGGATCAAACGCTACTCCAGTTGGCCGACGATTCCCCAGATTTTCATCGACGGCAAATTTGTCGGCGGCTGCGATATACTGCACGAGCTTCACGAGCGCGGCGAGCTCGAGCCGATGCTCAAGGCGGCTTTTGGCAAATAGCCGATAAAAGCCCCGCAGCGCTAAGATGCGGGGCTTTTTTGCGTCTAAGGTTTGTAGGAGGGCCAGGTATGTCTAAAAAACCTTTGGCGGGGCTGTTCTTGCTGATCATTGTCGCGATGGCGAGCTCGTGCTCGGTTCTGGGCGAGCGAAACTTCGACCAAGGCGTGACATTATTCAACCAAGGCCGCTTCAATGAGGCGATTCCGTACCTGGAAGCAGCCACACACGACGATCCGAACTCAGCCCAGGCGTATTTCTATCTTGGCCGGGCCTATATCAGCCAAAGCAACTGGCGCGCGGCCATTCAGCCGCTGCGGACAGCGTTCCGGCTCGCGCCCCAACAGGCGCAGCAGGAGATTATCACTTTGATTATCGACGCCGGATTTGCCGCGATGCTGAACGATTTCCGGTTCGGTGATTTTCTCGATCAGCCGAGCCAGGCAAGGCCGCTGCTTTGATGATCGGCGATCGATGCGTAAGAGAGGGAACACGATGACACGAATTGGCGCGGCGGTGATCCTAATGCTGGCGTGTGCAAATCCGGTGGCCGCGCAATTCGACAGAATTTTAAAGGGACTCGGCAATCTTCCCGGCGCCGGCTTAAGCGATGCCAAAATCGGCGCCGGCCTGCAGGAAGCCTTGAAAGTGGGCACCGAAAACGCCGTTGCTCAAACCAGCGCGGTGGACGGGTTCTTGATGAACCAGGCGATCAAAATCTTGATGCCGAAGACGCTGCAAAATATCGAAAAACCGCTCAGGCTGGTCGGCTATGGACCGCAGATCGACGAGTTCGTCGTCGGTATGAATCGGGCGGCGGAAAAATCCGTGCCGTTCGCCAAGGAGATATTCTGGGATGCGATCGCGCAGATGTCCTTTGACGACGTGAGAAAAATTCTCAACGGGCCGGATACCGCGGCCACCGATTATTTCAAGTCGAAGACGACCAAGAGTCTGCAAGCGGCTTTTCTGCCGACGGTCACAGACGTGATGAACCAAGTGGGCGTCAACCGGCAGTACGAGGAGCTGATCGGCAAGTACCGCCAGGTGCCGTTCGCGAAAAGTGTCGTCTTCGACGTCAACCAGTACGTCACAGAGAAGGCGACCGACGGCATTTTCTTCGTCGTCGCGCAGGAAGAGAAAAAAATCAGAACCAACCCGGCAGCGCGAGTGACCGATCTGCTGAAGGAAGTGTTCGGCAGCAGAAAATAGCCGAAAGAACCGTTTAGCAGAAAAAACGCGCGACTCGGGTCAATCCTCGCCCCCGCTTGCCGGGAAGGGTGAGCGGGTCCTGACTCGAGTCAATTCGCCAGCGATGCCATTAACCTGCCGTAACCCGTCACCTGCTGCTTCACCTTCGCCAGTTTGAGGGCGTGCCAGATATAAGCCTGGCAGCTCGTCACCACCGGTTTGCCGATCTCGCGTTCCAGTAAATCAACATCCGTAATGGTGGGCCAGCGCGGGCAGGGGACGAAGACTCCGTCGGCGTCGGCCGCCTGTTCGTAGAGACGCTTGGCGATTTTGTAGGCCGCGTGCTCGTCCATGTCGGTCAAGTCCGCGTTCTTTCTCACGCCATAACCTTGGATCTTCAGGACTTTGAAGCCGGAGGCTTCAAGGAACGCTTTCATGCGCTGGTTGAGCGTATCTTCGTGCGGCGTGGCGACTACGAGCTTTTTGAGACCGAGCGAGCGGAGCGCTTCGATCTCTCCCGTGATGCCGGGAGATACCGGCACACCGTATTTGTCGCTCAACCGCTTGCCCATTTCGGTATCGCTGCCGAAACCGAGCTTCGTGAAAAGCGGCGAACCGCCGATGATGACCGAGTCGCACTTGTTGTCGACGAGATCGGCCGCCGCCTCCTCGATGCGCTCAAGCTGGCGATCGATATCGGCATCGACCAACTGGCGGATCGTCCCCGTGCTGTTGAGGATCATGAAGCCAGCCGGCAGCATCTGGTAAAATTCGTAAACCAAGGTATCGCCGCGCGACGGCGCCACGTGTCCCACTCTCGCTCTCCAGCCGTACATGGTACCTCCGGGTTAGTAAATCAGTGATCAGTGATCGGTAATCAGTGATCAGCAAGAAGATTCGTGTTTAACAACTGACGGCTGATGACTGATGACTGATTACTGATGACTGATTATTACTACCAATTAAGCCAGGCGCCGTTGACGTGGATCGTCTGGCCGGTGATGTAGTTGTTTTCGTCCTGTACCAGAAAGATGGCCGCGCTGGCGATATTCTCGGGTTTGCCGGCGTGGCCCATTGGGATTTGCGCTTCGGCGGCGGCCCAGGCTTCGTCGGAATAGTGGCCGCGAACCGCAGGCGTTGAAATCCTGCCCGGCGCGATGGCGTTGATATTGATGCCGTCCTTGACGTGTTCCAGCGCGAGCGATTTCGTGAATACGGCGACCCCGGCCTTCGCCGCGGCATAGCTCGCGCGCGTGGCGTTGCCGGCAAAGCCGTAGATCGATGAGATACTCACGATCTTGCCGTAACGCGCCTTGAGCATCGCCGGTAGCACCGCCTGAGAGCAGAGAAATACAGATTTTAGATTCAGGTTGATCACGCGGTCCCATTCCTCGGCCGTTACATCAAGGACGTTTTTTCTCTGCGCCCCGCCGGCGACATTGACGAGAATATCGATCTTGCCCCAGCGAGCGAGCACCGTTTGTACCATCGCCTCAACCGATTTTTTGTCGGTCACGTCGGCGCCGATCGAGATCGCGTCGGTGCCGCGATCGGCAACCTCTTTGACGCGGCTCTGCGCCGCGTCGATATTGATGTCGGCGACCGCCAGCTTCGCGCCTTCGCGCGCAAAGCGCTGCACGATGGCGCCGCCGATCCCGCCGCCCCCGCCAGTCACGATGGCAACCTTATTGTCTATGACGCCCATTTGAACTCCTCCCGCTGGTTATCGCGCCAGGCGATACGCGGCTATGTCGTTGCTCAGCCGGGTTAGATTTGCAATCTAGGTAAATTGATCGCGAGCGTCAACCGGTTTGGTGCGCGGCGATAAAGCGGGTTTGACGCCCGCTGACCACTGAAGTAAAACGCAGTTCAGCCGCTGGAGAAGCCTGCTTTGAATCTTCTCATTCTCCCGCGACCCGAACACTTTCCGCTCCCTCTTTATGGCAAGCAAAAGAAGCTCCAAGAGCAAAAAATCAAATTCGGGCCGTGCGAAGCCGAAGACGTCTGTAGCTGAACAAGCGCAGACAATTGCTGAGCTAAGGCAGCAAGTCGCGGCTTTGTTACAGCGGCAGGAAGCAACAGCCAAGGAGTTGGAGGATTGCAGGCGGCAGCTCGCCGAGGCGCGGGAGCACCAGACCGCGACATCCGAGGTGCTCGGCATTATCAGCCGGTCGCCGACCGACATCCAGCCGGTGTTAGACGTAGTCGCATCGAGCGCTGGCCGCCTGTGCGATGCGATAGATGCGGTCATCTTTCGGCGTGATGACGGCATCACTCGCCCTGTGGCGCGGTATGGAACAGTGCCAATGGCCAGGCCGATTGGAGAGGTATTTCCCGACACGAGAGGGACACCGGTAGGCAGAGCGATACTCGACCGAACAACGATCCACGTTGAGGACATAGCAGCCGAATTTGAAACCGAGTATCCGGACTCCAAACCGCGTCACCAGATTACTGGTTCTCGAACAATATTGGTGACGCCGCTTCTTCGCGAAGGTCTTTCCATTGGCGCGATTATGATTCGCCGAACTGAGGTTCGTCCCTTTACTCCGGCTCAGATCAAGCTCCTTGAAACCTTCGCCGACCAGGCGGTCATCGCCATCGAAAACGTGCGCCTATTTAACGAACTCAGGGAGTCGTTGGAACAGCAGACGGCGACCAGCGAAATTCTCGGCGTCATCGCCAGCTCGCCGACGGACATCCAACCGGTGCTGGATGTCGTTGCACAAAACGCCGCCCGGCTTTGCGAGGCGAACGATGCGCAGATTCTGCGAGTCGACGGCGATGTCCTCCGTATAATGGCCTCTCAAGGACCGATCACGGTGCCCCCAAGCGTCTGGACACAAGGTGTCCCCATCCGCCGTGACATCGTCGCGGGTCGTGCAGTTCTCGACCGTCGAACGGTACACGTCGAAGACCTGGCAGCCGAAATCGATGGCGAGTTCGCCGGAGCGAAGGGTCTCCAGCAAGCGACGGGCCAACGTTCGACCCTTTCGACACCATTGCTTCGTGAAGGCATCGCCATAGGTGCGATCCTAATCCGCCGGATGGAAGTTCGGCCCTTCTCGGAGAAGCAGATTAAACTTCTCGAAACTTTTGCCGATCAAGCGGTCATCGCGATCGAAAACGTCCGCCTGTTCCAAGCATTGGAAGCCAGGACGCAGGAATTGGCGCGCTCGGTCGGAGAACTGAAGGCCTTGGGCGAAGTCGGCCAGGCGGTGAGCTCTACTCTCGATCTCCAGACCGTGCTCAGCACGATTGTCGCGCGTGCCGTCCAGCTCTCAGGAACGGACTGCGGGATCATCTACGAGTATGATGAAGCCACGCAAGAGTTTCACCTGCGCGCCAGCTACCAAATGGAACAGGACCTGGTCGAGGCCTATCGGGCAACTCCGCTGCGTCTCGGGCAAGGGGCCACAGGTCGAGCAGCACAAACCAGATTACCGGCGCAAATTGCCGACCTGCATGAGGAGCAGGAGTTCGCGACCCGAGGCATGCGCCCCATCCTGACTCGGCTCGGCTACCGCTCGCTTTTGGCAGTGCCGCTGCTTCTCGAGCAGAAGATCATGGGAGCATTGACAATCTACCGCCGGCAAACCGGCAGCTTTGCACCGGAGGTCGTTAATCTGCTTCAGACCTTCGCCACGCAGTCCGTGTTAGCTATTCAGAACGCCCGCCTTTTCCGTGAGATCGAAGACAAGAGCCGGCAGATCGAAGCGGCCAACCGGCACAAGTCCGAGTTCCTCGCCAACATGTCCCACGAGCTTAGAACCCCGCTCAACGCCATCATCGGCTTCTCGGAGGTCTTGCAGGAACGGCTATTTGGCGAGCTCAACGAAAAGCAGGCCGAGTACACCGACGACATCCTCACCTCCGGGCGCCATTTGCTTTCGCTTATCAATGAAATTCTCGATCTTTCGAAAGTCGAAGCCGGGCGCATGGAGCTGGAGCTGGCTACGTTCGATCTCCCATTGGCGATCGACAACGCGCGGGTATTTGTCCGCGAGCGGGCGGTCCGGCACGGTATTCATCTCGATGTGAAGGTTGACGAGCGGCTGGGAGATTTTGTCGGCGATGAGCGGAAGATCAAGCAGATCCTGCTGAATCTGCTATCCAACGCCGTCAAGTTCACGCCGGAAGGTGGACGGATCGGGATCGTAGCCAAACAAGTACACGGAGCGGTTGAGATCTCGGTCAGCGACACGGGCATCGGCATTGCCCTGGAGGACCAGCCGAAGATCTTCGAAGAGTTCCGTCAGGTGGGCTCCGATTCAACGCACAAGAGCGAGGGGACCGGGCTCGGTTTGACGCTGGCAAAGAAATTCGTCGAGCTTCACGGCGGAAGAATTTGGGTGGAGAGCCAACTCGGCAAGGGATCGACCTTTACTTTTACCTTGCCGACGAGGGCGCAACAACCGAATGGACCGTGAAATGCGGGAGTCTTTAAAATCGAATTTCATTGGCTGCTCGATTGGGAGTTCGCCCGGTCTTGTGCAATTTTTCCCTTTGCGCCGCAGCGGTCAGAGGGACGCTGAGCGATCCAGCCAAAACCAAGAGCAACGTGAGTTTCGCCACGGCTACTTAATCACTCGATCGGCCTTCATCAGCGTCCACTGGGGGATTTCCAGGCCGAGCTGTTTGGCGGTGCGGAGACCTTGACGGAATGCGTCAGTGCGGCTCGATAAAACGGAGGAAGAAACAGTAGCCAGAAATCCTAGCCGCGGGATCCTCATTGCCTGCTGCGCCTCCGCAATCATAGCGCAGCCAAGGAGCGCAACCGCAGCCAGGATCGAACGCATGGCCGCTTAATAGCACAGGGGTGGGGGTCGAAGGAACTGAAAACAATATGATTTTACAGTCGAGTGTTTGTGCGCTTTAATGCCGGGCGAGGAACGTTTTCGCCTGCTCCAGTTCCGGCCGCACGGCGCCTTTGCCGGTGATCTCGATTAGCCGCGTGTAATATTGTTTGGCTTTCGCCGAGTCTCCATTCTGGGCGGCCGCCCGCGCGGCGCCGGCAAATCCGTGCAAACGGTTTGGCTCGCGCAGCTGGGACGTCTCAAACTCTTCGAGCGCTTCGGCAGGCCGCTTGAGCTCGAGCAACATCTGTCCGAGCAACTCGCGCGCCGGTTGTAGTCTTCCTGGAGTAACGATGTGTTTTTCGTTTTTGTCTTCGAGCTCCGCCGCGCGGCGCATCAGTGCGAGCGCTTCGTCGCTTTTGCCCGCGGCTAAAGCGATCCAGGCGCTGGCGCTCAGCCGGCTTACTTCGACTTCCGTCGCCCAATAGTCGTTCTTTGCAGCTTTCAAAGAATCGCGCAGGCGCGCCAGGTGACCGACTTCGCTTTCCGCAAACGCGGTGTCTCCGCTGCGTGCCGCTCCGAGCGCGCGGGCAAAGCGCGTTAACGCTTCGGTGTAATAAAAATGGGTCGGCGTAGGTTGAAGCTTCATCGCGCCGCTCCAGTCGCCGCGCTCAAGCGCATAGCGCGCAGGGATCGCCGCATAGGCGTACATACCGGAGTTTCGATTGAAGCCCGTGATCTTGGCGGCTTCCTCTACGACAAGTCGAGCGTCGTTGTCGCGCGCGAGTTGGAGGTAAGCGTAGACCATGTAGTCCAACGCGTGCATTTGCTCGTCTTTGTCGTTGTTGTGTTTGGCGCTGTCCGCCGAGCGGCGGTTCGTAGCGGCCGACTCTTCCCATGCGCCGACGCGCGTGAATATATGCGACGGCATGTGCAAGGCATGAGGCGCAGCCGGTGCAATGCTTGCGTATCGTCGAGCGGCTTTAAGCCCATTTTCCGCGATCGGCGGCGCATCATAACTGTGGATCAAATAATGCGCGACCCCCGGGTGGTCCGGATGCTTGATAAATTGTGTTTCCAAGATGGAGGCGGCTTTCAAATAGCTGGCGTAGGTTTGCTCGGCCTGGGACTGTGTCGCCGCGAGATAGAGCGCATAAAAGATCTGCGCTTCGTCATCATTCGGATAGCGCGCCGCAAGCGTCTCATAGGCCTTGGCCCGTGAACGCTGGCGATCGGCCTCTGAGCGATTGGGCCAATTGTCGTAGTAGGCCGCCACCGCCTCGATGTAGTCGTTCTCGCGCTGCGTCTTGGCGCCTACTTTTCGTCCATGTTCGATGGCGGCGCGAGCTTCCGCCGCGCCTTGGGGTGTCGCGCCAACGCCGGCAAGCGGGTTGGACATCAGCAGCGAGGCAATGCCCCAGGTGGCGATGACGCAAGAGGGGTCGCGGGTCAGCACTTCTCGAAAGGTCTTTTCGCCGGCGCTATACCAAAAAGAATGCAGCATCGCCACGCCGCGGCTGACGAGATCCTTCACCTTGGCATCGCACGAGTTGGCGAAGCTGACCTTGCCGAGGGCGCTTTCCTGAGCGAAGCTCGGTAGGGTTAAGATGACGACGAGCAAAACTGTCAACAGAGCGCATTTGCCTTTCATTCGATCTCCTTTGCGAGTTGCTTTTTCTCGCATATTCAGCGTAGATCTCTCGGAGAGAACGCGAAGCGTCCGAAAAACCGACGCCGCGCCGAAGGGCTCACAGCCGCAAAACCGAGCTCTTCCCATGGTAAAAGTTTTGCTCCCTAATTGAGCAATGAAGATGCCATCTCAGGTGAATTGACCAGGTACGGGATTTAATAATAGGTTTTTACCGGACTCCGGTTCGAGATTTTTTGCGATCGTGGCTTTTTTACAACTAGAGTGTGTCGAAAAGTGCACGCCTCATCGTGCATTTCGCGGCGGTAAACGCGCTTATCTGATCCCATGAAAGCGAAAAAGAAGACTAAACGGCGTACCCTCATTGCCGATGAGGACGGGATGTTCCAGGCGCTGTACGATATTCGTGATGGTATCACGGGGGTTGCAGCACGGGACTACATGGACCGGTACATCAAACTGAAAGCGAAAGCATTGCGGCTTGAGAAACAGGGATTTAGCGTAAAGATAGTCTTACCGGATTTCCCGCGCCGACCCATGCTCGTCATCGATACTGAGACCTCGTGAAAGCCGCTCTGACGCGATAGGTAACTGCGACACTGTGAAATTCCGACATTGACCTTTTCTGTTCGCTATTTTTCGGCGGCATCCTACCGTATCTGAAATTTTACGAGAGCTAGCCCGCAAGCAGGAAAATCCTCGTTGACGGCATCAAGGCCCTGAAGTAAAAGTCAGCTCAGCCGAGGGAAGGCTTCAGCTTCAATAGTTCTATTTTTCCCGGACCAGGTCTCCGACTTTGAGTTGGGTCTCATGTCAGCGAGCCGCAAAAAAACCGCCAAACGGAAGAAGACAAAACAGCCGCGTTCCGAACTAAAGACATCTCCGGCTGAACTAGAGCGGACTATTGCGGAATTGCGCCAGCAGCTCGCCGAGTCTCTGAACCGCGAGAGGGCGACTGCCAGCGAGAAGCTTCAGTATTTCGAAGAACAACAGGCCCGTACCCGGGAGCTAGAAGCTCTCCGCGACATCAGCACCGCCGCCAGCCAATCTTTGGAGTTGAAACCCGTTTTCGAAGAGGTAGCAAAGAAAATTTCGGAAATTTTCCAATTCAACTCCGCCGGGATTTACCTCCTCGACTCCGACAAGCAAGAGCTGCATTTACAGGCTTCGTTTGGGATGCAAGAAATGGGTCCCCGAGCATTCCGCCGCGGACAAGGCCTAACCGGAATGGCAGTGGAGACCGGACAGCCGATCGTTTTTGAGAATGTCCAAACGGACCCTCGATACGAGCAACTGAGCGCGTCTAAATCGACACGCGATCACGATTACTCGTTCTTCGCGATCTTTCCGATAAAGGCGAAGGGCAAATTTGTCGGGAGCATTAATTGCCTGGGGAAAACGCCGCGGAAACTATCCTCGCAGGAGATCCGGCTGATTACCTCGATGTCCGATCAGATCGGCGCCGCCGTAGAGAACATCAATCTTTACGCAGAACTCAAAGGCAGAACCGCAGAGCTAGAACATGCCAACTCGCAACTGCGCGAGGCGCTGGAGCACCAGACGGCGACTTCCGAGGTGCTTGGTATCATCAGCCGTTCGAAATTCGACCTGCAGCCCGTGCTCGAAGCGGTGGCGCAAAATGCCGCCAGGCTCTGTGCGGCAGAGCAATCATTCATATTCCGCTTGCAGGATGGGATGCTGAATGTAGCGGCGGCGCATAACGCTTCTCCAGAACTACGAGAGTTCGTGCAGCAAAACCCGATCGTCCCGGGACGCAGCAGTACCACCGCAAGAGCAGCGCTAGAAAGACAAACGATCCATATCCCGGATATCCTTGCTGATCCGGAATACAGCTACGAAGCCTGGCGGGTGCAGCCGCACCGTTCGGTGTTGGCTGTGCCGATGCTCAAAGGCGACGATTTGCTCGGAGTGATCACCGTGAACCGCTCCGAAATGAGACCGTTCACCGAGAAGCAAATCGAATTAGTGACGACGTTCGCAGATCAAGCCGTCATCGCGATCGAGAATACACGCTTGCTCCAGGAGCTACAGACGCGCAACCGCGATCTCAGCGAAGCTTTGGAGCAGCAGACCGCGACATCCGAGGTGCTGCGCGTAATCGCTTCTTCGCCGACGGAGATCCAGCCAGTGCTGGACACTCTGATCGCGAACGCAGTGAAGCTCTCAGGCGCGACGCAGGGTCATATCCGACAGTACGACGGCGAGCTGCTTCGACCAGTTGCTCACTATGGTGAGAGTCCGGAACAAGTGGCTCTTCTCCAGGGAACCGCCCGCAAACCAGGTCCGGAAAACACGACTGGGCGCGCTTTCCTTGAGCGCAAACCCATCCATGTCCTTGATGCTCAGCTTGGACCGCGTCACCCTGGCCTAGCCTTACGAAATTGGGCGCGAACCATGCTCGCAGTGCCGTTGCTTCGCGAAGGGACTCCTCTTGGAGTCATCACGATCTGGCGTGACTTTGTCGAGGCGTTCACGGAGCGGCAAATCGGGTTGGTTCAGACCTTTGCCGATCAAGCCGTCATCGCCATCGAGAACGTCCGGCTATTCCAAGAACTGAAAGAATCATTGGAGCAGCAAACGGCCACGAGTGAAATTCTGGGGGTGATCGCCAGCTCGCCGACGGATATCCAGCCGGTGCTGGAGACTGTTGCTAAAAATGCTGCTCGGCTTTGTGAAGCAACGGATAGTCAAATCCGTCTCATAGAGGGCGACGGCAACCGACTGGTTGCTTCCTTCGGAACTGCGCCTGCCCCAGAGTTTGGTCACATTAGCCACAAAACCCCAACGAGTAGAGCGATTCTTAACCGGCAGACTGTCCATGTTCATGATCTCGCGGAAGCGGCAAAGTCGGAATATCCCGACAGTCAGGCGCTGATCGTTCGAACTGGAACACGGACATTTCTAAGTACGCCCATGCTACGACAGGGCGTCCCTGTCGGCACCATCAACATCCGGCGCACAGAGGTGCGGCCCTTTTCCGGGCGCCAGATCAAACTACTTGAGACGTTTGCTGCGCAGGCCGTGATCGCCATCGAGAACGTCCGGCTATTTAAAGAATTACAGGAACGCAATCGAGATCTCATAGAGGCCCTGGAACAGCAGACCGCGACAAGCGAAATATTGAGTGTAATCGCCAGCTCGCCGACGAATATCCAGCCGGTGTTGGACGTGGTTGCTCAAAATGCCGCACGCTTGTGTGACGCTTTAGATGCCGCGATTTATCGAATCGATGGCGAACGCATCCAGCCGGTTGCACATTGCGGACCAGTACCCATCGGTCAGGCGCATCGGCCGTTAGCTCGCACCCTACCGACCGGTCGAGCCATCTTGGATCGTGCAACAGTTCATATTCATGATCTCGTGGCAGTACAAGATACCGAGTTTCCAGATGTTAAGCCCTTGCAACCGGCGCTTCCCGCTCGTACATGCGTGGCCACGCCTCTGCTCCGTGAAGGTGCTGCGATCGGAGTTATCTTTATTCGGCGCACGGAAGTGCGCCCTTTCACCGACAAGCAAATCAAGCTGCTTGAGACCTTTGCGTCTCAAGCAGCTATCGCCATTGAGAACGTCCGGTTGTTCCAGGAACTGGAAGCGCGGACGCGCGAACTCGCGCGCTCCGTCGGCGAGTTAAGAGCGTTGGGCGAAGTCGGACAGGCGGTTAGCTCTACCCTCGATCTGCAGAACGTGCTCAGCACGATTGTGCGCCATGCGGTTGAGCTTTCGCAGACGGACGGCGGCGTCGTTTACGAATACGAAGAGGCGACGGAAGAATTCCATCTCAGGGCGAGCCATCTCATGGAAGCCGAGATCGTGGAGGCGCTTAAAGCCGCACCGGTACGCCCGGGGCAAGGCGCTACAGGAAGAGCGGCGACGCTGCGCGTGCCGGTGCAGCTCGCCGACATTCTAAAGGAGCAGGAGTTTACCGGCACCAGGGTGCGGCCGATGTTTGCGCGGCTCGGCTATCGATCTGTTCTGGCGGTTCCACTGTTGCGCGAAGAGCGAGTCCTGGGCGCGTTGACGGTGTGGCGAAAGCAAGCCGGCGACTTCTCGCCGGAGATCGTGAATCTACTGCAAACCTTCGCGACGCAATCGGCTCTGGCGATTCAGAACGCCCGACTGTTTCGGGAAATCGAAGACAAGAGCCGCCAGATCGAGGCCGCGAACCGGCATAAATCGGAATTTCTCGCCAACATGTCGCACGAGCTGCGGACTCCCTTGACCGCGATCATTGGCTTTTCCGAGGTCCTTTCCGACAAAATATTCGGCGAGCTGAACGACAAACAAGATGAGTATATGGGCGACATCGTCTCCTCCGGACGCCACCTGCTGTCGCTGATCAATGACATCCTCGATCTTTCGAAAGTCGAGGCTGGGCGGATGGAGCTCGATGTAACCAGGTTCGATTTGCCGACGGCGATCGAGAATGCGCTGATCCTCATACGGGAGCGCGCCACGCGACACGGCATCAAGCTCGAGCATCACATCGACGAGCGGTTGGGTGAAATCGTCGGAGATGAAAGAAAGTTCAAGCAGATCCTCCTCAATCTTCTATCGAATGCCGTCAAGTTTACCCCCGAAGGCGGATCGATTGGCGTCAGCGCCGCGGTCATCGAGGAAGCTGTGGAGGTGGCGGTGCGCGACACCGGCATCGGCATCGCCGCGGAGAATCATCAGACCATTTTTGAAGAGTTTCGCCAGGTGGGCACCGACGCCTCCAAAAAGCGGGAGGGTACCGGTCTCGGGCTAACGCTTAGCAAGAAATTCGTCGAGCTCCATGGCGGGAGTATTCGGGTCGAAAGCGCAGTCGGCAAAGGCAGCACTTTCACATTCACGCTGCCGTTACAGCGCTAGGGTATCGGCACGAAGGGCACGAAGGTAGGAAAGAGAGTGATTTGATGAACTATCAAATGTTGTCCTCGGTCGAGCAATTGAAGTGCATAAAGAGCCTGAGCCTGGATTGTCAGAAGATTTGTTCTGTAAACCTTCGTGACCTTCGTGATGAATACTTTTGAAGTTCGGATGCACACGGTTGCGGCTCTTGAAAAGGAATCTCAGTGGCTGGCGAACTGATATTGATTATCGAGGACAATGAGAAAAATCGGAAGCTCATCCGCGACCTGCTTCAGGCCAAAGGTTATCAGACGATTGAGAGCGAGGGAGCGGAAGAAGGGCTAAGACTCGCCGAAAAAAGACAGCCGGCGCTCATTCTTATGGATATACAGCTCGCCGGCATGGACGGGATCAGCGCGCTGAAGCAGCTCAAAGCTTCGGCCGCGACACAATCGATTCCGGTGATGGCGATCACGGCATCGGCGATGACTTACAACCGTGAATCGATGCTGGCCGAAGGATTCGACGGCTATCAGATCAAACCTTTCAACCTGAGCGAATTTCTTGCCGATATTGCGCGCCTGATCCCTCAGAGTCGCCGCCGCTAATCATTTCCATTCGTCAGAATTTTCCCAGGATCTAAACGCCCGACGTTGTCGCATCCTCGGACCTATGGTACAGAAATGGTTCCGCCTCAACTATTTTATTCGTGCAAGATAGGGAGCACGGCATGCAAGAAGAAGTCCTGCAACAGGTCGATCGCGATCGGCTCATCGAGATGGCGTGCAATCTCGCCAATATCGTCAGCATCACCGGGGACGAGGAAAATGTCGCGAAGTATCTCGGCAGCGAGTTCGAACGGCTCGGCATGAAAGTCGAGTACCAGTACGTTGAAGAGGGCCGGCCCAATGTGATCGGCACGCTCAAAGGCAGCGGCGGCGGCGCGACGCTGATGTTCAATGCCCATATGGACCACTTCGACGCACCTCAAGAGACGGTGGTCGAGGAAGACCGCATCTACGGCCGCGGCCTGGTCAACATGAAAGCCGCCTTTCCTTGCTACATCGAAGCAGTGGCGGCGGTGCGGCGGGCCGGCGTCCAACTCAAGGGCGATTTGATCATTTCCGGCGTCGTCGGCGAAATCGAGAAGGCGCAGATCGGCCGCTTTCAGGGCAAAGAGTATCGCGGCGCAGGCGTCGGCGCGCGTTATCTGATGGACCACGGGGTGATGGCCGATATGTGCATCATCGGCGAACCGACCGGTCTGCAACTTCAGATCGGCAACGCCGGACTGCTCTGGGCGCGAGTGAGCGTGGACGGGAAAGCGACCAAGTTCGTGCTGGCCGCCTGCAAGGTCGCGCAGGCGATTCAGGATTGGGAGAAAGAATACCAGCGCAAGAACCCGCACAGGTTCATGCTGCCGACGGTGCAAATCGGCGCGATCGAAGGCGGCAACCCGTTCAAGCCGGGTACCCGGCCGACCACCGATATCTTCGTCATCGTGAAGATGCTTCCCGGCGCCGTGCCGTTGGCGATTAAACGCGAAATCGAGGCGGTCTGCGAACGAGTACGAAAGCGCGAGAGCGATATTTTGGATATCCGCGTCGAACTTTATCTGACGACGCCGGGCTATGAGATTTCCAAGAGCGAACCGTTGGTCAAGATCATGGAAAATGCGCACAAGACGGTCTTCAAATCGCCGGTGCCTTACGCTCAACCGATCCGCTACGGCATCACCAGCGACGGCTCGCGAATTGCGCAATACGGCGTGCCGGCGATCACTTACGGCCCGGGCTTCGGCACTCATCTGGTCGACCCCACGGAAACTAAGGCCGGCGCAGAATGGGATTCGCCCACCGGCGTGCGCCGCGGCGTCGGCATCACCAACATGGTGAACTGCACGAAAGTATACGCCATGGCGGCGCTGGATATTTGTAATCGCAAGCGGGAACAACGATAGAAAATTGAAAATGGAAAATTGAAAATGGCCGGACCGGGATCCTTTTAATGGCGGAGTCGTCTCCTGGGGAAGCTTGATGAAGCTCAAGTTTGCGCATTATCGCAATCGCTTTTGCATGTTTCGCACCTACTATGCTCTGGGCATCGGCAAGGTTAGGGCCGACGGCATCGACTTGGAGGTCATCGAATTGCCGGACCCGCCGAGCAAGGACCAAGAGGAGGCGCTGATTCGCGGCGATGTGCAGGCGGCGAATCTTTATCTGCTCAATTTTCTCCGGCGCAAGCTCGACGGCGCTCCGATCGTGGGTCTCGCCACCGAATGGAAGTCGACGCTCAAGGGGAACGGCGTCTTCGTGCGCGCGGATGGGCCGGTCAAAGCGCCGAAGGATCTGGAAGGCAGGCTGATCGCGACGCACCAGGGGCTGCACGCTATTCACAAATACTTGCTGAGCCGCGCCTATGGGGTCGATGACCGGACGCTCCGTTGGGCGGGACACCGGCAGGAAAACCTGTTGAGCGTGCTGCAGCGAGGCGAAGCCGACGCCGTCGTGCTGCTCGATCACTTTTTCTTCCGCGGCGAGGTCGCGCCCGGGGTCCGTTGTCTTTATACGGACGGCCAGGCCTGGCAAAAGCTCACCGGGTTTGATGAAATGATCAAGCATATGGTCGCGGCGCGCGAAGATTTGCTGCGCGATCATCCTGGAATCCAAGAGGTCTTGCTCAAGGCGTTCCGCGAATCGTTCGCGTATAGCGAAGCGCATCTCGACGAAATCGCGGATGACTTTTTGTCGCGCTACCCCGGCGATCGAGAGGCGTTGCTGGCTTCGGCGCGCTACCCGCGCATCGAGTTTACGTTCAGCGAAAAAGAAGCAAGGCTTGCTCAGGCCGAGATGCAGCTTTTTTACGAGGTCGGTCAGATTCCGCGCATCGCGCCGATCGCATCGATGTTCGCTTAATCATGATCAGCGCGATCGAATAGAAAATCTCGGCATGTTTCTGGCAAAGACACCAAGGCGCAAAGGGAAATCATAACTTCGTGGCGCCGAGATACTATCCCTGCCTGGTGCATGATCCACGCAAACGTTCGGCCAGCCTGGGTCGTGTGATCGGTCGGTGCGCCGGCGCCCTTTGTTCTCTGATGCTCGTTTCTTGCTCCGCAGTGACAACCCGCGACGAGGCGGCGCGGCTTCGGCAAAACGCGAACCTCATCGAGGAGGTAAAAAGCTTCGGCAAAACGCTCGGCATCGAGCCCACGGCGGCGTTGCGCCGCGCGGCCGGGGAAGCGCCGCCGTTATCGATGCTCTGGTTGTGGATGCAGCGCGAAGGGACGCTCGCGCTCAGCGCGCCCATCGACATCCGGCTGGCGATCGGTTTCCATTTCGAACGCGAGGGGCCGAGACTGGAGCAGCTTTATCGTGTCGACGGTTACAGCGCGTATTATCGGCAGGGCACGGAGTTCGCCGACCCGCGCGCCGTGGCAACCCTCGGCTTTGCCGAAGAGCCGATCGTTCGCCGCGTGAAAGTCATCCTCCATGAAGACCTGCACGGCGACGTCAATTTCGCCTTGCCCTGGGAGATCGAGGAGGCGCTCGTCACGCCGCTCGGTTCCCTCGCCGCGATCGAATACTTTCGCCACAAGGGGGACGAAAGGAACCTCGCCAACGCGCGCAGGTCCCTTTTGGACGAGCGCACGCTGGCGCGCGAATTAACGGCTTTCGCGGCGGAAGCGGAGAAAATTTTTGCCCGCGAGCCGGTCGATCAGGCGAAGCAGAGGATTTTGGATTTGCTGCCGAACTTTCCCGTCTATCGGGAGCGGTTCGAGCGCCAGACACGCAACCAACACGCAGCGACCGTCGTCGAAGCCAAACTGAGTCACGATCTCGCTTATTACCGCTACTTCGATGAAGTGCTCCAATTGGCGGAACGAGCCCCGAGTCTCGGGCGGCTGATCGACGATCTCAAGCACCTGCCGCAAAACGCCACGGCGACGGCGACAACGAATTTCTTGAGCGGCTTGCAGTCCAAATACCGCACCTCTAGTCCGTAGCCGGTGACAGGCAGGATCCGATCCCCAACACCTTCCTTTCGCAGGAGACGCGGCATCATTTTTATGATCGGCACGGGTGATCAAAAGCAGCAAGCGCTCAGCCTGGGCGCGCTTTATCTGAGCACGCTTTTATCCGGCGGCTGGGCCATGATCATTCCTGTCATCCCGGTGCTGGCGCGGGAATTCGGCGTCTCGGCGGGTGGCGCGGCGCAAATCATCACGGCTTTCGCCTTCGGCAAGATGGCCGGCACCGCGATCGGGGGCGTGCTGCTCGACCGCAAAGGCACTCGCATCGGCTTGATCGGCGCCTCGGCGGTTGCGACGATCGCGTCTTTGGCCGCGGTGTGGTCGCCATGGTTCTCAATGCTCATCGGCATCGGCTTTGTTCTTGGCGCCACGGATACATTGGGAGCGGTGGCGCGTGAGATTGCCGCCATCGATCAAACGCCCAGCCATCAACGCGGCCGCCTCATCAGCAGTCTTCACGGCACGCATACCATCGGCATGGCCTTCTGCCCATTTCTCGGCGGCTGGTTGACCGAGCTTTTCAGTTACAAGGCCGCCTTTGCCGGTTATGCCGCCGTCAGCGCGGTTTCCATTTGCCTTGGCCTGGTCGTTGCGGATGCGCCGGGCGCGGCGCATGCTCAGCCGGCGCAGATCTCGGGAAAGCGGCGCTGGGGCTTCGCCGCGATGATGCAAAGACTCGCCGGTTTCCGGCAGCTCTACCGGGAAATTCGTCCGGAGTTGAGAGGAACGTATGGCGCCATCGTCTTGGCGACGATGGTCAATCAATCACAGCGGATCATCATCCAGAGCATGCTGCCGCTTTATGCCGTGCGTTACTTGGAGCTTTCACCGAGCCAAATCGGCACGCTGTTCACGGTTTCGGGCGTGGTGGTGTTTGCCATGATGATCCCCGCGGGCTTCGTCATGGATCGGGTCGGCCGAAAATGGTGTACGGTGCCGAGCACCGGCATTCCGGCGTTGACGTTCTTGTTGATCCCGCAGACGAGCAATTTCTACCAGCTGGCGCTGTTGATCGGGCTCTCGGGAGTCGCCCAGGGGCTGTCGCTGGGCTCCTTGGCCACCGCCACTTATGACGTCGTACCGGCGCACGCGCGCGGGCGCCTGCAAGCGCTCAGGCGGACCCTGGCGGAGTTGGGCAGCGGGATGGCGCCGCTGATCGGCGGGTACCTGGCGAACAGTTTCAATCCGGGCGTGCCGTTTCTGGTATACGCGCCGCTGTTGTTGCTGTCTGCCAGTTTGCTTCTGTTCGGCGCCAAGGAGACGCTGCAAAAATGACCCGCCTCGGTTTGTTTCGCCAGTTGATTTTGGATATTCGTATCTCGGCGCACCCAACATCGCGCCGTCAATCGGAAGGACAAGGATATGACTACATTTCTTTCTGATCATCGATTCGGTGGCAGATTTTTTCGCCCGATCGCCGGCGCACGTGCAGCGTCGGCGGCGATTCTTTTTGTGGTGCTTTCGGCGTTCCTCGATGTCGCGGCTGCGGCGCAGAGTTTCAACTGGAAGGCGGATTGGGATGCCACCGTGCGCGCCGCCGAAAAGGAAGGTCAGCTGGTGATTTACGGTCCGCGCGGGCAGGATCAGGAGATTCTTTATAGCCAGGTGTTTGTTAAAGCGTTTCCGAAAATTCGCGTGCAATATACGCCGGGACGGTTGAGCCAGCAGATTTCCCGCCTGATGGCGGAACAACGGGCCGGCGTGCGCCAGGTGGACTTGCTTCTGGGCGGCACCGACGTGTTGCTCGGCACCTTTAAGGACAAGGGACTGCTGCAGCCGATCCGGCCGCTGCTCGTGCTGCCGGAGGTTCTCGATCCGGCGGCCTGGTTCAAAGGCAAGCTCTTGTTCGCGGACAATGAAGAAAAGTACATCGCGCTCTATCGAGCGGTGCCTTATTCTTCGGCTTGCATCAACACCAACCTGGTCAAAGCCACCGAGCTGCAGAGCTACTGGGACATCGTTAATCCAAAATGGAAAGGGAAGATCGCGTCGCAGGATTTTTCCAGCGGCAGCGCGCGCAATCAGATGTACGTCATCTACGTGCGTGAAGACTTGGGCCAAAAGTATCTCAGACGGCTGGTCGGCGAAATGGACATTACGTTTTCACGCAACGTGGTCCAGCTCGGCGACTGGCTGGCTCAGGGCAAGTTCGCCATCGCTCTGGGCGGAGTCGATTGTCCGGACCTCGCCCTCAAGGGGTTGCCGGTCAAGCCGATTTTTCTCGAAGGTCTAGCCGCCGTGGGCGCCGGCAACGATCCGGCTTCGATGCTGGCGAGCGCGCCGCACCCCAGCGCGGCCAAAGTATTTCTCAACTGGATCTTGAGCCGAGAAGGCCAGATGGCATTTCAGAAACTCACCAAGGAAAACTCGCTCCGGATCGATATTCCTAAGGATGGGATCGTCGATCCGGATTTGCGGCTCGACCCCAAGCGCGAGTATCTCTTCACCGGCCTGGAAGAGCACAAGAAAAAAATCAACGAGTTCGAACCCTGGCTCGAATCCCTGGTGCCGAAGAAGTAACGTCGAATCATTATCCGCAAAGAACGCAAAGAGCGCATAGGGCATACGGATCATGACAGAACGAGAAATCAACGCATTATGTGATCAAGTCAGGCAAACCGCGTACGATATTCATTTGTATCTCGGACATGGTCACCTCGAAAAAGTCTATGAGAATGCGCTTTCGCATCGCTTGCTCAAGCAAGGTATCGAAGTTAAACAGCAACACCCGCTCCGAGTGTTTGATGAAGATGGTACGATTCTCGGCGAATACTTCGCGGACTTATACGTGAAGGGTGCTCTCGTGGTCGAGTTAAAGACCGCAAAAGCGTTGGCGCTGGAACATGAGAGTCAGATCCTTGCTTATCTGAAATCGGCTAAAGTCGGCCACGGATTATTGATCAATTTTGGCTCTCCAAAATTTCAAATTCGAAAATTTGCTTGGTCCAAGAACACGCAAGTCAGCCCAGGAAACTCTACAAATCTGGTGCGCTCATTGAGATAGTCTCCGGACAGTTTCCAGTTCCGGTTTTGCGTTCTCTGCGTTCTTTGCGGTGAAATCGCCCTACTCGAAGTTGTACAGGCGCGCGCAGTTGGCCCAGAGCCATTTGCGTTTGGTCTGTGCGCTGAAGGGGAGTTTCAGGAACGAATCGATGGCGTGGGGGTACTTGACGTCCAGGTGCGGGTAGTCGGTGGAAAAAACCATATTGTCTTCGAGGCCGTATTCGGGGATGTGCCTGGCCGTGATCTCGTCGCATTCGACCGCGCCATAGCAGTTGCGCCGAAAGTATTCCAGCGGCGTGAGTTTGAGATCGGGATATTCCGCGACGCCGGTGGTTTCGGCGTACTCGCCCATGCGCCAGAGCAGCCACGGCACCCAGGAACAGTTGCCTTCGAGGAACGCCACTTTGATTTTGGGGAACCGCTCCATGACGCCGCCGAAGATCATATCGCCGCATGCCAGCATGTTGGCCAAGGGAAAGCCGAAGGTGTTGAACATCGAAAAGGTCGAACAGATGTGAAAGAAAGCGGGTTGCGGCAGATAAACCCGCCCGGCTTCGTGAAAACCAACCGGCAGATGGAGCTTTTCGCACTCGGCCCAAAGCGGATCGTAATAGGGATCGCTCCATTTTTTGTTGTTGACGTGGTTGGGCCGCAAGAAGATGCCGCGAAAATGATAATCCCGCGCGGTACGCCGAATTTCTTCAATCGCGCCGCTGATGTCGTGCGGCGCCACCATGGCGACGCCGAACATACGCTGGGGATCGGTCTGAACGAAATCGTAAAGCCAATCGTTGTAGGCGCGCGCGATGGCGCTGGCAAAATCAGGGTCGAGGCCGTCAATGCCGAGCACCGTGAGGGCCCGCGTGGGAAATAGCACGGCGATATCGAGACCTTCTTTGTCCATCGCTTGGAGCTGCGAGGTGCCGTCGAAATTGCGCGCGCCGGCCTCGCCGTATTTTTCCTGGAAAAAATCCTGGCGATATTTTGCCAACGCCGGATTTTCGGGATTGCGCGGTATCGGCAGTATTTTCCCTTCGACTTCGATGCCAAGATCGCGAAACGAGCGGTTCAAGCCCTTGGGCGCGCGGGCGAGATATTTCTTATCGATGTAGCGCTGCCACAGGTCGGCGGGCTCGAACACATGCATGTCGGAATCCATTGCCTTGAAACCTTGCTTGGCCATTCTGCTTCTCCTTGTCTTCGCAGTCCCCCCGCCCTTGCCCGCAGGCGGCAAAGGGGAGAGGTTTTCCCTCTGCCTCGCGGCGCGAAGGCATCCTAGGCGCCGCCGCTGCCCGGCCGACGATAAACAGCGCTATGCTTGTAGAATCCTGCGCATGAGTCGTTGCGCGGCAGAGTAGAAGACGAGTGGCGGGCGCGAGCCAGCGAACACGTTTCACTGCGGTCATGCAGGCCACCATCGCATAACACGCGCGCAGACTGCAATTGGCGCCGAGATCTATTCCAAGCCGCCCAAGATCGCTCTGCGCGCAAGCTCGATTCGGCGGCGAAGGCCGGCTGGACTCTCCCATGACCCTGGAGTATAAGCCTCAGTTAGGCCGTTGTGCACAATGCACGCCTCTCACTCTCGAGATCGCACGAACCGTCGCACTCGTTTCAGCGCGTTTGGCTCGCTGAGCGCTGACGGTCGAACCTGCAGGAGAATACCATGAAGCGATATCGCATCCGGATTTTGGCGCTCTTAACGGTTTTTGGCTTATCGAGCGGCGCTGGTTGGGCCAAAGACAAGCTCGCGATCGGCTATACGGCGATCACCGGCATCAAAGCCGGACTCTGGGTGGCCGAAGAGGCGCGGATCTTCGACAAGTACAATATCGATACCCATCTGATTCTGATCACGTCGGGTTCGAAAATGGTTCAGGCGATGCTCGGCGGCGACCTGCCGTTCGCTGCTGCCGCAGGCAATGCCGCCGTCGATGCTAATCTCGCCGGCTCGGACATCGTCATGGTCGGCGCCTTGGCGAAAGTGCCGGCGTTTTACATCATGGCGTTGCCGGAGATTAAATCGATCGAAGATTTGCGCGGCAAAACAGTCGGGATCACGCGCTTCGGCTCGTCAACGGATTTCACCATGCGCTATTTGCTGCGCAAGCACGGCCTCAATCCCGACCGCGATGTGACCATGATTCAGGCCGGCGATCTGTTCGCCGCGGCGACCATGCTGAAGACCAAAGCCATCGTTGCCGCGCCGTTTTCCAGCCCGGCCAATCTGCGCGCCGAAGAGGCCGGGGCGCGCACGCTGATGAACATGGGCGCCGCCGGGGTTTATTTCCCGCACGACGCATGGATGGCGCGGCGATCCTACCTGAGCGCCAATGAGGACCTAGTGCGGCGCTTCATGAAGGCTTACTCCGAAGGCGTGCATCGTCTGTTTACCGATCCGGCGCTCGCCAAACGCGCGGTGCAGAAGTTTGCCCGCAGCAGCGATGCCAAAACCGTCAACGCGGTTTACCAATACGCCGTCGATTACGTCGAAAAAATTCCCTACAACACACGCGAGGGCGTCATCGAAGTGTTGAATCAAGCCGCGCTGCGCACACCCAAGGCGAAGGAAGCGCGCCCGGAAAATTTTTACGACGATCGCTTCGTTAAAGAGCTGGAAGCGCAGGGGTTCTACAAGCAGCTGTGGAAGTAATTCCTGCCATGTTCTCAACGACGGAGGGTTGGCCCATGAGAAGAGTTGCAGTTGCTTTGCTTGTCAGTTTGTTAGTCGCCGTAGCATGGCGCCCGGCGGGAGCTGCGGAGAAGCGCATCTCGATCGGCGTCACCGAGACGATGGATACGTTCAATCCCTATGCCGACAGCGTCTCGTTGATGTACAGCGTGTGGTGCCAGGTTCTGGGCTGTCTGGGAACGTACGATTTCGACAAAGGCCAGCATGTCGGACTGGTATTGGAGCGCTGGGAAGTCAAAGACCCGAACAATTGGCTTTTTCATGTGCGAAAGGGGCTCAAGTTTCATAACGGCACGCCGGTGACCGCCCATGACATCGTCCATTCCCTGGGGCGCACGCGCAAAGACCCGTACAGCAAACAAACGCAGAACGTCGCCGCGGTGGCGGGTGAAAAGGCGCTGAACGATTACACGGTGCAGGTGACGACGAAAATTCCGACGGCGCCGCTGCTCGACTATCTGTTCGACCGGATTATCGTTACCAGCAAGGAGCTGTACGACAAGTACGGCGCGGAGATCGCCGACCGGCAATACCCCTTCGGGGCCGGGCCGTACAAGTTTCGCGAATTGATTCCTGGGCAGCGTCTGGTGATCGGCAAAGACAGGTCCCACCCGATGTGGAAGCAGTATCCGCAGGCGCCTGACGAGATCGTTTTCCGCATCATGCGCGAGCCGGAGCAGCGCGTCACGGCGCTTTTGAACAATGAGATTCAGATCGCCCAGTTTGTGCCGCCCCATCTGCGCGAGAGGGTCGAGCGCAGCGCGAACCACAAAGTCCAGAAGTTCCATACCGCCGAAATCATGTTCTTGGCGATGCAACCGAAGGTGAAGCCTTGGGACAACAAGCTCGTGCGCCAGGCGGTGGCGTACGCCATCGATCGCGATACGATCATCAAGACGCTCCTGCGCGGCGAGGCGTCGCGCCTGGATGGGCCGATCGGCGAAGGCCAATACGGGTATGATCCGAAGCTGCAGCCGAAGTATTCTTACAATCCGGAGAAGGCGCGCGAGCTCTTAAAGCAAGCCGGTTATCCGAACGGCGTCGATGTGGAATTGCAAACGCCGGTCGGCCGCTACACGCTGGACAAACAGGTTACCGAGGCGATGATCCCGATGCTCAATGCGGTTGGCTTTCGCGCCAAGCTGCTGACGCCGGACTGGGCGACATTGTGGGCCAACGTTCAACTCGGGAAAGTGCCGTTCTACTATATGGGCCGGGGCGGCGTGGTCGATCCGAGCGCGGCGCTAGCGCAATATTTCGAAACCGGCGGTTCGCCGCGAATCGGTTTTTCGAACCCCAAAGTCGATGAACTGCTTAAGGCCGAACGGCAGACCTTCGATCCGGCCAAACGCAAGAAAATTCTCGGCGAGGCGATGAGCCTGATCACGGAGGAAGCGCCGGCGCATTTCCTGTGGCGCCACCAGTTGCTCTTCGGGTTGGCAAAGAACGTCGATTATCGGCCGCTACCGAGCGAGCGCATCTTCGGCTGGAATATGAAGATAAAATAAGTGTCAGCGCCTGACGGTTGAGCGGCGGCGATTTTATAGGAGTCACTTTAATGGCGAAGCAAAGAGTCGGGTACGCGCTGGGCTATGGCAAGTTTACCAACGTCCGAGAGATGGCCGAGGTCATGAAACAGGCCGAAGAGCGCGGCTTCGAGATGGCCTTTTTCTCAGAGACCATCGAGCTCATGCGCGACTCGGTGAGCTCGCTGGCGGCGATCAGCCTGGCGACCGAAAAAATGATCATGGGAACGACGCAAATCGTACGGCTGCGCGGACCGGTGGTGATGGCCCAATCGCTCGCGACGCTGGATGAATTATCCGGCGGGCGGATCACCGCGGCGCCCGGCTCCTGCACCAAGAGTCATGCGCGGGTGCACGCGCTGCCGCAGGACGTCGGCGCTACGCCCACCGAGGTGCTGCGCGAATATATCGAATCGATGCGCCTGCTGTTCAGCGGTGAAAAGGTCTCCTATCACGGAAAATTCGTCAATTTCGACAACGTCGGTTTGGGCTGGAAGCCGATCCGCAGCCATATTCCTTTTTACGTGCCGGCGACGGCGACGGTCGGTTTGAAGTTGGCCGGGGCGATCGGCGACGGCGTGATCCTCAACGCGGTGTGCTCGCCGGAATATACCGTGAACGCGCTCCGCATCATCAAAGAATCGGCAGAACAAGCGGGCCGCGATTTCAGCAAGTTCTTCGTTGCGCAGATCATCAACTGCTCCATCGAAGACGATCACAAGAAAGCGCTCGACGCGGTGCGCTGGGAGGTGGCGACCAAGCTCGACCCGGTGCAGATTTCCTTCATCGCGGCGCCCAAGATGAAAGTGGGCGAGCCGTACATCCGCAGAGAAGACATTCCGCGGTTCGAAAAAGCCCACGCCGAAGGCGGCATGGAAGGACTCATCAAGGCGATTCCGGATTCTTACGTCGAAGGCATGACGGCCAGCGGCACGCCGGACGAGGTCAAAAAGCGCGTGCAGCAATACCGCGACGCCGGCGTAGAGGTGCCGCTGCTCCGCCCGGCGGCGGCGCACCAGACCCAGCGCCTGCTGGATTTGTTTGCGCAGTAAAAGGCTGTCTAGCGTTTTGCGTCGCGGGTCTAGCGTTTGAGCCAGAGAAAAACCTGGATTCCGACGCTAGACTCTAGACGCCAGACTCTAAACGTTTAAATCCATGTACCGCGTTGGCATCGACATCGGCGGAACTTTTACCGACATGCTGTTGGTCGGCGAAGATGGCGCCGCCGTCATTGGCAAGACGCTCACCACGCCGGGCGATCCGAGTCTTGCGGTTGAGAATGCGCTCCGGCCGGCACTGGCCGACGGGTCGGTCAAATCCGGGGCGCGCGGCACGTTGATCCACGGCACAACGCTCGTGACCAACGCGCTGATCGAGCGCAAAGGGGCGCCGACGGCGCTGCTTACGACGGCGGGATTCCGCGACGCCGTGGAGATCGGCCGCGAGCACCGCTACGAACTTTACGATCTTAATTTGGAACTGCCGAAACCGCTGGTGCCGCGCCATCTCCGTTTCGACGTGCCCGAGCGCATCGCCGCGGACGGCAGCGTGCTTCAGCCCCTTGACGAGCCCTTCGTCCGCCGGCTTGTCGGCGAGTTGGGCGAGAAGGGGATCAAGGCGATCGGCGTTTGTTACCTCAACAGCTTTCGCAATCCCGCCCACGAGAGGAGGACCGCCGACATCATCGCCGAGGTCGCGCCGCAGATTCGCGTCTCGCTCAGTTCGGAAGTCGTGGCGGAGATTCGCGAGTTCCAACGCACCAGCACGACTCTGGCAAACGTTTATGTGCAGGAGCGCGTGTCCGACTACCTCGGGCAATTGCAAGCGCGCCTCGACCGGATCGGCTTCCGCGGGGCTTTTTTCGTCATGCTATCGAGCGGCGGCATCGCTACGCGCGAGACCGCCGCGCGTTTCCCGGTTCGCTTGCTCGAGTCGGGTCCCGCCGCCGGCGCGATCGCCGCAGCCGAAGCGGGCCTACGCGCCGGCCATCGCGATTTGCTCTCCTTCGACATGGGCGGGACCACCGCGAAATTGTGTGTCATTGACGACGGCCAGCCGATCAAGACTCATGAATTCGAGGTCGACCGCGTCTATCGTTTTCGCAAAGGGAGCGGGCTCCCGGTCAGGATTCCCGTGATCGACATGATCGAGATCGGCGCCGGCGGCGGCAGCATAGCTCGGGTCGATTCACTCGGCTTGCTCAAAGTCGGTCCGGACAGCGCGGGGGCGGATCCCGGGCCGGTTTGTTACGGCCAGGGCGGGACGGAGCCCACGGTCACCGACGCCGATCTCATGCTCGGCTATCTCGACGCCGATTATTTTCTCGGCGGCCAGATGACGCTTGATCTAAATGGCACGAAGCGGGCGTTGGAGCGTTTGGGCAAGGGGCTCAGAATGAGCGCCGAGCAAGTCGCCTGGGGCATTCATCAGATCGTCAATGAAAACATGGCCAACGCGGCGCGCGCCCATCTAGGCGAGCGCGGCAAGGATCCGCGGCGCATACCGATGTACGCCTTCGGCGGCGCGGGACCGGTGCATGGCTACCGGGTGGCGGAGATTCTCCGGCTGCCGGCCGTGATTTCTCCTTTCGGGGCCGGCGTCGGCTCGACCTTCGGTTTGCTCGCCGCGCCGCTGGCATTCGACTTCGTCCGGAGCGCCTACAGCCGGCTCGATCAGCTCGACTGGCAGTTCGCCAATAGTTTGCTCGACGAGATGGCGGCCGAGGGACGAAAGGTGCTGCAGGATTCCGGCTTGGATCGAAGGGAGATCACCTATCAGCGCGCGGCCGACATGCGCTACATCGGCCAGGGCCATGAGGTTTCCGTACGGCTCCCGGACGGCATGCTCGGGCCGGGCGATTTGCCGCGCATTGTCGCCGAATTCGAACGCACGTATGAAGCGCTGTACGGACGCAAAGGGCCCGATGTCGCTCTCGAAGTGATCAATTGGCGCGTGATCGCGAGCGGGCCGCGGCCGAATATGGATTTCAAACTGCCGCGCCAGGAATCATCCTCGTCGCGAGAGTCGCGCAAGGGAACGCGCCCAGCGTACTTTCCGGAACGGGGCGGTTACATTCCCACCCCGGTCTACGACCGCTATGCGTTGCGGCCGGGGACGAGTTTTACCGGACCGGCCATCGTCGAAGAACGGGAATCGACCTTGATCATCGGTCCGAGCGCGCAGGCCCGCGTCGATGAGCGGCTGAACGTCATCGTGAAGGTGGCCGATGGCAAATAATCGAGCAACTGACGCCCTCGATCCGGTGGCGTTGGAAGTCATTTGGAACCGCTTCCTGTCGGTGGCGAACGAGCAGCAGGACGCGCTCATTCGCACCGCTTTCAGCACGATCGTGCGGGAGAGCCAGGACCTCGCCTGCGGCCTGTTCGATACCCGAGGAAGAATGATCGCCCAGTCGATCAGCGGCACCCCTGGCCACATCAATGCCATGGCGACTTCGATGAAGCATTTCCTCGCCGCCTTCCCGCCGGGAAAACTTGCGCCCGGGGACGTACTGATCACCAACGATCCCTGGCAGACTGCCGGTCAAATTAACGACATCACAATCACCACGCCGATCTTCCGGCGCGGCACGCTCGTGGCGCTGTTCGCCAATACCTGCCACAGCGCCGATATCGGCGGGCGGATTCTTTCCGCGGAAGCGCGCGAAGTTTACGAAGAGGGGCTGCGCATTCCGATCATGAAACTGTTCGACCGCGGCGAACCTAATCAGATTCTGATGCAGATCGTGCGCGCCAACGTGCGCCAGCCCGATGAAGTCATCGGCGACTTTTACGCCCAGACGGCGTGCAATGAAACCGGCGGACGGGCGCTGCTCGAAATGATGGATGAGTTCCAGCTTGAATCCATCGACGGCGTCGCCGAGGAGATCATCCGGCGCTCGGAAGCGGCCGTCCGGGCGGAAATCGCCAAGCTGCCGAGCGGCGAGTGGTCGAACGAGACCTGGAGCGATGGATTCGAGGAGCCGATCGTGATCCGCTGCCGAGTCCAGATCGCGGGCGACGAAATCTTCATCGACTTTGCCGGCTCCTCGCCGCAGAGCACGCGCGGCATCAACGTCGTGCTGAACTACACTCACGCGTATGCCAGTTTCGCCATCAAAGCGGCGATCTGCCCGGACATACCGCACAACGAAGGGAGCTTCAGGCCGGTGCACGTGAGCGCGCCTGCGGGCAGCATCCTCAATGCCTTGGACCCGGCACCGGTGGCGAGCCGACAGGTGATCGGCCATTTCATTCCGAGCGCAATCTTTTCGGCTTTATCGGGCGCGCTCCCCGGACGCCTGATGGCGCCGGGCGCCGATCCGATCTGGCTAAGCGTGTGGCGCGGCCAGAACCCGTCGTTTACCCTGACCGTATTTCAAGTGGGCGGCACCGGCGCGCGCCCGTCGAAGGACGGCCTCAACGCCGTCGGTTTCCCGAGCGGCGTTGCCGGCGTGCCGGCCGAGGTGATCGAAAGCCTCTCGCCGGTGGTGCTCAGGCGGCGCGAGCTGCGCGCCGACTCCGGCGGGCCCGGCGCCTGGCGCGGGGGGCTCGGCCAGCTGACCGAATTTGCCCGCCGAGGTAGCGGCAAGTGGAGCGTCAGCTCGATTGCCGATCGCACCGCCTATCCGGCCCCCGGTTTGTTGGGCGGCCGAGCCGGCGCGCCCGGTGAAGTTCGCATGGAGGACGGCGAAAAAATTCACGCCAAAGCGTTGCGTGACTTGAGCGAAAAGGACGTCGTCCACGTCAACCTTCCCGGCGGCGGCGGCTACGGCGATCCGTTTGGGCGCGATCCCGAAAGGGTGCTCTGGGACGTAATCGAAGGCTATGTGACTCCGGAGGAGGCGGAAAAAAACTACGGCGTCTCGGTCGCATACCGCGGCGACCCGAAGGCGCTGGTCAAGCTACCTCAAGACTGGTTTGTTGACTCGGCGCGTACTGTGGAGTTGCGTAGGGGAAAATAATTCCAGATTACAGATTCCAAATTCCAGATTGCCTCCGGATAATTGGAATCTGTAATTTTGAATTTGAAATTGGAGCGAAGCGACAGGGGAGAATAATTCCAGATTACAGATTCCAAATTCCAGATTGCCTCCGGATAATTTGGAATCTGTAATTTTGAATTTGAAATTGGAGCGAAGCGACAGGGGAAAATGATTCCAGATTACAGATTCCAAATTCCAGATTGCCTCCGGATAATTGGAATCTGTAATTTTGAATTTGAAA
>Ga0073934_10000888_pt1 | contig 78342 bp, 70 predicted proteins | sample LarsenN4metaG_FD_76834 | JGI IMG/M metagenome (GOLD analysis project Ga0073934, IMG submission 76834) | Hot spring sediment bacterial and archeal communities from British Columbia, Canada, to study Microbial Dark Matter (Phase II) - Larsen... ...
CGTTCACCACGTTGGCCACGGCGGAATGGAAATCGGCGTCCGCGCAGACGATCGTCGGATTCTTGCCCCCCATCTCGAGCTGAATCCGCAGGCGGCGCTTGGACGCTTCCGCGTGCAACCAGTTGCCAACGTCGCAGGAACCGGTGAACGAAACGGCCTTCAGCGGCCGGGCGTTCACCAGCGCGCTGCCCAGCGCTCCGCCGGACCCGGCCACGTAGTTGACCACTCCCTTGGGGAACCCGGCCTCGTGGCAGGCTTCGACGATCCGCCACGAACTGAGCGGCGCCGCCGACGCCGGCTTGAGCACCACCGTGTTGCCGCAGATCAGCGCCGGCGCGAGCTTCCAGGCCGGTATCGCGATCGGGAAGTTCCACGGCGTGACCAGCCCGCAGACCCCGACCGGCTTGCGCAGCGCGAACATGTGGACGCGATCGCGCTCGGACGGCACCAGCATGCCCGGCATCCGCGAACCTTCTCCGGCGAAATAGCGGAATATGTTGATCGCCCGCCGGACCTCGCCCTTCGCCTCCGGAAGGGTCTTGCCCTCCTCCCGCGTCATCTCCTCGCCCAGCTGGTCGAACTTCCTTTCGAGGATGTCTGCCGCCTTGTAGAGCAGATTGCCGCGGGCCGGAGCGTTCATGTTGGCCCAGCCCGGCAGGGCGGCTTGCGCCGCGTCGGCCGCCGCCGCGATGTCGGCCGGCGAGCCCTTCGTGAACAGCCCGACCAGTTCGTCCGTGTTGGCCGGGTTGCGGTTCTCGAAAGTGTCGCCCCCGACCCACTCTCCGTTGATGTAGTTCTGAAAAACAGGTGCGCTCATGACGTAACCCTCAATCATACCAGCCTCCGCGCGGCCTTCTCGCCGCTAGCGGAAGTTGCTGTACGGGCCCGTGCTGAGCCAGTCGGCGGCCGCCAGTCCGTCCTCATCCCAGACTACTTTTCCGTCGCGCACGGTCACAGCGCAGCGCAGCCGCGTGTCTCCCGTCAGCTTGCCGCGCCCGGAATCGAGATAGGCGAACCGCCCCCGCTCGAGCTGGATCACGGCGACATCCGCGGGGGCGCCCTCGGAAAGCGTTCCCAGTTCCGGCCGCCGGATCGCCCTGGCCGGATTCACCGTGGCCCGCTCCACCACCTGCTCGAGCGTCATTCCGATGTTCAGAAACTTCGACATCGTCACAATCAGGTTCGCCCGCGGCAGCATGATGCTGTTGCGGTGAAGATCGGTCGAAATCGTGTCGGGAAGAAATCCCTGCCGGACCGCCGGCGCCGCAATGCGGAACCAGAACGAGCCGGACCCGTGGCCCACGTCGAATAGCACCCCGCGCCGGCGCGCCTCGGCCATGTACGGCTGGAGCTTGTTGTCCTTGTCCAGAATCGGAATGAGGCGGCCGTAGACATGAGTGTGGATGTCGCCCGGGCGCATGCGCTTCAGGATGAGTTCCGGGTACTCCCGGCCCGGCTGCGGGTGGAAGTCGACCATGCAAACCCCGCCCGATTCCTCCGCCGCCTTCACGGCGTTGTCGACAGCCGTCCAGTCGGCGGGCCGGTAGTGCGCCGTCTTGATGCCCACCACAACGTCCTTGTGCTTGCGGGCGATGGCGGCCGCTTTGGCGGCGTCCATCTGCTTCGGGTCGTTCTCGACCGCCGGGCCGTACATGCCCGCCGCCACGATGTTGACGAATGCCAGCACGCGCGTCTTGGACTCGTCGATGATCTCCCGCCGGAACTTCTCGAAGTTGTCCGCGCCGGAGCTGCCGGCGTCGACCACGGTCGTCACGCCGGCGCGCAGAGCGTTATGGTCCGGGTTCACGTTGAGCGGCGCCCCGTGCGCGTCGACGTGCGTGTGGATGTCGATGAGGCCCGGCGTCACGTAGTAGCCGCCGGCTTCGATCAGCCGTCGCGCGTGCGCCGCCGGCAGGTCCGGCGCGACGCGGACGATCCGGTTTCTCACGATCGCCACGTCAGCGCGCCCGTTGCGCTTGTTGGCCGGATCAAGCACATGCCCGTTCTTGATGAGAATGTCGTAGATCTGCGCCCCGGCGGCGGACGAGCACAGCGCGGCGGCCAGCACGGCCCGCCCGGTCACGGAATCACCTCGTAGTCGCCGGCCGTGTTCCACTCCGGAAAGCCCCGTCCCTCGCTGTCCCAGACGAGCGTGCCCCCGCGCAGCGTCAGGACGTTCTCGAGCTTCCGCGTGCCCATCATCTTCTTTCCCCAGGCGTCTTTGAACGCGAACACGCCTTCGGTCTCGGCGAGCACCGCCACGTCGGCGACGCGCCCCTCGCCCAGGGTTCCGATCTCCGGGTACCGGCGGATCACCTGCGCCGGAACCATGGTCGACTTCCGGACCGCGTCTTCGAGCTTCATGCCGAGCAGCATCATCTTCGACATGCAGTTCGGCATGTCGGACTGCTGCATCAGAATGCTCGACGCGTGCAGGTCGGTCGAGATCGTGTCCGGCCAGAAGCCCTGCTTCGCCGCCGAAACCGCGACCGGCCACAGCAGGCTCCCCGCGCCGTGTCCGAGGTCGAACAGCACGCCGCGCTTGCGCGCCTCGATCGCGTACTCCTGCACCTTGCCGTTGTAACGGGAGATGATCTCGACCTGCCGGTCGTTGTACATGTGCGTGTGCATGTCGCCGGGCCGCATCACGTCGAGCAGCTTCTCCCGGGAGGTGCGGCCGGTGTTGGTGAAGATCTTGTCGTCGACCATCACCGGCACCTCTGCGAGCCGTCCCGCTGAGACGGCCCGCTTGAGTGCGTCCCAGCCCGGCTTGCCGAAGTGCGCCACCTTGATTCCGACAATGAGATCGCGGTTCGCCCGGATGACCTCGGCGGTCTTTTCCGGCAACATGTCCTCGACGTTGTCCTCCGAGGCGGCGCCGGTCATGCCGTTGCCGGCGATGTTGAGCAGGACCAGAACGCGGGTCTTCGAATTCGCGATCACGGTCTTCTTGAATGTTTCGAAGGTGCGGTAGCCGGCGCCTCCGGCATCCACCACGGTCGTCGATCCGGTGGGCAGCGCCGTGTCATCCGGCAGCAGCGCGCCCGAGTAGCCGAACGCGTGGAAATGGAGATCCACCAGCCCCGGCACGACGTAGCGGCCCGCCACGTTGATCACCTTTCTGGCCTGCTCCGGCGCGATGCGGGCGGCCACGCGCGCGATCCGGCCGCCGGCCACAGCCACATCGCGCACGGCGTTGATGTTGCTGGCCGGGTCGATCACGTGCCCGCCCTGGAGCAGAAGATCGTACGGCTGCGCCAGCGCCGGGGCGGCCAGCGCGAAGGAGGCAAGCAGGATCCGCGTCATGCCTTGCCCGTGAGAATCTCGCGGATCCGGCCGGCGATGATCAGTTCCTCGCCGGGTTTGAGGTTGTAGGGAAACACGCCCAGGCCCTTCCACGGCGGGTTGAAATAGCGCATGTCGCTCGCCTCGATCGACGGCGTGCCGGCGCGGAGCCGTTCGACCATCTGCGTGAGCGACACGCCCAGCTTCGCCTCGTCCCACTGCACCGAAAGGCGCGGCGAATGGGAAAAGTCGTTGTTGGGGATGTACTCGGTGTGGACCGTCGGAGCTCCCTTCAACCGGTCGGCGAGACGGTCGAGCATCGCGTGCCATTCCCGGCGCTCGGCCTCGTGGTCTTTCTTCAGGTAGAGTTCGAGCGCGGTCAGCAGGCCCACGATCTCTTCCTTGCCGGTCTTGGCGATCCGCGCAAAGTAGTTGTTTGGCGATGCGTTCGCGTACGCCTTCCGGATTCCCTCCTTCTTTCCCATCAGGATCCCGCTCGACTGCGGCCCGCGCAGGTTCTTGCCCCCGGAGAAGGCGACAAAGTCGACGCCCATCTTCACGAACTTCGAGAGATTGGAGGCCGGCGGCAGTTCGGCCGCCGCGTCGAGAATCACCGGCAGGCCGCGCGCGTGCGCGATCTCGACGGTCTCCTCGAGCGTCACCTTGCCTCCCAGCGTGTGGTGGCTTTGCACAAACGCGATGGCGCACGTGGATTCGCCGATCGCCGCCCGCATCTGGTCCGCTGTCTCCACCTCGACCAGCGACACGCCCACCATCCGAAAGGCGTGATCGTAGTAGTTCCGGTGCCGCTTCTGAATGATCATCCTGTCCTTCATGCCCGTGAGGTCCGGCAGCCGGGACATCTTCTCCCTGTCGTCGCCCGCCGTCACCGCGCAGGTCGCCAGGCACAGCCCCGCGGAAGCGCCGCAGGTGACGAACGCCGCCTCCGCCCCGGTCAACTCGGCGATGCGCGCGCCGGCCTTGGCCTGCAATTCGTGGATCGGCACGAAATTTCGCGACGCTTCCTCCATGGCCCGAAGGACCTCCGGCGGCATCAGCGTGCCGCTGAGCGTGGTGAGCGTCCCTACGGCGTTGATGAACGTGCGGACGCCCAACCGCTGATAGATCGGGGCGGTTTCCAGCCGTGGCGCCGCGGCCCCGGCGGCGCCGGCCGCCAGCGGCGCGGCCATCGCCGTGCGTCGTGTGATTCGTTTCATTTCCACCTCGGGGCCAGTATATACCGGGACGGCCCGTCCCCGTCCCCGCCGGGCCTGCAAACCTGCCGGCCCGACTTCGCTAAGATGATCATTTCCCTTATCAGGAGGAACGTTGCAGCTTCGAGTTCTCGCCCTCGTCCTCGCCGGCGGAAAAGGAACCCGGCTCTATCCGCTGACAAAGGAGCGCGCCAAGCCTGCGGTGCCCTTCGGCGGGCCCTACCGGATCGTCGACTTCGTCCTTTCGAACCTAGTCAATTCCGGCGTCTACTCGATCTACGTGCTGATCCAGTTCAAGAGCCAGTCCCTCCTCCAGCACCTTCGCGACGGGTGGGAATTCAGCGGACTGCTCAAAAACCAGTTCATCATTCCCGTGCCCGCCCAGATGCGCACGCCCGAAGAGAACTGGTACCGGGGCACCGCCGACGCCATCTACCAGAACGTCAACCTGATCGAACAGGCCGACCCGCACCTGGTTCTTATCTTCGGCGCGGACCACATCTACCGGATGAACGTCCGCGACATGATCGAGTTCCACGAGCGCAACCGGGCCGACGTCACCGTCTCGGCGATCCCCGTCCCGAAGAGGGAAGCGCGGGAGTTCGGCGTGATCGAAACCGCCCCGGACGGGTCGATCATCGGGTTCCATGAAAAGAAGCCGGACGCACCCACGATGCCGTCCGATCCGGAACGCGTCTACGCGTCGATGGGCAACTATATCTTCTCCACGCGCGCCCTGTTGCGTGAACTCTACGCCGACGCCGCCGATCCCAACTCCTCCCACGACTTCGGCCGTGACATCCTGCCCTCTATGGTCGGAAGGACGTCGATGTACGCCTACGATTTTCAGACCAACCGGATTCCCGGCGACCCGCCTGACGCCGAATGCTACTGGCGCGACGTCGGCACCATCGACGCCTACTACGAGGCCACCATGGACCTCCGCGCCGTGACCCCGAAGCTCAACCTCTACAACCGCAAGTGGCCCCTGCGCACGGCCAGCTACGACGATCCGCCACCAAAGTTCACCTTCAACGACGAGGGACGGCGCGGCTACGCCATCGATTCCATCGTCTCTCCCGGCGCCATCTTTTCCGGCGGCTCGGCGGTCAACTGTGTCATCGGACGAGGCGTGAAGATCCATACCGGCGCCGAAGTGACCGATTCGATCCTTTTTGACGGATGCGACATCGGCCGCCGCGCCAGGATCCGCCGCGCGATCCTCGACAAGAACGTGCGCGTCCCCGAAGACGCGCGCATCGGATTCGACCTCGCCTCGGACCGCAAGCTCTACCACGTCACCGAGAGCGGAATCGTCGTCGTCGACGGGCGGCGATCCTCGGTCGAGATTGCGACCATGCAAATCTGATGCGCGGGTTGTGGCTGGTTGCTTTGGGCAGCGCGCTCGGCGGGTCGGCCCGCTATGGCGTCTACCGGCTCGCCGGCGCCCTCGGACTGGTCGAGTTTCCCTGGGGCACGCTCGTGGTGAACGCCTTGGGCAGTTTCGTCATCGGATGGTTCGCCGCCGCCTCGCCCGTTGAATCGATCGGGGCGCGGCAGTTCGTCATGACCGGCATCTGCGGCGGCTTCACAACCTTCTCCGCGTTCAGCCTCGACACTCTCGGCATGCTGCGGAACGGCGAATCTCTCAAGGCGGTCCTGAACACCGCGAGCCAGGTCGCGCTCTGCCTGGCCGCGGTTTGGGCGGGACACGCCGCCGGCATGCGCCGGTAACGCGCGTCATCGCGCCGGCGCCAGGCCCTCCAGGCTCGTCACCACAGCGCCGGACCGCCGGACTTCGAACAACCCGTCTTCGCTTTCTCCGCTGAAGAGGTCCTCTTCCTGGCGGCGCGCCTCGATCGCTCTCCACTTTCCCTTCACAATCTCCTGGTAGGCCCGGAAGAAATCTGCGGCCGCCTTCTCGCTGCCCCATTGCGACGCGTAGGAAAGCACGGTCCGCTTCGTGCGCCGGTGTTCGAAAATACGGAACTGGGCGCCGCGCCACTCCTGCGCCAGGCCTTCCGAAACCGGCGCATACTGCTTCAGCAGGACCCGGTGGTCGAACTCGCCCGCCGTGCCGCCTGTCAGCGGCTTCCACTCCTTCGGCGCCGGCAGATTCGGAAGAGGGGGCTTGACCGCCTCTCCGCGCGCGAAGTACCGCTCCGGGTGGAGAATCTCCTGCGTCGATTCCGGCGGCCGGCGAAACACTTCCGAGAACGCCGCCTTGCCCATCTTTTCGAAAACCCTGTGCTGGAACATCATCCCCTGGGCGTACGGAAAGACGAGCGACTCTTTCATGTACAGGGGAACGCTGTTGAAAATCGGAAATCCGCTGCCTGCGCTCCCCGCCATCCGTTGCATCATCTCGGCCGCCGCGGTGTTGTTGGCCAGCGATTGCCCCATGCCCGCCGCCATGAACTCCGACATCAGCCACGTCGCCTGGCCCTCCATCACGGCCATCCGGGCCAGCGAGCGGTCGTCATCCTCGCTGGCCGCCTTGAGGAAGCGGTCGAGACGGAAGTGCTGATCGGCGAGCGCGTGCGCCAGTTCATGCACCAGCGCCATGTCCTGCGACAGCCCGCTGTCGCCGTCAAGCAGCACCATCTTCTTCTTGCGGTAGTCGTAGAAGGCGGCCGCCTGCTCCGACATCAGGTCGATGGTGGTCTTCTTGAGATCGAAGTCCTTCGGAACGAACCCGAATCGCTTCAGCACGAGCTCTTCGAGACGGATCTCCTCGGGTTTCACGCTTTCCCGTATGCGCGCCTCGAAATAGTCCTTCAACTGGTCCCGCCGCATCGTCTGCTGCTTGACCGGCGTCTTCAGGCTCAGTCCGGTGATGGCGGCCAGCTTCCGCAGAATCTCGCGGGTGTCTTCGGCCGCGCAGGCCGCGGCGGCCATGAAAAAGAGTAACGTTCGAATCATCGTAATGACTGCGGGCGCGCGCGGAACCACACCACCGCCCCGGCCAGGCCCAACAGCGCCCCCGCCATGACCGTGGCCCGGACTCCGATCCACTCCGCGGCCGCTCCGGACAGCAGGTTGCCGATCGGGAGGACACCGACAACCGTCATGGAATAGAGTGACATAATCCGGCCCCTGTATTCATCCGGGATGGAATGCTGGATCAGCGAATTGGTCGCCGCCAGCTGCCGGAACAGGCTGAGGCCCAGCACAGCCATCGCCGCCATCGAGATTCCGAAACGGGACGACAAGGCGTAGACGGCCAGCGCGGCCGTCCCTCCGGCGGCGCTCACCAGGATCGTCCGCGCCAGGAAGCGGTCGGTGCCCGTGTGCCGCGTGAGTTCCGCCGTTCCGGCCACCGCGCCCAGTCCGAGCGCTCCGATCAGCATGCCGAGGCCGTGTGAGCCGCGCCCGAAGATACGGTCGGCGAAAATCGGTCCGAGTGTGTTGACCGGCGTGGTGGCGACGTTGGCGATCGCTGTTGTCGCCAGCATCGCGCGAAGCGCCGGCGTGGTCCAGGCGAAGCGGAAGCCTTCCCTCAGGCGCCGCAGCGGGTCGGCGGCGGGCTGGCGCGGCGGCTCGGCCGCGCGCATGACCCACAGCGACAACAGCACTCCGACGTAGGTGGCCGCGTTCACCAGAAAGCACAGGCCCTCGCCGAAGGCCCCGATGAAGAAACCGCCCGCCGCCGGCCCCACCACGCGCGCCGTGTTGAAGGTCATCGAGTTGAGCGTGATGGCGTTCGACAGGTCCTCTTTACCCACCAGCAGGATGTACAGGCTTTGCCGCGCCGGAATGTCGAAGGCATTAATCACGCCGGAAACAAGCGCCAGCGCGATCAGCGCCGGCGCCGTGACCCGGTTGGTCAGCGTCAGCACGGCCAGGGCGAGAGCTTGCGCCAGAAAGGCGCTCTGCGCGGCAATGACGATCCAGCGGCGTGAGTAGCGGTCCGCCGCCACACCGGCGGCCGGACTGAGCAGGAGGACCGGAATCGTCGAGCAGAAGCCGATCGTTCCCATCAGCACCGTCGAATTGGTGAGCCGGTAGACCAGCCAGCTCAGCGCGAGGCCCTGCATCCACGTGCCGCAAAGGGAGACGACCTGGCCCGCCAGAAACAGACGGAAATCGCGATGGCGGAGTGCGGGGAACCGGGGAGCGCCCAATTCTCAGAATAGCGGCTGCCCGGCCCCGGCTGCTCAGCCGAAGACCCGCCTGATCACTCGTCCGCCGAAATCGGTGAGCTTTTCGTGCCGTCCGTTGTGCAGATACCAGAGCTTGTGCTGGTCGAGCCCGAGCGCGTGAAGAATCGTCGCGTGGAAATCCCGCATGTGCCATCCGTCGATGGCGCGAAGCCCGAATTCGTCGGTGTCGCCGAGCGTCTGCCCGCCTTTCACGCCGCCGCCCGCGAACCACATCGTGAACCCGTGCGGATTGTGGTCGCGCCCGTTGCCCGATTGTGACATCGGCAGCCGCCCGAACTCCGAACCCCAGATGATCAGCGTCGAATCGAGCAGCCCCCGCGACTTCAGGTCCGCGATCAGCCCGGCGATCGGACCGTCGGTGATGCCGGCCATCTTCTCGTGGTTCGCCTTGAGATGGTCGTGCGCGTCCCACTGGATCGACACCGGACCGCCTCCCTGGTAGATCTGTACGAACCGCACTCCGCGTTCGACAAACCGCCGCGCCAGCAGCAGGCGCGTGCCGAACTCGGCCGTGCGCCGGTCGTCCAGCCCGTAGAGCCGGCGCGTCGCAGCGGACTCCCGCGTCAGGTCCACCGCCTCCGGCGCGTGGGCCTGCATCCGGAACGCCAGCTCATATGACGAGATCCGCGCCGCCAGTTCCTCGTCCTCGGGCGGCGTGTCGAGTTCGTTCATCTTGCGCAAAAGCTCCAGGCGGGCGCGCTCACGATCCGCGGCCACCGGGCGCGCGGGCTGCAAGTGGACGATCGGGTTGGCCCCCGGACGCAGCAGTGTGCCCTGGTACACCGCCGGCAGGAACCCCGAACCCCACATCGGCGTGCCGCCTTCCGGCGTGCCCTCCGGCTGGGGCATCACGACGTAGGCGGGCAGATTCTCCGACTCAGAGCCCAGTCCGTACACGACCCACGAGCCGACCGACGGGTATCCCATCAGAATCCGGCCGCAGGTCACCTGGTACATGGCCGGCGCGTGAACGACGCTCTCCGTGAAGAAGTTCCTCACGAAGCAGATGTCGTCGGCATGGCGCGCCACGTTCGGGAACAGCTCGGAGACCCATGCGCCGCTCTGGCCGTGGCGCCGGAACTTCCATGGACTCGCCATGATCGGCGTCGTGCCGTCGGTGAACTGGCTGGTGACCTTCCCGAACGATTCCGGCAGACCCTGGCCGTGATACTTCTCCAGCAGCGGCTTCGGATCGAACGTGTCGATCTGCGACGGCCCGCCGACCATTAACAGGAAGATCACCGACTTCGCTTTGGCTTCGAAGTGGCCCGGTCTGGCGGCGAGCGGATTGGCCCGCCGCGCGGCCGCCGCGTCGCGGGCGAGCAGGGACTGGAGCGCGATCGCGCCGAACCCGTTGGCCGCCCGGCACAGCAGGTCGCGCCGCGTCACAGCCGGTCTCGAGTGGGGAATTCTCATCTCAGGGCAGGTAGGCGAACTCATTTCGATTGAACATCACCAGGCAGAAATCCGCCAGCCGGTTTCCCCCGGCCAGGTACTCGCGGGTCCACCGGACCTCGGCCGGTTTCGGCTTTCGCGCCAGGGCGCGCGTGAACGCGGCGTGGATCTGGCAGTCGCGGCCGGCCGCCCCGCACTCCCGAGAAATCTGCGCGGCAAACGCCTCCGCCTGCTGTTGCATGAACTCGGAATTCATCAGCGAGAGCGCCTGGAGTGCGTGCGTGCTGTTGGGCCGCGTGGGGCAGGATGTCATCGCGTCGGGCTGGTCGAAGTTGGCGAGCATCGGCAGGCGCACCGTCCGCTTGTTCAGCAGGTACAGGCTCCGACGCGTATGAGCGCCGGCCTCCCGCGTCACCGGCCAGAGATTGTCCGGCTCGCCTTCGGTAAAGATCAGGTCATAGATCTCGCGTTCAATCGGAACCCGCACGGGTCTTCCCCCAAGCCGCGGATTCAGCGTTCCGGCTGCCGCCAGCACGCTGTCCCGGAGAAACTCCGCCTCGAGACGCCTTCGATTCGCGCGCCAGTGGAAGCGGTTGTCCGGGTCGATCGCCGCTTTGGCGGCGTCGTGAGCCACCGTCTGCCGGTAGGCGCTCGAGGTCAGAATCAGCCGGTCCATTTTCTTCACGCTCCAGCCGGAGGCGACGAACTCCGCGGCCAGCCAGTCGAGCAGTTGCGGAAGCGCCGGACGCGACCCCAGCAACCCGTAGTCGTTCGGTGTGGCCACCAGGCCCTGCCCCATCCGCAACTGCCAGATGCGATTCACCATCACGCGCGCCGTCAGAGGGTTGCCGGGGGAGGCCAGCCAGCGGGCCAAGGCCGAGCGCCGCCCCACGGCTTCCTCGCCCACCGGCGGCGGATCGAGCGCCCGAAGCAGTCCAGGTCCGACCTTGTCCAGCTTCATCTTGTGGTTGCCGACCTTCAGAATGTATGTGTCCGGCGCCGGCTTCGACGGGTCCGCGTTGGCGACGGCGAACGCCGCCGCCGGCGGTTCCGGGGCCTCGTATTCGATGTCGTGCATCTGCCGCCGGAGCGCCGCCCGCCGATCCCGATCCGCCTCGCTCAGAGAGGCGACCAGTTCGTCCCACGACACCTTGATCTGCCCCTCGGCATCCTTGGCCAGACGTTTCTCGCTCTCCGTGCGCTTCTCCTTGGGAACGCGCAGCGCCGCCGCCAGTTCCGGATCGAGCTTCTCGATTTTGGCCGCGCGAAGACGCTCCCGGTAGGGCTGCTCGATGGCGGCGATCGCGTCGCGCACCGGCTTCAGCCGCGCCTGGTGGCGCTCTTTGGCCTTTTCGTAGGCTCTCCGCTCGTCCTCGGAGGCCAGCGGAATGTCCTTGCCCTCGGTGGCGGCGAAAATCGCCTGGAGCCGGTAGTAGTCTGATTGCGGAATCGGATCGAACTTGTGATTGTGGCAGCGGGCGCAGCCGATCGTCAGGCCGAGAAATGTCGACCCGATGGCGGACGTCATCTCGGTCAGAACCTCCTGCCGGTTCATCTCCACGTCCTGGTTGCCTCCCACGACGTGAACCGGACCCGCGCGGTGGAACCCGGTGGCGATCAGCGCCGCGGCGTCGCCCGGAAACAACTCGTCTCCGGCGATCTGCTCCAGGATGAAACGGTCGAACGGCTTGTCCGAGTTGAACGCGTTCACCACCCAGTCCCGGTAGCGCCAGGCATGCGGCCGTTCCGCGTCCGCCTCGTAGCCGTTGGTGTCCGCGTAGCGGACCACGTCGAGCCACTTCGTCGCCCACCGCTCGCCGTAGTGGGGCGATGCAAGCAGCCTGTCGACCAGCCGCTCATACGCGTCCGGCGCCCGGTCCGCCAGGAACTGCCCGGCTTGCGCCGGTGTAGGAGGAAGGCCCGTAAGGTCGAGGTAGACTCGTCGCAACAGTGCTTCCCGCGGCGGTTCGGGGGAAGGCGTCAAGCCCTTCTGCCGCTGCGCCGCGCGCACGAATGCATCGACCGGCGTGCGGATCCAGGCGTCCCCCCCGGATGCCGGAGGCGATGTCCGGACAGGCTTGCGGAACGCCCACCAGTTCTTTCGTCCCGCAACCCATTCCTCGTCTTTGTCCATCCCGCTGTATCCGTACAGCGCCCCCGCCAGAGCCAAAGATAGAAGGATCCTGCGATCGGCAGATCTCATGGGACCCTTCCATTCTACAGGGATCGGAGCCGGCCGCAGAGCAAGGCCGGAATGGGCCCCGCGACGTGGCCGGAACGCGCGAACTGGAGATGGGACTACAGGAGTTGAGTCCCTTGTTCCGCCACGCCGCGGGAGGATCCTCAGCTGTTGCGGGCACAACAGGCCGAGAATCGGGAGTCAGTTGAGTACCCCCTCCGTGTGCAAGGCGGATGCCAAACCGTGTGTCCGCGCAACGTGTTGATTTCCTGTGCTCAAGGCCCTCCAATCGCCCACCCGGCCCGTCCCGTGGCGACGCGCCTTTGTAACGCTGGTGAGACGGCCGGCTCGCCCGTGAGATAGTCTGCCGGCGAGCCCGCTTCGAATCCTACTGCCGCGAAAGCTCCCGGAACAGCCACGCCCGCGCCGTGACCCAGTCCCGCTTGACCGTGGCGGGCGAAATCCCGAGCGCCTCTGCCGTCTCTTCAATCGACAGACCGGTGAAGAACCGGAGTTCGATGACGCGCGCCTGCTGCGGATCGAGCTCCGCCAGCGTGCGAAGCGCCTCGTCCAGCCGAACCAGGTCCGTGTCGCCCTGGTTGGGCAGCGCGAGCGCTTCGTCCAAGGCCAGCTTCTCGGCCGATCCTCCCCTCTTCTGCGCCTGGTGCGACCGGGCGTGATCCACCAGGATCCGCCGGATCATCCGCGCCGCGATTCCGAAAAAATGCGCGCGGCTCTGCCAGTTCACCGAATTCTGGTCGATCAGCCGCAGGTAGGCCTCATGCACGAGCGCCGTGCTCTGAAGCGTGTGATCGCTCCGCTCCCGGCGCAGGTAGGATGCGGCCAGCCGCCGCAGCTCCGAGTAAACGAGCGGCGTAAGTTGCTCCAGCGCTTCGCTGCTGCCCTTGCTCCAGTCGACGAGAAGGCGCGTTACATCCGTCGGCGGCATGAATAGTAACAATGTACATCACGCCGCCCGGTGGAAGCCGAGGCGGCGCAGCACAATTGCGAGGATATCGGGGCTTGCATCCTCCTCTTTCCGCTTCCGGCGCCGGCGGGAGGGCGGGCGCGCCGGCGGGACAGGCTCCGGCGTCGAGGGCTCCGGGGCCACGGCGATCCGCCGGATCTCGTTGTGATCGAGAAAATTGACCAGGCATCGCGGGCAGTTGTCGATCACGAAGTTTCCGTGTCCGCCATAGACGTGGGTATCCATCCGCTGCCCGCAGACCGGGCAATCCAGCCTCCGCTCCAGATCCTTCGGGTCGGCGCCGTCGAGCGACGGCAGCCGGCCGCCCCGGGCGCGAAGCGTTGCGACAAGCCGGCTGAACGCCGGCAACTCGATGAGCAGGCCGCGGCACTTCCGGCAATGATCCGCCGGGATTCCCTCAACCGCTGCGGCGGTCATCTCGACCTGGCAGACGGGACAGAGCTTTCCCGTTCCGGCATCGAGGATCTGGACGCCATCCTGGTCCGGCGCCGGAAAATGCCGGTACCGGCAGTAGCCGCAAACCAGGCAGGCATGAGCCCTGTCGGCCGTCATCGCGGCTCCGCAGGTGGGGCAAGTCACGCAAAGTCTATCGGCCGAAGCCGCGGCGGCGTCCACTGTCCCGGCCGGCTGAGATGCGGCTGCGATATCCTTTCCCCCAGGATGCGACCCTGGTACCCGTGGTTTCTGTTCCCCGCGCTCGGCCTTCTGGCCCTGACGATCGAGCAGGGAGGGTTTGAAGCCTTCCGCGCCGGCCGGTTCAGCGACTCGGGCGCAAACCTCTACGTCTCCCGGGCCGGCCGGATTCAGGTCGTCAACCGCTGGGATCTCAACAACGACGGCTTCAACGATGTGCTCATCTCGAATGACCACGACATGCTCGAAACCGTCGACGCGTTCATCTATTGGAACGGAGAGGCCGGCTTCCGCAACCTGCTGCCGGAGTTGTGGCGCGAGCGGCCCCTCGCCCAAACCCTGTTCGGTCTTCTCGACCGCCGCGGCGAAGGCGTCACGCGCCTGCCCGCGTTCGGCGGAGGCCGCTCGCTCATCGCGGACCTGAATCGCGACGGCTATCCCGAACTGGTCTTCTGCAACTACATTCACAACTATCCCGGCATCCGGAGCGCCTATCTCTACTGGGGCGCAAAAGACGGTTTCCGGACCGACCGCCGCGTGGAACTGCCGACCAACTGGGCCTCCGGCGTCGCCGCCGCGGACCTGAACCAGGACGGGTGGCCCGACCTCGTCTTCGCCAACCAGGGCGCCGAAGCCGGACTGTCCAACCTGTCCCGCGAAGTCGGTCTCGAATCCTTCCTCTACTGGGGAAGCCAACGCGGATTCGATCCCGGCCAACCCACCCGCCTCCCCACGCGGGGCGCCCGCGACGTGGCCATCGCCGACCTCAACGGCGACGGGGCGCCCGACATCGCCTTTCTCAACGGTGCGCGTGAAGCCAAAGATCTGCAAGTGTTCTGGGGTGGCGCCGGCGCCTACACAGCCGGGCGCTCGCAAACGATCCCGTTGCCGGATCCAACCGCCCTCCGCGCCGCCGACCTCGACCGCGACGGCAAGGCGGACCTCGTGATCGCCGCCGCCGGCGGTCGCCAAAGTCTCGGCCTCGAGCGGAACACGGACGATTCCGAACCGGCCGTGCTGATCCTTCCCGGCGCCGCTCCGCTCCTCGAACCCGGACGAATGAAGCGCCTCCCGGCCGACCAGCCGCGTGACGTGGCCCTGGCGGACCTCGACGGCGACCGGTATCCCGACATCGCGGTCGCTCATGCCGGCGGAACCGCTTCAGCTGTCTGGTGGGGTGGGCCCTCCGGTTTCACGGCGGAAAGGTCGGCCAAGCTGCCGACGCTGTCCGCCAACGGCGTGACCGCCGCCGACTTCAACGGCGACGGCCGGCTCGATCTCGCGTTCGCCAACTCCCACAACGGCGAAACCCACGATGTTCCCTCCTACATTTACTGGGGCAGCCAGCGGGGGTTTGCGCCCTATCTGCGAACCGAACTCCAGAGCTTCGGCGCCGCCAGCGTCGCCTCCGGCGACCTCAACGGCGACGCCCGGCCCGAAGTCGTTTTCATTAATCAGTACAGCGGACGCTACTCCGGCAAACTCCACAGCTCGATCTTCTGGGGCAACCCCCACCACCACTACTCGACAGCCTCCATGACCCAACTGCCTACCCGCGGCGCCTACGACTCCACGGCCGCCGACTTCAACGACGACGGCTGGCCCGACATCGTCTTTTCGAATTCGTATATCCAGTCCGCATACCTTTATTGGGGAGGCAGGGAGGGCTTCTCCCCGGACCGCCGGCAGATCCTCGACGTCGGCGCGTCCTACGCGAGCAACGCCGCCGACTTCAATCGCGACGGCTATCTCGACCTTGCCTTCAGCGGCATCGCCGAGGGCAAGCCGCGCGGTACGATCCTGTGGGGCTCGGCCCGGGGGTTTGAGATCGCACGCGCCACGCGCCTGGCGCTCCAGGCCCGGCGGAGCGCTCTCACACAGGTGGCGGCCGATTTCAACCGCGACGGGTTCCTCGATCTCAGTTTCTCCGATCACTACTTCGGCTCCCTCGAAATCTATTGGGGAGGCCCGGAGGGATTCAGCGAATCGCGCCGGTGGGTGCGCCAGATGCACGGGGGCGGCCTCTCGGTGGCCGACCTCAACGGGGACGGCATCCTCGATTTCGTGATCCCGGGGATGTTCAACGCCGCCTCCCGCTCCTACAACAACCGGACGCGCGTCTACCTCGGCACACCGGACGGAACGCCGTCCCCCTCGGCCGTCGCGGACCTTGAGGCATTCGGCTCCATCGAGTGCGCGATTTCGGATCTGAACCTCGACGGGAAAGCCGACCTGGCGTGTTCCAACTACATGTCGGATGCGACCCGGTCGCTTCCGCTGTTCATCTATTGGGGTCTTGGCGAAGGCAGGTTCAGCAATGCGAACAGGACGGCCTTGCCCGCCGAGTCGTCGGCGGGCGTGCAGACGCTCGACCTCAACGCCGACGGCTACCCCGAACTGATCGTGCACAACCACCTCAAGGACGGCGACCACTCCATTCGGAGCGCCATCTACTGGAACGGTCCGCGCGGATTCGATCCCGCGTCGCGCACGGAGCTGCCCACCTTTGGACCGCACTTTTCCCAAATGGCGCCGGTCGGAAGCGTGTCGGGGCGGAAACTGGAAGAGTGGTTCATCGCGGCGCCCATCCGGCTTCCGGGCTCGGGGCGGCGGGTCCGGCTGAAGTGGTCGGCGCGTGAACCCGAAGCAAGCCGCCTGGAGATGGAGGTGCGGTCGGCCGACTCACGCGAGGCTTTGGAGAAGGAGGGTTGGGAACCGGCCGCACAACCTCGGCCGGCGCGGGAGTGGGTTCAATACCGCGCCCGGTTTCTTTCCCGTGACGCGGCCTGCTGGCCTGTTCTCGATCGCGTCGAACTCAGCCGGGAGTAGGCGACGTCCGCACCCGGAGCGCCCGCCCTACTTCAGCTCGAGGATCTCCTTTTCCTTCACTTTGGCGGCGTCGTCCAGCCGCTTGATGGCGCCGTCGGTCATCTTCTGGATCTCGTCGAGCGCCCGGCGCTCGTCATCCTCGCTGATGGTGGCGTCCTTGCGCAGCTTCTTGACCGCGTCGTTGGCGTCGCGGCGGATGTTGCGCAGCGCGACGCGATGGTCTTCGGCGACCGTGTGGAGATGCCGGGCGAGTTCCTTCCGCCGGTCCTGGGTCAGCGGCGGAATCGGAATCCGGATGATCTTGCCGTCGTTCTGCGGATTCAGACCGAGGTCCGAGGAGCGGATCGCTTTTTCGATCGCCGCGATCTGGCTGGCGTCCCACGGCTGGGCCGTGATCAGCGCCGGCTCGGGCACGTGCAGCGTCGCCATCTGGTTGAGCGGCGTCAGGGTGCCGTAATAATCCACCTTGATCGAATCCAGAATGCTGACCGAGGCGCGGCCCGTCCGGATGGTCGACATGGCGTGCTGCATGTCCGCCATCACCTTGTCCATTCTGACTTTTGCTTGTGACTCTATCTCTTTCACTGTCATTTGGGAGACTCCGAACTATTGAGTCTAGCGGATGAGCGTGCCGACTTTTTCACCCATCGCCACGCGCATGATGTTCCCATGCGTGTTGAGCTTGAACACGATGATGGGCATGGCGTTGTCCCGGCACATCGCCACCGCCGAGGCGTCCATCACCTGGAGGCCTCGCGCGAGCACCTCCTGGTAGCTGATCTCCTCGAACCGGACCGCGTCGGGGTGCTTCATCGGATCTTTGTCGAAAACACCGTCGACGCGTGTCGCCTTGGCGATCACGTCGGCCTTGATCTCCAGCCCGCGCAGCGTCGCCGCGGTGTCGGTGGAAAAGTACGGGTTCGATGTGCCGGCCGCGAACACGACGATCCGGCCCTTTTCCAGGTGCCGGATGGCCCGCCGCCGGATGTACGGCTCGGCCACTTGGTGCATCTCAATGGCCGTCATGACCCGCGTGGGAATGCCCTGTTTTTCCAGCGCGTCCTGGAGAGCGAGGGCGTTGATCACCGTGGCCAGCATCCCCATGTGGTCCGCCGTCACGCGATCCATGTCCCGGGCGGCGGCGGCGACGCCCCGGAAAAAATTGCCGCCCCCCACCACCAGGCCGATCTGGATTCCCGTGCGCGCCAGTTCGGCGATCTCCCCCGCCAGCGCGTTCACCCGCGCCGAGTCAATGCCGAACGACGCGCCGCCGGCGAGCACCTCGCCGGACACTTTCAGGAGTATGCGCGCGTATCGTGCCATGGGGGGACCACCCGGAGCGGCGCCTACTGCCCCGCGGGCGGCTCCGGAGTCGCCGTCTCGCCGACTTTGAACCGAACAAACCGCGCGATGGCGATGTTCTCCTGGAGCTTGGCGATCTTGGTCCGCAGAAGCTGGTCCACCGTGGTCGTGTTGTCCTTGATGAACGGCTGGTCGAGGAGGCATGTCTCCTCGTAGAACTTCACCAACCGGCCTTCGACGATCTTGTCGATCACCTTTTCCGGCTTGCCCTCGTTGCGCGCGCGGTCGGCGGCGATCTCCCGCTCCTTGGCCAGCACGTCCGCCGGGACGTCCTCGCGCCGGAGGTACTTCGGATCCGCCGCCGCCACCTGCATGGCGAGGTCCTTGACCAGTTCCTGGAAGTCGTCGGTGCGGGCGACGAAATCGGTCTCGCAGTTCACTTCGATCAGGACGCCCAGCTGGCTTCCCGGGTGGATGTAGGATCCGATGGCGCCCTGCCGCGCCGCCCGGGTCTGCCTTTTGGCGGCTGACGCGATGCCCTTCTTGCGCAGCACGACCTCCGCTTCCGCCAGGTTGCCGCCCGTCTCATCGAGAGCCTTCTTGCAATCCATCATCCCGGCTCCGGTTTTGTCCCGGAGCTGCTTCACCAATGCCGCACTCACTTCTGCCATGTTCGGTTCCTTCCCTTCTCCACGCGCCCGGTGAACACACCGCGCGCCTTTGACTCCGGCGCCGCCTGCGCACGGATCCTTCCCATCAGCGGCCCGCCGTCGCGGCCGGCCGGACTAGTCCTTGAGCGCCTCGATCTGCGCCTTCTTGGGGATGTTCAGGTTCGAGAGGTCCTCTTCGCTCAGGCTCTCGCTCATCAGTTTCTCGGCGTATTGCGGTTCGAAGTACTGGCTGTACTCGCTCGACTCTTCAAGCGGCGTCTCTTCCGTCACGATGCGTTCGGCGGCGAAGTCATGCTCGGTGGCCAGTGCCCGCCCCTCGACGACCGCTTCGGAAATCTTGTTCGTGAACAGACGGATCGCACGCAGCGCGTCGTCGTTGCCCGGTATCACGTGGTCGACCATGTCCGGATCGCAGTTGGTGTCCACCACCGCGACCACCGGGATGCCCAGCTTGCGCGCCTCCGAAACGGCGATCGCCTCCTTGCTCGAATCGACCACAAACAGCACGTCCGGCAGCCCGGACATCTCGCGAATGCCGGCCAGGTTCTGGGTGAGATGCTTGCGCTCGCGCTCGAGCCGTCCGACTTCCTTCTTCGCCCGCCCGGCCCAGTTGGTTTCCGTCGCCATCGCGTCCAGTTCCTTGAGCCGCTTGATCGACCGCTGCACCGTGGAGAAGTTGGTGAGCAGGCCGCCGAGCCAGCGCTGGTTCACGAAAAACTGCCCGCACCGCACCGCCTCCTCGGCGATGGCCTCTTGCGCCTGGCGCTTTGTTCCCACAAACAGGATTGTTTTCCCCTGCGAAGCCTGCTCCGCCACAAACCGCATCGCGTCTTTGAACAGCTTCAGGGTCTTCTGGAGATCGATAATGTAGATTCCGTTGCGTTCGCCAAAGATGTACTCTTTCATCTTTGGATTCCAGCGCTTGGTCTGGTGCCCGAAGTGAACGCCGGCTTCGAGCAATTCCTTCATCGAGATCGAGGGCAAACAGCCTCCTAAATTAGCTTCGTGACTGACGGGTTTGCGGCTGGCGGGGCGGTCCAAAGCGGGATTTGCCTCGCGCCGCGGGACTGAGACGAACAAGCCGGGAAGCCGATGGCCCCCGGCCGGGACAAAAACTGCTTAGCGCTTGGAGAACTGGAAGCGCCGCCGGGCGCCCTTCTGCCCGTACTTCTTGCGCTCATGCTGCCTGGGATCGCGCGTGAGCATGCCGAGTTGCTTGAGCTTGGCCCGCAACTCCAGGTTGAATTCGCACAGCGCCCTGGCGATGCCAAGCCGCACCGCGCCGGCCTGGCCCTGAGTGCCGCCCCCCGACGCCGTGATCAGGACGTCGAAACGGTCCGTCGTCTCCGTGGCGAGCAGCGGCTGCCGCACCATGGACCGCGCCGCCTCGGACCGGAAATACTGGTCGAGAGGCCGTTTGTTAATCGTAATCTTGCCCGAACCGGGGCGGAGGAACACGCGCGCCACCGCGGTCTTGCGGCGGCCCGTTCCCAAATGCTGAACCAAACCTGGCACTTCTTGGATACTCCTTATCTCACCGTGAGCGCGACCGGCTTTTGCGCCGCGTGGGGATGCTTCGGACCGGCGTATACATTCAGCTTCCGGTACATCTGCTTGCCGAGCTTTGTCTTCGGCAGCATCCCCGAGACGGCTTCCTCGAGCAGCCGCACGGGCCGCGTGGCCCGCAGCTTGGCGGCCGAGGTCTCCTTCAGCCCGCCCGGGTAGCCCGAGTGGCTGCGATAGATCTTGTCCCGTTCCTTCTGTCCCGTCAGCCGGGCCTTCTCCGCGTTGATGATGATCACATGGTCGCCGGCGTCGAGAAAGGGTGTGAACGACGGCTTGTGCTTGCCCATCAGGATGCGGGCGGCCTGGGCCGCGACGCGGCCCACAACGGCGCCGTCGGCGTCGATGACGTGCCACGTGCGCACAATCTCTGACGTGGACGGGAACTGGGTTTTCATCGGACAGAAATCTCCTGGGAAGGAACTACAAACACTTAATTTAGCCGATCGTCGCGGGTGGTGTCAAACCGGTCGCCGGCGCTCAGGTTCGCCATGCCGACGCCTGTCTCCGCGCCACCAGTCCCCAAGACCGCCCCACGCGCTCCTGGCTGACACGGCGCCTGCCCTCCCTCGGGGCGCCCGGGCGCAACACGTCGCTTGAGTTCCTGCAACCGAAACGATACACTAGCGGCATTCTTTATTTGAGACGAGGTTAGCACTATGATTACAACCCGCTCCGTCCTGCTTATGCTCTCCGCGTCGGCGCTGATGCTGGCCCAGGACTACCGCGGCCGCGTGCAGGGCGTGGTCTCGGATGCGTCGAGCGCCGCCGTTCCCATGGCCACCGTCACCCTTCAGAATACGAACACGCAGGTGGCGACCACCCGGACGACCGATGAGTCCGGCCGTTACCTGTTCGATTTTGTCGAGCCGGGGACGTATACGCTCACCGCCGAGAGTTCCGGCTTCGGAAAGTTCGTCAAAGAGAACATCCAGGTGCTGGTACGGTCTGACATCACGGTGAACCCGTCCCTTCGCGTCGGCGATGTCAGCCAGACCATCACAGTCTCGGAAAGCGCGGTCGAGATCCAGTTCAACACCACGACGCTTGGCCAGACGATCGACACCAAGATGCTCAAGGAACTGCCCGTGCTGGCGCGCAACCCGTTCACGCTGGCCCTGCTCGACCCGGCCGTGGTCAACCGCTACTCCGACATTTCCAAACGCAATCCCTTCTACCAGTTGTCCACCACGGGCGTCGACGTCGGCGGCCAGACGAGCGGACGGAACGAGGTTCAGATCGACGGCTCGCCGATCGGCGTCGGCTCGCGCGGCTCCTACGCCCCGCCGATGGACGCCGTCCAGGAGTTCACCGTCCAGCAGAATTCCATTGACGCCGAATCGGGTTTCTCGGCCGGCGGCGTGCTGAATGTCGGCATGAAGGCGGGCACCAACGAGTACCACGGCAGCCTCTACTACTTCGGCCGGAACCCGAAGTTCAACGCCGTGTCGAACGCGTTCACGCGTGCGCCGAACGTGGTCCGCAACCACGTGGGCGGCGGTACCTTCGGCGGTCCCATCCGCCGCAACCGCCTGTTCACATTCTTCACCTACGAACAGTGGAAGAACCGCCAGCCCTACACCCGGGTCATGACGCTGCCCACCGCGCTCGAACGGGCCGGCGATTTTTCCCGGACCCTGACCAAGGACGGCGCGCTCCGGCCGGTCTTCGATCCGATCACCACGCAGACCAGTGGAAACGTCGTCACGCGCACCCCGTTCCCAGGCAACCGGATTCCGCCATCCCGGTTTGACCCCACTTCCCGGCTGTTCCTGGCCGACATCTGGGAGCCGAACAACCCCGGCGACGACCTGACCGGCGTCAACAACTACCGCACCGGTTATGCCTGGTTCCTCAACTACTGGAATTTCTCCAACCGCACCGACTGGAACATCACCGACAAGTGGAAGGTCTTCGCCCGCTACAGCGTCATCCGCACCCGCCTGGATAACAACAACTACGGTGGAACCGTCGCCACCACGTCCGATAACGGCGGCCTGATGGACGCCCTCAACGGCGCCTTCGACAGCGTGTACACCCTCAGCGCCCGCAGCGTCCTGAACTTCCGCATGGGCGTAGTCTACTCCGAGGATGAATATGACTCCGCATGGGCCAAACTCGGAGAAGCGGGGCTTGCCCGGTACTGGCCGGGCAACGCCTGGTACACGCCGTACACCAAGGATTCGCCCGCGGTCTACTATCCGAACCTCAACATCGGCGGCGCCACTTTCGGGAAGGGCAGCTGGTGGAGCTACCGGCCGCGAAAGTACTCCTACCAGGGAAGCATGGGGCACGACCGCAACCGCCATTACCTGAAGTTCGGAATGGCCTACCGGCACGCCTACGAGTATTCCGTTCTGCCCAACCTCGGCGCGTTCCCGTTCACCGCCAACATGACCGCGGAGACCTACAACGCGCCGAACCTGCTGTTGAATGGCAGCGCCTGGGCGACCTTCCTTCTCGGCTACATCGACAACAGCCTCAACGCGCAATATGTGTCGCCGCGCTACACCGAGCAGGACCAGTACGGCGTCTTCTTCCAGGACGACTTCAAGCTCAACCGGCGCGTCACGCTCAACCTGGGCCTCCGCTGGGAATACGAGACCGCGCCTTCGGAGCGGCTGCGCCGCCTGTCCCGGTTCCTCGATCTCACCAATCCGATACCGGAGTTCCAGGGCGCCAACCGCCCCGTCATGCCGCCGCAGGTGGCCGCGATTCCCGGGGCGGTGCAGCCCACCTACAACGGCGCCTGGATCTACACGACCGACCAGAACAAGGGGCTCTACAACGCCTCGGCCCGCAACTTCCTGCCGCGGCTCGGCGTCGCCATCCGCGCCAACGACCGGACCGCGGTCCGCATCGGCTACGCCCGCTACGCCGTCCCGCTGATGAGCGTCTTCGGCTACTCCTGGCGCCTGCCCGCCACTGACGGATTCTCCGCCATTTCCAACGGCCCGCCGCAGTTGCTCGGCGTGCCGCAGGGCGTCTTCAGCAATCCGTTTCCCGCTTCCAATCCGCTCGTGCTGCCCAAGGGCAACAGCGAGGGACGCAACACGAATCTCGGCGCGGCGGCCACCTGGTCGGCGCAGAACCCGAAAACGCCGATGAACGACCGCGTGAATTTCACCGTCGAACGCGACCTCTTCATGGGCTTCAAGGGCGACGTGACGTTCTTCATGAACTTCGGCCACAACATGGTCCCCGAAGGCCAGGGCGGCAACGCGGGCTTCGGCACGGCGCGCAACATGATCGACCCCCAGTTGAGCTACACGCACAAGAACAACCTGGCCGTGCCCGTGACGAATCCCTTCTTCGGCCTGCCCGCGTCGCTGATGCCGGGGCAGCTGCGCGGCCAGCGCACCGTGCCCTTGTCGACGCTGCTGCGGCCCTATCCGCAGTATGGCGATTTGACCGAGACCTTCCGTCCCGGCGTTGAGAACCGGTACAAGGCGCTCCAGATGCGCCTCCAGCGCAGGTTCGCCGACGGCTACAGCATCACTTGGGGATACAACTACAACCGCGAGTCGACCGGCGACTACTTCAACGCGCCCGACCAGTACGCCGACCGGCTGACGATGATTCCCGCCGCGCTGCCGCGCCACCGAATGACGGTTGGAACCACCAACGACCTGCCGTTCGGACGCGGCCAGAAATTCGGCTCGAACATCCACCCCGTGTTGAACGCCATCATCGGCGGCTGGTCCACGTCGAGCATCTTCATGTGGAACTCGGGATCGTTCCTGCGCTTCGGACAACTCGACGTGACGGGAGACCCGGGCAAGGCGACGCGGGAGTGGTCGCGCTGGTTCAATACCTCGGTCTTCAAACAGGCCACGCCGTTCACGCCGCGAACCAATCCGTTCCAGTACGACGGCATTACCGGTCCGCGTTTCTGGCAACTCGACACCACGCTCTCGAAGAACTTCGCTCTCACGGAACGCTTCAAGCTCGAACTGCGTTTCGAGGGTTACAACCTGACCAACAGCGTGATGCCCGGCAATCCCGTCCTGAATGTCGTGAGCACGCAGTTTGGCGGCATCACCTCGCAGGTCAACTACGGCCGGGAAGTGCAGTACACGCTGCGCATCCACTTCTGAGCGCCGCCGATCCGGCGTCCGGATCGCACGGGCGTCTGGCGCCGCGCGAAAATGGGGGCGTGCCTCGCGTCCTGATCGTCGCCGCGACCACCGGCTACCAGACCGCCGCCTTCGCCGAAGCGGCCCGCCAGTTGGGCGTCGACGTGCTCCTGGCGACGGACCGCTGCCACCGGCTCGAGGATCCCTGGCGCGACGGCGCCATCGCCGTGCGATTCGAGGATCCCGAAGCCTCCGTCGCGGCGCTGCGCCAGCATCCCCGCTTCGACGCCGTGCTGGCCGTGGGCGACCGTCCGCTCGCGGTTGCGGCGGCCTATGCCTCTCAGGCGGGACTGCCGTTTCATCCGCCGGAGGCGGTCCGCGCGGCGCGCAGCAAGCACCTCGCCCGCGAACGGTTTCGCGAGGCCGGCCTGCCCGTGCCGCGCTTCCACCGGATTCCCCTTACGGCGGACGCCGAAGCCGAGGCCGCCCGGGCCCCCTATCCCTGCGTGCTCAAGCCGCTCTGCCTGTCGGGGAGCCGCGGCGTGATCCGCGCCGACACGCCCGGGGAGTTCCGCGCTGCGTTCCGCCGGATCGCGGCGATTCTCGACAGGCCTGAGATCCGCCGCTACCGCGACGAGTCCGACCGGTTCATCCAGGTGGAGTCCTACATCCCCGGCCGCGAGTTCTCCGTCGAGGGCCTGATGACCGCTGGCCGCCTCGACATCCTGGCCGTCTTCGAGAAACCCGATCCGCTCGAGGGGCCGTTCTTTGAGGAGACCCTCTACGTGACGCCGCCCCGCGTGGACGTCTCGCGCGTCCGGGCCGCGGCCGTGCGGGCCGTCCACGCGCTGGGCCTGGCGCACGGGCCGGTGCACGCTGAGTTCCGAATGAACGAGTCCGATGTCTATCCGCTCGAAGTCGCGGCCCGGCCGATTGGCGGGCTGTGCGCCCGCGCGCTGCGCTTCCCCGGCGGCCAGACCCTCGAACACATCATCCTGCGCCACGCGCTCGGCGAGAATCTCTCCGGGCTGGTCCCCGCAGACGCCGCCAGCGGCGTGATGATGATCCCGATCGGCGCCGGCGGGATCTATCGGGGCGTCGAAGGCGAACACGCCGCCGCCGCCGTGCCCGGCATCTTTGACGTCGCGATCACGGCGAAACAGGGGCAGGAGTTCGAACCGCTGCCGGAGGGCCGGAGCTACCTGGGCTTCCTGTTCGCCGCGGGAGCGGATTCCGGCGCCGTCGAGGCGAGCCTTCGGGAAGCCCACGGCCGGCTGCGCTTCTCGTGGGCGGAAGCGCTTCGGACCCTGTAGGAACCGGCCCGCGCCCGATTCCGTCCGCGGGTTCCGTTCAGCGGACGCCGCCAAGCGCCTGCCGGAAGCGGATTCCCATCGCCTTGGCCTCCTGCCGGGCGGCTTCGGCGTTCCTCTCCATCCGCCGCAACAGGTCTGCCTGGGCTTCGAGCCATTCCGCCTGGCGCAACGTCACCGCCGCGCCGGAGGCTTCATGGGCGGCCAGCGCTTCCCGGTACAGGTTCTCCGCCTCCCCGTAGCGGCGCGACTGTTTGCAGACAGCGGCCAGTCCGGCGAGGTCGCGGGCGACATGCGGGTGGCTCGCTCCCAGCCGCCGCCGGTCGATTTCGAGCGCGCGGCGGAGGCTGGCCTCGGCTCCCGCGGCGTCTCCCTTGTCCGCTTGCAGCGCCGCCAGGTTCACGAGAGCCGAAGCGATGTTGGGCTGCTCTGCGCCCGCCATCGATTCCCACGCGCTGATGGCCTGCCGGATGTGGACTTCGGCCTCCTTCCGCCTGCCTTGCAGCCGGCGGGCCTGGCCGAGATTGTGGAGCGCGGCCGCCCGCTCGCTCCCCGCCAGGGCCGGCAACGCCCGCCGCAGGTGCCGCTCGGCGAGGCGGTAGTCGCGCAGCGCCAGACGGGCGTAGCCCAAACTTGACCGTGCCGCCGCCGTCTGGGCGTGATCCGGACCGTAAAGCCTTTCCCTCAGCACGACGGCTGCCGTAAGCACCGGAACCGCCGCGCGGGGTCGATTCGTAACGGAGAGCAGTTCGCCGAGGGCGCGCAAGCCGGTCGACCGGATGCCGTCCGGCAGACCTCGCGCGTCGAGCGCGCGCCGGAACCATCCCTCCGCTTCCCGGTGTCCGCCCATCACCATGTGAACCATGCCCAGGCCGATCCAGCCCGCCGCCAGCCGGAAATCTCCGGGACCGTGCAGGCGCTCGAGCATGCCGAGCGACTCGTCGTGCAACCGCTCGGCCTCCCTGTAGTCGCCCTGCATCCGCTTCACGGCGGCAAGGTTGCCCAACAGGACCGCCGCCTCGTCGTCATCCCCGCCGAGTTGCTTCCAGATCCGGCGCGACCACTCGTAGGCCGCCACTGCTTCGGCCAGATCGCCCCGCGCCTGATGCGCCGCACCCACGTTCGCCCACGCGATGGCCGCGCACCGGCTGGCGCCCTCTTCGCAGCGTGCGAGCGCCGATGAAAAGTGCCTCCCGGCGGCGGCGAAGTCGCCTCGCGCGTAAGCGCTGTGGCCGGCCGCCTTGTCCATTTCGAGGAGGGGGAGAGCCATCGCGAGAAGTGCCAAAGTTTCCATGAGGCATCATCGCCGGGGAACTTGCTGCCCGGGGAGTAACGGCGGGTAAGCTTACGGTTAACGCCTTACCGTAAAATCGAAGGTGCATGCAGGTTCGGGGGCTCGCCGTTTTGTTTCTTCTGGCGATTCCCGCCTTGGCACAGACCTGCCGGCTGTCGGTCGCCGGGCTCAACCGCGACCGGCGCGTCGAGGGCGACGTTTCCGCCGAGTGCCCCAACAATCCGCTGCACACGGCGCCGTTCGGCAACTGGGGCGTCACGTCGAACTTCGGCGTCAAGCGTGACAGCCACCAGTTCGACGGCTGGTGCCACGACACGCGCGTTTGCGACAACAACGGCGCCTGCCGCAATGTCTGCCGCGACGGCTGGTACGAATGGAATTCCTGCACGACGGACGCGCGCTACCGGGCCCCCAACTGCACGCTGTACAACGCCAGGGACTGCACCGCGCAGGCCAGCACACAGGGGATCAACGTCCATGGCACGCAGACCGTCGAGATCCCCGTGCGCTGTCCCATCGATACCGACAACGACGGCGCCGCCGACGCCGGCGGATGCGCCGATGTGCGCTCCTACACGCACTCCCGGAACTTCATGTCGCTCTACGAGCTGGATCCGCTGACCGGCGACGATCTGGTCCAGACGCTCTACTTCCCCCCGACCCCGGTTTCATTGCGCTGCACTCCCGCCGGATGTCCCGCTGCCGGAAGCGAGTGGCGGCCGGCCGACGGCGTGGAATCGCCGGCCTCGCCGCAGCGGGTCTTCGCCGAGATGGCGATGGTGGTCAACTCCGGCGTGTTCGTGGACCCCAACGGCGCCTGCCGCGTGCTTGTCACAGTGGCGCGGAGCGCTTCCGCGGCTTCCTACGCTCCCGCCATCGCCCCGGGCTCGCTGGCGGCCCTGTTCGGCTCGAACCTCGCCCCGGAAATCGTTGCCTCAGACGGTTCCCCGCCGATGATCCTCGGAGGGGTGCAAGTCGTCCTGACGGACTCGCTGGCCGTGCGCCGCCGGGCCAGCCTCCTCTATGTCTCGCCGCGGCAGATCAACTGGGTGGCGCCGGCGGGGCTTGCCCCGGGCGAGGCGGCCATCACCGTGGAATCGGAGTCCGGCGCCCTCCGCGCGATCGCGACCGCCCGCGTGGAGCCGGTAGCCCCCGGTCTGTTCACCGCCGACGGATCCGGCGCCGGCAGACCCGCCGCGCTCGCCACCCTCGTCCACGCGGACGGTTCCCGCACGGTGGTTCCCGCCGCCGAACCGGTGGCCGTTTCCGGAGCGCAGGATGCCGTGCTCGAACTGTTCGGGACCGGTTTCCGCGGCGCGGCGGACAAGATCGAAGTCCGGATCGGCGGAGTCCGGGCCGCGGTGCTCTACGCGGGTGAACAAGGCTCGTTCCCGGGCCTGGACCAGGTGAATGTGCGCCTCCCGCGTCCCTATCCGAACGGGCAGGTTGCATTGGAACTCACCGCCGATGGCGTGAGGGCCAACCCTGTCACGCTCGATCTTCGCTGACCAGCCTTATCCGGGCCGCCGCTGTCCTCGGCCCGACGCGGCACGCAGCTATGCGGGCTCAGCGGTTGAACAGGAAAGCGTTGGAGTTGAGCAGGGCCCACATCAGGTCCTGCGCCCGTTCGGCTCGCGCGCCCTTGGCCAGATACGTCATGGCGAGGTCGAGTTCGTTGCCCTGCGGCGGGCGGTTCAATGCGGCGAGGTAGATCTCCTCGACAAGCTTCCGGTCGTCCGCGCCGGCAAGGATGAGCCTGGCGATGCGGCCCTCCGGGTCCGCGATCGCCTCGGCGATGGTCGATCCGTTCAGCAGGTTCAGCGCCTGCACCAGGCTTACGTCGCTGCGGCGTTCGCACTCGCAGCTGGTCTGGCGCTCCGGACGTCCGAACACGTCGAGGAATCCTCCCTTTCCGATGGCCGGGTCGGGCAGATCCTGCGCAAGCGAGTCCTTGGGGACCTGGGCCAGCTTCGGGCGCGTCCCGGCGGCGATGTGGATGCCGTCATAGAACTGTTCGGCGGAAAGCCTCCGCGGATAGGCGTGCGAGAAGTTGATCTCGTCTTCGGCGTTCGACGCGTTCGTCTCGAAGCTCCCCTGGTAGGTCCGCGAGTTTACGATGGTCCGGATGATGTGCCGGAGGTCGTAGTTGTGGTCGATGAAATCCTTGGTCAGCGCGTCCAGCAATGCGGGGTTTGACGGAGGATTCGACGCGCGGATATCGTCCACCGGGTCGATGATGCCCCGGCCCGTGAAGTAGCTCCACATCCGGTTCACCATCGACTTGGCGAACAGCGGATTCGACTTCGAGGTGAGCCAGTCCGCCAGCGATTCGCGCAGATCGCTCTCGCGCACCGCCGTCTTCTCGACCGGGTATAGGAACTTCGCCGGCATCGGCCGCGAGTCCTTCGGGTGGAGGATTTCGAACTCCTCGCGCTTGTCGTAGACCACCTCCTCGTCGGAGTCCTCGCCGTTCTTCACCGCCAGCTGGCCGAAGAAGGCCGTCAGGTTGTAGTACTGGTTCTGCGTCCACTGCTCGAACGGATGATCGTGGCACTGCGCGCACACCATGCGGACGCCGAGAAACAGCTGCGTGGTCGTTTCCATGGCGACTTTGGGCTCGCGCGTGAACCGGAAGAAATTGGCCGGCGGGTTCTTGTACGTGGAGCCGCGCGAGGTGATCAGTTCGCGGACCATCCTGTCGTACGGCTTGTTCTCGGAGAGCGACTCGCGAATCCATTCGCGGAACGCCCACACTCCCTTGTCGCCCAGCTTGTTCCGGTTCACCTGGAGCAGGTCGCTCCACTTGACCGACCAGTGGTTGACGAACTCCTCCCGGGCGAGCAGCTTCTCGATGACCGCGGAACGCTTCTGCCGCTGCGGCGTCCTGTCGGCCAGGAAGGCCCGGGTTTCCTCCGGCGTGGGTGGCATGCCGATCAAGTCGTAGTAGACGCGGCGCAGGAAGTCCGCGTCGGATGCGATTCCGGAAGGCAGGATCTTCAGCCTCTCAAGCTTGGCGTTGACGTGGCGGTCGATGTAGTTGTGAACCGCCATGGGCTTCCACTGGAAGCCGGGCTCGTCGGTTATCGCCGTGACATTGATCACCGAAAGCTTCCCCTCGTAGCGGACCAGCATGGCCGCTTCGCCCCGGCGGATCGTCTTGATCAGGCCGTCGTCGGTGATCTCGGTCACCGTGGGCGTGTTCGAGGTGTACCCCGCCAGCCGCGTCACGTCCCGCGACGAACCGTCGGCGTAATGCGCCACGACCTTCAGTTGCTGCGTCAGGCCCGGTTTGGGAGCGAAAAACTCCGGCGGGGTCACCTCCAGCCTGGACACCGTCGCCGCCACCGGGTCCCCGAACGGCGTCCCCTGTTCGATCCATTCGTAAATCGTCCGGTAGGCCTCGCTCGATTCCTCGAATCGCAGGCCCCCTCCGTGCGGCAGCGCCATGGTGGCCTTGAGCAGGATCAGGCTCTTGCCAGGCTCGGTCCGGTTGAACCGCCGTCCGGCCATGTCGTGTACGATCGCCCGGTAGTCGAACTCGGGATCGTAACCGCGCAGCGACAGCTTGAATCCGTTCTTGCCCTTCGCGCCGCCGTGACACGGGCCCGAAGTGCAGCCCTGCTTGTTGATGATCGGCATCACGTCCTTGACGAACGAGAGAGGGGCCGCGGACGCGGCCAGGGCGGCCGTCGCGGCGATGGCGGTCAGTTTCATCACTTGATCCTCAGTTTCAGAGTCGCTTCCGGACCCTTGTACGTGTCTTTGGCCTTGCGTCCCGTCTCCGGCGCCTGGGAAACCAGCCGGACCTCGTAGTCGCCGCGCATCGCGCCTGGCGCCGCTTCGCAGGTGAGCGCGAACTCCCTGACGCCCTCGGCGGCTTCGGCCTTGCCGCAGGACACCCCCTCCGGTAGGTCCTGGAGTTCGATCTTCACCAGCCCGCCTTCGAACGTCGGCTCCCGGTAGACGCTGCCCGCCAATCCGGCGCTGCCTCCGGGCGCGAGCGTGATCTCCGTCTTCGCCGGCGTCACGCGGTATCCCGGCGCGACTTCGAACTCGACCATCTGCCCGTAGATCTCCATCGGCTTGCCATCCACTTCGGCCGTGATCGTCGGCAGAAAGTCCCATCGCGTCGTGGGCGTGGCGAAATTCGTGTTTACCAGAAGCGAACCCGTGCCCGGCTTCGACGGCGGACCCTGAAGGATGCGCAGGTTGCCCACCTGCGTGGCGATGTTCTCGCGCGCCCGTCCGGACCGCGTGGCGCTGTCGGAGCCTTCGACCTTGTACACCAGCGGATACTCGACTCCCTGCGCGATCCGCACCAGCGTGACCGGCGTCGTCACCCGCACCGGCAGGGCGCGCGCCGTCGCCATCGGAAGCTCCATCTCGAGCCAGCCGGCTGTCACCGCCTTCTGGCGAAGACCCTTCACCGCGTTGACCAGCCCCGGCCCGGTCGCGTAGCGGATCATCCGCCCGCCGCCGGGAAGCTCCGCCACGCCTCTGACGGAAAGGTCGAGGCGCGCCGGTTTGGCCTCCGGCCCGGCCGTGATTGTAATGGTGGAGCGAGCCACGCTGAACCGCGGATTGGGATCGTCGAAGCGCTGCTGCGCCGCCGCCGGCGCCACTGTGCCCCCGGCCTGGATGTATCCGGGCGGCAGATTCGGAATCGACAGTTTCACCGCGCCGTCGTAGCCGCGGCGCTGCACGTTCACCACGACGATGGCGGTTCCGCCCGCCGGCACGTTCACGAACGGCGTCACCAGCTGCATCTGAAAGTCCGCCGCTTCCTTGCGCGCCTCCAGCCGGTAGGCGAACTGCGGACCTCCCCGGCCCAGCAGGTCCTCCACCGCCACGGCGACCTCGTGGACGTCCTTCGGAACCTCAAACGGGATCACCGGATCGGCGCCGCCCAGATCGTCGCGCGAGGCGAGCTTCTTGCCGTCCTTGCCGTATACGGTGACGAGGGCGTCCATCTGCGACGCTCCCGTCGAGGCGGCCGCCAGTTCGATGATCCACTGCTCGCCCGGCTTCACCGCCAGCCTGTAGCGGTCCACTTCGCCCTTGGCCGAGATCCGCCCGTTGACGACCGTGGCCGCCGGCAGCGTCTTTTCTCCCGTCCCGGCCGGTTCGAGCATCTCGGGCTTGTCGCTCAGCGTGAACAGTTGGGGCAGGCTCGCCGATCCTGGCAGCGCCACCGGAACGAACCGCCGGGGCGAATTCGTGTCCGGCCTGACCGTGACCGGACTGGCGAGGTTGCCGCCATTCAGTTCGACGGCGACCGGCTGCCCGCGCCGCCACCCGAGCGGGAACATTCCCTCGTTGTAGGAGTAGGACCCGATCTTGAGCCGGTAGAAGTTCGGCGACTGGTCGCTGTATTTTGAATCGTGCACCCGCACGTAGTAGGCGCCGGCCCGCGGGAAGGTGTGCTCGAGGCGCGGGTCGATGCCGTTGCCCGGCGCGTCATCGTTTCGCGCGATGACTTTCCCGGCCGGGTCCAGCAGTTCGATCGCCGGATCGATGGCGCTGGCCGCGGCGTTCGCCTCCATCTCGAAAACCAGCCGCTGTCCGGCCGCCGCCTTGAACACAAACAGGTCGACGTCGGCCTCGCTCAGGGATCCGTTCACCACCGAGGGGATCGGGACCGGTTCGGCTGACCGCGTGTCGCCGTTCGGCTTTCCGGCGGGCTCGCTTTCCTTCTCCTCGACTTCCGGGAACTCCCCGACGGAAAACAGCGCCACGTTCGACAGTCCGTCGTCGGTCAGCAGCCGCAGCGGATACAGTCCGATCGGGGCGTCCTTGCGGATCTCCACCAGAAAGGGCAGCTCCGCGCCGGGCTGCGTCAGGTCCTTGGATGGCGCCAGGCGGGAGATGCCGGCCGGGAGCGTGGTTTCGAGCTTCGCCCCCGGCGCAAGCCCGGAACCCTTCAGCAGCAGTCGCACGGTCTTTCCGCGCTGCGCCCCATGGGGCGAGATATCGCGAATCACCGGCGAGGCGCACAGCGGCGCGGCGAGCGCGAGGACGGCGAGCGGTCTGTTGTTCACGTTAGTTGCTCCGGGCTACTTCAAGCGGCGCGGCGACGAACGACCGCGCCATTTTTCCCGCGGCGTCATAAAACCGCAATTGGCCGTCGAATCCGCCCGTGACCACCTGCGCGCCGTCGGGCGTGAACTGGACGGCGTAGACGCCGCCCTGGTGTCCCGTCAGCCGCGCCAGCAGCCGCGCGTCCTCGGTGCTGTAGACGCGGACGTCGCCGGCCTCGCACGCCACCGCGAGCCGGGAACCGTCCGGAGACAGCGCCAGGGCGAGGATCGGGCCGTCCTGCTTCTCGAACTTTTGAATCAAGGTGGAGTCGTCGGCGATGCGCATGGCGCGCGGACGGTCCATCCGGTAAAGATACGGCACGCGGTCGGCGCCTCCGATGGCCACCCAGTCCCGCCGGGGATGCCTCACCACGGCCGTCAGCGCGTCGCGCAGCAGGTTCACGTTCTCGATGAACCGTCCCGAGGCCACGTCGGAGAGCTTGGCGGCGCGGTCGCGGCCCACCGTTACCAGCCGCTTTCCGTCGATCCCGAACGCCGTCTGAAACACCCAGTCCTCGTGGTGGTCCATGCGGCGGATCTCCTTGCCCGCCTCGACGTCGATGATCCGGATGCTCTTGTCCGATCCGCCGCCAACCGCGAACAGCTTCCCGTCCGGCGACAGCGAACCGCCGAAGTAGGTGTCGCTGGAGCCGACGATGGAGTGCTTCAGCTTCCGCCCGGGCACGTCCCAGATCTGGACCTCGCCCATCCGGCCCGGATCCCCGCCGGCCGCCACCAGCGTATCGCCGTCCGGCGTGAAGGCGATGCCGTGGATGCGCATCGACAGCCCCGGGAGTCGCGCCAGCAGCTTGCCGTCGGGCGCCGTCAACAGGATCTCGCTGTAGCCGGAAACGGCGAGCATGCGGCCGTCGGGCGAGAACGCGAACGCGGTGATGAGCGGCGCCGATTTGTAGACCACCGGTTTGCGCCCGGCCGCCGGCGCCGCCTCGCCGCCCGAGTCGTTCCTGGCCCCCTGTTCGATCCAGCGGCGGAACAGGTTGATCTGCTCTTCGGAGAGCGGCTTGCCGCCGAACGGCATCTGCGGCTTCCTCTCGCCGGTCAGATAGGCGATGACGACGCTCTCGGCGGGCTTGCCCGGAACGAACCCGGGTCCCTTCACGCCGCCCTGCCGGAACCCGTCATATGAGGTGAGCAGCAGGCCGCCCTGCCGCGACTGCGGCATGTGGCAGCCGGTGCACTGGCGCGCCAGAATCGGCTGGATGTCCTTGGCGTAGCTGACCGGGGTGCGGCCGTCGGGCGGCTGGGCGCCCATGGTAAGAGCCCAGATCGCCGCCGCTTGTGCGATTTTCCTCAACATGGCGGGGCTGACAGGATTATACCGAATCCCGGGCCGCCGCCGGGCCCGCGGGAACGGCGTTCTGCGGGTCAGCTCCGGGCCGGCCGCGTCAGTTCCCGCAGCGCGTCGCGCGCGATCCACCGCGCCGCGGGCGTGCCCTGCGCCAGGATCCGGCGGGCGCATTCAATCGCCGGTTGCCGCAGGCCCGCGTTGCGTTTCCCGATCTGCCGCAGTGCCCAGTTGACCGCCTTGCGGACGAAGTTGCGGTTGTCCCACGACTCGCGTTCGATCGCTGGCAGCAGCGCGAGAAACCGCGCATCCGCGGCCTCTTTGTCGTGCATCGCCAGCGGCCATGATCGCGAACCCGCCGCGTTTGACGTACTCCTCCCCGCGGCGGCTCCAGGCGCGCGCCTTCTTCCAGGCGAACGGTGTGCGGTCGAGCAGGCGCCAGCAGCAGGCGTCCACCACGGCCCAGTTGTCGAAATCGAGCGCCCAGGACTCCGCCGTGGCCTCGGTGATCGCGCCGGGATCGGCCACAAAGCAGGCCAGCACGCGCGCGTCATGGATGCCCGTCCTCCAAAGGGCCTCCGCCAGCGCCTGGTCCCGGCCCGTCCGTCTGGCGAGTTTTCGCAGCGCCGTCACGCTCACGCCAAACGACTTCGCCGTGACGATTCCGAACCGCGCCAAGCCCTCGACGTTTCTGGGATCGCCCGGCGATTCCAGTTCGACGAGCAGCGATGGAACCCATTGGCCGCGCACGATGCTCCCCGCCGGTGAGCGCCCCTCAGGACTGCGCCATGTGGCGGCGGATCCGTTCGAGCGCCTCCATCAGATTGTCGTAGGAGTTCGCGTAGCTGAACCGCAGATAGCCCTTGCCGTACTCGCCGAAACAGGCCCCGTCCAGGCAGGCCACACCCGCCTCATAGAGCAGCGCGTCGGCGAGTTTCCTTGAATCCATGCCCGTGCCGGTGACGTTCGGGAACGCGTAGAAGGCGCCCTCGGGAAGCGCGCAGCGGAACCCCGGGATCTCGTTGAGACCCTTCACGAAGGCGTCGCGCCGGCGCCGGAACTCGGCGATCATCGCCTCCGCCTCGTCCTGCGGACCGTCGAGCGCGGCGATGCCGGCCCGCTGCGTGAAACTCGCCGTGCACGAGTTCGAGTTGACCATCAATTTGTTCACCGCCTCTACCAGCCATGTGGGCATCACGCCGTAGCCCATCCGCCACCCGGTCATGGCGTACGTCTTCGAAAACCCGTCGAGAATGATCGTCTTGTCGAGCATCCCGGGGAAGGTCGAGATCGATCGCGGCATGGGTCCGTATGTCATGCGGGAATAGATTTCGTCCGACAGGACAACGACGTCGCGGTCGGCGCACAGACGGGCGATCTCGGCGATGTCCTCCTCCGGGATCACACCGCCGGTGGGGTTCTGCGGCGAGTTCAGCACCACCATCCGCGTCCGGTCGCTCAGCCTTTCGCGAAACACGTTCAGGTCGAAGGAAAAGCCCCGCTCCTCGACCAGCGGAATCGGGACCGGGACGCCGCCCGAGAACCGGATCATCGATTCGTAAATCGGAAACCCCGGATTCGGGTAGATGACCTCGTCGCCCGAGTCGATCAGAGCGAGCATCGGGAAGAAGATGATCGGCTTGCCGCCCGGCACCACGCAGACCCGCTCCGGGCCCACCTCGATGCCGCGGGTGCGCGAGACGTAGGCCGCGATCGACGCGCGCAGCTCAGGCAGCCCCTGCGTGGGTCCGTAATGGGTCCAGCCTCCGTCCAGAGCCCTCTTGGCTTCCTCGATGACGTGCTTCGGCGTGTCGAAGTCGGGTTCGCCGATCTCGAGATGGATCACGCTCTTTCCCTGCGCCTCGAGCGCCCGGGCCTTCACGAGCACTTCAAAGGCGGTTTCGACGCCGATGCGGCTCATCCGTTCCGCTAATTTCATTGCACCTTCCTATTGCACCTTCCTGTAGTAGAGGACTCCCTCGCGGGCTTCGATGAATTCTACCCTGTCGCCGATGTGGACCGCCTCCCCGCGGATGCGCACAGTGGCGCGCGAGCCGTCGTCATGGGTGACGATCGCAATCTGGTACGGGGCTTCATGGACGAACTGCTCCGGCGCCGAGTGGATGACCGTTTCGGTGTAGACGGTTCCCTGCTTCATGCTTCGCTCACGATCGTGACCACACAGGTCGCGCCGCTCCCGCCGAGGTTCTGGGCCAGTCCGGTTCGCCGCCGTTCCAGTTGCCGGCCGCCGGCTTCGCCGCGGATCTGCTGGACGAGGTCGCAGATCTGTGCGACGCCCGTGGCGCCGACCGGATGCCCTTTCGATTTCAGGCCGCCGCTCGTGTTGACCGGTTTGGTCCCGCGCAGACCCGTGCATCCGGCGGCCGAGAAAGGGCCGCCCTCGCCCTTCGCCGCGAATCCCAGATCCTCGATCGCGATGATCTCGGCGATCGTGAAACAGTCGTGGACCTCCGCGAAGTCGATGTCCGCCGGGGTTACGCCAGCCATGCGGTAGGCCTGGGCGGCGGCCAGCCGCAGCGCCGGAAACGTCGTGATGTCCGCTTTTCGGTCGAGCGCGAGGTGGTCCGACGTCTGTGCGACGGCCCGCACCAGCACGGGCCGGGCCGCCATGTCCCGCGCGCGCTCGATCGTCGTCAGCAGCACCGCCGCCGCTCCGTCGCTGACGAGCGAGCAGTCGTAGACCGTCAGCGGCTCGGCCACCGGCTTGCCGTTGAGGGCCTGTTCGACTGTGATGGTCTTTCGCATGTGCGCGTCCGGATTCAGAGCCCCGTTGGCGTGGTTTTTGACCGCCACCGCCGCCAGCTGTTCCCGCGTCGTGCCGTACTGGTGCATGTGCCGCCGCGCGATCATCGCAAACAGCGCCGGGAAGGTCGCCCCGGCCCGAACCTCCGATTGCGAATCCCCGGCGCCGGCCAGGATCTCGGCGACGCGGGGAGTCGGCTGCGAAGTCATCTTTTCGACTCCGGTCACCAGCACGGTGTCGTAGAGACCCGCCGCCACGGCGGCCCAGGCGTGGTGGAACGCCGCGCCGGAGGAGGCGCACGCCGCCTCGAATCGCGTCGCCGGCACGCCCGTGATGCCCACCTCGGAGGCCACGTACGGGGCCAGGTGGTTCTGCCCCACAAACGACGGTCCGGCGAAGTTGCCAAGGAAGAACGCCTCCACCTGGTCCGGGCTAACCCCCGCGTTTTTCAGGCATTTGGAGGATGCCTCAGCGGCCAGCGACAGAATGGTCTCCTCGGCCAGGGCGCCGAAGCGCGTTTTCCCTATCCCGGCGATCGCGACTTGTCGCATACTTAAATGTAGCAGCGGCTGCACGTTTCCGGGCGGGGCCTCGTCAGTCCGTTCAGAGTCATGCTGGCCCGAATGCAGCGCGCCGAGGATTCCATGAGCGACGTCTCAAGGCCGCCGGTCGATGTCCAGACGGACCTTCATAGCAAGTTCATCTCGGACAACATGCGCCGGATCTTCCTACAGATCTACCGCATCGTCGGCAACGTGGACGACGCGCAGGACCTGACCCAGGAAGTGTTCATCAAAGCGCTCCAGCGCTCCGAACAGATCAAGGACGCGGCCAAGGCGGCGCACTGGTTGTCCCGCGTGGCGACCAACGCCGCGATCGACCATCTCCGGCGGCGCGGCAAGGCGAACCTGGCGCAACTGGACGAGATTCCCGACCCGGCCAAGATTTCCGCCGAGGAGAGCCCGGAAGACCGCGTGCTCCGCGCCGAGCAGCGCCGCCAGCTCGACGGCGGGCTCGGCGCGCTGAGCGAGCGCGAACGGCTGGCGCTGCTGCTGCGGGACGTCGAAGACCTGCCCGCCGAGGAAGTAGCCGGGCATCTGCGTTGTTCGAAGGCGACGGTCCGGTCGCATATCGCCAACGCGCGGATCAAATTCCGTAAGTACTGGGAAAGGAACCGTCTATGAGGCGCCACTGCGACGCCGCGGACTTGGCCTTGTACGCCGGGGGCGACCTGGGCTTGGCCGCCCGGCTCGTCACCGGCCTCCATGTCCGGACCTGTTCGCGGTGCCGCGCGGAGGTGGAGTCGTTTCGCGACGCGCGGCGCGCCCTCCGCGAGGAGTCTAGGCCGATGCCGCCGGGCCTCGACTGGGACCGGCTGGCGGCCGAAATGAAAGCCAATATCCGGCTCGGCGTCGAGGCCGGTGAGTGCGTGGGCGCCGTGGTGGAGGCTCCCGGCCGGAGGGTTCCGCTGGCGCCGGTGGCAGCCCTGGCCCTGGTGCTGTCCCTCTTCCTTACGCTGGCCTGGTGGCAGGCCCGGAGTCTTCGCCCGGTCCACCGGGCCAACGCCCGGCCCGAGGTGGCCGACGGCCAGGTCGTGTTAAAGGCGACCACGGGCGCGGTGGGCGTGGAGCGCAACGGCGAGGCGCTCACGCTCGTCCACGCCGGCGGCGGCGCCGGCTCCGTCTCGGTCGGAGTCCAGGGCTCGCTGAACGCCCGCTACATTGACGAGGACGGCGGGCAGGTGACCATACATCATGTCTACACAGAATAGACTCTCCTGCCTCGTCGCGCTGGCCCCGGCCGCCGGTGCGATCCTGTTCGCGCAGGGCGCGTCCGTCAAGGTGAACCTGCCCGCGGATTCCCCGGTCACGCTGGTCTCGGCCGACTGGGGCGAGTCGCGCACGCAGGAGCGCGGCAGCGCCCAGGTGCTCAATCTGAGCACCTCGCTCTCGCTGCGCCACGCTGGCGGCCGGCGGATCCGCGCGATCACCTGGATGGTGCAGGCGCAGGAAGGCGTACCCGGCGGGAAGGCCTCGGTGTCGAAGGCGAGCCTGGATGTCGGGCCCGGCGAGACGTTCCCGTTGAAGGTCGAACTGCGGCTGTTGCGGCCGGTGGCCGCGCAGGCGCCGCCGGCGGTCGAGATGGCGCTCGACGGCATTCTCTTCGACGACCTCGGCTTCTTCGGCCCCAACCGGCTGGACTCGCGGCGCGTCATGCTCGCCTACGAACTCGAAGCGCAGCGCGACCGCCGCCACTTCCTCCAGGTGCTCCAGGCGAAAGGCCCGGAGGGGCTTCAGCAGGAATGCCTCGCCTCGCTCCGCCGGCAGGCCGAACTGCCCGCCGTGGACGTGCAATTGGCCCGCGGGGGCCGCGCCACGGCCGTCGACCCGGGACGCGAGGTGCAGTTCGCCTTCCTCCGGTTCCCCGATGCGCCGGTCGAGCCGGTGGCGGGCCTGGCTCGCGCCAGCGGAGCCGAAGTCTGGTCGCCGCGCCTCGAAGTCGTCAACCGGTCCCGCCGCGAGGTGAAGTACCTCGAAGTCGGATGGATGCTGAGCGACGCCCGGGGGCGCGAGTTCCTGGGCGGCTCGGTTCCGGCCCGCATGACACTGGCGCCCGGCCGCCGGGCCGCCGTGTTGCAGGAGACTTCGCTGCGTTTCGCCGACAAGGGCGGATCGCCGCTCGCGGTCGAGGGAATGACAGGATTTGTGAGCCAGGTCGAGTTTGCCGACGGGTCGGTGTGGATTCCTTCGCGGGCGGAACTGGACGATCCCCGGCTCCGGAAAGTCCTGCTACCATCGATCGAGGAGCAGCGTTTGACCAGCTTGTACCGGAAGAAGGGGCTCCGGGCCCTGATCGAAGAACTGAAGCGAATGGGGGCGGGGAAGTAATGCCGGCGCCGGCCGCCGCTTCCTCCTGGGTCGGCCGCGACCCGGATCGGTTCACCATCGAAGAGCGCAAGGCTCTGGCGGGCCAGTGGATGGCGATCGAAATCTACACGCCCGCGACCCTGCCCCTGCGGCGCGTCCAGGCGATCGGCGCCTCGCCGGCCGAGTGCATTGCGCAGCTGGCTGCGCGCGGCCTCGATCCGCGGAACTTCGAGTTCACCCTGATCGATCCGCCGTACTGAGCGCTCCCTTTCGTCGCCGGTCGGACCCGGCCGCTACCGCGCGGTGAAGTCGACGGTGGTCTCCCGCCTGGCCGCCAGCGGAATTTCCACGCGGACCGGAAGCCTCGTCACCGCGACATCTCCGTGCTGCCCCGTTTCCCGGATCCGCCACCGGTAGGCGCCCGGGCGCAACCGCCATATCCGCAGCGCCGCGGCGGAGGCGGCCGGTTCGAAACTGTACAGGCGCAGCGACAGGCCGTCCGGCGCGGCTCGTGTCATCAGCCGAGCGTACTCGGCGGCCGACGGCTCCCAGGTCACCGCGAAACGCGGATACCGCTCGCCCCGGGGAGGCTCGCCGCCGAACAGCGCGGCCTGGTAGGCCGGCTCGAAGCGGTAGTAGACGCGGTCCGTGTAGAGAACTTCCCGCGTCAGCATGTCGTAGTTGACGCCCAGGCGGTCACCCATTTCACGGGCCAACCGGGCAAGCGTGGCCGGATCCGGAATCGCCGGGTCTTCCAGCCGCGCCGCGCGCTTTCCCTCCTCGGCCGCCTGGCGCCACCGCGCGTCGCCGGTGAGATCGGCGGCGGCTTCAAACAGCGAGACGATGGCCTCCTGGCTGCGTGGCGACCACTGGAAATAATCCCACTCCGCATCCGGCTTGTCCCACCGGTCCGACCCGATCAGATAACCGCCGTCGGCGGCGCGCAGCGCCGGCGGGATCATGCCCGCGGGCTTGCCGTGCGCCGTGCTGCGCATCGCCGCCAGCCACGACTCCGCCCATCGGACGAGGAGATCCGTCACCCGCGGATCGCGCGTGAGGAACGCGTACCACAGGGCCGGGCCCATGGCGCGCACGTTCAGGTGCACGTCGAGCGCCCGCGCGGGCGAACGGTCCCGTTCCCGGCAGTTGAACCACGACGTGTGGAACCGGAACAACCCGTCGCGCTGACGGCCGATCCAGTTCTCCGCGCAGGCCGCCGTCTCGGCCAGCCTCGCCACGATGCGCGGATCGTCCGGCCGGAGCGCCGCCAGCAGCGGCTGCGTGTCGGTGGACGGCTCCGAGGAATGCTCCACGTCCGAGATGTCCCTGTCGTAGCCGTTCACCAGCCGGCCGCTTGACCACAACCCGTCGGCGATGCGCGCGATTCCCCGCGCCGCCACCTCGGAACCGAGGCCGAGCGCCAGCGGCCCCCACTGGCGCAGGATCTCGACGTCGTCCCCCCAGGCGCCTCCCAGCTCGCCGTTGGGCTGCTGCCGTTCTTCCACCCACCACCGCGTGATCGCGTCCATCCGGCGCTTGACCACCCGCTGCGCGACGGCCCATTCCGGCGCGCCGGGCGGCGCGGAGGGGATTCCCGCGTCCCAGGCCACGGGCTTGACCTTCGCGCAGAACGGGCCAGACGGCATCGGACCGCCCGAATTCGACGCGGCGCAGAAAGCCGACGCCATCTGCCTCACAGCAGGATCGTCCGGCGCGACACGCAGGCACTCTTCGATGAGTTCCCCGGCTCGCGCGATGTCGGCCGGCTCATGGTTCTCCGCCGCCGCCCAGTAGTAGGCGCGCGCCAGACCGATGGTGGCCTCGCGGCGGACGTCCGGGCGGGCCGAGAACCGCAGCCGGTCATGCAACTGCCGCAGGTAGTTCGGGCGTGCCATCGGACTCTCATGGCGGTATTCGTAAAGCGCGTTGGCCTGAAGCCAGCGGGCGCGGGCGAGCCACCGCGGAACCATCGTCTGCTCGAATTCAGCATCCGGAGTCCAACGGATCGCCGACACCAGGTAGGGGCCCGCCCGCGCGCGGACCGTCAGAGTCGCCGGGCCGTCCACCCACGCCATCAGATCCACCCTTTTCACTCCCCTCCGCGGGCGGAGCCGGTCCGGCAGCGGGCTCGCCTCGAACCGCCGGTCGACGGTCTTTCCGCCGGCCTCGAGAAGGAACGACGTCTTGGCTGCGGCGTCCGCCGCCAGGAATACCTCGACGAAGTGGCGGCCCTTGCGCTCGAAAGCGAACTCCGCGTCGCCCTGCGTCGCAGCCCCGCGGCGGAGTGCGGGCGCGTCAATAGCCGGATCGTATCCCCCGCCGAACTCCTCGACGCGATGGGCCGCCGGCGGGTTCAACCAGACGACGCCGTCGGAACGCGGACGATGAGTGAAGGAATGGATCGCCAGAAGCAGGCAGAGAAATGAGCCCGCCATGGCCGCCTACCGCTGCGGGACAAACTTCTGCGCGCGCCAGTTCAGGATCTCGGCGGTGTAGATGGCGCCGTCCGGAGCGACCGCGATGTGATGGCAGAAGTGGAACTGCCCGGGAGCCTTTCCAAACGAGCCGAACGCGCCCACGACTTTGCCTTCGAGCGTGAGTTTCACCACGCGGTTGTTGTAGCCGTCCGTCATGAACAGGTGGTTGTCGCGCGACAGGGCGAGCCCCCACGGCGCGCCGATGTCCTTCCACTGGGCCAGAAAATTGCCGTCGGAGTCAAACACCTGGATGCGGTAGTTCTCGCGGTCGGCCACGTACACCTTGCCCTGCCGGTCGACGAGGATCGAATGCGGAGTGTGGAACTCGCCCGGACCGCTGCCGCGCCGTCCCCACTCTTTGACGAACTTGCCGTTCCTGTCGAACTTCACCACCCGGGAGTTGCCGTATCCGTCGGAAACGTAGACCTCTCCGTTCGGCCCGAAGCCGACGTCGGTCGGCCGGTTGAACCGCACCACGCCTTCGTCGCGGATGCCGCGCAGCGCCCCGCCCGCCGAGCCGTCCGGCATCGCGCTCTTCTGGTCCGACGACGACCGCCAGCGTCCGTAGACCTGGAGCACCCGGCCCGCCTTGTTCATCTTGACCACCGTATGCGATCCGTCATCCGCGGTCCAAAGGTTGCCCTCGGCGTCGACCCGGATGGCGTGGGCGCGGTCATAGAAGCCGTCGCCCCAGGAGCGAACGAAAACGCCCTCGGAATCGAACTCAAGGATGGGATGGGGTCCGCGGTGGACCACATAAACATGGTTGGCGGCATCCACGGCCACGCCGGCCGTCTCTCCGAGGTTCCAGTGCTGCGGCAGCCTGGGCCAGGAGGGGACCACTTGAAAGGGGAGGGGCGGGAATGCCGGCTGACACCATAACAGCGGCGCTGAGGCGGTGACCAACAGGGCAAAGAGTCTCATTTTCAGTACTTCCTGGGTCTTCATTATGGCAGACCGCAGAAATTACACAACTCTTACAATCAGACCCGAGAATCCCTGTTAGGGTGGGGAAGGAAAGTCATGCCGAAGAAGATCAACTGGCCTACCGTCATCACATTTACCGTCTTACATATTGGCTCCGTCGCCGCGCTGTTTCACTTCTCCTGGGGGGCCGTGATCACGGCCGCGGTCCTCTACTGGATCTGCATTGGTTGGGGCATCGGGATGGGATACCACCGGCTGCTGACCCACCGGTCCTATGTTGTGCCGAAATGGATCGAATACCTGTTTACGGTCTGCGGCACCATGACGCTCGAGGGCGGCCCGCTGTTCTGGGTGGGAACGCACCGGATTCACCATCAGCGTTCCGACAAGCCGGGCGATCCGCACTCGCCCCGGGACGGCGCCTGGTGGGCGCACCTTTTCTGGATGCTGCTCGGCGACGCCGGCCACAACAACACGAACGAGTTCCGGCGCTATGTTCCCGAGTTGGGAAAAGACCGTGTGCACCGGTTCCTCAACACCTACCACTACCTGCCGCTTGCCGTTTCCGCCGTGATTCTGTATGCGGCTGGCGGGTTGCCGTACGTGCTTTGGGCCGTGTGCATGCGCGTGACGGTGGGCCAGCACGCCACCTGGGCCGTGAACTCGGCCACCCACATGTGGGGCGCGCGGCGGTTTGACACCACCGACGATTCGCGGAACAACTGGTGGGTGGCGCTGCTCACCTTCGGGGAGGGTTGGCACAACAACCACCATGCCCATCCGAACTCGGCGCGGCACGGGCTGGCCTGGTATGAAGTGGACTGCACCTGGTACCAGATCCGCCTTCTCGAGCGGCTGGGCGTGGCCAGGCGGGTCAAGGTGGCGTCGGTCGAGGCCGCCCTCATCGAAGAGATGGCGGCGTAAGCCGGCGGGTTTTCATCCCGGCCGGGATGGCGCCGTGGCCGAACGGTAAAATAGACACCGTATGGTGTTGTCGGGCTACCCGAGGTCAACCCTGCTCATCGTGGCGGCCGGGGTGGTAGTGGTTCTGGCCGCGGTGGCGATGAACGTCACATGGCTGGTGCTCCACTGGCGGACCGGCCTGTTGGTGATTCTCGGGCTGATTTTCACCGCCCTCATCATCTCCGGAGTCGTGCTCAACACGCTCTTTCTGGCCCGCGAGATCCGGCGCAACGAGCATCAGAACGCGTTCCTGAACGCGGTCACGCACGAGTTGAAGACGCCCCTGGCCTCGATCCGGCTCTACCTCGAGACGCTTCAGACGCGGACCGTCGACGAAGCCAGACGGCGCGAGTTCCAGGACATCATGATCGCCGACTGCGACCGCCTGCTTCATACCATCGACCAGGTTCTCCGCGCGGGCCAGGGCTCGGCGGCGCGGCCCCGGCTGAAGGGGGTGCGGGTGAACCTGCCGGAGATGGTCGCCGACTGCCTGAAGCTGGCGCAGACCCGGCATCATCTTCCCGAGGGCGCGCTTGTGTTCGCCAATCGGCTGCCCGAAGACGCCGCGCGCACCGTGTTGGGCGACGCCGACGAGTTGCGGTCCGCCATCGGAAACCTGATCGACAACGCCATCAAGTATTCGCAGCCGCGGGTGGAGGTGTACGTCGAGGTCGACGCGGTCGAGGACGACGACCTGGTGGTCCGCGTCAAGGACCGGGGCATCGGCATTCCCAAGGCCGAGCTGAAACGGATCTTCAAGCGCTTCTACCGCATCCAGGAGGCCGTCACGCGGTTCAAGGGCATGGGCCTTGGTTTGTTCATCGTCAACTCGGTGGCCCGGCGCCACGGCGGGCGCGTCTACGCCGAGAGCGAGGGAAGGGGCCAAGGCAGCACGTTTACGCTGCTGCTGCCGGCTGCCCCGCCGCGATAATGGGCCGGATCCTGATTGTCGAAGATGAGTCCCACCTGGCCGAGGGGCTGCGGTTCAATCTCGAGGCCGAGGGGCACGAAGTCAAGGTCGTCGAGACCGGAGAGCAAGCGATCGAGGAAGTGCGTCGCGACGGCTTCCATCTCATGCTGCTCGACGTGATGCTGCCCGGCATCGACGGCTTCCGCGCGGCGGCGCAACTGCGCAGCGAAGGGCGGTTCCTTCCCATCCTGATGCTGACGGCGCGGGGGAGGCCCGAAGACGTGCTCCAGGGGTTCGAGGCCGGAGCGGACGATTATCTGCCCAAACCGTTTGAGTTGAAGATCCTTCTGGCGCGCGTGCGGAGTCTGTTGCGGAGGAGCCAGTGGCAACAGGCCCGCCCTCCGGCCGCCGGTCCGCCGGCCGGGTCGCGTTTCGAGTTCGCCGGCAAGACGATCGACTTTGACCGGCTCGAGATCACCGCCGGCGGGAAGACCATGCGCCTGACGACGATGGAGGCGAACCTGTTGCGCTACCTGGTGGCCCGCGAAGGCAAGGTGGTTTCCCGCAAGATGATCCTCGACGACGTCTGGGACGTGCACGAAGATACCGACACGCGCGCCATCGACAACTTCATCGCCCGCCTGCGGAAGTACGTCGAGGACGAGCCGTCCCAGCCGAAGCACCTGCAAACCGTGCGCGGGACCGGATACCGGTTTGTGGCGAATCCGAAGTGACGGCCTCGAAGGCGCCAAGATCGACGTGGCCGTCCCGGGGGCGTGTTTCGCCGGCCTGATGCCGCACGTACTGCATGTCGAGCCCGTCGACCGCCAGACCCTCGTCGCGGACCATCGATGACGGCGTGATCCGGTAGTCCTGGCCGGCCTCGCCGGCGAAGCCGGGCTCGGCGCCCTCGAGATTCGACCCGTCGTCGAGGATGCGGCCCGCGGGCGGGCCGGAGAACGCCGCGCGGCGCCCCGGCTTGAACCAGTTCCGGCTCAACGCGAGTTCGCCCTCTCCGTTGAGCAGTTCGACCGTGTCGCCTCCGACGGCGGCGTAGAAAATGTTGTTCCGGGCAAGGCACTTCTCGTCCGCCGTGGACAGGCGGAACAGCGTGGTGCGTTCGCGCAGCGAAACGATGGTGTTGTTGAAGAAGTCGAGCAGACCCTTGCGGTAAGCCTCTGGGGCGGCGCTGTCGCCGCCGTAGTGGACGATCTGGCGGTTGCCGTCTCCCTCGCGCTCGATCAGGATGTTGCCATAGGCGCTCGTCTCGCGGTATCGCGGGGACTCGCGGAGGGACGCCACTCCGGCGTCGACGAGATCCAACTGGCGGTTGCCGCCTTCGATCCAGTTGTAGCGGACGACGAGGCCGGCGGAACGGTCCTTGAGGTTGTTGCCGAGAGAACCCGGGCGGGGCGGGCCGAAATAGTTGAACTGGTAGACGATGCCGAGCGCCTCAGTGTAGGCGTTGTGGTGCAGGGCGCTCGCCTCGATGCCGTTGGAATGGATCCAGTTGGCCTCGATGAGAACGTCGCGCGTGAGGTTTTCTTCGCTTGAGCCGATAAACAGGCCGTTGCCGCTGTCATGCAGGATGCAGTTGCGGATGGTCAGCGACTCTCCCTTCTCGACGTCGATGGCGGCGGCGTTGACGGCGTACGTCTGCGCCTGCCCGAAGCGGTCCGTGAAGCGGTAAGGGGGGCGCGCCGAGCGGATCTCGAGGCTGTCAATGACGATGTGCCGCGGCATGACGTCGGCAGGGACGTTGGCGCCGCCGATCTTGATCACGCCACGGTTCTCGCGCCAGTAGTTGAGCGTTGAGGCGGTGACCGCGTCGCGGGCGTCGATCACGGGCAGCTGGCCTTCCGGACCCGGCACGCCGCGCAGCGTGATGGGCGCGTCCGCGGCGCCCTGCCGGCACAGAACGAACTTCTCCCGGTACGGCTCCGGACGCCAGTACACACGAACCGTGTCGCCGGGCGCCAGCGCGGCCAGCGGCGCATCGCCGATTTTCTCGAATGGTTTGCCGGGGCCGACCTCGTAGACTTCCGCCGCGGCGGCCGCGACGGCGACCAGGTGGCAGGCGAACAGTTTCATCTCACTTCAGGCTATCGCGAAGCCGCCTGGGCCAGGCGGAGCTGCGGGGAAGCGGCGGCGCGCTACGATGAAACTTGAACCCGGCCATTGTTCTCGCCCTCCAGCTCTTCGGCGCTTCGGAGCTGCTGCGCAACGGGGACGGGCGCAACGACGCGTTCGCCGCGGTGGCCCGGTTTGACAACTGCACCGGGTTTCTCGTCCGGCCAAAGGCGTCCACTCCGGACTCGGCCCGCGCCTACCTGCTGACAGCGGGCCACTGCATCGACCAGTCCGTGACCGCGGTGGTGCGTGACCGGGCCGTCGCCCGAACCGTGATCTTTCACTACTTCGCCGATACGGAGGCGCGGCAGGTGCGCATTCCGGCCGTCAGAGCGGCGTATTCGACGATGAAAGGCACGGATCTTGCCGTGGTCGAACTGGCGGCGACCATCGGGGAGCTGGCGCGGCAGTCGATCGTCCCCTTCCGGCTGGCGGCGGCCGGCGCGGAGGCGGGCGAGCCGGTCCTGTCGGCGGGCGTTCCGGTGACCAACATCCCGGACGGAGAGAAGTTCGTCCGCGCCTCCCGCTGCACGCTGGGGGAAACGGCCGAGGTGATCGAAGCGCGATGGCACTGGTGGTCGCTCCACCGGACGGACTGCTCCGACATCTGGGGCGGCAGCAGCGGGTCGCCGCTGATTTCGAGGAGGTCGGGCGAGGTGGTCGGGATGATCACGACCACCAACGCGGGCGCCGCCATCACGGAAGGCGATTTCCGCTGTTCGATCGGGCAGCCCTGCGAAGTGGTCCGGGGAGGGTTCCGGTATCGCGCCGGCACGGTGTACGCGGTCCCTGTGGCCGGACTGCCGGACTGCTTTCGTGAAACCGGCGAGTTCGACGTCGCGCTCACGGGGTGTCCCCTCGATCCCGGCCGGCAGCTGAACGTCTCCAACGCCGCCATCGCGGCGCGGCCGGGCGCGGCCTGGAGCGCCGCCATATCGGGCACGGACTTTCCGCGGTTCCGCTACAAGATCGTCAACGAGGGCGAGGGCGATTGCCGGGATCCGGCCGGCTATTCCTCACCCCTGCCGGTGGAGGCTGGCGCACGCATCACCGACCGTCTGCCGGAGCGCGAGGGGCGGCAGCACCTGTGCGTGATCGGCGTGGGCTCCCAGCCCGAGCAGGAGCCGCGGTTCGCTACGCTGATCCACCTTCGCGCCGACGCCACGCCGCCCGTCATCCGGCCGCGTTTCCTCATGATGGAAGAGCCGGGCCGGCTCCATTTCCAGCCCGTCTTCGTGCTGCCTGAACTGGGCCGTTACCGCTACAAAGTGGCCGGGCCGGACGGCGAGGACTGCTCGGACCGGGAGAGCTTCCGCGAGTACCTGCGTGTCCCGATCCGCGTGCCGCGTGAGACGGTGGGGCGGATCTGCCTCTATGGCCTCGACGAAGCGGAGAATCCGACGCCGACCGTTGACCTGCCGATGAGGGGTGTGAACCTGTTCGCCGGCGGCGTGGTCAACGCGGCCAGCTACGGTCCGGTCGCGCCTGGGTCGATCGTGAGTATCTTCGGGAGCAACCTTTCCGACGAACCTGTGGTGTTGACCGACAGCGCCGGCGCGAAGAGCACGCTGCGGGTTCTGTACACGGATCCGCTCCAGATCAACGCCGTGGCGCCGGCGGGCGCCGCGCCGGGGCCCGCGTGGATCGAACACGCCGGAGCGCGCGTGGAGTTCAAAATCGAGCCTGTATCGCCGGGCCTGTTCCAGGGCGGCGGCACGTTGCCGGACGGGACGCTCCTGCTGGCAGGTACGGGATTCGGCACGGGTCCGGTGGAGTTGCGCGTTTCCGGCGTGCGGGCCGAGGCGACGGTGCGGCGGTCGGAACACGCCGAGGGGCTGGACCTCCTCGAGGCGAGACTGCCCGTGCGCCTGCGCGGATGGGCGCCGGTCCAATCGGCGGGGAACACCATCTGGCTTCTCTTGCGCTGAAATCCCTCCGGTCCGCCTCCGCGGGGCGGTCCGCGGGGGATATACTCGTAGGCGCCATGATGACCCGCCGCTGTTTCGCCTCGCTGGCCGCATGCGCGTCCGCGCCGGGCGCCGCCGACCCGAGAAAGACCGTCGCCGCGATCGTGACCGAGTACCGATACTGGTCGCACGCGGACGTGATTGTCGGCCGGCTCCTCGGCGGGTATTCGCCGAACGGCGTCCACCAGCCGCCGAGGACGCGTGTGGTTTCGATGTACACGGACCAGATCGCCAAACAGGACATGTCGCGGGACCTGGCTGCGCGCCACGGGTTCCGGATTTATCCCTCGATCGAGCAGGCATTGACGCTGGGCGGGCCGAGGCTGGCCGTCGACGCGGTGTGTTTCGTCGGCGAGCACGGCGACTACCCGGTGAACGACGTGGGGCAGAAACTGTACCCGCGCTACGAGCTGTTCACGCAGATCCTCGACGTGATCGAGCGCTCCGGCCGGCCTGTGCCCTGCTTCTTCGACAAGCACCTTTCCTACTCATGGGAGAAAGCGTCGAAGATATGGGAGCGGGTCAAGCGTCTGAAGATTCCGTTCCTGTGCGGATCGTCGGTGACGCTGACCGCGCGGACGCCGCCGCTCGAGATTCCCATCGGGACGCCGATCCGCAATGCCGTCGCGATCGGCAGCGGCGACCTGGACGCTTACGGGTTCCACCTGCTCGAATCGGCCCAGTGCATGCTCGAACGCCGCCAGGGCGGCGAAACGGGCGTGGCGAGCGTCGAGTGGATCGAAGGGCGGGGGGCGATCGACCGGTGGAAGGCGGGCGAAGGAGCGTGGGTCCAGCCGCTGTGGGAGGAGGCGGTGAAGCGCTCCGGCGAACCCCCGCAGACGGATGGCGGCGGACGGGAGCCGGTTCTGTTCCTGGTGAACTACCGCGACGGGGTGAATCTGGCTGCGTTCATGATGCCGCGGTCGGGGAACGGGCGTGTGTTCGCGGCGCGCGAGAAGGGGTCCAGCGCGGTGTTGTCGACGAGTTTCGGGCCTGCCACCCGCGGACGGCCCCTGCCGCACTTCGACGGGCTCGCCTATTGCATCGAAGAGCTGTTCACGACGGGGAAGGCCTTGAACCCGCCGGAGAGGACCGTGCTGACCACGGGGGCGCTGTCGTTCCTGTTCGAGTCGCGGCGGGCCCGGAGGCGGATCGACACGCCGGAGTTGTCGATCGCCTACCGGGCTCCGGAGAAGGCGTGGGTTCAGACCAGCTGAGCGCTACGCGGCGGGGATCCTGGTGGTGTGGCGGGCGACCATCCGCCAGCCGCCCCCGCGCCTGACCCAGACCTGTACGAGGTCGAGGGGGACGACCACCACCCCCTCCGGTTTCGGGTTATGGGCGTGGGTCCTGGCGTGGAAGATGGCCGTGCCGCCGTGAATCTGGACCTCGGAGCCGGGTTCGTCCTGGAAGTCGATGCGTCCGCGCACCAGATGCTCGATGCAGACGGCCTTGTTCTCCATGAGCGCGTTCGAGTGGCCGTAAAAGAGTTCGTCGCCGAGAAGGGCGTCGAGAGCGGCGGCGTCGCCTTCCCGCGCGGCCTTGTTGAACGCCGCGACGGCGGCGCGCACTTCCTGTTCGGCAATGGGGTCGTGGTCTGCCATGGTGAACGTTCAGCGTAGCATGCCGGGCCGGGGCCGGGTCAGTCAAGCTTGCTTCGGAAGCGGGCCACGCTGCCGGCGAGGATGAGACCGCCCAGCAGCACCAGCGCGGCGAACTGGGGCCAGAGGATATCGAGGGCGGAGCCCTTGAGAAAGACGCCCCGCAGGATCTCGACGAAGTAGCGCTGGGGGTTGAAGGCGGCGATCCACTGGGCGGGCTCCGGCATGTTGCGGACCGGAAAGGCGAAACCGGAGAGCATGAAGCTCGGCATGAAGAACAGGAACGACGACATCATGGCCTGCTGCTGGGTTCGCGAGACGGTGGAGATGAACAGGCCGGCCCCAAGCGTGGTCATCAGGAACGCGAGGGCGCCCGCCACGATCGTCCAGATGCTGCCGCGGAAGGGAACCCCGAAAATCGCCTGTCCGAGGGCGGTGACCAGGAACAGGTCGAACAGCCCCACCAGCAGAAAGGGCAGGGTCTTGCCGAGGATCAGCTCGGCGGGACGGATCGGAGTGACAAGCAACTGCTCCATCGTGCCGATCTCCTTCTCGCGGACGATGGCCATCGCCGTGAGCATGAGCGTGATGATGGTGATGATGTTCATCACCACGCCGGGAATGAAGAAGTAGCGGCTCTTGAGTTCGGGATTGAACCAGACGCGCGGCTCGGCGAATTCCGGCGCCGGGCCGGCGATGATTCGAGAGGCGTAGCTTGAAACCAGCGCCGCGTTGTTGGAGTTGGTGCCATCGACGAGGACCTGCACGGCGGCGGGAGCGCCGCGGGCGCGGTCGCGGGCGAAGCCGGGCATCACGCTGACGACGGCGAGGACGCGGTTGTGGTCGAGCAGCGCCGCGGCTTCGGCTTCCGTTTCCGGTTCGGCGGCGATTTCAAACACCGGCGAGCCATCGAAGGCGGCGCGCAGGGCGCGGCTCTCGGGCGTGCGGTCGCGATCGAACCAGCCGATGCGGGCGTTGTCGAGGTCCAGGTTCACGGCGAAGCCGAAGACAATGAGCTGGATCACCGGCGGTCCGACGAGCATCAGCCGCAGGCGCGGCTCGCGGAACACCTGAAGGAACTCTTTGCGGACGATGGCGAGGATGCGCTCCCGCATGCTCAGGCCACCTTGGTGGGAAGCCGCCTGACGGCGAGCAGCGCCACGGCGGCCGCGTAAACGGCGAGCAGCAGGACCTCCCGCCAGAGCGTCTGAAAGCCCAGACCCTTGAGGAAGACCGACTTGAGGACCGCGACGAAGTACTTCGCGGGCACGATGGTCGAGACGGCCTGGATCGGGGCCGGCATGTTCTCCACCGCGTAGATGAATCCGGAGAGCAGGAATGCCGGCAGAAACGAGCTGAGCAGGCCCATCTGGAAGGCCAGCACCTGGGTGGACGCGATGGAGCTGATGAACAGCCCCCAGGAAAGGGCGCCGAACAGGAAGATCGCCGTGGCGAAGGCCAGGAACCAGACCTCGCCGCGGAAGGGCACGCCGAAAAGGAAAACCGCGGCGAGGGTGGCGATGACGGCGTCGGCGGCGCCGAGCAGGTAGAAGGCGCCGAGTTTGCCGAGAATGAGTTCGGCGGGGCGGAGGGGCGTGGACAGAAGCTGCTCCATCGCCCCTGATTCCCATTCCCGCGCGACGGTGAGCGAAGTGAGCAGGGCGGCGATGATCTGAAGGATGACGGCGACCAGGCCGGGGACGATGAAGTTGCGCGACTTCATCGCGGAGTTGTACCAGACGCGGACGCGGGGCTCGACCGGGACGGGCCGCCGGGCTCGCCGGGCGGCCCACGTCGAGACCACCGTGGCGGCGTAGTTCTGGGCGATGGACGCGGTGTTGGAGTCGCTGCCGTCGACGAGGATCTGGACGCGGCCGAACCCGGGCGGGATGACGAGGGCAAGGTAGGTCTCGCCGCGGTCGAACGATCGTTCGACCGCGGCGTAGGAGGAGGCGGCGCCGGCGATCGTGAAGTAGGGGGATCCCTGGAAATCGGCCACCAGCGAGCGGGATTCGGGGGAGCGGTCCTGGTCGAAGACGAGGGTGGGGATGCGGTCCACGTCGAGCGAGAGGGCGTAGCTGAACAGCAGCAGCAGCAGGAACGGAAAGGCCAGCGCCATCGCCAGGCTCCGCGGGTCGCGGACGATGTGGAGGATCTCCTTGCGCAGGATGGCGCGGGTGCGCCGCCAGCTCATCACGACGCCTCCCGCGGCGCTGGCGCCGCCTTCCGGACATTCATGGCCGGTCCTCCTCCTCTTCCCTTTCGATAGCCCGGACGAACACCTCTTCCATGTTGCGGAGGCCGGAATCGCGGGCCAGCGCGGCGGGCGCGCCGAGGGCGATCACCTTGCCGCGATACATGAGGGCGACCCGGTGGCAATACTCGGCCTCCTCCATGTAGTGGGTCGTGACGAAGACAGTGTGGCCCTTGCCGGAGAGTTCGTAGATCAGGTCCCAGAAGGCGCGCCGGGCGACGGGGTCGACGCCGGACGTCGGCTCGTCCAGGAAGAGCACGGGAGGTTCGTGAAGGATGGCGCAGCCGAGGGCGAGGCGTTGCTTCCAGCCGCCGGGCAGCAGCCGCGTCATCTCGTGGCGCTTTCCGGAAAGGCCGGAGATGCGCAGCGCGTACTCCTTGCGTTCCGCGCGGCGCCCGGCGGGGACGCCGTAGACGCCGGCGAAGAAGTCGATGTTTTCGCCGACGCGGAGGTCGTCGTAGAGGGAGAATCTCTGGGACATGTAGCCGATGTGAGCCTTGATCCGGTCCGAGTCCGGGCCGACCCGGAGGCCCGCCACGCTGGCCTCGCCGGAGGTGGGCGTGAGGAGTCCGCAGAGGATGCGGATGGTCGTCGATTTGCCGGCGCCGTTGGGGCCGAGAAAGCCGAAGATCTCGCCTTTCGGGATCGAGAGCGTGACGCGGTCGACCGCCTTGAAGGCCCCGAAGTGTTTCGACAGGCCGCGCATTTCGACGATCATGGATGCTCCAGCGTGCTGACGAAGACGTCTTCGAGCGACGGAGTGATGGGGCGCCAGCCCGGCTCGGGCCGGGCGCCGGGCTCGAGGAATACATGGACCACGCTGCCCGCGGGACGGACGCTGCGGACGCCGGGGCGCGCGGCCAGTTCATGGCGCTGCGCGCCTTCCACCTCGAAGCAGGGCTCCGGCAAGGACGCGCGGAGGGCGGCGGGCGCGCCGGTGCGGATGAGGCGGCCGCCGTTCATGAAGGCGACGCGGTCGCAGCGCTCGGCTTCATCCATGTACGCGGTGGTGAGCAGCAGTGTGATGCCTTCGCTCACCAGCCCGCGGAGAATGAGCCAGAAGTCGCGGCGCGAAACCGGGTCGACCCCGTTGGTCGGCTCGTCGAGCAGCAGGACGCGCGGCCGGTGAAGCAGAGTGCACATCAGAGCCAGTTTCTGCTTCATCCCGCCGGAGAGCTTCCCCGCCGGACGTTGGGTGAAGGGCGCCATTCGCGTCATCTCGAGCAGCCGGGAGGACAGGCTCCGCAGGTCCGCCGCGCCGACGCCGAACAGGTCCGCGTAGAACGCCATGTTTTCGGCGACTGTGAGATCCGGGTAGAGGGCGAAGCGCTGGGCCATGTAGCCGATGTGATCCTTGACGGCGTTCGGGTCCGAAACGGCGTCGAAGCCGGCGACGGAGGCGGATCCGGAAGTGGGCGCGGCGAGCGCCGCCAGCATGCGGAGGGTGGTGGTTTTGCCCGCGCCGTCGGGTCCGACGAGGCCGAAAACCTCGCCTTGAGGAATATCGAGGTCGAGGCGGTCGACCGCGGTGAGCGCGCCGAACCGCTTCGTCAGCCCCCGCGTGCGGATCATGGGACTCCCCCGATCTCGGCGTCGACCGGCATGTTCACTTTGAGTTCCTGGTTCGGATTGTCGACGTCGATCTTGACGCGGTAGACGAGCTTGACGCGCTCCTCGGAGGTCTGAATCTGTTTCGGCGTGAACTCGGCCTCGGAGGAGATGAACGAAACGCGGCCGCTGTACGTTTTGCCGGGGAACGAATCCGTGAACACGCGCGCCGGCTGGCCGAGCCTGACGCGGCCGAGCTGACGTTCGGTGATGTAGGCGCGCACCCACGGCTTGTCGAGGCGGGCGATCGAGGCGACCGGGACGCCGGCGTTGACGACTTCTCCCGGCTCGACCGATTTCACGAGCACGACGCCCGAGATCGGGGCGCGGAGAACCGAGTCCGCCAGGGCGGTGTCGAGCAGACCGACCTGGGCGCGGGCGCGTTCGACGTCCTGCTGGCGCGTGGCCAGCTCCTGCTGCTTGCGGCGGATCTCGAGGCGGCCGGCCTCGGCGAGGCGGACCGCCGCCCGGGCGCGCTCGACCGCCGCCCGCGCGGCCTCGACCTCCTGCGCCCGCGGACCCTCGCGGACAAGGGCGAGGCGCTGTTCAAGCTGGCTGACGGCGGCGGCGGAGGCGGTGAACCGGGTGCGGGCGAGGTCATGCTGGGCCGTCGAGATGTCCTCGTTCTTATAGAGCCGCTGCGCGCGGTCCCAGTCGGCGGCGGCCTGGCGGTGCTGGGCGCGGGCCTCGGCCAGCGCCGCCTCCATCTGTTCGATCTCCTGCGGGCGCGCGCCGGCTTGAAGATCTTTCAGGCGCGCTTCGGCTTGGCGGAGGTCGGCGCGGCGGAGTTCGAGCTCACGTTCGATGGATTCGGTCTGCCAGCTCACCAGGGTGCGGACCTGCTCGACCGCTCCTTGCGCGCCCGCTACGGCGGCCAGATCCCTCCGGCGCTGCCACTGGACCGACTCGGCGTCCTGCCGGGCGAGTACGTCGCCCTCGCGGACCGGCTGGCCCTCCTCGAAGTTCACCTCGACGATTTTGCCAGGCGCCTTGAAGGCGACGTCAACGAGGGTCATTTCAATGTTGCCGGAGACGCGGATCGGCCCTGAGGCGGCGTCCGGAACAGGACGAAGGCGGAGGAAATAGTACGCCGCTCCGGCGGCGGCGACGAGCAGGACGGGAATTGCCTTTTTCATTGAATCACCTGGTTGATGACGCCCATGGCGGAGGCGAGCTCGATCTGCGCCAGACGCTGAAGATAGATCGCGGCGGTCCGGTTGTCGCGGGCGCGGGTCAGCCGGGCCTGGGCTTCGGTGACCTCGACGCTTGTTGTCACGCCGGCTTCGTAGCGGCGACGCGCGGCGGCGAGTTCGGCTTCGGCGAGCGCGAGTCCCTCCGCGGCGACAAGGACCTGGCTGTCGGCGGATCGCACGTCTTCGAGGGCCAGGCGGACTTCGAGTTCGACCTGGCGGGAAAAGTCGCGCGAGCGGATCTCCTCGCGCCGCAGCTCAATGGCGGATTCGGCCCGCCGGGCGTCACGGCGGCCGCCGTCCCACAGCGGAACCCGCAGCTGCGCGCCGAGCACGCGGGTGAACCGGGTGTCGCCAAGTTCAAGCCCGATCTGGCCGGCGTCGGCGAAGGCGCCGATCGAGGGCAGCCGTTCGGCGCGGGTGGCCGCCAGCGCGGCGCGGGCCGCGGTTTCACGGCTTTGTTGGGCCTTCCAATCGGCGCGGCGGGCGTGCGCCGTGCGGATGGCTTCCTCGACGTCGACCGCATGGGCCGGCGCCGGCGCGAGCGGGTCGGCGAGCCGGATGGGTGTGGCAAGGTCGAGGCCGACGGCGCGGCGGAGTTGGAGGAGCGCGCGTTCCAGACCGTTGCGGGCGACCAGGAGACGCTGGCGCTCATTGGCCAGCTGGACTTCGGCGCGGGTGACCTCAATCCCCGTTCCCGTGCCGGCGATCTTCTGGTTCCGGGCGAGGGACGCCAGGGCCTCGGCCAAAGCCGTGTTGGCCTCGGCGACTTCGACCTGCGCCGCCGCCCTCTGGGCGGCCGCGTAGACGCGAGCTACCTGGCTGGTCACTTGGTTGCGCGCGGCTTCCTGCTCGGCTTGGGCGAGGTCCGTTCCGGCGCGGGCCGCCTGAAGGCGGCGGATCGAGGCGAAGTCGAAGACGGACTGCGTCAGTGTGGCGCGGCCGTCCACGAACGTGATCGGCCCGACGACTTCCGGGAAGGGAACCGAGGGAAGCGGGGACCGGACGCCGAAGGCGCGAAGGTTGCGCGTGAAGTTCTGGCCGGTCACCGTGGCGTCCACATTGGGCAGGAGGGCGGCTCGCGCCTGCCGGACCCGGGCCTCCGACTGGGCGAGGATCTCCTCAGCCAGCCGCAGACGGGCGTCGCCGCTCGGAGAGAGAGCGAGGTCGACCGCCTGGCGCAAGGTCAACGGGAGCGGAGCGGAAGATTGACCGAAGGCGGGCAACGTCATGCAACAAAAGGCGATGACCCGCATTCGGCTTCGTTTCGAACCGGTTTGCGGCGCCGGCACGGTCATGGCCGGCCTCCGGCGACCTCGGCCTCACCGGCCGGCGGCGCGACCCAACCCGCGGCGGCGAACCGGGTGATGTAGCGGAGAGTCGCGCGTACGTCGCGGGGGCGGCAGAGGCCGCCTGAGGTGGCCTCGATCAGGGACTCGGCGGCGATGGAATGCGCGGTCATGGCGAACACGAAGTGGATCCTCCAGATCATCTCCACGGGAGAAAGGTGCGGAGCGGCGCGGTGAAAGGCGGCGAAAAAGCGTTCGCCCACCGGGCGGATGTGATCCTCGACCATGCGTTGGACAAAATCGGCGGGTTCGGCCGCGAGACGGCCCAGCCATCGGCCGAAGGGAAAGTCCTGACCGGCGCCGCCGGCGGCGTCGAGCAGCGGCCACACAAAGGCTTCGATCACGGCCTCGACGGGGATCGGACCGTGGCCCGCTTCGGCCAGGACGGAGTCGAGGAGTTCCATGCGCCGCCGGTTGATGGGGTCGAGCCGGCGGGCGATGACGGCATGGATGAGAGCGTCCTTCGATTTGAAGTGATAGTTGACGGAGGCGAGATTGACCCCGGCGGCGGAGGTAATGGCGCGGATCGAGGTCGCCTCAAAGCCGCGCGTGATGAAAAGTCTCTCAGCGGCGTTCAGGATTCGAGTCTTCGCGTCCATTTTCGAGGTCTCAGTCATACGTACGTTTCTATCAAACGTACGTTTAAATTCTGCATAAAGCGCGCCCCGGTGTCAAGAAAAATCCGAAGTTGACAGGAGAGAACGTGGTTCGTGAAGATGGACACCCATGGCCAGCCCGACGCCGACTGCTCCCCTCTCGGCCGCGGAAGTGTTGCGGCTCCGGCGCAAGGTCCGGTGGCGGATCATGCCGCTGGCGATCGTGCTGTACTTCGCCGCGTACCTCGACCGGGCGAACGTCGGTTTTGCGAAGCTGCGGATGGCGGGAGACCTTGGTTTTTCGGAGGAGGTCTTCGGGCTTGGCATCGGCATCTTTTTCCTCGGGTACCTGACGCTGGAAATTCCCGGAGCGCTGCTGGTGGAGCGGTGGAGCGCGCGAAAGTGGTTCGCCCGGATTCTGATCACGTGGGGACTGCTGTCGGCGGCGACGGCATTTGTGCGGACGCCGGGAGAATTCTACGTGGTCCGGTTCCTGTTGGGCGTGGCGGAGGCGGGGTTTTTTCCGGGGATCATCGTCTACTTCACGCACTGGTTTCCGCTCGCCGAGCGGGGCCGCGCGATGTCGGGTTTCATCGTCGCGGTGCCGCTGAGCCTGGCGCTGGGGGCGCCGCTTTCGGCGCTGCTGCTCGATGTGAACTGGCTTGGTCTGGCGGGATGGAAGTGGCTGTTTCTGATCGAGGGGCTTCCGGCGGCGGCGCTCGGAGTGGCGACGCTGCTGATCATGACGGACCGGCCGCGCGAGGCGGCCTGGCTGACGCAGCGGGAGCGGGCGCACCTGGAAGCGGAACTGGAAGCGGAGAAGCGGGCCAAGGAGGCCGTGAAGAAGGCATCGGTGTGGGAGGCGCTGCGGATGGGCAACGTATGGCTGCTGGCGCTGGGAATCTTCGCGACCAACACCGGAGGGTACGCCCTGGGGTTCTGGATGCCGACCACGGTGAAGACGCTTTCAGGGGGCTCCGATCAGGCGGCGCTCCTGTACGCGGGCCTGTTCTACCTGTGCGGACTGGCGGGTGTGCTGTATTCGGGCTACTCGGCGGACCGGCGGGGAAATCACAAGTGGCACTGCGTGGCGGGGCAGGTTGCGCCCGGGCTGTTTCTGGCGGCGAGCACGATACCCGGCCAACCGTTCGCGGTGGTGATGATGTGGCTGTGCCTGACGGGCCTGGTGGCGCACTTCTGGCCGCCGCCCTTCTGGGCTCTGCCGACGCTGACGCTGACGGCTTCGGCGGCGGCGGCGAGCATCGGATTCATCAACATCTTCGCCAATCTGGCGGGCTACCTTGGGAATCATCTGTTCGGGTGGTTGAAACACCAGGGCGTCGGCGACGGGACCCTGTTGCTGTCGCTGTCGTCGTGCTACTTGCTGGGCGGGGCGATTGTGAGCCTGGTGAAGGTTCCGGGAAAGGCCACCTGAGACGGCCTCCCGCGAGGCGGCGGGACGTCAGGCTTTGAGCATGCGGCGCAGGGTGTACATCTCCGGATGCAAGGTGAGCGTTTCGAGCTTCCTCCAGTCGTCGTCGATGTGCAGCATCTTTCCGGAGACGTGATTGGAGCGTTCCGAGGCGAGGAACATCGCGAGGTCAATCTGGCGCTTGGCGGCGACGCCGCCGGTCAGCCGGATGCGGGCGGCTTCCTCGAGTTCCTTCTCTCCGGCGCTGGCTCCGGCGCGGAGGATCTCGTCGGTCATGTGGGTGTAGGTCCCGCCGGGCGACATGCAGTTGACCTGAACATTCCGGCTGTGGACCTCCTCGGCGAGGCACTCGATGAAGCGGATCAGCCCTGCCTTGGAGGCGGCGTAAGCGCTGAAGTTCGGGCGGACTTTGGCGCCGCCGCCTCCGCTCAACGCGATGATCTTGCCCTTGCGGCGCTGGAGCATCGGCCCAAGCACGGCCGCGCAGGTATTGGCGACGCCGATGAGGTTGGTGTGGATGGTTTCGGTCCAGGCGGGGAGGGGATTGCCGGCGAAGGGGCCCACAGGACCCTGCTGAGCCGCTGCGCAGATGACGATGTCGAGTTCGCCCCAGTGGGCGCGCATCCGCTCGGCGGCGGTGCGGATGGCGTCGGGATCGCATACGTCGGCGCGGAGGTGCAGAGCCGTTCCGCCGGCGTGCTCGATTTCGAGCTTGGTGAGGTCGAGTTCCGGTTTGCTCCGGGCGACGAGTCCGACGCGGGCGCCGGCGGCGGCAAAGCCGATCGCCAGCCGTTTTCCCACTCCCCGTCCCGCGCCCGTGATCAGCACGTTCTTGTCCGCGAACTCCGCTTCGATGGATGCCATAGCGAACTGAGGGCGCCTTCCATACGTTAGGGCAATCGGAGGGTCAGAATCAAGCATCAGCCTCCCCGGACAGTCCCTGACCCTGAGCAACCCGAGCGGGAAGCGAAAGTCCGGCCCTGACGGCGCTTCCCGGGACAGCACAATCCCGGTTCTCTCAGAGGATCGGGGAGCGGGCTACGGGTTCCGGCGCCAGTCAAGCCACGCCAGAATCGTCTTCACGGCGAGACCGGCAAGGAAAATCCAGAGAGCAAGGCGGATGTCGCCGTCGAGAGAGATGGCTCCGAGCAGGGCCAAGGCGAGGTAGGTGGCGAGTCCCACGGTCAGCTTGCGGGTGGTCATCCGGACATGGGAGAGTGTATCATTCTCGATACCATGACACTGACCCGCCGATCCCTGCTGGCGGCCGCTCCCGCGCTGGCGCAGGGAGCGCCTTCCTACCGGATCATCGATCCGCACGTGCATGTCTGGAAGAAGGATCCAAGATATCCATGGGCGAAAGAGACCAAGTCGCCGCCGGCCGAGGACGCGACGGCGGAGATGCTGCTGGACCTGATGAAGAAGAACGGCGTCTCGAAAACCGTCATCATCCAGGTGATTCACTACCGCTGGGACAACTCCTACCTGGCGGACGTGCTCAAGCAGTATCCGGACTATTTCCAGGGCGTGGCGCGCGTGAACCCGGAGGACCCGGCGGCGCCGGACACGCTCTCGAAGCTGGCGGCGGAGGGCTTCAGGGGAGTCCGCATTTCTCCGTCGGGCAACGCCGACGGCGACTGGATCAAGGGTCCGCTGATGCCGCCTCTGTGGAAGCGCTGCCGCGATCTCAAGATCCCGATGACGGTGCTGGCCCCGGTGACGCGAATGCCGGATGTGCAGAAGCTGGTCGAGAAGTTTCCGGATCTGACCGTCGTGATCGATCACATGGCCGACAGCCCGATCGGAAAGCCGGAAATGCTCGACCAGTTGTTGGCGCTGGCGCGCTATCCCAAAGTGTTCGTGAAGTTCTCCCACACCTGGAGCTTGTCGAAGCAGCCTTATCCGTGGCGGGACACGTGGGATCAGGTGAAGCGCCTGCGGGACCGGTTCTCGGCCAGGCGGCTGATGTGGGGGACCGACTGGCCGGTTTCGGGCCGCCATGCGACCTACGAGCAGACGCTGCGGCTGGTTCGCGATGAGATGGATTTCTTCAACGCGGACGAGAAGAGAGAAGTCCTGAGCCGGTCGGTTGAGCGCGTGTGGCCGTTCCGGAAGTGACCGCCCCGGCGGGATCCGGCTTGCCGGGAGCCGCCCTGTAGTATCCTGCGGATTGACCCTCCCAAAACCGCTTCGCGGCATTGTCACGCCCCTGCTGACTCCCCTTCGCACACCCGATGGGATCGACCGGCGCGGACTGAAGAGACTGATCCGGCACGTGGAGGCCGGCGGAGTGAACGGGATCTTCATTCTCGGGACGACCGGCGAAGGTCCGGCGCTGAGCCGGCGGGCGCAGGAAGAGATGATTCATGGGTCCTGCGAGGCGGCGGGGGCGCGCGTACCGGTCCTGGTCGGCGTGACGCACCCGAGCTTCGCCGACGCCGTGGCGCTGGCCAGGGCATCGCGGGCGGCCGGCGCGAGCGCGGTGGTGACGGCGGGTCCGGTCTATTTTCCGGTGGCGCAGCCGCAACTGGAAGCCTACACGCGTCGCTTCGCGGACGCCTCTCCTCTTCCTGTGTTCGTCTACAACATGCCGAGTCACACGCACGCGTTCTTTGAGGCGGAGACGGTGGCGAGGCTGGCGGAGCACGGCAACATCGCGGGTCTCAAGGACAGCTCCGGCCAGATCATGTACCTCGAAAACTGCCGCGCGGCGACGGCGCATCGAAGGGACTTTACGCTGATGACCGGCCCTGAGGAAATGATGGCCGAGTGCGTGATGAACGGCATTCACGGCGGCGTGAACGGGGGATCGAACCTGTTCCCGGCGCTTTATGTGGCGTTGTACAAAGCCGCGGCGCGGGGAGACCTGGACGCAGTCCGGCCGCTGCGGGCGCGCGTGCTCGACATCAGCCGGCGCCTGTACAATGCGGGCACGTACGGATCGAGCTACCTGCAAGGCATCAAGTGCGCCGCGTCGGTGATGGGGCTGTGTTCGGACGTACTGGCTGCGCCGTATGAGCGGTTCGGTCCGGCGGAGAAGGAGACGATCGCGGCGCACGTGCGGGAGATTCAGGCGGAACTCGGCGGATCCTGACGGGACGCGCGGGGGGCGGCGCCTCTACAATGGAGTCAGTGGTGTACTCCATCTGGCTGGCGGGCCTGGGGCTCCTCTTCGTCGCCCTCGAACGCATCTGGCCGCGCCGTCCGATTCCCGTTTTCCGCAAGGGCATCTGGAGCGATCTTTTCTATATCGTTTTCAACTCAAAGTATCTCGGCATCCTGACGGCGTATGCCTCCGCCCACGTCGTCAAGGTGTTCCACCTGGACTTCCTTCGAATCGCCGTGCTGGCGGAGGCGGGATTCTGGACGCAGTTCTGGGTGTTGTTGTTCGTTTTCGACTTCCTTCAGTGGTGCGTGCACAACCTGCTACACCGCGTGGGGTGGCTGTGGGAGTTTCACAAGCCGCACCACAGCATTGTGGACCTGGACTGGATCGGCAACTGGCGTTTCCACTGGGTGGAGGTGGTGGTCTACGGGGCTCTGCTGTATTTTCCCTTCGGGCTGTTCGGTTTCAGCGGCGAGGCGATGTTCTGGAACGGCGTGGTCTCGACGCTTGTGGGCCACTTTGCGCATGCCAACCTGCGGTGGCGGATCGGACCGCTGAAGTACGTGATTAACAGTCCCGAGATGCACATCTGGCACCACAATCATCCTGATTGCGGGCCGGTGAACCGGAATTTCGGGATCACGTTCAGCCTCTGGGACTGGCTGTTCGGGACGGCGTGGACGCCGCCGGCGGACCCGGACCGGCTGGGCTTCGAGGGCATCGAGTCGTACCCGGACCAGTTGCCGGGCCAGTGGGCGATGCCGTTCGTGGCGCTGTGGCGCCGCGCCTCTGGTAACCTAAAGGGTTAACCTACCCGAGGTCATTCATGTCTCAATTCTTACTGCTGCTGATTGCCGTTCTCGGAGCGCTGCTGGCCGCCTGCGGCGGCGGGTCCGCTCCTGAAACCAAGACGGAGCCGAAAGCCGAATCGGCGCCCGCGCCGCCGGGGCCGGCGGGGGATTCGGTCATTGAGGGAAAGGTCACTTTCCTCGGACCGAAGCCCGTTCTCAAGCCCGTTTCGATGGACGCCACACCGGCGTGCGCCCGCCAGCACAGCAAGCCGCCGATGTCGGAGGAAGCCATCGTGGCCGCCGACGGCGCGGTGAAGAACGTGTTCGTGTGGGTGAAGGCGGGACTTGCCCCGGGATCGTGGCCGAAGCCGTCCGGCATGGTGACGATCGACCAGGTCGGCTGCGTCTACAAGCCGCATGTGGTCGGCGTGATGGTCGATCAGGAAATCCAGTTTTTGAATTCCGATCCCACCAACCACAACATTCATCCGCTGCCGCGGATCAACCGAGAGTGGAACGAATCGCAGGCGCCCAAGGGGGACCCGAAGATCAAGTCGTTTCCCAAGCAGGAAGTCATGATCCCGATCAAGTGCAACGTGCATCCTTGGATGCGGGTGTGGGTGGGAGTGGTGGCGCATCCGTTCTTCCAGGTGACCGGCGACGATGGGACGTTCTCGCTCAAGGGTCTGCCGGCCGGCGAGTACACGGTGGAGGCCTGGCACGAGCGGTTCGGGACGCAGGAACTCAAGGTCAAAGTGGGCGCGAAGGAGACCGGCAAGGCGGATTTCGCCTTCAAAGGGTAGAATCAATGAAGGTGTCAGAGCCCACTGATTGGTTGCACCGGTACGCCCTCCTGCTCGCCTGCATGACCTTGTTCCTGGTGGTGGCGGGAGCCTCCGTGACCAGCAACGAAGCCGGGCTGTCAGTGCCCGACTGGCCGCTCTCCTACGGCAAGATCATGCCTGAGATGAAGGGCGGGATCTTTTATGAACACGGCCACCGCATGGTGGCGAGCACCGTCGGATTCATGACGATCATCCTGGCGGTGTGGCTGTGGCGCGCGGACGGGCGGATGTGGATGAAGAAGCTCGGACTGGCGGCGCTGGCGGGGGTCATCGCGCAAGGGATTCTGGGAGGCATGACGGTTCTGTTTCTGCTTCCCAAGCCGGTGAGCATCTCGCACGCCTGCCTGGCGCAACTGTTCTTCTCGACGACCTGCGCGATCGCGCTGTTCACGTCGCAATCCTGGCGGCGCGGAGCGGACCTGGTGGATTCGCGGGGATGGGCTTCGCGGCCGGGAGCGGTGCTCTGGGTGCCGGCCGCGGTGCTGGCCCAGCTGGCGCTGGGCGCGGCGTTCCGGCACAAGGCCGTGAACCTGGTTCCGCATGCGGCGGGCGCGGCTGTGGTGACGGGCGTGGTGTGCTGGGCGGCGGTCCATCTGCTGGTGCACTATCAACGCCATGATGCGCTGCGGCGGACGGCGGCGGCGCTGCTGGCTGTCGTGCTGGCGCAGGTTTTCCTGGGTGTGGGCGCCTACATGAGCCGCGTGGCGACGGCGGAGGATCCGCAACCGATGCCGGTGATGGTCGTGTTCACGGTCCTGCACGTGGCGGTGGGGGCGGTGGCCATGGCGATGTCCGTTCTGACCGCGATCCAGGTTCACCGCCACGCGCGGCCGGCCGGCGCCGAGCGCGTGGAGGTGGGGGAAATGAGCTACGCACGATGACGGGCGCCTACCTGGAGCTAACCAAGCCGCGGATCACCTGGCTCATCCTGATGAGTACGGCGATCGGCTACTACTTCGGCGTTGGCCCGGGCGGATGGAGCGTGTGGACGCTGCTGCACACGCTGCTCGGGACGGGACTGCTGGCCAGCGGAACCGCCGCTCTGAACCAGTGGTATGAAAGCGCCGCCGACGCGCGAATGAACCGGACAAAGGGGCGGCCGATCCCGTCCGGGCGGCTGAGTCCGAGGGATGCGCTGCGGTTCGGGGTGGCGCTGGCGATCGCGGGCTTTTTCGACCTGGCGGCCTTCGTGAACATACTGACGGGATGCCTTGGGCTGTTCACGCTGATCACCTACCTTTGGCTTTATACACCGCTCAAGCAGAGGTCGCCGCACTCGACAACGGTGGGCGCGATTCCGGGGGCGATGCCGCCGCTGATCGGTTATGCGGCGTCGTCGGGCACGCTGACCTGGGAAGCATGGGTGCTGTACGCGATCCTGTTCGTCTGGCAGTTCCCGCATTTCTATGCGATCGCGTGGATGTACCGGGAGGATTACGGGAGGGCCGGCATCCGGATGTTGCCGGTGGTGGAGCCCGACGGCGAATCGACGGCGCGCCGGATTCTGCTGTTCTCGCTGCTGCTGGTTCCGATCTCGGCCGCTCCGGCGATGCTTTCCATGACGGGAAAGGTCTACCTGGCAGGAGCCGCGGTGATGGGGGTGTACTTCCTTTGCGCGGGGATCCGCGTGGCTCGTGAGCGGACAGTGGCGCGGGCGCGGGGAGTTCTTCTGGCCAGCGTCGCGTACCTGCCGGTGCTCTATGTCCTGATGGTCGCGGACCGGCCGTGAGCGGGCGGGCGCGTTCACCGAGGTAACCGTCAAGATGATCCGGGTTCCTCCGTATGCGCGCCGGATCTCTCCGGCCGCCGCGCTTTTGCTGTTTTGCGCCTGCGGCCGGACCCGGCCGCCCCTTCAGACCTTCAACACCGTTCCCGACTTCTCCCTGACGGCGGAGACGGGCGCGGAGTTCCGGTTCTCGCGGGAACTGGCCGGCAAGGTCTGGGTGGCCGATTTCATTTTCACCAACTGCGCCGGCCCGTGTCCGCGGATGAGCAGACAGATGAGCCAGATTCAGAGCGCCGTCAAGGGAATGTCCGGCGTGCGCTTGGTTTCCTTCACGGTCGACCCGGCGCGGGATACGCCAGAGGCGCTCGCCGTCTACGCGCGACGGAACGGGGCCGACCCGGCTCTGTGGTCATTCCTGACCGGTCCGATGAGCGAGCTTCACAACCTGGCGCGGAACGTGTTTCTGCTGGGCAGCGTGACGGGCGAACTCGATCACTCGACGCGGTTCGTCCTGGTCGACCGGCAGGGCCGGATCCGGCGCTACTACGACACCACGGAGGCCGGCGTGACCGAAGACATTGTCGCCGACATCGGCCTGCTGTCGAAGGAGCCTTCCTGACCCATGACGCTGCGCGATCTGCCGACGCTCAACGCGATCCTCAACTCGGCCTCGTTCGTCCTGCTGGTCCTCGGCTATATCATGGTGCGCCGCGGGGACCGGGCGGCGCACCGCCGGTTCATGCTGGCGGCGGCGGGCGTCTCGGCCGCGTTTCTGGCGAGCTACCTTACATACCACTTCAACGTGGGGAGCGTGCGGTTTCAGAGGACCGGCTTCGTGCGAACGGTGTACTTGAGCATCCTGTTCACCCACACGGTTCTGGCGGCGGCGGTGGCGCCGATGGCGATCCTGACATTGAGCCGGGGACTGGCGGGCCGGTTCGACAAGCACCGGCGCATCGCGCGCGTCACGCTGCCCTTGTGGATGTACGTGTGCGTGACGGGCGTGATCGTCTACTGGATGCTCTATAGAATGTAGGGGTGGCGCCGGCCAAGGCGTCGCCGCAGGAAGACTTGGAAAGGGGGTTCCGGAATCGGCCCAATGCGACGCGTCCTGCTTCTGTTCGCCGCCGGACTCCTCCTGGCCCAATCCGGAGGGCCGCCGCTCGAGGGAAAGCCGTGGGCGCGACACACCGTCGATGGCAGTTCGCGCGGCGCCGACGGCGTGAAGCTGCTCGACGCCACCAGCGACGGCCGGCCGGACGTGGTCACCGGGTGGGAGCAGGGAGGGCTGGTTCGCGTTTATTACAACCCGTCGCGTGTGGATTCGCGGAACCCGTGGCCGCAGGTGACGGTGGGCCGGGTGGGATCGCCGGAAGACGCCGTCTTCGCCGACCTCGACCGCGACCTGGCTTTTGACGTGGTCAGCGCGTGCGAGGGCGCCACGCGAGCCCTGTTCGTGCACTGGGCGCCGAAGAATTCCGACCGCTATTTCGACGAGGCGGCCTGGACAACGGAAGCGTTTCCCGCGGCGCGGGGCGTGATGCAGTGGATGTACGCCGCGCCGATGCAGGTGGACGGAAAGCACGGTGCGGACCTGATCGCCGGCGGCAAGGGTCCGGGAGCGGCGATCGGGTGGCTGGAGGCCCCGGCGGATCCGAGGAAGGTGGCGGATTGGAAGTGGCATCCGCTGCGCGAGGCGGGCTGGATCATGTCGGTCTACACCGTCGACATGGACGGCGACCGCGATCTGGACATCCTGTTCTCGGACCGGCGCGGGGCGCACTCCGGCGTCTACTGGCTCGAGAACCCGGGAAGCGGCAGCGGACGACAGAGCCAGCCTTGGGCGGAGCATCCCGTCGGCGCCGCGGGGCGGGAGGTGATGTTCGTGGACTATGCCGACGCCGACGGCGACGGACTGCCGGACGTGGCTGCCGCAGTCAAGCCCCGGGAGGTCCATATCCTGAAGCGTCTCGACCGGACGGGGCGGAACTGGCGCACCCGGGCGGTGGCGATTCCGCCGGTGACGGGAACGGCCAAATCGGCGCGCGTGGCGGATATCGACTCGGACGGCAGCCTCGACCTGGTGTATTCGGCGGAACAGACGCCGAAGGGGCTGTCCGGCGTCATCTGGATGCCTCTGGGCGGAGGCGCCGCGCGCGACATTTCGGGTCCTGAGGGTGAGAAGTACGACATCGTCGAGTTGATCGATCTCGACGGGGACCAGGATCCCGACGTGCTGACGACAGAGGAAAACCACGGTCTGGGCGTGATTTGGTATGAAAATCCGGGCCGCTGACCCTCACTTATAGTTTGTGCAACCGGAGCAGGAACTCCACTGGCTGGCGCTGCTGATGACGCCGGGGCTGGGCGCTCGGCGCGGCGTGGCGCTGCTCAACCGGTACCGGTCGGCGGAGGCGATCTTTCGGGCTCCGGCGGCGGAGTTGATCGCGGAGGGGCTGCCGGGGGCGGTGGCGCAGACGATCGCCAGCGGATGCGCGTTCGAGGAGGCGGCGGAACAGCATGCGAGGATGCGGGCCGCCGGAGCGAAGCTGGTGACGTACTTCGACGCCGCGTACCCGGCGCTGCTCAAGCAGATCTTCGACCCTCCGATTCTGCTGTTTGCGCGGGGGCGACTGGAATTACTACAAAAATCATGTATCGGTGTGGTCGGGACGAGGCGGCCGACGCCGTACGGGCTGGCGGCGACGGAGCGGCTGGCGCGGGAGCTGGCAGAGGCGGGGGTTGTGATCATTTCGGGGATGGCGCGGGGGATCGACACGGCGGCGCACAGGGCGGCGCTGGGGGTTGGCGGCGATACGATCGCGGTTTTCGGGTCTGGAGTAGACCATATCTATCCTGCTGAAAACAGGAAGCTCGCGGAAGAGTTGGCGGGAAAAGGACTACTCTTGTCAGAGTTCCCGATGGGCAATCCGGGGCATCCTCAGAACTTTCCGGTGCGGAACCGGATCATCGCGGGAATGAGCCACGGGGTGATGGTGGTGGAGGGGGCGCAGTACTCGGGGTCGGCAATCACGGCGTCGCTGGCGATGGAGCAGGGGCGGGAGGTGTTCGCGGTGCCGGGCAACATCACATCGAAGATGAGCTGGGCGCCCAATCTGCTGATTAAGCAGGGCGCCAAGCTGGTGCAGTCGGCCGAGGACGTGCTGGCGGAACTGGCGCCGGAGGTGAGGCGGCAGTTGCGCGCGCGGCCGGAGGGAGGAGATCGGAAGGACCTGGAGGCGGCGATGGGTCCGAACGCGGGGATCGGGTCGGCGATCCTGGCGGCCTTGAAGGTGGAAGAGGCCACACAAGTGGATGTGCTGCTTGACCGGTTGGACGCGATTTCGGCGTCCTCGGCGTTGGCGGCGCTGTTCGAGCTTCAGCTTCTCGGGCTGGTCAAGCAATTGCCGGGGCGGCAGTATGTGCGGGTATGGCAGCCGCAGTGGGGATAGAGGGCCAGACGGGAATCAAAAACTACTAAGGTAGTTGTAAATTGCCGACATCGAAGTAGGCCGGTTTAGCGCAGGGCGATTCCGCAGGCCAGTCCGGTGGTGTCCAAGAGATTGAATTGTGGGAAGTTAATGGAATCTAGAGGGGGCGGCGGCGGATCAAGACTATTAAAATAGTTGAATCTTGGGCATTGACTGTATTCATCAAAACGGGTGACAATTGGTCGACTTTCGGAGCCGACCCATCGTTCCCGCCGAGTTTGCTACATTGTGGGTAGCACTCTCGCCTGGTCCAACGGCGACCTGGAATTCAACAACGTCCCTTTTTTGAAGAGGAAGGAAAACGAATACTGCTCAATTATGCCTAAGGCGCTGGTCATCGTCGAATCTCCGGCGAAATCGAAAACGATCGGGAGGTACCTGGGTCCGGACTACGTGGTGAAGGCCTCGCTGGGCCACATCAAGGACCTGCCCAAGAGCGATCTCGCTGTCGATACCGAGGGCGACTTCACGCCTCGTTATGAAGTCATTGAAGGGAAAAAGAAGCTGATCGCCGAGCTGAAGGCGGCGGCGAAGTCGGCCGACGCGGTTTATCTGGCGGCGGACCCTGACCGGGAAGGCGAGGCCATCTGCTACCACCTGGCCGAGGAGTTGCAGCCGAAGCGGGGCGAGCGGCCGAAGATCTTCCGGGTGATGTTCAACGAGATCACGCCGAACGCGGTGCGCAAGGCGTTCGAGCATCCGATGGCGGTCAACAGCAATCTGGTCGAGGCGCAGCAGGCGCGCCGGGTGCTGGACCGGCTGGTGGGCTACAAGATTTCGCCGCTCCTGTGGGACAAGGTGCGGCGGGGGCTGTCGGCCGGGCGCGTGCAAACGGTGGCGCTCCGGCAGATTGTGGAGCGCGAGCGGGAGATCCGGGCGTTCGTCAAGCAGGAGTACTGGACGATCGACGTGAGCCTGGGCGCGCAAAGGCCGCCGGTTTTGAAGGCGCGTCTGGCGCGGCGCAACGGGGATGCGGCGGAGATACCGGACGAGGCCGCGGCGACGGCGGTGGTGACGGACCTGAAGAACGCCTCCTACAAGGTCTCTTCGGTGGTGACGCGGGAGAAGAGGCGCAACCCGGTTCCCCCGTTCATCACTTCGACCTTGCAGCAGGAAGCGGCGCGGAAGCTGCGTTTCAGCGTCAAGCGGACCATGGGCCTGGCGCAGCGTCTCTACGAGGGCGTCGAACTGGGATCACAGGGCTCGGTGGGTCTGATCACCTACATGAGGACCGACTCCGTGCGCGTGTCCAACGAGGCGCTGGCCGAGGTGCGGGAGTTCATTCCGAAGCGTTTCGGCGAGCAGTTTCTGCCTCCGGCGCCGAATTTCTACAAGGGCAAGAAGGACGCCCAGGACGCCCACGAAGCCATCCGGCCGTCGTCGGTGGCCAACACGCCGGAACTGGTGGAGCCATTTTTGTCCGAGGACGAAGCCAAGCTGTACCGGCTGATCTGGACGCGGTTCGTGGCGAGCCAGATGATGCCGGCGGTGTTCGACCAGACGACGATCGAGGTCAGAGCGCGTGGGGAAGGAAACACGGAGTATCTGTTCCGCGCGACGGGGACGGTTCCGAAGTTCGACGGGTTTCTCGCGGTCTATCAGGAGTGCAAGGACGCCAAGGACGAGGAAGAGGAGGAACTGAAGCACAAGCTGCCGGCGGTGACGGAAGGCGAGACACTGAAGTTCCGCGGGATCGACCCGGAGCAGCACTTCACCGAACCGCCGCCGCGGTTCAACGAGGCGACGCTGGTCAAGGAGTTGGAGGCCGACGGGGTGGGCCGTCCGTCGACGTACGCGTCGATTCTGTCGACGATCCAGGACCGCGGATACGTGAGGAAGGAAGGCGGGAGGTTCGTGCCGACGGAACTCGGCTACGTGGTCACCGACCTGCTCGTGAAGAGCTTCGGCGACATCTTCGACGTGAAGTACACGGCGCGGATGGAAGAGGAACTCGACGAAATCGAGGAAGGCAAGCTCGACTGGCGCCAGGCGATGACGGAGTTCTACAACCGGTTCAAGGACGACCTGGCGCAAGCGGAAGCCAGCATGGAGGACGTGAAGCGGTCCGAGCGGGAGACCGATCTCAAGTGCGACAAGTGCGGGCGGGGGATGGTGCTGCGCTGGGGCAAGCACGGCTGGTTCGTGGCCTGTTCCGGCTACCCGGAATGCACGTCGACACGCGAGCCGACTCCGGACATGGTGGAGGGGCTGGGCGGGGGACCGGCGGAATTCACCGAGCAGGACGCCGAGGAGTATTGCGAGAACTGCGGCCGCACGATGGTGTTGAAGAAGGGCCGGTTCGGTCAGTTCTACGCCTGTTCCGGGTATCCGGAATGCAAGACGACCAAGCCACTGGGGGGCGAGCAGAAGAAGGCGGACGTGAAGCTCGACGAGCCCTGTCCGCAGTGCGGCAACAACCTGGTGGTGAAGTACGGCCGGTTTGGGGAATTCACGGCGTGCGGCAACTATCCGGCCTGCCGTTACGTGAAGCAGAAGACGATCGGCGTACGGTGTCCGGTCTGCCACGAGGGAGAGATCATCGAGCGGCGGTCGAAGCGGGGCAAGACGTTTTTCGGCTGCAACCGGTATCCGGACTGCGACTTCGTGGCCTGGGGCAAACCCATTCCGGAAAAGTGCCCGCACTGCGAGAGTCCGTACCTGGTGGAGAAGTTCCTCAAAAGCGGCGCCTGGGCGCAGTGTCCGAACAAGGAATGCAAGTACAAGCGGGAGCTGGCGGCGGAGATGGTGGCGGAGAAGACGGCCTGAGGGGTCGCGCGATCCGGCCGCGGACCCGTTGGCGATTCCAGCCTGTGTTGGCGGATTTTCCGGGCCGGAGGGTGAAGGCGGGGCGCCGGATGCAGTATATTCTGTAGTTTCCATGAGACTCGACTTCACCGGGAAAACCGCCGTGGTCACGGGCGGCGCCAACGGGATCGGGCTGGCCTGTGCGCGGAGGCTGGCGGAGGCGGGGGCGGCGGTGTGGATCTTCGACCTCGCGCGGGAGAACCCGGCGGAGGCGGGAGCGGCGTTCGGCGCGCGGGGCTGCGCTATGGACGTAACGGACCGGGCGTCGATCGAGGCGGGGCTCGAGCAGTCCGGGCCGCCGGATGTCGTGGTCGCCAACGCGGGAACGGCGGTGGTGCGGAGCCTGGCGGAAACGACCCGGGCCGACTGGGACAGGACGATCGCGATCAACCTGACAGGGCTATACGAGACGATCCAGGCGGCGTCAGAACGGATGAAGGCGAGGCGGCGGGGGGCGATTGTCATCACGGCGTCGACCAACTCATGGGACGGGGAGCCGAACCTGTCGGCCTACAACGCGAGCAAGGCGGGCGTGCTGGGTATCCTGCACACGGCGGCGAACGAACTGGGGCCGTGGGGGATCCGGGTGAACGCGGTGAATCCGGGTCTGATCCGGACGCGGCTGACCGCGGAGGCGTTCGCCGACCGGGAGGGATTGAAGGCGTATTTCCGGCACATTCCGATGGGCCGCGGCGGGACGCCGGAGGAGGTTGCGGCGGCGGTGACGTTTCTGGCGTCGGACGCGGCGTCGTTCATCACGGGGGCGACCCTGCTGGTCGACGGCGGACAGATGGCGTCGAAGTTCGGGACGTGGGACGAGAAGATGGGGTTTTTCGAGGAGGACCATTGGGTCCTCAAGTAGGCGCGGCATGTTCATTGTTCACGTTCAGGTCCGTGTCAAGCCGGAGTTCGCCGAGGCGTTCGAGCAGGCCACGATCGCCAATGCGCGGGCCAGTCTGAATGAGCCCGGGGTGGCCCGGTTCGACGTGCTCCGGCAGCCGGGCGAGGAGGGGCGGTACTTGCTGGTGGAAGTCTACCGGACGCCGGAGGCGGCCGTAGCGCACAAGGAGACGGCCCACTACGCCGCGTGGCGGGACACGGTCGCCGGGATGATGGCGGAGCCGCGTTCTTCGGTGAAGTACGCCAACGTCTTTCCGGAGGATGACGGCTGGTGAGGTTCGAGTTCGCCACGGCGACGCGGATTGTGTTCGGATGCGGGGAGCGCCGCCACCTGGCGGCGGCAGCGCGCGAACTGGGGTCGCGGGCTCTCGTGGTGTGCGGCAGCAATCCAGCGCGGGTGGAGGCGGTCACGGCGGGGTTGCCGGAGCCGGTCGTCTTTTCGACGGCGGGCGAGCCGACGACAGACACGGTCTGCCGGGGAGTGGAACGGGCGCGGGAGGCGAACTGCGATGTCGTGGTCGCGGTGGGCGGGGGAAGCGCGATCGACGCGGGCAAGGGGATCGCGGCGCTGGCCACCAATCCAGGGGGGCCGCTCGATTATCTGGAAACCGCCGGGGCGGGGAAGCCGCTGGAGCGACGTCCGCTGCCGGTGATCGCGGTTCCGACGACGGCCGGCGCGGGCGCGGAGGTGACCCGCAACGCGGTGCTGAGGGCGCCGGGCGCGGGCGTGAAGGCGAGTCTTCGCGGCGCGTGGCTGGCGCCGGCGGTGGCGCTGGTAGATCCCGAACTGACCCGCGAGCTTCCGGCCGGGCTGACGGCGGCGACGGGGATGGACGCGCTGGCGCAGCTCATCGAACCGTTCACGTCGATCCGGGCCAACGCCATGGCGGATCTCTACTGCGCCGAGGGCATCCGGCTGGTTTCCCGCTGGCTGCCGCGCGCGGTGGAGCATCCGGGAGACATGGAGGCGCGGACCGCGATGTCGCTGGCGAGCCTGTACGGGGGCATCGCGTTGTCCAACGCCGGGCTGGGCGCGGTCCACGGGTTCGCCGCGCCGATCGGCGGCCTGTTCGATGCTCCCCACGGGGCTGTGTGTGGAGCGCTGCTGGCGGCGGTGATGGCGGCCAACCTGCGGGCGCTGAGGGCGAGGGACCCCGGGAATCCGGCGGTGGGCCGCTATGAGCAGGTGGCGCGGCTGGCCGGAGTCGAGGACGCAGTGGCGTGGGTGGACTCGCTGCGGCGGCGGCTGGCGATTCCGCGGCTGCGCGAGTATGGGTTGGGCGCCGAGCAGGTGGACGGGGTCGTGGAGGCGGCCCGCCGGGCCAGCAGCATGAAGGGAAACGCGGTCGCGTTGACGCCGGAGGAGTTGGCCGACGCGCTGGAGGCAGCAAGATGAGCGGCAACGACAGGCTTCCCCGCCGCGAGGAAAAGCGGCTTGAAAGGCTGGGAACGCCGGAGAACGTACAGGACTTTCTCGACGGCCTCGCATACAACAAAGACTCGACGTGTCTGTCCCCGATCCAGGTGCTGCGGGAGCGGCGCGCCCACTGCCTGGAGGGGGCGCTGGTGGCGGCCGCGGCGCTCGAGTTGCAGGGGCATCCTCCGCTGCTGGTGGATCTGGCCGCGGTGCGTGACGACGATCACATCCTGGCGGTGTTCCGCCGGAACGGGTGCTGGGGCGCGGTGGCGAAGTCCAACTACGCGGGGCTGCGCTACCGCACGCCGGTTTATCGCACGCTGCGCGAGCTGGTGATGTCGTATTTCGAGCATTACTACAATCCGCGGGGAGAGAAGACGCTGCGGGGATATTCGAAGCCGGTATCACTGCGGCGGTTTCCGCGCTGGCGGACGGCGGAGGACGCCTGGGAGATCGCCCTGCACCTGGTGGATTTGCCGCACACGCCGGTGATGGAGTCCGGACAGAGATATTTCATGGACAAGCGGCTGTACGCCGCCGGCCGGGTGGGCGCGGTGAAGTAGCGGGGGAGGCGGGCGGCGTCAGAGCTCGCCGCGCAGGGCCGTCTGGAGGATACGGGGCGGTCCGGCGGCGGTGATGCGCCCGACGCTGCGGCGGATCGAGGCGTTGCCGGGATTGGCAGGATAGCCAGGCCAAGGCGGAGCAAGCCGGCAGGTGCGGCGGAGAGGCAAGGTTTCTCCAGAGGGCCTGTCAGACGGGAATTCCTGGGCTCATGGTTCGCCAAGGCGGGGGGCGGACAAGAAGTCAGGTATGCACCATGTGGGGGGTGACACGTTGGGGGCTGTATGTTCGGCCCGTCCGGAAGGCTAGTCTACTCGGGGCAGTCTCCTCCCCAGACTACAAGACATGGTAAACCCGGAGAGATCCTCCGCAACAGTCCCCTTCTAATCGGGGCAGTCTTCTCTCCCCAAGTCAGGGAGAAAACATGAAAAGCATGCTCAAGGCCAGTAACAGTCCCCTTCTAATCGGGGCAGTCTTCTCTCCGGAGGTTCACGACTATGCCGACGGCCACCCGATCGGAAGTAACAGTCCCCTTCTAATCGGGGCAGTCTTCTCTCCGGATGAAAAAAGCCATTATTCTTATTGGCCCGTCAGCGTAACAGTCCCCTTCTAATCGGGGCAGTCTTCTCTCTCCAGTTAATCCAAAATTCAGGGGTAAAGTATGACAGTAACAGTCCCCTTCTAATCGGGGCAGTCTTCTCTCCCTTGCTATATTTGATTCTTTGTTTTCATAAGCTTAGATCGCCCTTTCCCAACACCTCCGCGAATCAGCCCTAAATTGGCGGCGCCACCCGGCTGCCGGACGTGGTTCAATTGCCCGTATCCCTCTGATTTAAAGCCACTTCTCCCCGTTTCCAACACCTCCCCCCTCTGGCGCCAAACTTCCTCAATCACGACAACCTCTTCATTTTATTGCTCTTGCGTCCGATCCACAGATACGGCGCCCTGGCAATGTGGATTTTTCCTGCTGCCCCAACGTCTCAATTCGCTTCGCGCAGCGTGCACACAGCGGCGCGTCCGCACCCGGCCGCTGTCGAATCCGGTCCGCCCGATATTCTTCGCCTTCGAGCCAAAACACGCTCTCCTGCACGCACTCTCCACAGTGTCGCAGAAGATAGTGTAGCAGGATATTCGCCAGCCGGTTTCGCCAGAATTTGTCCGATGCAAGATGATCGCGAAACCGGGGTTGTCTCCCATGAAGAATGATCCTGAAGTGTTCGGATCCGCCACCATGCCCGGCGTATGTGGATTCAAGTGGAGAGTTTGGAAGCCTTGACGCCGGAGGGGATGGCGGAGTTCCTGAGCGGCAGTTCCCGGTTCCAAGCCGCCGCCCGGGGGCGCGGTGAAGCAGCGGCGGAGGCGGGCGGCATCAGAATTCGTAGCGGAGGGCCATCTGGAAGACGCGGGGTGGAGCGGCGCCGGTGATGCGCCCGACGTTGGGCGCCAGCAGATTGCCGACCGGGTTGTCGAGGTTGACGCGGTTGAAGGCGTTGAAGGCTTCGGCGCGGAACTTGACGCGGTGGCGTTCGGTGATGGGAAACGCCTTGACGAGGCCGAGATCGACCAGCACTTCGCCGGGGCCGGGAATGAGGTTGCGGCCGGCGTTGCCGTGGGTTCCGGCGGGGTTCTGCTGAAAGGCGGCGGGATTGAAGTAGCGGGCGATGAGATCAGCGCGGGGGCGGCCGGTGTCGAGGAAGGGGTTTCCGACGAGGTTCGGGCGGTCCTGGTTGATGCCGGTTCCGGAGTTGTCGCGGCCGCTGACGATGTTGAAGTAGAGTCCGGATTCCAGCGAGACGATGCCATTGAGTTCCCATCCGCCGAGGGTCCAGCGGGCGAGCCGGCTCCGGGAGGGGGAGGGGATTTCCCAAATGAGGCTGCCGACGGCGCGGTGATCGATGTTGTTGGCCGAGACGGCCTTTTCGCGGCGGAAATCGCCGCCATCGGGAGGATCGGCGAGGTTGTCGATGTTACGCGCCCAGGTGTAGCTGGCCAGCATGGTGAAGCCGCGGGTGAGCCGCTTGTTGGCGGTGATCTGGAGCGAGTTATAGGTATAGTTGCCTTCCGGGCTGTTGATCCCGATAGCGGCGAATTCCGGATAGACGCGCCGCTGCTGGAGGTTGCCGGGGCGTCCGAAGACGCCCGGGTTCAACTGGCGGGTCACCTCGAGGCTGTTGCCCTTGCTGGCGACGTAGGCGGCGGTGAACAGCCAGCTGTGCCACAACTGGCGCTGGACGCTGAAGTTCCACTGCTGGACGATGCCGTTGCGGAAGTCGGTGGCCCAGCCACCGACCGTGACCGGCCGCACGAAGTTGAACGCGGCGCGCTCGGCCGGCGTCTGCGGCGCTTTGAACGGATAGGGATTGCCGCCGATCGACTGGTAGGGATTCGCCAGGCCGCCGGGGACGGGGTTCATGTTGGTGGACAGGACAAATCCGGGTCCGCCGCCGCCCGTGTTCTGGAGCGCCCGCGAGGCGTAGAAGATGCCGTATCCTCCGCGGATGCTCATTCGGCCGTCGCCGGCGGGGTCGAAGGCGAAGCCGATGCGGGGGGACCAGTTGTTGAGGATGTTCCCGAAGCCATACTTGTCGGGCACGGCGGAATCCTTGCCCCAGTAGACGAGGCCGAGGGGCGCGCGGGGGAAGAAGGCAGACTGCTCGCCCGGACGGAACATCGCGCCGGTGCCGCGTTTGTCGGGCGGCGGCAGGAAGGGATCCCAGCGCAAGCCGAGGTTGAGGGTCAGGCGGCGGTGAGCTTTCCAGTCGTCCTGGATGAAGAGACTGACCTCCTTGCCGACGGGGTAGCTTTCGGCGCCGGAGTTCTGGTTGATGCTGTCGGGCCGGCCGAGCATGAAGTCGGCCATGGAGTCGTTGGTGATCTGGCCGCGGAAGGCGATGGCCGGATCGCCCTGGAACCGCTCGCGGCGGTCAACCTCGTTGTAGCGCCACTCGCCGCCGAACTTGATCAGGTGGGAGCGGCGGCTCAGGGAGGCCTCATTGCGGACGTGATAGAAGTAGCGCTGCTGGTAGAGGGGATGGCGCGTGAACGCGTACCAGTATCCGATGACGTTGGTGTCGGTGGCGGCCACGGTGTCTTCCAGGTGGGCGCGCACGATGCCGGTGCCGAAGTCCTTCCAGCCGACGTTGGGCGGGGTGATGGCGGACTGGTCGCGCTCGATGTTCTGGACGGTGACGGTCAGCGAGTTCACCATGGTGGGGCTGACGATCCAGGTGTCGCTCGCGGTGCCGTTCCAGTTCTTGTAGTACCTCTACATTCAGATCCTGCGCGAAGCAGGCAGGAAAAGCAACTTAGACAACGCGGCCGTAGGCCAGTTGCGGGATGATCACCAGTTCGCGGAGTTTGAGGCCAGCGGCAAGAATGTC